>Ga0187817_10001133_pt1 | contig 12666 bp, 11 predicted proteins | sample NC_wetland_sal_i_17_FD_132431 | JGI IMG/M metagenome (GOLD analysis project Ga0187817, IMG submission 132431) | Wetland sediment microbial communities from Neuse River Estuary, North Carolina, USA - SO4_2 | ecosystem: Environmental > Aquatic > Freshwater > Wetlands > Sediment | place: USA...
AACACGTCCCGAATCCCCAGCGTGTAGAACTCGTGCGCCAGGTCTTCGCGCGCCACCGTATCCGCTTTGTTCACCGCCAGCGTGACCGGCTTGCCCATCCGCAGCAGCATCTGCGCCAAGTCGCGATCCGCGCCTGTGATCTCCGCGCGCCCATCCACCAGGAAAATAATGTGCGACGCCTTCTGGAACGCTACCTGCGCCTGCTTCAGAATCTGGCTCGGAATATATTCGGAATCGCTGACTACGATTCCGCCCGTGTCGATCACTTCGAATCGCCGCCCGTCGTAGCGCGCCCATCCGTGAATCCGGTCGCGCGTGATCCCCGGCTCATCCCCAACAATCGCACGCCGCTGCCCCGTGATGCGATTAAACAGCGTCGACTTCCCGACATTCGGCCGGCCCACAATCACGACCGACGGAGCATCCTGCGCCATGCGCTCTCATGATAACAACGATGCTCTGCCCCCTCGTCGCCTCAACTCGGTGCGCTCATCGCCACTCCTGAACCGGAAACAAAGTCCGAGGCTCATCGTCGGCATTGCGATCTTCCTCCGTGCAGTTCGGCCAGGGATGATCGCTGATCTCCACCATCCTGAACGTGTACGGTGGCCGCCAGCGAAGCAGAAAATATGTTCCCTTCGGTTTCTCGCCTATAGGCGTCGGCGGATCGCTGAAATCAACACCTACCTGCCAGAGATCCGGCGTCTTCGGACAGTGCATGGTCGGATAAATAAATTCCCCCGATATTAAACCCTTGTGCAGTCTTTGATGCCACTCTCGCATCGAACGCCTGTTCGGCGACTCCGACCAGAACGCCGCCTCCTTCCAGACATGAGTCAGCCATTCGTCCACGAAATCGCGCGGACTGAGTGCCAGCGGATCAATCCGTTTCACCTCATCCCGGTCAATGCGGTAATGCCGAATCGCTTCACGGCTGTGTACGCCACCATCGATGCTGCCGACTGTGAATTCGACGAGCACGTCGTTTAGAGCGACACTTCCCTGAATTGGCGGATCGTGCGCGCCAAGATAGGCCGATTGAGTCCCATCAACCAGGGGCCTCGCTTGGATGTCCGGCCCTAACCGAAAGACGCGGTAGTAGACCTGGTGCCAGTTGGATGAACACCACGGCTGCGACCCCAGCGTGAGCACAACGTAATCATTTGCCTTACTGTACGGTGAGACTAAGACTGCGTGGATCGTCTGCGGTGTGTACTCTTTCTCCGTGTATGTGTTCTGCTCGGTCTCCCAGACACGCCTCCACCCTTCTCCAGACCAACTGTAGAGATAAACGGATTCGTCATAGCCACATTCGATGCCGAACGCAGTCTGCACGGTGAGAAACACGGCTCGCCGCCGAACCTGTACATCCCCTAGATAGCCGGCAAGAGTCCAGTCCGGACAAGGCTGGCGCATGGGCGAGCGCTCATCACCGCATGTCAATCCCCCTTCACGAAGCTCTGAGTTCAGTTTCCGTTCGAACTCCCCCTCGTCACCCCGGAGTGTCAGCGCCGTCAGGCGCGACTCCACCCAATCCCGTAATTGATGCTTTGCGACGGTCAGTTGCGGTGTTGCACCGCGAGGCGCGCCGGGTCCCGAATGCGTTCCGCGCATGCCGATTAGCGTGGATCGAAGCGCCTCGAGACGAGCGTCGTCGGCATGAGACGGCCAGCCTAACGCAATCAGAATCACCAGCCTCAAAATCCGCCGCATGTGCTCTCATGATAACAACGCCAATTCGCACGTAACGCACAGAGCCCGACAGCGTCTAATCATTTGGAAGCCAAATTCAGGGCTCTCCGAAACATCAATCATTTTTTGAAAGCGTAAAGGAGGTGTGTACTCACCATGCGTGGATTCGTGTCTTCGATCTTCAACCTCTTCGTCGTGCTCACCTCCATGTTCCTCTTCGGAGCGGGCACGCGTTGGGTCACCACACGTCAGATGGGCGAACTCGACGGCATCCTTTTGCTGACCGGGTTTCTTCTGGCCGGCATCGTCTTTGCCCACAAGTTGTTCGTGGCCGATTTCGAGCCGCTCTCCATTACCCGGCCTCGCCGGGCTGCCTAACTTGTAGCGCAGGTCTACCGGGGGGTTTGCGGGAGACCTGCGGCTTTTTGTCCCGGCATACAGACGCGCCGTGGTTCGCCGGCCGCCCTATTTCTCTCCTCAACCTCGCTTTTCTCTGCGCCTCCGCGCCTCGGCGGTGAACTTCCTTTTTTCCTCGCTACAATCAAAGAGCCCCATGACCACTCCCACCAAAGCGCCCGGCGTGCGCCAGTTCTTCTCCCGCCACGGCGCGCTTTCCAAGTGGCACCCCAATTACGAGTACCGTCCCGGCCAGCTCGAAATGGCCGAGGCGGTTGAGTCCGCCCTTGCCGAACGCAAGCACCTCATCGTCGAAGCCGGCACCGGCACGGGCAAGACGCTCGCCTATCTCGTCCCCGCCATCCTCTCCGGCAAACGCATCATCGTCTCCACTGGCACGAAAAACCTCCAGGAGCAGCTCTTCTTCAAGGACATTCCATTTCTCCAGCAGCATTTCCCCCGCCCCATCGAAGTCTGTTACATGAAGGGCCGCGGCAACTACGCCTGCCGCGAGAAGATCTACGACGCCGGAAAAGAGACCGTCCTCGAGGGCTTCGAAGAGATGGCCGATTTCCAGATCATCGAGCAATGGGAGAAGACCACCGAATTCGGCGACCGCGCCGAGATCAAGACGCTTCCCGAATCCAGTTCCGCCTGGAACAAAATCGACGCCCGCCGCGATCTCTGCTCCGGCCAGAAATGCCCGCAGTTCGACCGCTGTTTCATCACCCTCATGCACCAGCGCGCCGCGCAAAGCGACATCATCATCGTCAACCATCACTTGTTTTTTGCCGACCTGGCGATCAAAGACGAAGATGTTCCCGGCATCCTCCCCGAATATCACGCCGTGGTTTTCGATGAAGCCCACGAAATCGAAGACGTCGCCGGCCAGTACTTCGGCGTCCAGATCAGCAACTACCGCTTTCAGGAGTTGCGGCGGGATATCGCCCGCGTCTCGCGGCAGAAGCAATTTCAGTCGCAGGAACTCGATCGCATCATCGACCGGCTGGAACAGCTCGGCGATCATTTCTTCGGATTGTTTGGAAATGTCGAAGGTCGCGTCGGGTTCACCGGGCGTGCAGCGTTCCTGGAAAAGCATGCGGAAGCCTACACCGATCTGCTGGCTGCTCTAGAGCTTACCTCATCGCACCTCAAGGTTTTGAAGAATCCACTCGATGAAGTCAACCCGCTCATCCGCCGCGCGGCGGAGTTGATGCTCGCCTTGAAGTTCATCCTCGAGTCCGACGACAGCGACTTCGTTTATTGGATCGAGCGCCGGGGCCGCGGATGCTTCCTGCAAGCCACTCCTGTGGATGTGTCGGCAATTCTATCGGAACGGCTGTTCGACAAAGTGGATACCGTCGTCCTCACTTCAGCCACGCTGGCCGTGGCGGGGACCTTCGAGTTCGCCAAACAGCGCTTGGGACTGCCGTATGCCCGCACCCTCATTGTGCCGGGCCATTTCGATTATGAGAAACAGGCGCTCCTCTATGTCCCGCCGCACCTCCCCGATCCGCGCGATCCGGCGTTCACCGGGATGGCTGCCGAGGAGATTATCCGCCTGCTCGAATCGAGCCGCGGCCGCGCGTTTGTTCTCTTCACCAGTTATCAACAGATGCGGCTGGTCTACGACCGTGTGTCACTTGAAATCGAATATCCCACGTTGATGCAGGGTACCGGCCCGCGCACCGCGCTTCTGGAGGAGTTCCGCTCGACTCCGCACAGCGTGCTCTTCGCCACCGCCGCATTCTGGCAGGGCGTCGACGTACCGGGCGATCAGTTGAGCTGCGTTATCATTGATAGGCTGCCGTTCGCCGTTCCCAGCGATCCGGTGGTGGAGGCGCGCTTGCGTAAAGTGCGGGAAAACGGCGGAAATCCCTTCTACGATTACCAGATCCCGCAGGCGGCCATTGCTCTGAAACAGGGGTTTGGAAGGCTGATTCGCAGCCGGTCGGACCGCGGAGTCCTGGCGCTGCTGGATAACCGCATTAGCAAGCAGCGCTACGGCCAGGTCTTCTTCGACAGCCTGCCCGACTACGGATTCACAACCCGCATCGAAGACGTGGAGAAGTTTTTCAATGTTTGAAGTTTCGGTGGAAGAGACCTTCGCGGCCGGCCACGCCCTGCGCCATTATCGCGGGAAGTGCGAAAACGTCCATGGCCACAATTATCGCGTCGCCATCACCGCCGAGGGCGAGGAGTTGGACCCCATCACCGGCCTGCTGGTAGATTTTGGAGAATTGAAACGCCTGATTCGCGCCGTGGTCGCGCGCCTGGATCATCAGTTTCTGAATGACCTGGCGCCCTTCGACGCGATTAACCCGTCCGCTGAGAATATTGCCAAGTATTTTTATGACGAAATCGCAGCCGGCATGTCCCCGGGGCCGCGCATTCGTGAAGTCAAGATCTGGGAGACCGACATCTCGTCGGCGGCCTACCGCCCTACTCCGTCCAGTAAGTAATCAGCAGCCCTTCGCCGGCTACGTCCATGTCGATGTAGTACTCACAAAGGTTGAGGACATCGGCATCCTGCTGAGATTCGATGTAGAAGGAATCCGAGAAACCGCCCGCCGAGTTGGGCCAAAGCACGCGAATCACGTTGGCCAGGGTGGCGCGCACCATCCCGCTCTTGCCGATGTAGCCTTTGCCGGTCAGTCCAGGGATCACCTGAAAGAAGATCTTGGAAGCGCGCTTGGTAGGGTCGGTGGAAAGAGGAACGAGGGTGCCTGGCGTGGCCACGTTGACTCTTCCGAGGGGGTTGGCGGTCATCGGGACTCCTTAGCCCAAATATTGCCAGAGGAGTGTACGGGACTGGCCCCCGCCCGCGCCTAAGTCACTGTGTTGGGAGAGAAAAAAGCTACAAACGGACTGGTGACCGAAAAATCAGCGCCCGTAATACGCCGCGTTTTTGGGCGTGAATTCGGTCCACTTTTCCGGCAGATCGTCGAGCGCGAAAATAGCCGAGACCGGGCACACCGGGACGCAGGCGCCGCAGTCGATACACTCCACCGGGTCGATATAGAGCATCTCAGAGGTGGCGAAATTCGGCTCGTCTTTCTTGGGGTGGATGCAATCCACCGGGCAGGCATCCACACACGCCGTGTCCTTGGTTCCAATGCAGGGTTCTGCGATCACGTATGCCATGAGTTTTTCCTGTGAAGCTAATACATAACACACGGAAGGGGAAAAACACAAACGGACGGCAGGGCACGGTTTTTTATTGCGCCACACCCGCCCGTGGAGCACACTGAAGGTGATGTCTGCCAAAGTGCGAAAAGCCGTGTTCCCCGCCGCGGGACTGGGTACCCGCTTCCTTCCAGCCACGAAGGCGCAGCCCAAGGAAATGCTGCCGCTAGTCGATAAACCCATCATCCAGTACGGCGTTGAGGAGGCGCTCCATTCCGGCATCCAAAACATCATCATCGTGACGGGGCGCGGTAAATCGGCCATTGAGGATCATTTTGATGTTAGCTTCGAGCTCGAATACCTGCTGGAGAGCCGCTGCAAGAAAGATCTGCTGGCCATCGTCCGCAACGTCTCGGACATGATCAACGTCTCCTACATCCGGCAGAAGGAGGCTCTCGGCCTGGGCCATGCCGTGCTGCGCGCCAGTGAGTTGATTGGCAGCGAGCCTTTTGCTGTGGTGCTGGCCGACGACGTGATCGATTCCGACACTCCGGCGCTACGCCAGTTGTTGGACATCCACGATTTCTTCGGTGCGTCGGTGCTGGCTGTGATGGAGGTGCCGCCGGAAAAGATCTCGGCGTATGGCGTGGTGGACGCCGAGCCCGTCTCTCATAATGGCAGCAAAGACCGCGTATACCGCATTCGCGATCTGGTGGAGAAACCGGCCAAGGACGCAGCGCCGTCGAATCTGGCGATCATCGGCCGCTACGTGCTGACGCCCGAGATCTTCGATTCACTCCAAGCCATCGAGCCAGGATCGGGCTCCGAGATCCAACTGACTGACGGGCTCAAGCACCTGCTCCACTCGCGACCGATCTACGCCTACCGTTTTGAAGGCACGCGCTACGATGCCGGCGACAAACTGGGCTTTCTCAAAGCCACGGTCGAGTTCGCTCTGCGGCGCGACGACTTGGGCGCGCCCTTTCGCGAATACCTGAAAAGTTTGCAATTATAGATAGCTTGACGACCACAGAGATCAGCTCCTTGGCTGCGCTTATCCGGGACGCCGGAAGCCAGCCCCTGACCGATGAGCTGCGGGCGCGGTTGCCGCAACAGAGCGGCAGCCTGCGCCTGTTGCCGGCGTCACTCGAGCGCGATCCCGCCGATGCTTCTGTTTACTATTTAGCCGCGGAGGCGCCTGCCCCACAACTGCTGCGGGTGACCCGCGACGATGTCGAGGCGCTGCCCTTCGCCTCGACCGACCGGGAACGAATCCGCTGGTTCGCGGGCGAGGTGAACCGCGCCTTCCTCCCTCGCCCGCAGCGGGCGTTGCCCGCCATCGCGGTGGGCAACCGCCACCCTGAGATCAGCCTGCCGGCGGCCTTCGAAGCTTTTCGCGTCATTCTGAACAAGACCGGCAAGAACCTGGCTTCCACGGTGCAACTTTCGGCCACGCGCGAAATGACCACCGATGAGGCCATCGCGGCGCGCGACGGCGAGAACCCGACTGCCGCGGGCCACACGCGCGTCTCCATCCGCCACCTCTATCATGCAGGCCTGTGGGCGGCGATTCGCGCAGGCTGGCGCCAGGGATACAACGCCGAAGCGGATCATTTCATCGTTACGGGTCGCAATGCGGAAGAGATTGCGCGTTCAGTGGAGGGCGCCAAAGAAGCCATCCATCACGCGTCCGGTTACACAAAATTCACCACGGATACGTCGCGGCTGTTCATTCTCGAAGCCGACACCCGGCATCCGGCTGCCTGGAGCGAAGCCGCAGTGGCGGAAAGATTCGAATCTATCTTTTCGAGCGAGGAACGCGCCTGGATCCTGGATGAGTTCGCGAAACGCATCACGGTTGAGAACGCGGTTTACGATTTCAACCGCAGCGCAGTTCTGCGGCTGGCGGTGAAGTTCGGCGAAAGCCTGAAGCTCAACGAGGAGTTGTTTGATTGCATCCGGAGCGAGAAATCCGGCGAGCCCTTCGATTTCGAACCTTCAATTGATGAGGCTGAGACGCTGACGACCCCCGAAGAGCTTTTCTTCTACATGCAGTGGCTGAAGCTACGCGGGCGCCCGGCGCAACTTGTGCCGCCCAACCTGGGTTTCAAGAAACGCCAGGCTTATCCCGTAGCCATGGAAACCGGGGCTGAAACGGGCGTCGGGCTGCGTGACTACGTACATCACAAGATGTGGCCGGAACTCGAGCCACGCGTGGCTACGGGTTTCGGGGGAAAACCGATCGACGAGCTTTCTCATCGCGTGCACGAGCTGGCGGCCGTGGCGAGGCATTTCGATGGCACGCTGAGCATACACTCCGGCAGCGGCAAGCAGGCGGAGGTGCTGGAATCCATCGGCCGGTCGACGGGCGGGCGGTTGAATTACAAGATCTCTGGCGAGCTGCAATTGCAGTTGTTCGACGTGTTGCGGGAACAACCGGCAGGTTCTCCCTGGCACGCATTGTACGAGCGGATGGCGGAGCGGTGCGACGAATTCGCGGCGCAGGGCGCCTTCGGAACGGAGAGCGAGCTGGCCGCGAAATATCGCGCGATGGAGCGCGGCTCGTATTTGGGAGATGCATCACGCGGGCGCGTGGATGGCAACCTGTTCCTGGTCTTCTGGGTGGGCAATTTGGTAGGGAGCCGCGACGTGAAATCGCCGGACGGAGACCACCGGTTCTTTAAAGACAAACTGGATGAGCTGCCGGGAGACCTGGTATCCGAGGTGCAAAGGCGGAACACGCGTTATATCGTGTGGCTGGCGGAACATCTGATGGTTTAAGCGCAGTGTGCCAGGGGACAGTGGAGTGTCATGTAGCCGAAGCGCGACACCCGCGAGGATGAAAATGACGGCGCGGGCTCGTGCCACAGGGGACAGGCACCACGGTCCACGACGAGCGGGCTGGTGGCTTCGGGGCGGCTCGATTAGGGACGGTGGAGCCAGTCCCCGACGCAGCGGGCGGTTGAAGAATACAGATGCAGCTTGACGGAAAAGTCGCGATCATCACTGGGGGAAGCCGGGGGATTGGGAAAGCTATTGCCGCCGTGTTTGCCCGTGAGGGCGCGGCCGTGGTTATCTGCGGGCGAAAACAGGAAACGCTGGATATCGCCGCGCGCGAGCTGGGCAATCACGTCATTCCGTTTGCTTGCCACGTGGGAAAGCCGGAGGACGTCACACGGCTGGTGGACAACGTAACCCGCGAGTTCGGGCATATCGACATCCTGGTGAATAACGCGGCGACGAACGTTGCGCAGGGTCCGTGTCTGGCCATTGATGATGGCCAGTTCGACAAAATGATTGAGGTAAACCTGAAGAGCGCTTTCCGGCTGACGCGCCTGGTGGGGCCGGGAATGTGTCAGCGCGGCTCGGGCTCGATCATCAACATTGCCTCCATCGCCGGCCTGCGCCCGCAGTTTGAAGGCATGCTCTACAGCACCACGAAAGCCGCGCTGATCATGATGACCAAATGTTACGCACTCGAACTTGGGCCGAAAGGCGTCCGCGTGAACGCCATCGCGCCGGGTTTGATCCAGACCGTCCTGAGCGAGTACTACTGGAAGGACGAGGGGCGGCTGGCGGAACGTCTCCAGCATCAACCGATCAAACACCTGGGGCAGCCGGCAGAGATCGCCGAGATCGCGCTCCTGCTGGCCAGCGACAAAGCGTCGTACCTGACGGGACAAGTCATCACCGTTGATGGCGGCGCGACGATCGCGTGATGAAACTCTTCAAGAATCTCGCTGCGCTTGTAGTCGTTGCGCTGCTGGCAGCGTGCGTGGTTGGCATATACCTCACGCGGGAGGCGCCGTCGAGCCGCGTGGCCGTCAAGAAGCCGGCGGCCAATAACCAAGCTCCCCTGGTCGACGACCGGCTGTTGCAGACCGCGCGCCAGATGAGTTCCATCGCTGAGACGGCCGACGAACAGAATCTCGCGGGTGAAGCGCTGCGGCTGGCGGATCACGAGGTCGACCAGACCTTTGCCGCAGCCATCCGGGAGGCAGCCGCAGCCGTCGTGCCGTCAAGCGGCCCCTTGAAGCAGCTTACGGACCGCATCTCCGGGATCAAGGTGCGCATGGTTGCCGATCAGGCGCGTATTGCGAAGCTCACCAAAGACGCGGAGACCAATGAGGCAGCCGCTGACAAGCTGGAGCTAGCCAAAGCCCAGCTCGCACTGGACCAGGACGAACTGGACGATGCGCAGGGGGATCTGGTCCGGCAGGGGGGCGACGAGCAGGCCAAAATACAACAAGCGCTCGCGGCGCACGAAGCCGAGGACCACCAGACCGCGCAGACGCCGAAAGCGCCCCCGCCCGGCAACACCGCAACGCTAAGTGAACAGGTCCAGCGGTGGCTCACGCTCGAAGATCACGAGCGGCAGTTGGATGCGGCCCAACAGCAAGCCGCCAATTACGCGGCAGCTTTCACGCGGGAGCACGACACGCTTGAAAAGCTCATTAAGAAGCAGCCTATCCCGGACACCAGCGCCGCGGCGCCACCGTCGGATGAAAGCTCGTCCGGTGACGAGGGGGATCAACAGGAAGACACGGCCACCATGGTGGCGCGGCTGCGCCATCTCTCCGACCAGAGGAAATCGCTCACCTCGCTGGACACGCGGATTCAGGACACCCAGCAGTTGGGGGATGCTTACAAACGATGGATCGCGGTTGTAGAGACTCAGCGCCGCGGCGTTCTAAACCTGATGCTCCGGTCTCTTGCCATTGTCTTCGCCGTGCTCCTGCTGGTGATCTTGATCATGAAGGCCATCCAACGCGCTTTCGGCCAGCAGGCGGACCGCAGGCGGCTGCACCAGTTGCGCGTCATTTCCAGCATCGCGGCTCAGGTGATTGGGGCCCTGCTTATTCTGCTGGTCATCTTCGGACCTCCCACGCAGATCTCCACGATCATCGGCCTCGCCACCGCCGGCCTTACCGTGGTGATGAAGGATTTCATTGTCGCTTTCTTCGGGTGGTTTGCGCTCATGGGCAAGAACGGTGTGCGTATGGGCGATTGGGTGGAGATCAACGGCGTCAGCGGCGAAGTGATCGAGATCGGTGTGCTCAAGACGGTTCTACTCGAAATGGGCAATTGGACCAGCACAGGTCATCCCACCGGACGCCGTGTGGCGTTCGTGAACAGCTACGCCATTGAGGGGCATTATTTCAACTTCTCGACGGCCGGGCAGTGGTTGTGGGATGAATTGCAAGTAACGTTGCCTTCCGGCGATCCCTACCGGACCGCGGAGCAGATCCGGCAGGTGGTGGAGCGGGAGACAGAAGCGGACGCCACCGAGGCGGAGCGGGAATGGGAGCGAGTCACGCGACAGTATGGCACGCGGCCGTTCTCCGCCAAGCCGGCGGTGGACCTGCGGCCTTCCGGGGACGGCTTGAGTGTCATCGTCCGCTACATCACGCGCGCTCCGCAGCGCTATGAAATGAAATCGCGGCTGTTCACGGCGATCGTGGAGTTGCTGCGCACGCCGGTGACGACCGGGGTCAACAAGGTGTGAACGAGCGAACCGCTGGTTCACGCTCTCGGCTCGAGTAGATTCGCCGGATGTTTCTTTTCGACTTCTTCCGTTCCTTCCTGCCCCAGCACAACCCTATTGGTTTCGGCGCCGCGGATTTCATCGAACTGGCATTCACGGTTTTGCTGGCGCTGCTGGCCCTGACGTTCCGGCCTTGGATCGAGCCGTATGCACGGCGGCTGGCGCCGCATACGCGCGGATCGATGGTATTCCTGGCCGTGCTGCCGGTGGCGTTGCGCCTCGCCTTACTACCGCATCATCCCATCCCTTCGCCGACGGTCTCCGACGAGTTCAGCCATCTGCTGGTTGCCGATACGCTGCTGCACTTCCGGCTGGCGAATCCGGCGCATCCCCTGCATCGGTTTTTCGAGACGTACTTCGTGCTTCAGGAGCCGACATACAGTTCGATCTACGCGATTGGCCAGGGCCTGGTGCTGGCTGTGGGCCGCGTGTTGTTTGGCCATCCGTGGGCGGGGGTGGCGCTGTCGATCGCTGCGTTCTGCTCGCTGTGCTACTGGATGCTGAGGGCCTGGACCACGCCGGAGTGGGCGCTGGCGGGCGGGATTCTGGCGGCGATTCAATTCGGGCCGCTCAATCAGTGGATGAACGGCTACTGGGGCGGCGCCGTTTCCGCGACGGCCGGATGTTTGGTGTTCGGCGCTCTGCCGCGGTTGCGCGAGGGCTGTCGCACGCGGGATGCCGCGCTATTGGGCTTGGGCCTCGGGCTGCAATTGCTGACCAGGCCCTATGAGTCCATTCTGCTGGTTCTCAGCGTGCTTGTGTTTTTCCTGCCGGAGCTGCGAAGATCCGGCGAATTGCGCCGACTGGCCAGGGCCTTATCGGCCGTGGCGCTGGTTGCACTACCGGCCCTCGCGCTGACGCTCGTTCAGAACAAGCAGGTCACGGGAAGCTGGACCACGCTTCCCTACGTGCTGAGCCGCTATCAATACGGAGTGCCGACCACGTTCACGTTCCAGCCAAATCCTGTTCCCCACCGCGAGCTGACGGTCGAACAAGACCTGGATTACAAGGTGCAGGTTGCCGTTCACGGCGATGACCGGGATTCGGTGAAAGACTATTTCGGCCGGCTCGCACAGCGCGTACGTTTTTACCGCTTCTTCTTCCTTCCGCCGTTGTACCTTGCGCTGCCGTTTTTTCTGCTGCGGCTCCGGGAGTTCCGGTTTGCCTGGGCGGCTGCGGCGCTGCTCATTTTCAACCTGGGCGCGAATTTCTATCCGTACTTTTATCCGCACTACATTGCGGCGGTGACGTGTTTATGCGTGCTGGTGAGTGTCGTGGGGCTGGAACGGCTGAGCCGGCTGTGTCTTCGAGGCCGGCCGGCGGGCCTGGATGCCACCATTCTGATTCTTTTCGTTTGCGCCGCGCATTTTGTGTTCTGGTACGGATTGCACGTTGTCGACAACGCCGAATTTTCCGTGGCGTTGCGGCAATACGAGACCTGGGACCTGATCAATCACGATGACCCCGAAGGACGGATCGCAATCAGGCGCCAGCTCGAGCAGGCGCCCGGCAGACAACTGGTCTTCGTGCGTTACTGGCCGAAACATCTGTTCGAGGAGTGGGTTCACAACGCGGCGGATATTGACGGCTCTCAGATCGTATGGGCGCGCGATCTGGGCGCGGATGAAAATGAGAAACTGCTCCTCTATTATCGCGGACGCAATGCCTGGCTACTCGAGCCGGACGCCAAACCGCCGAGGCTGACGGTGTATCCGCGGTAGCGAGCGCCGGCCGGGGCATGCAAGGCCACCAAAGCTTGGACATTTTCGAACGAGAATGTTGTTGATACGCGGGGCCGAAGCCCCACGGCAGCCCTGAAGGCCTGACCCCACAGGGTCCTGCGTGGGGGCCAAGGCCGGGCATGTGCCCGGCCACTACGGGTGGCGGTGCAAGACGTGCGTGGCGAT
>Ga0187817_10001134_pt1 | contig 12665 bp, 12 predicted proteins | sample NC_wetland_sal_i_17_FD_132431 | JGI IMG/M metagenome (GOLD analysis project Ga0187817, IMG submission 132431) | Wetland sediment microbial communities from Neuse River Estuary, North Carolina, USA - SO4_2 | ecosystem: Environmental > Aquatic > Freshwater > Wetlands > Sediment | place: USA...
AACGTGGCCGATCGACTGCGCCTCGTTGAGGGTGGGAATGATAACCGACACTCGCACTCAAATCACCACCAGTGCGAGGACGGCTGCCGGCGAGCCAGCCAGGCGTCGATACCCCAGGTCCGGCCCCCGCGTCCCAGCGCGAGCCCCAGCGATGCAAGCACCGGCACAAGCAGTTCCCATATCCACGCGGTCCCCCACTCTGAAAGCCAAAGGCTGGCGAGGAACCCAAAGGCAACCAGGGCGACGGGACGAGTGAGGAGACCGAGCAGCAGCAGGATGCCAAGCGAGATTTCTGTCAACGCCTGAAGTGGCGCCACCATGCCAGCATGGCTCGCCATCAGCCCCATGATAGCCTTCCACGCGGCCGGCGAGTGTCCGTGCTGGATGTAATAGTTGATGAGTCCGGCGTAGCCGGCTGGTGTGTAGGCTCCCTTTCCCAGGTTCTCGAAGAAGACCCACACGAACAACGCTCCAATCGTAAGGCGCACCAGTGCCAACCCAATCCCGGCGTCGAGGCGCCCGGCAACGGATGCTTCGTCCTGCGCTTGTATCGCATTCATCATTGTGGTCGCAATCCCGTTTGGTTGAGCACCCGATTTTAGATACGCGTCAGCGGCGATCCCGGATGTGCTGTGTCCGCCTTTTTCCTCCAGCAATCCTTAAGTCGTCGCCGCAAGAGAGTGGAAGTATACGCGGTTAGGGGCCGGCACTGGAAGCAGCCAGAGGTCGGGCGAGCGCAGCAGGCTGCGAACTCTTTGAGGCCACAACCTCCGGAATCGCCGATGAACAGTCTCCCGAGGCAGCGCTGGCGGCACAAGCTAGAGCGGCTCAAAGACCAGGAAGTAGTCTTCGCCATCAGATTTTACGAAATCGTACTCTCCGATCAACCTGTATCCCGCCTGCCCAGCTTCCTGGATCACGATGTCCCTGCCTACGCCGTGATCCTCGCCATTGCCATTGCGATCGATGATGCCGAGCCGCGCTTTTGGCCGGAGCGCCTTATGCAAGTTTTTCAGCAGCGCAACGGGTTCAGCGACTTCGTGGTAGGTCTTCAGGAGTAAGGCGGCATCGATGCCCTCCGCCGGCAACATCGGGTCCTCGGGCCGGCTAAGAATGGCGCGCATGTTGCTTAGACCTTCGCGGAGCGCGCGTTTCTGGATGTAGCGAATGGCATCCGGGTTGATGTCCACCGCATAGACGAGACCGGCCGACGTTACCCGCCGGGCAGCACGGACTGAAAACCATCCCGACCCAGCCCCTATATCCGCCACGGTTTTTCCATGAGTAATGCCCAGGATGTCCATCACCCGTTCAACCTGCAGTTTTTTGTCGCGATCTTTGTATTCGAAGATTGACAGGTCGCCTGTGTACGGCGTACTCGTTTTGCGCTGCTCGGTGTGCTGGCCTGTTGCAGGCGCCTGGAAAGCAATCGAAACAGCGGGCAAACGCTCCAGCAGGAGGAAGACCCCCACACCAAGTACCAGCAGATGTCTGGAGCCAGATCGCATGAGTTGTTTTCAGTTATCCGTCGCCGGTCGACTCACGTTGGTCTAATCGCGCGCCATCACAATCGTAGTACAGGCACTTTCGCCTTTGGGAAGCTCACGAGCGGGAGCCATGCGAATCTCCAGCTTCTGCACTTCTCCGCGGACCACCGGACAATAAAAATCCGGTTGATTGAGGGCGTTCTGGATACGCCGCCGCCCAGCGCATCCCCCATAGCAGGATTCGAGATAGGCGCAGGTGCGGCAAGCCTGGGGCACCGCGCGCGCGTCGGCGAAAGCAGGGGTTTCAACGACCGCGGATCTGAGGGAGAGTAGAAGTGAAAGGGGCTCTCCTGCTCCCGGCCAATATACGCAGGGCTGGGTGGTGCCGCGGGGGGTAACCCGCACGGTGCTCACCCCACATCCACCGGACCTCGGGGGAAGTCCGGCCATGGCACGAACCAGCGGCTCGCCTATGGCGATTACATCCGTTTGCGCAAACAATGCGCGGAAACCCTGCCAGTACTCTCCGTAACTCAAGGCATAGAGGTCTGAACGTACGGCTTGGTACACATTGACCCGCAGCGGCGCCTGATAACGCTTGGCCAGGCGCGCCACTTCGGCCAGGCGCAGATAGTTCGCCTTCATCATCACAGCGATGAAGGTCACCGGGATCCCCAACCGCAGACAGCGTGCTGCCTGGTCATGGATCAGGCCCCAGTTGCCGGGACCGCGCTGAGCGTCCTGCTCACGTTCGCTGGGATAATCCAGAGAGAACTCGATGTCGTGAAAGGCACGCAGTTCGTCGTCCGCGAGCACGGCGGTGCTGTGGCCATTCGAGGTGATCGTGAGCTTTACCGGAAGTGTGCGCAGGTACGCCAGGATGTCACGGAAATGCGGATGCATTCCGTTTTCGCCCGTGCCCAGGTTCACGGAGCGCACCGCCAAACTTTCCATGACAGCGCGCACTTGTTCCCGGCTCAAGCGGTCGACGCGCGTGGGGTCGCGGTAGCAGAAGGCGCATGCCAGATTGCATTCGTTGGTGAGACCGAGGCCCAGCACGAAAGCCTCCGGCGCAGCAGGTCGGACCGCGACAGCCAGACCCGGCTTTGTGGGGGCTTCGCTCATTTTGCCCGTCCGCCGACTGCTTTGGACGAAGCACAGGCAATAATCTGCGTGTAACGGGCGGCGGCCGCGAGCTGCGGCTCCGCGCCGAGCAGCAGTTCGAGGTCGAGCAGCCGCCTGTAGGCATCTTCCGTCAAAACCTCACAGTCCAGGTAATCTGCGACCACCCTGACGCCGCGCAGAGCAAGCAGCTTCAATCCGGACTGCTCCACCATCCGGCAAACTTCGACAGGATCGAACACCCTGACCGGCTGGCCGTAGAGGGGATCGAGAACGGTTTCTGAACAAAGCGCCGCTTTCGCCTGCTCCAGGTCCCGGCGCTTGATCGCGGCCTTCAGTACCTCTCCGTAGCGATTGCGCACCAGCAGCGAAACCATGGACTTGGCGTCTTTCTTGAGTACTTGCGCCAGAGCGCGAAGGACAGCGAGAGGATCCTCCATGTACTCCAGCAGATTGTGACAGACCACCAGGTCAAAAGACGAAGGCTCAAAGAGATCGGCTACGCAATTGACGTCGGCCTGGCGAAACGAAATGCGTCCGTCCAGCTCCTTAGCCTGGGCCTCTTTCCTGGCCAGGGCCAACATTGGCTCGGAGCTGTCCAGCAGCTCTACCTCGAAGCCCAGCGCCGCGAGGCGCAGGGTCAGGGGCCCAGTACCACCTCCAACATCCAGCGCGCGCTGGCACTCGACGTTGGCCGGCAGAAAGCCCCGCAAATTCATCCATCCCAAGTCAACACGTAATAGGCCCTCAGTAGTTCGCAGATAGGTTGTGTACCTGTCTGTCTCCTGGAACCGCCCTGTGCCCAGTTGCGTCACTCCAGCCATCTCACCGCCAGGATCGGCAAAGCATATCTCAGTGCCCGCAGCGTGGCTAGCGCGCAACTCAACGTCAGGCGCGCTGTACACGTCACGAGAACTGCCATTCCAGAGCGAAACGAAAGTCTAAGATTCCGTCAATCGCCCCGCTAAGTTGTTGACTTTGCTACACGCTGGCAGGTGCCAACCCGGCAGACTAGCTGGCGCCGAGGCCCTACCGCAGTCTTCCTATGTTCGTGATTTCTTGCATTCCGCCGTGGTTTTTTGGTGTAGCATCCGTCCCAATCCCCGGAGGGCGACCATGACCGCGCCGCTTCGTCCCATGAGTACGGGCGAATTGCTGGATCGTACCTTCAACTTGTATCGCAACAATTTCCTATTGTTTGTTGGCATTGCTACGGTGCCGCCGGCCCTAATGCTGGCGGCCCAGCTCATACGAGCCGGGGTGGTCGCTGCACCGGGCCATCCCAGCACGGTTGGAGCGGGAATAATGGCTGCCGGAGGCATAGGCATGATCGTAGCCGTCATCGCATACATAATTGGCATGGCGGTGGCGCAGGCGGCCACGGTGTTCGCCGTCTCCGCCGTGCATCTCGGCAGGCCAACGACGATCGCGGAATCATACGGGCGGGTGAAGGGACGTTACGGCCGGGTACTCTGGGTCATTTTCCAGGCGGGTCTGCGGGCCTTTTTGCCTTCAATGCTGCTGATCATTGTGGCGGCGGTGGCCATGCCACTAGCGATCAAAGGATTGGGCCGCGCCGCCGGAGCCGTTGCAGCCATCATTCTCGGCCTGGCGATGATCGTTGCCGTCATTGCAGCATTCGTCCTGTACCTGCGTTATTCGCTCGCGGTTCCGGCCTGCATCCTGGAGGACATTACGGCGACGGCGGCGATCAACCGAAGCGTGAGTTTGTCCGCCGGCAGCCGCGGGCGGATCTTCGTCATTTACTTTCTTATGATTGTCATCAACTATATCGTGCTGCTCCTGTTCATGATCCCTGCGGGATTGCTTGCCGCCCTGATGGCCAAGGGCTCACCTGCGGTCGCTACGTTGTTCACGGGTTTGGCCGGATTCCTGGCCGGGACGCTGGCGGGGCCGATTGCGACCATCGCCTTGTCGCTGGTTTACTACGACCAACGCGTACGCAAGGAAGCCTTCGACATCCAATTGATGGTGGCGGTCCTGGACGGCACACTACCGGCTGCCGGGGCGCAGCCCGCCGGCGTCGGCGCGGGATGAAGCCCGGGTCGATATTTGCAGCCGCAGCGCTTCTGCCGCTTCTCTGCTGTTGCGGCCAGGCGCAAGCAACACCCCCGCCGACGGACGCGACGACGCCACTCTCCCTCGAATCGTACAAGGCGGAGTTGCAGGGCTGGTCGCAGCAACTGGAGTCGCTGCAGGTCCACCCCGAGGACGCCCAGACCTTCCGCGCCGGTTTGCCGCCGAAATCTTTGCTGCGCGAGGGAGCGCAAACTCTAGAGGTCAGCCATTCCTGGCTGAACTCCGCGCTGGTCGAGTTCACGGCCGCCAAGCCAGAGCGCAGGCCGGAGCTCTTGCGACAAATGCTGGTCCACTTGACAGCCGAGCAACAGCAAGCGGATGAGTTCCGCCAGACCGCGCCCTACCCCGCGTCTTCACGCCAGAAGCTGGCAGAAATCCTCTCTCAGCGTGAGTTCAGCCGCGTACACGGCCCCAGCGCCTGGGAGCTGTGGAAGCAGCGGGTGATCAACTGGATCTTCCAGTGGTTGGATCGGATCTTCAGCACAGTCTCCTACAGCCCGAGAGGAGGAGAGATCTTGGTGTGGCTGGTGATCGCTGTGGCGCTCTGCGTCGTGGCCATCTGGTTGAAACGAACCGCGGCCCGGCGCATCGAAGACTGGCCGCGCGAGCCCATCCCGTTTGCTCCTTCCGCCAAACACTGGCGAAAATGGCTGGCCGAAGCCCGCGACGCGGCGCAGCAAGGCCGCTGGCGGGATGCCATCCATTTGGCGTACTGGGCGGCGATCTCGCAGCTAGAGCAGAGCGGCGCATGGGCGCCCGACCGCGCCCGCACCCCGCGCGAGTACCTGCGTCTGCTGCCGACCGGCAGCGGCAAGCAGCCTGTGCTTGCGATCCTTACCCACCGCTTCGAGATCACCTGGTACGGACAACGTGAGGCCGTCTCAGATGACTTTGCCGATACGCTGGTGCAACTGGAGAAGCTCGGATGCCGGTAGTCCTCGCTTCCGCCGACCGCAAGCTGCTCCTGATCCTGGGCGTGGTGGTCCTGGTGCTGCTGTTGGCATTGGCGATGCTTCAACCCCAGCAGGACAACGGCGTGTCGATACCGTCGAGCTACTCGGCGGAGTCGGGGGGCGCAAAGGCTGCCTACTTACTCCTGAAAACAGCGGGATACAGGGTCGAGCGTTGGGAGGATCCGCCACGCCAGTTACCGGACCCGGCCGGGGCTGTGCTCATCCTCGCCGATCCCAGATGGCAGAGGGATCCCGAGGACAAGATGGCTCTGCAGAGGTTCCTGGCAAAAGGCGGGCGGGTGCTGGCCACCGGCATGGGCGCCGCCAGCCTGCTTCCCGAGGGCCACACGCAAATGTCCGATCCGACCAAAGCAGGATGGGGAAAGTACCAGCCGGCCATTCCCAGCGCGCTTACGCGCGCCGGCGAGATCACGATGGCGCCATGGGTGCACTGGGACAATGGCAGCTTTGCGCACGTGGTGCACTACGCACGCGGCGAGGACGCAGTCGTCGTCTCCTATAGGGTTGGCAAAGGAGACGTGATCTGGTGGGCGGCATCCACGCCACTGACCAACGCCGGAATCCGCGAAGCGGGCAACATGGAGTTTTTCCTCAACTCGGTCGGCGATCCCACCCAGAGGCGCATCTACTGGGACGAATACTTCCACGGCGCGCGTCCCGGCCCATGGTCGTATGCGTCTGACACGCCGCTGCGCTGGGCTCTCGTGCAGCTTGGAATATTTTTCCTGGCCGTAATGCTCACCTTCTCGCGGCGCAGCGGCCCGGTGCGCCCTCTGGTGCAACCGTCGCGTCTCTCGCCGCTGGAGTTCGTGGAAACTCTCGGCGGCCTCTACCACAGCGCACACGCGGCACAGGTGGCGGTCGAAGTCTCGTACCAGCGCTTCCAATACCTGCTGGGGAAGCGGCTGGGCATGCCCGCTCACCCCAGCGCGGCCGACATGGCCCGCGCCGTCGAGCATCGTCCGCGCTACGATCGGCAGGATTTCGCGGCCACGCTGGCACGCTGCGAGACCGCCATCGGCGATCCCGATCTGCGGGAGAAGGAAGCTGTCCAACTCGTGCAAGCCCTCAACGATTTCTGCCGCGATCTGCAACTCACTCCTCGTGCCGTTCAGGAGAAGAACTGATGGAAGCCATGGCTCGTCTGCTTTCCCAGGGGCGGTCGGAACTCGCCAAGGCGATCGTCGGGCAGCAAGAGTTCGTGGACCAGACGTTGATGGCCGTCCTTTGCGGCGGTCACGCCCTGGTCGAAGGCGTGCCGGGAATCGCCAAGACGCTGGTCGTGAAAGTGCTGGCCCGCATCCTGCAGATCCAGTTTCAGCGCGTACAGGCGACCTCGGACCTGATGCCGGCGGACATCCTGGGCACCAACGTTCTCAACCTCGCAAGCAGCACGTTTTCTCTCCACCGCGGTCCGGTGTTCACCGACCTGCTTCTGGTGGACGAGATCAACCGCATGCCTCCGCGAACGCAGGCGGCGCTGCTGGAATCCATGGAAGAGCGGCAGATCACCATCGACGGCGTGCGCTACCCGCTCTCGGAATGGTTCACCGTTTTTGCCACGCAGAATCCGGTGGAGTTCGAAGGCACGTATCCGCTGCCGGAAGCGCAACTCGACCGCTTTCTCCTCAAAATCAAGGTGAGATATCCGCAGGCGGAGCAGGAAGCGCTCATCCTCGAGAAGCACCACCACGGCTTTGACGCGCGCCATCTGGATGCGCTCGAACTCGCGCTCATCGACACCGAACTCCTGCGCGCGGCTCGGCGCGAACTGCAGCAGGTCAAGGTGGAAGAGGCCCTGTTCCGTTACATCACCGCCGTGGCGCGGCGCACGCGCGATTGGCCTGCGCTTGCCCTGGGCGCAAGTCCGCGCGCGGCAATCAGCCTGCTGCTGGTTGCGAAGGCCGTGGCGGCCATCGACGCCCGCGATTACCTGATCCCCGACGACGTGAAGACCGCTGCCCTTCCCGTGCTGCGCCACCGCATGATCCTCAAACCCGAGGCCGAACTCGAGGGCATGGACACGGACCGCGTCATCAGCGAAGTGCTGGCTGCGGTCGAGGTGCCGAAGTGAACGAGAGCATCCTGGTGCCGCCTCCAGTCTCGGCGGTATGTCAGGCGCGCGGCAGGTTGGGATTCGGCTTCGGCCGCCGCTTCTTCTTCCTGTTCGTCTGCGGGTTGCTGTGGATCATCCCCGGCTTCTGGAACCGGACGTTCCTGTCCGCCGTCGCAGCCTGGGATTGCCTGCTGCTGCTGGCGTGGATCGTGGATTTCTGGCAGCTCCCCAGCCCAGGGCAATTGACGGTCGAGCGGCGATGGCGGGCTGCGCCTTCACTTGCCGCCACCAGCCAGCTCGAAATCACGCTGCATAACCAGGGGAATATCGGAGTGCGCGCCACTGCGATTGACGATGTCCCCGGGGAGTTGCGCTCGGATCTGGCTGAGGTCGAGCTGGCCGCCCCGGCTGGCTGGACGGGGCGTGCGTCCTATGCAATCCGCCCGCGGCAACGCGGCGACATTCGCGCCGGCAAGGCTTATCTCCGCTACCGCAGCGTGCTGGAGGTGTGCGAGCGCTGGTGCGTCGCCGATTTGCGCCAGGTCGTCCGCGTCTTTCCCAACCTGGAAGAGGTGCGGCATCAGAGCATCTACCTGACCCGCAGCCGCCAGATCGAATTGGAAAGGCGCCTGCTTCGCCAGCGCGGCATGGGACGCGAGTTCGAAAGTCTGCGCGAGTATCAGGACGGCGACGAGTTCCGCGACATCTGCTGGACGGCCAGCGCGCGCCGCGGCAAGCTGGTCACCAAGCTGCACCAGATGGAGCGCAGCCAGCCGGTGTGGATCGTCCTCGATGCCGGACGCCTGTTGCGCGGGCGCGTCGAGGAACTGAGCAAGCTGGACTACGCCGCGAATGCCGCTCTCGGACTGGCGCAACTGGCGACCTATTCCGGCGATCGCGTTGGCCTGCTGGCCTATGGGCGCCGGCCGCAGAGCCGGGTGCCGCTGGGGCGCGGGGCGTCCCATTTGCGCCACATCCTGGACCGGCTCGCCCTGGTCGAGGCGGAGATCGCGGAAGCCGACCACCTGCGCGCAGCCGCTATGTTGCTGGCCTTGCAGAAGCGGCGTGCGCTGATCGTCTGGATCACCGACTTGGCCGAGACTGCCATGACCCCGGAAGTCATTGAAAGCGCCGGGCGCCTGCTGTCGCGTCACCTGGTGCTGTTCATGGTGATCGGCCAGCCCGACCTCGGCCGAGTGGCGCAGCGACGCCCGGAAAATCCGCAGCAGATGTTCGAATCGGTCGCCGCCATCGACATGGTGCAGCGCCGGGAGCTGCTGCTGGCCAAATTACGCGAACGCGGCGCGCTGGCCATGGAGATCCTGCCCAGCCAGCTCTCGGCGGCGGTGCTCAACCACTATCTGATGATTAAGGAGAGGAGCCTGCTCTAGCCTCGGGCCGCGAGACCAGCCAGGCAAGGAGCAGCGCCAGCATGACTCCCGCGAACAGGAACTTCGTCGTGGACGACAGTCTCGAGGGCGACAGGAATCCTTCGGTGATGCCCGCGACCACCAGCATCGGAATCACCCCCAGCAGCAGCCGCACCGCTTGAGCTCCGGCTTGCGCCAGCGAGTCGCGCCGTTTCAGCACTCCCGGAAACAACAGCCCGTGGGCGATGAGCAAGCCCGCACCTCCGGCAATGAAGATGGCTGGCAGCTCCAGCACGCCGTGGGGCGCGACGAAACTCCACAGTGGCAGGCTCATGCCCGCGAGCCAGCACGCGGTCGCGATCACTCCCAGCAGAAGGCCGTTGAAGACCAGCATGTAGACGGTCCCCACGCCCCCCATGATGCCGGTGGCAAACGTTATAAACGCCACCGAAAGATTGTTGGTCATGATCCCGCTGGATGCCACCGGTTTGACGCTGAGGATGGACTCGGTCCACATCTTGTGTTGCTCGATGGTCTCCACCATCCTCGGTCCCAGAATGTGGTGCATGAACTCGGGGCGGATCATGGTGAGAATCACACCCAACAGCGCGCTGCCGGCGAACAGGAGGAAGGCCGTCGCGGTAAATCGGAAGGTGTCCCGGAACACCTGCGGGTAGATGTCGCGGTAGAAGCGAAAGGCGCCGGCCGCACTCGCTTTCTGGCCTGCATAGATGGTATTGTGGGCCCGTGCCAGCAACTGATTGAGATAGCGCGCGAATGGCTGGCTGGCCGCGTCTTCCCGCAGCACCGAGAGATCGGCCGCGGACTGGCGATAGAGCAGGCTCAACTCCCGAAGTTCACTGCGCGACAAGCCCCGGACGCCATGCCTGCGGCTCTCTTCGAGCAGCGATTCCAGCCGTTCCCAGTGTCGCTTGCGCTGTTCCAGCCAGCGGGTGGAGAGCATTTGTGGACTCGCTCGACAAGCTTACCATCGACACGCCGGAACAGATCGCCATCGAGTTTCCGCTCGCCGGCATCGGCAGCCGCTTTCTGGCGGTAGCCCTCGACACCATTATTCAAATCGTCGCCTACATTGTCCTCGCGCTGCTGGCTGGGTCCTTTTTCGGACGCGAACTGGCGCGCGTCTGGCGGGCAGCCTGGAACTGGTCGCAGGCAGTTTTCATCCTCGTTCTGTTCTGCTTGTACTGGGGCTATTACGCGATTTTCGAGACCATCTGGCACGGACAAACGCCAGGCAAGCGTCTTGCCGGCATCCGCGTCATCAAGGACACAGGCCGCCCCGTCGCGGTGTTCGAAGCCGTAGGGCGCAACCTGGTGCGCGTCATCGATCAGATTCCGGGTGTCTATGCCGTCGGCTGTATCACCATGTTTCTGAACAAGAAAAGTAAGCGCCTGGGAGACTTCGTCGCGGGCACGGTCGTAGTTCATGAGAAAAAGGAGGATGCGCCCGAGCCGTTCTTTAACCTGCAACCGGGAGCGCGAATGCCGGCTTATGAAGTCTCGAAGCTTTCACTTGCCGACTTGGAGCTGATCGAGACCTTCCTGGCGCGGCGTCTGGATATCCCACGGGAAGTGCGGGTTGCGACCGCCCGTCGCATCACGGAACGTATCACCCAGAAGTTAGGTTGCGAGCGCCAGCAATCCGATGATGAAGACTTTCTCGAACTGGTTGCCAAGCAGCGTCGAGACAGCCTGCTGTATCGTTGAGCGGACAGCTCAGGGAGAAAACGGCGGTGTTTCTGCGCCGCACGCTGCAGGCAGGCGGCCGCCAGGCAGGTAAAGCGGCGGCGATACAAGTGGGGGAGGGTCCGCGCCGCTGATCGGGCTTCAGCTAGGGCCAGCGTTTGCTGGCATCGCCGTTGGCTGGTCCTGCCGCGGGCAGGACATCCAGCACCGGCTCTTCAAGACTCATGGCCGCCGCCTCGGCGGTATGCGGTGTTGAGTCAGCCGGCCGCCCGGGCTGGCTGGCGTTTTCTTCCTCCAGAAGGCGCGCCGCCACGCGCAGCAGCTTGATTTCGCGGTTCAACTTCTCGATCTCGGCTTCCTTCTCGCGGAGAACATCCTGGATATTTTTCATCGCACCCTCATGTTTGACTATAAGAGGGTTGGTGCCACTCTGGGACATGACCGAGGTGCACCCTCCCTGGGTGGTGGACGGAGCCCTTTTGGTCATCTCTTTACTGCTGGCTACTTGCTACGATGTTCTCACCCTAGAGTGTCTTGACGGGAGAAGTCGGGAATGGGTTCGGCCCAGGGGCAAGTCCCATCGGAAGTGGAGCAGGCGCGCACCGCGCCGGAGTTCGGAGCACACACCCCGCTATCGGAGAAGCTGCTGGCGGTGGCCATCCGCGCGCAGAATTTCACCGGGTCCACGGGCGTGGCCATTGCGCTGGCGGAAGGCGATCAGATGGTTTGCCGCGCCAACTGGGGTACCAGCGCGCCTGAAGTCGGAGCCACGCTCAGCCTGGAGAACAGCTTCACCGGGCTGTGCGTGCGAAACGGCGAGCCGTTGCGCTGCGACGATGCCCAGAGCGATCCGCGGGTCGATCCCGAAGCTTGCCAGGCGCTGGGCATCAGCGCCATCGCCGCCGCTCCCGTGCGCCGCGGGCTGAAGGTGATTGGCGTGATCGCCGCCTTCTCCGACACGCCCAACACCTTCACCGACAAGCAGCTTCTTATTCTTACCACGCTGGCCGACGTCGTCGTCGAGCTGCTGGATGACCCGCATCCGGTTCAGCCCTTGCCCCAAGTGATTGAGGCCCCCGCTCCCGAGCTGTCGCGAGCGCAGGCAGTCATGCAAGCATCCATCCTGCCGCTGGTGGACAAGGCGTCCGTTCCCACGACCGTGTTGCAGGAACCCGCCGCGCCGCTGGCCCAGGAAGACGTGATCGTTGTCCCCATCGCCCCGGCCGCGCCAGTCGAGTCCGAGCCGCCTGGAGACGCCCCGCCGTTGGCGGCGGCAGAGGCCGCTCCGGACGCTCCGCAGCCGTCGCAACCGGAGCCCGCGGTTCCGACTGTGATCGCCAGTTCTAGCCCGCCCGCGGCGCCAGCTTCATTCAAGCCTGCCGGACGTGAAACACCGCACACCCGTTCCGAGACGCTTCCTAAGAAAGACGAAGTCCTGCCGGCGGCGATGGACCCAGGCCTGCCACCCCAGCCTGCGAAGACCGCAATTGCCGGGACCGCCGGGTCCGCGCGGCTCACGCTTGTCAAGCTGCCCCAGCCGACGCCTGCGTCGACACCAACACCGACACCTGCGCCGACACCGACGCCAGCGCCCGTTCCTGATTTCGTTGCCGACCTCAGGTTCAGCGGGGTCGAGGCCGATGCGGGTAGCGATCGCCGCTGGCTGTTGCCAGTTGCGATCCTGGCGATCTTCGCCGTCCTGGCCTTCGCGGTTGAGCGGTGGCACGTGGCAAAGAACGCCCGCAAAGCGCAGCCAGTTCCAACCGCACAAGCGCCCGGGCCGCAAGCAGCTCCCGCTCCGCCATCCGAGCTGAAGGGGGAACAGCCGCCCGAGCCCACGCCAGCCGAA
>Ga0187817_10001137_pt1 | contig 12653 bp, 11 predicted proteins | sample NC_wetland_sal_i_17_FD_132431 | JGI IMG/M metagenome (GOLD analysis project Ga0187817, IMG submission 132431) | Wetland sediment microbial communities from Neuse River Estuary, North Carolina, USA - SO4_2 | ecosystem: Environmental > Aquatic > Freshwater > Wetlands > Sediment | place: USA...
GCCTGCTGGAAGATGAGCTGGATATCCAGGTCGTGGGTGAGGCCGGCGACGGGGAGGAGGCAGTCAAACTGGCGCGGGAACTTCACCCCAGGGTCATCGTGATGGATTGCGCCTTGCCGAAAATGAATGGGCTGGATGCCACCCGGCAAATCCTCAAAAAGTCTCCTGAAAGTTTGGTACTCATGCTCAGCATGCATCCGGAGGGAACCTGGGTGAGGCAGTCGCTTGATGCCGGGGCTCGCGGGTACATCCTGAAGAATGCTGTGGATTTGGAATTAGGAGCGGCAATCCGGCGAGTGGTGGCCGGCGAAGTCGTGCTGGATTCGCAGGTGGAGAATCCCAAGCCGCTCAAAGGCGAGCGAAACACGCTTACCCAGCGGGAGATCGAGATTCTGCAGATGATTGCGCAGGGGAAATCGAACAAAGAGATCGCTGTCGAGTTGGGCCTGAGCGCTAACACGGTTGCCGTTCATCGCGCCAATATCATGGACGCACTCGGCATTCACAAGACCGCTGAGTTGGTGGTCTACGCGATTCGCAATGGGCTGGTAAATCTTCCGTGAACCGCCGCTCTTTTCTTTGGGGCATGGCCGGCCTCGCGTCCGGTTCGGGTTTCAATTGGTTCGACGCTTTTGCGGCGGCACCGCAACCCCGCCCGAGATTTCGACTGGTGGACGTGACCGGTAGCGCTGGCATCCAGTTTCTTCATAACAACGGCGCGTACGGCGGAAAGCTCTTGCCGGAAACTCTGGGCTCGGGATGCGCCTTCCTGGACTACGATGCCGACGGGTGGCAGGACATTCTGCTAGTCAACGGGATGGATTGGCCGGGTCATCCGCGCGAGCGGACTACTCTCCGGCTCTATCACAACAACCGGAACGGCACCTTCACGGACGTCACCCGCAGCGCCGGGCTCGATGTTGAAATGTACGGGATGGGCGTAGCGGTGGGCGATTACAACAACGACGGGTATCCGGACATCCTTATCACTTGTGTTGGGCAGAACCGGTTTTTTCGGAACACAGGGAAGGGAGCTTTTGTTGATGTTACGAAATCCAGCGGACTTGGCGGGCGACAAGCGTTCAGTACGTCGGCGCTATGGTTTGACTTTGATCGCGATGGCTTGCTGGATCTGTTTGTCTGCAACTACGTGAAGTGGTCGCCTGACCATGATGTGTTCTGCAGTCTCGACGGCAAACACAAATCTTATTGCACCCCGGAGGCCTATCGCGGCGAGACCTGCTGGCTGTTCCACAATCGCGGAGACGGAACGTTCGAAGATGTGACCGCGGGAAGTGGGATCTTCGACAGTAGTTCGAAGTCGCTGGGCGTGGCGCTGCTCGACTACGACCAGGATGGCTGGCCGGACTTAATCGTCGCAAATGATACCCAACCGAACAAGCTTTATCGCAACCAGCGAAACGGCACGTTCAAAGACGTTGCGGTAGAGGCGGGAATCGCTTTTAGCGCCGAGGGGAAAGCCCGAGCGGGAATGGGAGTCGACGTGGCGGATTTCGAGAACTCCGGCAATGCGGGAGTCGCGATCACAAACTTCGACAACGAAATGATAGGGCTGTACCGTCTTTCCGGCGGGAACTACGTCGATGTTGCGGCACAGAGCGGCTTGGGGATTCCGTCAAAAGACAAGTTGGGTTTCGGATGCGTGTTTCTGGATGCCGATCTGGACGGCGCCTTGGACCTTGTAGCAGTAAACGGACACATCGACGATACGGTTCGGAACGTCCGCAACGTGGGTTACGCGCAGCCGCCCCAGGTCTTCTTGAACAATGGAAAGGGAATCTTCCGAGAGGTGACCAGCGAATTAGGGTCAGATTTCGAGCAGCCGAAAGTCGGACGCGGGCTGGCGTATGGGGATTTCGATCGCGATGGGGACCTGGATATTTTGATGACCACCAACCGGGGTCCGGCATTCCTTTACCGGAACGACCAGTTGGCCGGGAATCGCAGCATCCGTTTGCGGCTGGTGGGAGCCAAGTCGAACCGGGATGCGATCGGCGCGTCAGTGCGTATTTTTCATGGCGACTCCAGCCAGTCACGATTGGTCAAAGGCGGATCGAGTTATCTCTCGCAGTCCGAGCTGCCTTTGACGTTTGGATTGGGAAAACGCGATCGCGTGGATCGCGTGGTGATTCAATGGCCGAGCGGCAGAACCGAGGAACATAAGAATCTTGCCGCGGGGCGGGCATACGAGTGTGTTGAAGAAAAGGGAATCTCTCCGCTGGCCGGGTTCTGAAGATGGTTCACTACACCTCTCGCAAGGCTCGCCTCCACAGCGCCTGAGGCTATAATTGCAACCCATCACGAAAGGAGCTGCATGCGACGATTCGCTGTGCTTGTGCTGATCTTGAACCTGGTTGTTCCTTCTATGGCATTCAGTGCAGACGAGACTGGGCTGGTGGGTTACTCGCCGCGCAACAGCCAGATCGAGCGCGACTGGGAGACGAAATTCCGAGCCATCCCCGACCCCGCCAACTTGCGCGAGTATATGCAGCGCCTGAGCGCACGTCCCCACCACGTCGGCTCAGCCTACGACAAGGATAACGCGGAGTGGATTCTGGCCCACTTCAAGCAATGGGGACTGGACGCCCACATTGAGACCTTCGACGTGCTCTTTCCCACCCCGAAGGTTCGGGTTCTTGAAATGATCGAACCGGTGAAGTTCACTGCGAAGCTCGAAGAGCCGGCGCTCGCCGTGGACCCAACCTCGAACCAGAAGTCGGAGCAACTTCCCACCTACAACGCCTACTCGATTGACGGCGACGTTACCGGGCCCCTGGTGTTCGTGAACTACGGCCTGCCCGAGGACTACGAGAAGCTCGACCGGCTGGGCATCTCGGTGAAAGGCGCAATCGTCATCGCCAAGTACTACCACTCCTGGCGCGGAGTCAAACCCAAAGTCGCAGCCGAGCACGGCGCCATTGGCTGTCTCATCTATTCTGAGCCACACGATGACGGCTACTCTCGCGACAATGTGTTTCCGCAGGGTCCCATGCGTAGCCCGGATGGAGTGCAGCGGGGCAGTGTCATGGATTTTCCCTCCTCCAACCCAGGCGACCCGCTTACCCCTGGCGTCGGCGCAACGCCCGATGCCAAGCGCTTGCCGCTGAAGGAAGCCAAGAGCATCACCAAGATTCCGGTTCTGCCTATTTCTTACGGCGACGCGCAGCCTTTGCTCGCAGCACTTAAGGGACCCATGGCGCCGGATGACTGGCGCGGCACTTTGCCCATCCCGTACCACGTGGGGCCGGGGCCGGCGAAGGTCCATTTGAAGGTTGAGTTCAATTGGGACATCAAGAAGGTTTACGACGTCATCGCGAAAATTCCCGGCAGCATGGCGCCCGACGAGTGGGTCATACGCGGCAACCACCACGATGCCTGGGTGAACGGCGCTGAAGATCCGGTCTCGGGCCAGGTCGCTCTTATGGAAGAAGCGCGCGCGCTGGGGGAATTGCTAAAGCAGGGCTGGAAGCCGCGCCGTACCATCATCTATGCCGCATGGGACGGCGAAGAGCCCATGCTGCTCGGCTCAACCGAATGGGTTGAAACTCACGCCGATGAATTACGCCAGCATGCCGCCGTATACATCAACACCGACGGCAACGACCGCGGCCTGCTTGCCATGGACGGCTCCCACAGTCTCGAGCAGTTCATCAACGGAGTCGTGCGGGATATAGAAGATCCCGAAACCAAGCTCACGGTGTGGCAACGGCGTCAATTGGCGGACATCGCAACATCCAAGTCTGCTGACGAACGCAAGGAACTGCGGCAGCGAGCTGATTTGCGGATCGACGCGCCGGGCTCGGGGACGGACTACACTGCGTTTCTCGACCACATTGGCATTGCGATTCTGAACCTCAGCTACCAAGGCGAAGACGAACAAGGCATCTATCACTCGATTTACGACGACTTCTACTGGTACACGCATTTTTCTGATATCGATTTCGTGTACGGACGGGCTCTGGCGCAGACGATCGGAACGTCGGTAATTCGCTTTGCGGACGCGCAGGTATTACCGTTTGACTTCGTGGATTTCGCCGATACCGTTCAGAAGTACACCCGGGATCTGGAAAAGCTGCTGGCTGACAAACAAGAGGAGATTCGCGAGCGCAACCAGGAATTGGATGATGGGGTTTTCAAGGCGACCTTTGATCCCAGGCGACCCACCGTCGCGCCGCCACGAGAAGAAGTTCCTCCGCACCTGAACTTCGCGCCCATGCACAATGCGGCGGATTCCCTCACTCGCAGCGCCGAACACTATCGGCAAGTGTTGTCGCACAAGCAGGCCGTTCTGGGTCAGGATGGAGTCGCAGAAGCGCTGGCCACTCTCAATCAACAACTCATTGAGAGTGAGCGCCGGTTAACCAATGCCGACGGGTTGCCGCGCCGTCCCTGGTACAAGCATTTGCTGTACGCTCCCGGCGTCTATACCGGCTACGAGGTGAAAACCGTTCCTGGCGTGCGGGAGGGCATCGAACAGGACAGGTATGCCGAAGCCGAGCAGGAAATCGCACGCGTAGCCAAGGTGCTAGAGGACGAGTCATCTCTGATTAAGTCAGCTGCCCAGCTGTTGGAGCAGGTGGGTCGGTAAGGGACTCGGCGGCCTATCAGGGTGTCGCTTGTTTCGTCCCGATTTCTTCTGGCGGCCGCAGGCGACGGAACGACCTGTACAGAAGCAGGTCGTAAGTGATCTTGGTTCCACCGCCGATTAGTAGCGGAGCTGAGAAGGTGAGCGCCTGCATCAGGAACCCGGCGACTCCAGACCCAACGGCCCAAAATATATTCCGCGCGAGATTGGTAATTCCGCTGGCAAAACTGCGTTCACTCGGCTTCACCATCGCTGCCACATAGGACTGGCGGGTCGGCACATCCATTTCCACCAGAGCCTCCCGGCACAGGAAGAGCAGCAGGGCCCACTTCAAGGAAGGGGCAAAGGGTACAGCCATAAGTAATAGGCTGGACGGAAGATGCGTAAACACCATGGTGTTCACAAGGCCAATGCGGCGGGCCAGCCATGCGGCTCCGAGATGGGAGCAGGCATTCAATATGTGCACTGCAAAAAAGACCAGGCCGAGGTCATGTTCAGCAACTCCGAAACGGCGGAAGAACCAGTAGGCAACTAAAGCATCGGTCAGAAAGCCGCCGCCGAACGCGTCCACTGCAACGAGTGCCGTGAGTTTGGTGACGATTCTCCTGGCTTCCGGCTCAATTCGGCTAGTCAACTTTGCAGCCGGTGGACTGGCAATCTCGACTGCCGGGGAGAGCAACAGGTAGAGGGCAGCGACCGCCAGACAAAGCCCGGTATAGCCGAAAAACAACACCCGGTACGAACTGAGCAACGAGAAGGCGAGACGATGTTGCAGAACGATCGGGACTCCAGCGCCGAGCGCACCCAACGCCCCACCACCATCCAGGAGGACGTTGTACCAAGCCAGACGCCAGGTTCTTTTGACATCAGGAACCAGCCCTGGAATAACCGCCTGGTCAAGAGCGAAAGAGGCCGAACGATCCGTGCCTGTGCCATTCAGCATGCCGACGAATGCCATGCTCAAGAGCACAGGCAGAGAGGGCGAAACAGCCAAGGCTAGCCCGCCGACCGCGCTCAGCAGAGAGAGCACAACCAGAAAGCGCCTACGTCCCACGCGATCGGCTGCGAAGCTTACGATGATAGTCGCGAGCGCTGCGCCGGCCAGTCCGGCGGCAATCACAAATCCGATCGCGAGGGAAGAAAATCCGATCCGAAAAAGGTAGATCCCTAATACGACGCCCATCAGGCCCACGCCGAACGAACGCAGGAAGCCTGCGGCGTTGATCAATGCCAAGTCTCGATGAGGATGCGGCTTCACTTTTCCCGTCTCTGAAGGTAGGCGCACAAAGCATCATAGACTGGGAAACTGTTTTCGCGAGTCGATCCTCGTCGGGTAACGTAACAGGTAATTACCGTGCTGAGCGTACGGGGCGGTGGAGTCATACCTGCGGGCGGCGACCGCGAGTGTGGCAGGGCGTTGACCGGGACCAAGCGGCCGATCGACCGCAAAATTTGGGAGCTGGCTCTTGTGCCTTGTGGAAAGAAAAAGGACCGCGGCATCGTGCGGTCCTTCTCGCGCTGATCTTATTCCGGTGGCTAGATCGCTCTGGTGCGCGCCAAGAATACCCTCGTCCTCGTCGCTAATCTTTTCTTGACTCATAAAGGCTCCCCTTTCGCTAGGTTGGCGATGCGAACAATCACAACCTACCGCAAAAGTGGGCGCCTTTTATATTGCAATCGCGACCACTTCATGGATGACAATTTTAGGGTTTTTTTTCTGAGCCATGTGCTCTTCTGGTAGCTTTGGGGATCCGACAAAAGGGCTTGAGATAGGAGTAGAACATGCCGAGGACCAATGTTTGCACTGCACTGACAAGACTCGCGCTTACTCTGTCGCTGGTTCTTTTCGCCCTTGGGGCAGAAAAGGGGAAGCCAGTTACGGTAAAGGGCTACGTTCTGGATTCGGCCTGTGCATTCACCAAGAACCTCAGCAAGCCGCTCTCCCCGGACTGTGCCCGCGCATGCGCGAAAGCGGGGTCTCCGTTAGTCATCCTTGCGGAGGACGGAACCATCTACTGGCCCATTGCGGACACGACGCCTTCGGCCGGCCAGAACGAGAAACTGCTGCCGTTGGCGGGAGAGAAGGTCACGGCCAGTGGCAGGATGTTTCAAAGAGGCGCTTCGAGCGCCTTAGTGATCGACACAATCACGGCTCCTACTCCGGCAAAGTAGGGCGCGGTTTCAGACCCGAGCTACGCCAGCGGCACGGTGAAGTAGAACACCGAGCCACGGCCCAGCTGGCTGGTGACACCAATCTCGCCGCCGTGAGCTTCAACGATGGCTTTCGCGATGGCAAGGCCCATGCCGGTCCCTGTCACTTGCAGGCGCTGATTGCGGCCGCGGTAAAACTTCTCGAAAATCAGGGACTGCTCAAAATCGTCGATTCCGGGGCCCTGGTCGGCGATGCTCGTCATCAACATCCTGCCCCTGACCTCCGCCCGGATGTGAACCGGCGATTCGGGCGCGGAATATTTTGCTGCGTTCTCCAACAGCTGGACCACAACCTCAGAAATGCGATCGGGATCGATGCGGACCGGAGGCAGATTTTCGGGAAGCATGATCTTGACCGGGTGCTGCCCCAATGCTGTTTTGGACCTCTCGACTGCATCTTCGATCGCCTCCTCAATCCTGTGTGCTCTTATGTGGAGCTCGACTTTGTTGGCATCGAGTTGGGCCATTTCGGCGGCCTCACCGACCAAACGATTCAATCGGTCGCTCTCTTCGTTGATAACCGTGAGCAGTTCATGATGCTGAGCTTCGTCCAGCGCGGAATTCGAAAGCAGGGAAGTTGCCGAAGCTTTGATGGCAGTCAACGGAGTTCGGAATTCATGGGTGACCGAATCCAGCAGGGCGGAGCGCAGTTGTTCGCTCTCGCGCGCTGCCTCAGCCTTGCTCAGCTTCTCGACGGCGCCGGCCCGCTCGATCGCGATGGCGATCAGGCTGCTGACCGCATCCAGCGTGGCCCGGGACAGCTGGGCTCCGGAGAGGCCCATGCTGCCGACGACACGGAGGCCCATCCGCAGGGGCATGAACACGAGATGGCGTTCCGGATCGATCTTGGGTTCTCCTCGCATGGCCGCCAATTGCAGGTCGTGTCGATCTAAGATGTCTCTGGACGTGTTCGAGCGATAAATGTCGGATCGATTGGTCAGGGAAATGGCGGCGGCGTCAACGCCGAAGCACTCCACAATGTAGCCGGGAATCGCATTCAAGAGTTCGGCGACGTTGTCACTGGACAGAAGTTGCTGGCTGAACTTGTAGAGGCGTTCGGTTTCCGCGCGTCTCTCGATCGCACTCTTGGCTTCCCGGCGGGCCCGTTCAGCGAGCTGACTCGCGATCAATGCAGTCACCAGAAACGCGAATAGCGCAACCCAGTTTTGCGGATCCGAGATGGTTAAGGTGCGTACCGGAGGGAGAAAGTAGTAGTTGAAAGCCAGCGTGGCGATCAGCGCCATGAAGATCGCCGGCCTTAATCCCCAATTGGCCGAGACCATCAGGACCCCGATGAGGAAGGTGAGTGCTACCGTAGTCGGGTTTACGTGGACAAAGGCCAGGTAGGCGAACGTTATGACGACCACTACGGCGGCGGCGCCGGTGCACCTCAAGAGCAATTTGACCAGCGGTTGCTTCACGCCGCAAATTGTATCTGACGTCGACAATTTTGGCTTTCTCGACGAAAATAACCGCGATGCCCAAAACTCCTGAGCAATGGCTGGAAGAAGCTGCTCCCTCGAAGAGGGGGGGGGTGTTCAAGCTGTTCTTGGGCTACGCTCCGGGTGTCGGCAAAACCTACAGCATGCTGAGCGAAGCTATACGCCGGCATACCCGCGGCGAGGATGTGGTAATCGGAATTGTCGAATCCCACGGCCGGAAGGCGACCGCCGAGTTAGCAGGCCAACTCGAGCCCGTCCCTCGCAAGAAGCTGGAATACAAGGGCACCATTTTTGAGGAGATGGATGTCGACGCCGTCGTTGCGCGGAACCCGCGGGTTGTACTGATCGACGAACTCGCGCATACGAACGTAGAGGGCAGCAAGCATCACAAGCGCTATCAGGACGTACTCGAGGTGCTGGATGCCGGCATCGACGTGCTCTCGACCATGAACATTCAGCACCTGGAGAGCGTTACGCCAACGGTGCAAGGGCTGACTGGCATCACGGTGCGCGAGACCGTGCCGGACTGGGTGCTCAAGCGGGTCGATGAAGTCGTGATGTCGGACCTGACGCCCGAGGCGCTGCAGAACCGTATGCGGCGTGGAGACATTTACCCACTGGAGCGGGTGGGGCGGGCGTTGGGCAACTTCTTTCGTCCCGGAAATTTGATTGCGTTGCGCGAACTGGCGCTGCGTCAAGTGGCGCAAGCCGTGGATCGCAGTCTGGAAACCTATCGGGAGACGGATCAGTCGACGGCGTCGGTTGCCGTGCGGGAGCGGATTGCCGTGTGCATCAGTTCCAACCCGGCCGCTCAATATCTGATCGCACGGGGCGCGCGCATGGCCCAAGCCCTGGATGGCGAACTCCATGTGATCTACATCGACATGGGCCAGGATACGAGCGAGAAGAACCGGAAGTCGCTTGCGGCCAACCTCCAATTTGCCGAGAACGTGGGCGCGCAGATCGAGAAAGTGAAAGGCAGCACCGTGGCTCAAGCCGTTGCCGACGTGGTGCGGGAGAAACATATTACCCAGGTTGTGTTTGGACGATCGGCGACCACTGGGCTGAAGCGGTATCTCTACCTTTCCGCCATCCACAAGTTCCTGCGGGATGCTCCGCCGGTGGACGTTCACATCGTCACCCAAGAGCCTTAGTTATGACCGATCATCGCCGCATTCTCGTGGTGGACGATGAACCGCAGATCACCCGCGTGTTGCGTACCAGTCTTTCCAGCCATGGGTACGACATTCGGGCGGCGAATGATGGCGAAATGGCGCTGGAGATCATGAAGGACTGGACCCCGGATCTGGTCATCACTGACTTGTCGATGCCTAACATGGATGGGCTGCAACTCTGCCGGCGCCTGCGGCCGGCCACGCGGATTCCCATCATTGTGCTCTCGGTCCGGGGAGAAGAGCGGACCAAGGTGCAGGCCCTTGATGCCGGAGCCGATGACTACGTGACCAAGCCATTCGGAATCGAAGAGTTGCTGGCTCGGGTCCGAGCCAATCTGCGCCGCACTCCCGCGGCGGAAAATGAACAGGCGTCATCCATCGAGGTTGGCGATTTCCGCATTGACCTGGCGGCTCACAAAGTTACTGTCCGGCGCCGCGAGGTCCACCTCACTCCGAAGGAGTTTGATCTACTGGTCTATCTGGCGCGCAACGCTGGTAAAGCCGTGACCCACCGTGCTCTGCTCGCGGCCATTTGGGGAGGACAAAGCACGGAGCAGGTCGAGTACCTCCGGGTATTTGTTGGTCAGCTGCGCAAGAAGCTGGAGCCGGAAGCCTCCTCGCCGCGCTATATCGTCACCGAACCCTGGGTGGGATACCGCCTCGAGCCGGGAAAATAGCCGCGTATCGCACCGTCCAAGTTGTTCTATTTACTCTCCCAAGTTTTCTTACGAACATTCTACGAACTCTTTATTCAATCTTTACGCCCTGAGTAATCCAATGTAGTGAAGTCAGGGGTGAGAGAGTAATGGTCCTGCTCGCGATGGTAAACATGCTTCCGCTTTTGTTCGGATTTCTGATGGGCCTGCGCAAGAAGCCAAAGGCCACAATCACCGATCAACCGGAAGGCAATTTCGCGTTGGACCAATCCACCCCATCACAGAAGGGCTAGGCCACAATGTCATCGATTCAGGATGTATCTGCGGAACAACTAGCGAAGCTTTTCCATCACTACCAGCAAGCCCTGGTGGATGATTTCGACCGTCAAGGTAACGAGGAAGCGTCCCGAGCTTGGGATCAAACTCCTCAGAACGAACGCAAATTGATGGTCGCCGCGGCGCGTTTGGCGCTGCAGGAATTGGCTGCGACATCCGAGCAGGACAACCCGACTCGCAAGTATTTCGCCAAGCCGGGCGAGGCGGACTGGGGCTGCTGAACCCGGCTTCTGTGCCGGCAACGGGATTTGCGAGTGGAGATGGTATGGCAAGTTCGTCGAATATGAGCGAATTGGTAGGACAGCGGCCTTCAATGCACGGGTCCAGGCCAGCAGACGACGGTGACAAGGACGTTATTGTGCGCGGCGATTTCCGCATTGATCTTCGAGCCCGTCAAGCGACAGTCAACGGTCAAGAGTTGTCCCTGACTCAGGAAGAATTTGAGATGTTGGTGTTTCTGATTGCGCACCCCAAGAGCATCATTACGCCGCATACTCGTCTGACCACGAGATGGGCACAGGGCCAGGTGCGTCAGGCTGACTTCCTGCGGGTGTTGGCCGAGTTACGGAAAAAGCTGGAATCGACGGAAGGCTGCTCGCACTACATCCGCACCGAGCCCTGGGTCGTGTACCGCTTTGATCCTCACAACCGGAACGAGGTTCATGACCGAGGCGAGGTCTTCGCCTGAGTAACCCGAACGGTAACCTTTACGAAATCCTTATGAACTATTAACCCTACTTTTACGTCTGAGATTGTCTAATAAGCAGTCAACCTCTGCAGCACAACCATACCCGGATGGTCAGTATGAAACTGATTTTGACATTGTTGTGTGCCGGCGCGGTCACGTTCATGGCGCGCGTTCTCTTGGCGCTTATGAAGGAAGCCTGGAGTCGGCCATCTCGTGCGGTGAAGATTCATTTTGCGAAATTCAATCCCTCGAAGCGACGCGGAGAATTAATTCTAATGAATCCTAGAACGCAAGCTTACAAATCTGCAACCCAGGCCGGAAGGCGCGCGGTGTTCGTGCTGATGGCTGCGGTCTTTCTCACCCCCACTGTGCGCGCGCAGGAAGCAGCATCTCAACCCGCCAGCACAAAAGAGATTCAGGAGTTACGGGATCTAGTTCGCACATTGGCCGCCAAGGTCGACCAGCTGGAAAGGCAGCAACAGAAGCAATCGCCGAGTCCTACCATCGGGAAGGACGCCTCCGCTGCTGTGGAAACAGAGTCCGTGCGAGGGGGTGGCTCCGCGGCACTGGTCGCCGACGTCAGAGATCCAAAGCTGAATCCACAGCCAGCGTTCTCTACTGCGAGTGAAGGCCAAAGTGTTCCCGCGGCCAAGCCCGAGAAGAAGCCGAAAGCGGAGCCGTTCGCTTTCGGCGATTTCACCTGGCTGAACGGCAATGCCCGCACCAAAGAGTCGCCGCTGGATACCAAGTTCTTTACGCCGGAGATCAGGGCCGACGTTGACTACATCTACGACTTCAACCACCCGAAGGACGACACGATTGGCGGCTCCAGCGAGGTCTTTCGCGCACAAGAGGTGCAGTTGACCCAGCTTGGGGTCGGCGGCGACTTCCATTATGACAACGTGCGCGCCCGACTGATGACCCAGTTCGGCATGTATTCGACGACAACCCCTCGCAATGACGCCAGCCCAGCTCGCGGACAATGGGATCTCTCTGACGCTTACCGCTATGTTTCCGAAGCTTATGGGGGGTATCACATCAATGCGTTGCACGGGATCAACATCGATGCCGGAATCTTCATGTCGTACATCGGCCTCTTCAGTTACTACAACTTTGACAACTGGGCCTATCAACCCTCATACGTTTCTTCGAATACTCCGTGGTTTTTCAACGGTCTCAGAGTTCAAATCTTCCCCAACGAGCACTTAAAGATTGAGCCCTGGTTTATCAACGGATGGCAATCCTACGGACGGTTCAACAACCGGCCGGGAATCGGCGCCCAGATCCTATGGAGGCCGAACAGTAAGTTCGAAATTCTCGGGAACCAGTACCTGTTGGGAGAGGATGCGCTGGCCACCCCGGGCCGCGTGCGTTATCACACCGACGATAGCCTGGAATACAAATACTACGACCACCCGGAGAGATTCTTGAGCAAGGCCGCCTTCTCGCTGACTGGCGATCTGGGATGTGAGCACGGCGGCGGTGTGAGTTGCTACGGGAATTCGGCCAAGGGTCCGAAGCAGGACTTCCTTGGTTTCA
>Ga0187817_10001138_pt1 | contig 12645 bp, 13 predicted proteins | sample NC_wetland_sal_i_17_FD_132431 | JGI IMG/M metagenome (GOLD analysis project Ga0187817, IMG submission 132431) | Wetland sediment microbial communities from Neuse River Estuary, North Carolina, USA - SO4_2 | ecosystem: Environmental > Aquatic > Freshwater > Wetlands > Sediment | place: USA...
CTTCCACATCCGCTTCGGTGCGCCGGGCGTCCACCGCGAACAACGTCTCGAGGAATCCCGCGAGCTCCCGGTCGTCCGCGATCCCTCGCAGTAGGTTCATCGCGACGTGGGTGTGGGCGTTGACGAAGCCGGGGACGATCGCAAACCCCGAGGCGTCGACCTCCGCGTCGGCCGGAGCCTTTCCGACATCGCCCACCCCCGTGATCCGTCCTCCTTCGACTCGAAGGTCCCCCCGGAAGACGCGTCGACCGGGGTCCTGCGTGACCAGGAGACCCCCTCGAAAGACGACCGACCGCGGAGGGGCGGGCGCGCTCACGTCGGCGGGGACGAGGTCCCGCGTTAAAGCCGTTCTCTCCTCGCCGGCTTCCGGCGCCTCAGGACAGCCGGTGGCCCTGCCGTGAAGATTCGTCGCGGGGAGGGCGACCTCCGAAAACCCGGCGTCCACGGTCCATACGTTTTAACGAGCGTTCGCCGATGCATCGGGGATGCCGCCTCACCAGCGAAACCGGCTCCCTCGAAGCGCCGTCCGACGATTGATCTACGCCCTTTGCGGGATCGGATTGGTCCTCCTGATCGGAACGATCGGCTTCGAAATCATCGCGGGTCTCTCGGCGGTGAATGCGTTCTATTTCGAGAGCATGCTCGCGACCGGGCAAGGCCCTCCCCTCACGCTCACCACCGACAATTCGAAGATCTTCGCGTCGATCATGGCGTTCGTCTCCGTCGGATCCGTGGTCTCGACCCTGCTGTTCGCCGTAGGCCCGATCGTCCGACGCTTCTGGCGGGAAGAGGTGGAGCGGATCGAGGTGGGCGCCCGAAGGATCGAGGCGGACCTCGAGCGCCACCTCTAGTCGGTCGGAGGCGGTCCTGGCGCGAAGGGTCCCCGGCTAGATGTCGAGGTTCGTGACCTCGACCGCGTGGTCCTGGATGTACTGGCGGCGCGGCTCGACCTCTTCCCCCATCAGGATCTGAAAGAGCTCGTTCGCCCGGCCCGCATCCTCGACCGTGACCTTGAGGAGGGTCCGCACTCCGGGCCGCATGGTCGTGTCCGAGAGCTGCTCCGCGGTCATCTCGCCGAGCCCCTTGTAGCGGTTCATCGTGACGCCCTTCATCCCTCCGAGCTCGGCCAGCATCTTCTGCTGCTCGTCGTCGGAGTAGGCGTACTGGACCCGCGTTCCCTTCTGGATCCGGTAGAGGGGCGCCTGGGCGATGAAGACGTGCCCCTCGGTGATGAGCTCCGGCATCTTCCGGTAGAACAGCGTGAGCAGGAGCGTGCGGATATGCGAGCCATCGACGTCCGCGTCCGTCATCAGAATGATCTTGTGGTAGCGGAGCCGTGAAAGGTCCTGCTCGTCCCCGATTCCGATCCCGATCGCGGTGATCAACGCGCGGATCGCCTCGTTCTGCAGCATCTTGTCGAGACGGGCCTTCTCGACGTTGAGGATCTTCCCTCGAAGCGGTAGGACCGCCTGGAACTCCCGGTCCCGGCCCTGCTTCGCGGTCCCGCCGGCGCTGTCCCCCTCGACCAGGAAGAGTTCGCACTCGGCCGGGTCGTGCGAGTGGCAATCGGCCAGCTTTCCGGGAAGCCCTCCGCCTTCGAGCAGCCCCTTGCGCCGGGTGAGTTCCCGGGCCTTGCGCGCGGCCTCGCGGGCTTGGGAGGCCTGGACGGCCTTCGAGATGAGCGCCTGGCCGTCCGCGGGGTGCTCCTCGAGGTAGTCGGCGAGCTTCTCGTTGACCGCGCTCTCGACCTGGCCCTTGACCTCCGAGTTCCCCAAACGAGCCTTCGTCTGTCCTTCGAACTGCGGCTCGAGCACCTTGACCGACAGGACCCACGTCAGACCCTCTCGGACGTCCTCGCCGGTCAGCCCTTCCTTGTCGCCCTTGATCCAGCCGCGCTTGCGGGCGTAGTCGTTGAGGGTGCGGGTGAGCGCCGAGCGCAGACCCATCACGTGGGTTCCGCCGTCGACGGTGTTGATGTTGTTGACGAACGCGAGTCCCGTCTCGTTGTAGCCGTCGTTGTACTGGAGGGCGACCTCGATGTCGGTGGTGTCGCGCTTCGCGTGGAGCGAGATGGGGGGCTTGAACAACGGGTTCGACCCCTTGTTGAGGTCCTCGACGAATTCGACGATCCCGCCGGCGTGATGGTAGGTCTCGGCGAAGCCGTCCCGCTCGTCCTTGAAGCGGATCGTGACGCCGGGGTTGAGGAACGAGAGCTCCTTCAGGCGGCGGGCCACCGTCTCCTTGTCGAAGTTGCTGGTTTCCATCACGGTGCCATCGGGCTTGAATCGGGTGTCCGTTCCCGTGGTCTCGGTCTTGCCCACGATCTTGAGCGGCGCGACCGGAGCGCCTCGCTCGTAGCGTTGCAGGTACTCGTGGCCATCGCGGAACACCCGCACCTCGAGCCACTCGGAGAGGGCGTTCACGACGTGGACGCCGACCCCGTGAAGACCGCCGGACACCTTGTAGGCGTTCCGGTCGAATTTCGAGCCCGCGTGCAGGACCGTCATGACGATCTCGAGCGTCGGTCGGTTGTACTTGGGGTGGATCTCGACGGGAATCCCCCGGCCGTTGTCCCGGACCGAGCAGGAACCGTCTTCGTGCAGGGTCACCTCGATCTCGGTACACGCCCCGGCAAGCACTTCGTCGATCGAGTTGTCGACGACCTCGTGGACGAGCTGGTTGAGACCCCGGGCGTCGGTCGACCCGATGTACATTCCCGGGCGCCGCCGGACGGCGGATAGACCCTCCAGTACCTGGATGGAACTCGCGTCGTACACGGGGCCGTTTACCGATTGCTGCACCATCGTAAATCTGGGCGGAAACCGACCCAAAATTAGCGAGCCAGGCATGCGTTATAACGCTTGGGTTACGGAGGAAAACTGAGCGTCGAATTACCCCCCGGAACGAGCGGATTTGGAGGCCCCGGCCACACCCCCTTCCGTCGTGGAAAACCACTTGTTTTCGAGCCTGCCCGAGGCGGAGACCCCTCCCCTCGACAAGGCCTAATACACCGGCTTCCCCTTCGAGCGACCCTGATGCCCGACGAGACGTCCGAGGTCCCCTCTGCCCCGCCGACCAACGGGGGGCCGCCGAAGCCCGTGGACGAGACGGCTGCTGCGCCCGCGGAGGACTGGGGGACGCGGTACAAGTATCTCCTCGCGGATTTCGACAACTTCCGCCGCCGCGTCGAACGCGACCGGGAGTCGATCTCCCGGCAAGCTCGCGCGGCGCTGGTTCGAGAGCTCCTTCCGATCATCGAGGCGTTCCGCACCGCGCGCGAATCCTTGGCCCACCTCCCCCTGTCCGACCCGGTCCGCAAGGGGCTGGACCTGCTGGACCACGAGTGGACCACATTCCTGAAGCGCGAGGGGGTCGAGCCGGTCGCGATCGTAGGTCGTCCCTTCCGGGCGGAAGAGGCCGAGGCGATGGGAGAAGCCCCGGTGACCGCGGCCCACCCGGACGGGTCGGTCGCCGAAGTCGTTCAACAGGGGTACCGCTTCTTCGGAGGGTTGCTCCGACCCGCGAAGGTCATCGTGGCGCGCTCGAAAACGGGCAAGGCGACGAAGGACTCGACGGAGTCGGAAACTTCGGCCCAAGAGTAGAACATGGAGAAGTCGTCGGAGGTCCCGGGATTCTACAAGCGAACTATCGCCGAGCGACGAGCGTTCGTTCGTGAGTGGGCCGGACTCAACGAAGAGGAGGCACGAGCGTTCGAATTCCCACCGGGCATCGACCCAAGCTCCGTCGACCGGATGATCGAGAACGTGATCGGCGTCATGCCCCTCCCGCTCGGGGTCGCGACCAACTTCCGGATCAACGGCCGCGACTACCTCATTCCGATGGCCATCGAGGAGCCGAGCGTGGTGGCCGCCGCCTCCAACGCGGCGAAAGTCGCCCGGGCCGCGGGGGGATTCACCGCTCAGACGACGGCGCCGGTGATGATCGGGCAGGTCCAGATCCTCGATGTCCCCGACCCGGCCGCCGCCCGGCTCCGGATCCTCCACCACCGCGACGCGCTCCTCGAAGCGGCCAACGCAAAGGACCCGGTACTCGTCAAGTTCGGGGGCGGGGCGAAGGACCTCGAGGTCCGGATCGTTCCGTCGACGCGCGGAACGATGGTGATCGCCCACCTACTCGTGGACGCGCGCGACGCGGGCGGGATGAACGCCGTGAATACGATGTGCGAAGCGCTCGCTCCCGAGTTCGCGCGCCTCACGGGCGGCCGCGTCGTGCTGCGGATCATCTCGAACCTCGCGATCCATCGACTGGCCCGGGCCCACGCCGTGTTTCCCGCGGAGCTTCTCAAGACGGAGACCGCGAGCGGTCCCGAGGTCGTCAACGCAATCCTGGATGCCTACGCGTTCGCGCTCGCTGACCCGTTCCGCTGCGCGACCCACAACAAGGGGATCATGAACGGCGTCTCCGCGGTCGTGGTCGCTACCGGGAACGACTTCCGCGCGATCGAGGCCGGCGCACACACTTACGCCGCCTGGAAGGCGGCCGACGGCGGAAACGTTGTTCGGCCCTTGACGACCTACGAGAAGGACAAGGACGGAAACCTCGTCGGGACCATCGAGATCCCGGCGCCGGTGGGGCTCATCGGCGGCGCGACCGCGGTCCACCCGACCGCGAAAGCGAACGTCAAGGTGCTCGGGGTCAAGTCCGCGCGGGAGCTCGGAGAGGTGCTCGCCTCGGTCGGACTCGCCCAGAACTTCGCCGCCCTGCGCGCCCTGGCGACCGAGGGGATTCAACGCGGTCACATGGAGCTCCACGCCCGGAACCTAGCGGTGAGCGCGGGAGCGAGGCCGGAAGAGGTCGACCGGGTCGTCGAACGGCTCGTCAAGGACCACCAGGTGCGTTTCGACCGTGCGAAAGCGATCATCGAGGAGCTCCGGGCCGCCGGATGAAGGTGGGCGTTCTCGCGCTCCAGGGCGACGTCCCGGAGCATCTCGCCGCGCTGGCCGCGATCGTGCCGGGTGACGATATCCTCGCCGTCCGCACCCGCGAGGACCTCGAGCGCGTCGGGGCCCTTTTCCTCCCGGGAGGAGAGTCGACCACGATCGCCCGTCTCTTGGTCCAGTCGGGTCTCTGGAACCCGCTCGCGGAGCGACTGCGCGAAGGCTTCCCTGTGCTGGCGACCTGCGCCGGTCTCATTCTGCTCGCCCGCGACCTCTCTCCCGGGGCGTCGGGCATCGACCCTCCCACGTTCGGGGTCCTCGACGTCCGGGTACGGCGGAACGATTACGGAGCCCAGCGCGAATCGTTCGAAGCGCCCTTGCGCGTTGACGGGCTCTCCGGGCCGCCTTTTCCCGGGGTCTTCATTCGATCTCCTCGGATCCTCGCCGTCGGCCCCGAAGCGATCCCGATCGCCTGGCGGGACGACGAGGTGGTCGGAGTGCGTGCGGGCACCATCTGGGGGCTCGGGTTCCATCCGGAGCTCTCCGGAGACCCTCGAGTCCACCGGCGGTTCCTCGAGATGGCGCACGCCTCCCTGAAGCCCGCTACCACAAAGTCAGGAACACGACCAAGACCACGAGAAAAAGGACCGCCCCGCTGACGACCAGCGCCCACCGCGCCCTTCGCGAGATTCCCTTCCAGCTTCCAAACACCACCGGAACGGGACCCACGAGGACGAACCCCCCGACGCCGCTCCCGGCGTTCGGCGAGCGAGTCGGGGGTTCCGATGGCGCGAGAGGGACGGCCTCCCACGCATCCGAAAGCGCGAGGGGGAGGGTCAGGAATCCGACGATCAGGAACACCACCCCGAGAAGGAACGTGAGCGACGAGCCCGAAATCACCGGGAAGATCACGAGAAGGGAGACGCTCGCCCGTCCCTCGAGGACACTGACGACGATGAGGGCGACCCCCACCAGAAGGATCGCGACCACGCCGAGCAATCGAAGACGCATGCGGAATGAGACCGCCGTCCTGGCTCTTTCGACTTGCGTCGCTAGTGGTACGTGTCGAACCGGTACGGCTCGAGAGGAAGTTCTCCGAGCACCATCAGGAACTCGGGGGGAGTCAGGATCGGTTTCGGGTAGTTACCGCCATCGTCCAAGGCGATCCGAGGACATGCGGTGTTGACGTACGCGTCGAACGCCCGCCCCTCGAGGTCGCGCCCGTCGAGCCGGTCGAAGAGGAGGATCTCCGCGTCCCAGCCCCGAGCCCGGGCGCGCTCCTGGAGGGCGAGCGCCGTGGGGCTTCGGTTCTGCCCGGCGAAGGTGGATACGAGGATCCCCCAGCGGCGGGCCTCTCGAGCCCCCGCGACGACGAGCTGCCGTTTCCGGATCAAGGCCCCCCGGTCGATGGGTGGCTCGAGCTCGCCGCGCAGCGGGTCGAGGGCGTGAACAGGACGGTCCACGGCGAAGGCCAGGCCCACCGGATGGAAACGACCCGTCCCGAGAAAGAGGAAGGCATCGACCTCGGCGGCCACCGCCTCGGCGCCCGTATAGTTACAGCCGAGGGCCTGGGCCGGGTACGCCAACCGCCGATCACCGCTGCCCACGTGCACGGAGTAACCGCGCGCGCGGAGGGCCGCGCTGAGCGGTTCAACGAGGTCGAGATGCTGAACGGAGGCCACGAGACCTAAGCGCGTCGGGAGCTTCGCCTCGGTCACGATGGCGGCGAGCTTCTCGGGATCCCCGCCCGGTTGACGCATCTCCACGAAGAACGTCGGACGGGGGATCGGGACGTTCGGGATCGGGGCGTGGCCCAGGACCACGGCCAGGTCCGCGCGGGGGGCCTCGTCCCGCGAAGGAAAGTCGCAAGCGCCGAAGCAGGCACGGGTCCCGAGGTCGATCGGAACGCCCGTCGCCTCTCGTAGCTCCGCGGCCAGCTCGTGGGCGTTCCGGACAAGGCCGGCCGGGACCTGGAGGATGACTCGCCTCGGCCTTGCCTGCCGGATCGCTTCCAGCACCTCCGGTCCGACGTTCGCGAACACCCGAGCGACCGGTTCGGGTGGGTGCGGCTCGAGCGCGCGACCAGCCATCGGATAAAGACCGGACCCCGCCGCTAAACCTTTGGGGTGAGGGACGGGGTCGGTCGTCAGGGATTTTGCAGGGGGCGGAGACGGAGCAGTCGTTGCACGGCCGCCCGATTGTCCTCGAAGTGGAGCCGGCGGATCGCCTCCTCCGCGGAGACCCATTCGGCCGCCTCGTGCTCGGGGCTCAAGCGAGGCACAAAGGAGCGGGGCACGGCGAGGGCGAAGGCGTGCAACCGCCAGGTCTCTCCGTCGTCCGCCTCGAACGGAACGTGCCAATCGAGGTCGAGGAGCTCTTCCGGTCTGCTCACGAACCCGGTCTCCTCTTTGACCTCGCGGCAGAGCGCTGACGGAAAATCCCGGTCGGTCGGCTCGACCTTCCCGCTCACGGGAACCCAGATCCGGCCCCGGGCCGGAGGGCGTCGGAAAAGGAGCAGTTCGAGTGGGGGGGCCGCGAAAAGATAGCCTTCCACGCACTCTTGAACGACGGGACCGTGGGGGTCGGTCACTACCCCCCTCGGGAGAGGATCGCGAGGATGGCCTCCGCGGGGGCTCCCTTCGCTTGGAAGAGAGCCTCGATCGCCTCTTCCCGGGAAACGTTGGCTTGCTCCATCACGAGGCGGATGTCCTCTTCGGGCGGTCCGGTCGGGGCCCCCGTTTTCGCGGCGGGGGCAGGGCTCCCGGTCGACGTTGGGGTGCCGGGAGAGCGAGGTCGGATCTCAGGATTCCCGACCACCTGGTAGGTCTTCGTCCCTTGGACGGTAAGAATGGTCACGTCCGGCGAACGGAACACGTGCTCCTTCGTCTTGGTGCGGACGATCACTTCCTCGACGCCCGGCACCTCTTCCGTCGTCATCCCGAGACGACGCATCATCAGCTCCATCTGGCGCGGGTTGCGGCCTCCTCCGGGGATCATGGATTCTCCGTGTCTACGGCTCGCCGTCGCCCGACGCCGCCCGGATTTTCGCTTCCAAGTCGGGGTCCTCGGACGTCGCCTCGTCCGCTTCGAGGGGAAGGCCCCGTCGCCGGCCCTTGCCCCGCGGTGCCTCGCTCGCGCGGCGGGTCTGCGCGGTCAGGTCGTCGAGGAGTCCCGCGACGCCCGCCATCAGGTTCCAGCCGGTATGGGACGCGTAGAAGATCCGGCCTTGTTCGGTGAAGAGGCGGGCCTCGACCGTGAGGTCGTTGGTCCGGTGCGTTCCCTGGGGCGCAAAATGCAGGGTCAGGAGCGTCGGACGGACGTACCGGGCGATCCGCCGAAGGCCCTTCGCGACGCCTCCATCGATCTCGGAGAGGAGTCCGGGGTCGGCGGACCCGCGGAGACCGGTGATCTCGACGTAGACGTTCTCGACTCCCTCCCGGGTCACGCCGGGCCGCGCCCGCGAGACCGCGAGGCTCAAGAGGTCGGCCTGACCGACCACTCGAGTCGGTCGACCGTCCTCGACCACGAAGACGCTCGAGACCTTTTCGCGCGCCATGAGCCGCGCGGCCTCGAGGGCGGAGGCACCGAGAGGGATCGTGATCGCCGGGGAGCTCATGATCGAACCGACCTCGACTTCGAGGGCCGAGCGGTTCGCCCGGGCGTCGCGCTTCCCGCCGACGACGGGTCGCCAGAGGACCTCTCCGAGGTCGGCGATCCCGACCGCGCCAACGATCTTCCCTTTCCGGTCGACGACCGGGAGCGGGTGGTCTTCGAGGAGACGAAGCTGGGTGATCAGGTTCCGGCACTGGTCGTTCTCGCGGACGACCTCCCCGGCCGAGCGCGCGATCTGCTCCACGGTCGGCCCTTCCCCGGAGCGGAAGACCGCGAGCCCGGGCATGGCGCGAACGAGGTCGGTCCGGCTGATGATCCCGAGCAGTTCGCCCCGGCGTCCGACGACCGGCGCTCCGCGGAGACCGGTCGCGAGGAGCTGCTCCGCGACCTCGGGGAACGGGGTGGTCGGAAGGATGAGCGGCGGCAGCACGAGGAGGTGTTCGACCTTGGTCGCGGGCGACCAGCGACCCCGACGGGCGATCGACTCGATCGTAACGAGGCCGATGAGGCGCGTGTTCCGCAGCACCGGGATCTCGTGGAAGTGGTGCGTGCGCATCAGGCCGAGCGCTTTCGAGATCGGCGCGTCGTGCGGCAACGTCACCGGCCGCGCGGTCATGAGGTCGCTCGCCGTCGGCCAACCCGTAGGCATAGGTGGGGGGCACCCGGAGGATAGGTTTTGAAGCCTACGGGTCGAGAGGTCGCGCCTTCAGCGGAGGTCGCGGGCCATCTGGTAGCCGTTCTCTCCGTCCGAGTAGTACGAACGGAGCAGGTCCATCACGGAGAACTGGTATCGAGAGTAGAACCGGATCGCGGTCGCGTTCGAGACCCGGACTTCGAGGGTCACCCGACGGAAGCTCCGCGCGCGGCACCGCTCGAGGAAAGTCGACATGAGAAGGGTTCCTATCCCCTGCATCCGCTGGTGGCGCTCGACCGCGAACATCAGGATTCGGGCCTCGCCCTCGACCTGGTTCACCCCGAGCAGGAAGCCGACCGGAACGTCCGACGAATCGGCCGAGACGAGGAACCCGTTCGGCCACTCGGTCGAAAGCGAACCGTAGAGCGACGGGTCGTAATGCTCGTGGAGCGCTTCCGCGACGATCGCTCCCACGAACGGGATGTCGGCAAGTCGGAACTCCCGAAGCGTAACCGGGGGGCGCGCGTCGGGTGGAGGGGCCGTCGGAGGGCCCATCGCGGAATCAGCGATACATCTCACCCGGCCCTTCCGGTTCGGCGTTGCGCATGCTCGCCATCGACTCCCGCGTCTGCTGGAGGGTCTTCCGGACCTCCGACTCGATCTGTTTCGCCTTGTCCCGCAGGGGCTTCGTGTCGAGGACCAGCAGCGGCACGAGCGGATTGATCGTTTCGATCACCTTCGCGGCGGCCCGGGCGTCCGGGTAATCCTTGTGCGCCTGGGCGACCAGGCAGAGGACGGGGGTCGTGCGGGCAATCGCTCCGAGCAGGAGACCTCCCGCGAGCCCGGTCACGACCCCGCTCGCGGCGTCGAACCGGTATTTCTCGAGCAGCGGCGCCGCCGCCCGGTTCGCCATCGCGACGACCCGGGCATCTCCCCGCGCTTCGCCCTCGATTGGTTGGCCCTCTACGGCGACGATGAGCTGGACGCCCTTCTCCTCGGCCCAGTCGAGCAAGACGCGCCCGATGGAATTCAACATGCTGGGCGGCGGCTGGATGTCGGAGAGCACGACCAAGAGCTGGTCGCACGACCGGTCGACTCCGCAGACCAGCTTGCTCGCATAGAATCGGACGGGGGCGCTGACGATCCCTTCCTCCATGATCACGGTCGGCGGGAATTCTTCGCTGATCATGTAGGCGACCAGCGTCATATCGAGCGAGTGCACCAGGTACGAGGTCGCGACGGAGCCGACGAGGCCGTGCGTCGGAAACCCGACCACCATCATGGCCCCGCGCAACGGCTCGTCCCGGGTGTCCACGATGCGGACGTCCGACACGCCCATACGAAAAGGTCCTGAGCTCGGCTCCGAGGAGAACCCACCTCGGCCCCGTTTAAGGTGCTTTGGGCCGACACGCGTTCGGTCCGTTTTCCTTTTAAACCGGACCGTTCCATCGGACCGGCGAGCCATGAAAGTTCTCGTCACCGGCGTCGACGGCTATTCCGGCTGGCCGCTCGCCCTTCACCTCCTCGCCCGAGGTCACGAGGTGGTCGGGCTCGACAACTTCGTCACTCGGAAGCGCGTCAAGGAAGTCGGGTCGTGGTCCGCGACCCCCATCCCTTCGTTCCCGAACCGACAGAAAGCCGTGCGGGAGGTGCTCGGAAAAGAGCTCGGCTTCTACCGGGGCGACCTCGGCGATTACGAATTCGTCCACCAACTATTGGCCCGAGAGAAGCCGGACGCGGTCGTCCACCTGGCCGAGCAACGGAGCGCCCCGTACTCGATGATCGACGTTCACCACGCGGTCGCGACGCAGGTGGAGAACCTGACCGGCACCCTCCATCTCCTCTACGCGATGCGCGACACGTGCCCGAAATCCCACCTCGTGAAGATGGGCACGATGGGCGAATACGGGACCCCGAACACCGACATCCCGGAGGGCTTCTTTGAGATGGAGTACCGCGGTCGCAAGGACATCGTTCCGTTCCCCCGACAGGCCGGCTCCTGGTACCACTGGAGCAAGGTCTTCGACTCGGGGGACGTCATGTTCGCGTCCAAGATCTGGGGGCTCGCCGCGACCGACGTGATGCAGGGGGTCATCTACGGGATCCGGACACCCGAGATCACCGACCACCGGCTCCTCACGCGATTTGATTTCGACGAAACGTGGGGGACGGCGCTCAACCGGTTCATCGCCCAGGCCGTCCTCGGCCTCCCGATCACACCGTACGGGAAGGGCGAGCAGCGACGGGGGTTCATCGCGCTCGAGGACTCGATGCAATCGCTCCGCCTCGCCGTCGAGAACCCCGCGGCACCGGGAGAGTACCGAGTGTTCAACCAATTCGATGCCGCGTACTCCGTCAACGAGCTCGCCGAGACCACCGCGCGCGTCGCGAAGGAGTTCGGTCTTTCTCCGGTCATCGAGCATCCGCCCGACCCCCGGGTCGAGGCCGAGCAACACTACTACAACCCGGTCCACGAGCGTCTGCCGGCGCTCGGTTACCAGCGAACTCGACACCTCGAGGACGTCGTGCGCGAAATCTTCCACGACCTCGTGCACTTCCGCCGACGACTCGAGGCGAAGCGGCACGTCGTGATGCCCGCCGTTCAGTGGCGCTCCGTCGACAGCCGTCCGGCGATCCTCGCGCGATCCCCGCCCTCCGTGCCTCCTTCGTCGGCCGGACCGAGCGCACCGACCTCCGAGGGCCCTCCCGCCTGAGCCGATCATGGAAGCTGTCGTCACTCTCGCGGGCGAGGGGACCCGCATGCTCCCGTGGAGCCGCGGGCTCCGGAAGGAGTTCCTGCCGCTCTACGACCGAGGGGGCGACGATCGACCGGTGCTCAAGCCGGTGGCCCACCTCGTGGTGGAGGAACTGGTCGCCGCCGGCGCGTTCCATCTCACGATCGTTCACCAGCCGCGGGACGCGGAGGCGGTCCGCAACTACTTCACCGTCGACCCCACCTTCCTGCGCCGGCACCGACGAGTGGGGGAACGACTCAGCGAAACCCGGCGTTTCTACGAGACCCTCCACCGGCTCCGGATCAGTTTTGTCGAGCAACCTCGACCTGCCGGCTTCGGGGACGCCGTCCTGCAGGCTAAGGAGTCGGTCGACGGGCAGCGGTTCTTCCTGCACGCCGGTGACGCGATCTTGCTCGAGCCGCACCGCGGACGTCTCTTGCGCGCGATGGGGGCGTTGCTCGAACGCGACGGCCTGGACGCCGTGCTCCTCGTACGGAAGGTCTCGGACCCACGTCGCTACGGAGTCGTGGAGGGACGACCCGGACCGGCCGTGCACGGCATCCGTCGGCTCGACGTCACGGGGATGGTCGAAAAGCCCCCCCGACCGAAGACCCACTGGGCGGCCACCGCCGTCTACGCGTTCGACCCCTCGATCTTTCCGGCCTTGGCCCGAGTCCGGGCGTCCCGGCATCCCCCCGAACTCGAGCTGACGGACGGAATCCGGAGCATCCTCGCGAACAGCGGTCGGGTCGCGAGCATCATCCTC
>Ga0187817_10001139_pt1 | contig 12642 bp, 9 predicted proteins | sample NC_wetland_sal_i_17_FD_132431 | JGI IMG/M metagenome (GOLD analysis project Ga0187817, IMG submission 132431) | Wetland sediment microbial communities from Neuse River Estuary, North Carolina, USA - SO4_2 | ecosystem: Environmental > Aquatic > Freshwater > Wetlands > Sediment | place: USA: North...
CTTGATCTTGAAGAACCGCTGGCCGGTGAACTGGAAGTTGTACCGCTGCATGTCGATGGACCAGCTCTTGTCGCCGAGGATGTAGATGCCGTCCTCCACGCGGGAGATGAGATCGTCGGTCGACGGGCCGCCCGGGGCGGGCCGCAGGGACACGTTCGCCATCCGCTGCAGCGGGATATGATCCGGGCCGTCGGAGAAGGCGCAGCCGTTGGAGCGACCGAAGCCGCAGTGTTGCGCCATCCGCCGGTCCAGCTGGAAGCCGGTCAGGACGCCGCCGCTGATCAGGTCCCAGGACTGGCCGGCCACGCCCTCGTCGTCGTAGCCGATCGTGGCCAGGCCGTGCTCGGCGGTGCGGTCGCCGGTGACGTGCATGACACTCGATCCGTACTTCAGGCTGCCGAGCTTGTCCGGGGTGGCGAACGAGGTCCCGGCGTAGGCGGCTTCGTAGCCGAGCGCCCGGTCCAGTTCGGTTGCGTGCCCGATCGACTCGTGAATGGTCAGCCACAGGTTGGACGGGCCGATCACCAGGTCGTAGCGCCCGGCCTGGACCGAGGGGGCCATCAGCTTGGCTGCCAGCAGCTCGGGCAGTTCGGCCAGTTCGGCGTCGAAGTCCCAGCCGGTGCCGGTGAGGTACTCATAGCCGCGCCCGGCCGGCGGAGCGAGGGTCCGCATGGTGTCGAACCTGCCGTCGTCGGTGACCGCGACGGCGGTGACCGCAGCGGACAGCCGGACTCGCTGCTGGGTCGCGGTGGTCGCGCCGTCGGCGTAGAACTTGCACTCCCTGACCTGCTGCAGCGAGGCGTCCACGTGGCTGACCGCGTCGTGCCGGAGCAGGGTCGTGCTCCATTCGGCCAGCAAGGCCACCTTGTCCGCGACGCTGACCGTGAACGGGTCGATCTGGTACGCCGATACCCAGGTCACGTCGCCGTAGCCGGGCTCGGGGGCGAGCTCGATGGGCTCGGTGTTCATCACCGCCGCCACCTTGGCCACCTCGACGGCCTGCCGTGCCGCCTGCGCCGCGGCGTCCGTGGTCAGGTCGACGGTCGACGCGAAGCCCCAGGTGCCGTCCACGATGACGCGGACGGCCAGGCCGGCGTCGTCGGCATCGAACAGGGTCTGCGGGGTCCCGTCGGACAGCCCGATGTGCTGGCCCCTGAGGCGCTCGGCCCGGAAGTCGGCATGCTGGGCCCCGAGGGCCTTGGCCTGCGCGAGCGCCGCGTCCGCCAGGTCGCGCAGCGGCAAGGCGGTGAACTCGGGGTCGATCTCCGGCTCTGTCGATTTCCGGCGGTCATCCACGAGACCAAAACCTATCCCAACCCCCTGCGGTAACCTCAGGTGGCACACGAAGGAGGGCGGACGTGGGGCGATCCGTACTGGTGACGGGCGGGAACCGGGGTATCGGGCTGGCCATCGCCCGGCGGCTCGCGGCCGACGGCGACAGCGTCACGGTGACCTCGCGGTCCGGCGACCCGGTGGACGGGCTCGAGGTGGTCCGCTGCGACGTGTGCGACGCGGCGTCGGTCGACGCGGCGTTCGGGGAAGTGGAGAAGACCCAGGGCCCGGTCGAGGTAGCGGTCGCGAACGCCGGCGTGACCCGCGATCAGCTCCTCGCGCTGATGAGCGAGGACGACTTCGGCCTGGTGCTCGAGACGAACCTGGTCGGCGCGTACCGGGTGGCCAAGCGAGCGGTGCGCGGCATGATGAAGATGCGCCGCGGGCGGCTCATCTTCATCTCATCCGTGGTGGCCCTGTACGGCTCGGCAGGCCAGGCCAACTACGCCGCATCCAAGGCCGGGCTGGTCGGCATGGCCCGGTCCCTGGCCCGCGAGCTCGGTTCCCGGGGCATCACCTCCAACGTCATCGCGCCCGGCTTCGTGGACAGCGACATGACAGCTGGCCTGTCGCAGGACAGGAAGGCGGCCATCCTGGCCGCCGTCCCGCTGGCCAGGTTCGCGTCCGCGGACGAGGTCGCCGCGGCGGTTGCGTTCCTGGCCGGCCAGGACGCGGCCTACATCACCGGCGCCGTCATCCCGGTCGACGGCGGGCTCGGGATGGGGCACTGAGGCTTATTTGTCCGTTGCGCACAAGCCACCGCTCGGAACGTTCGTATCGCCCGTCATTTAGTTCACGAGATCCTGCGGGCAGGGTGGGACCCGTGAGTGTTATTCAGAACCGGTCAGCGAGTACGGGCTTGTTGAGCCTGTACGAGCGGCCGGTGCACGTAAGGTCCGGCCAGGACCACTGCATGAATCTGAATAACACGAACCTTGACTAAGGCACTGTGCCGAACACACGGGAGTGAGGCTGTGATGGGAATCCTGGCGGGCAAGCGGATCCTGGTGACCGGGGTCATCACCGATGCCTCGATCGCGTTCCACGTGGCCCGGGTGGCCCAGCAGGAGGGCGCCAGCGTGGTGCTGACCGGATTCGGCAGGCTGAGCCTGGTGGAGCGGATCGCCAAGCGGCTGCCTTCCCCGCCGCCGGTCCTCGAGCTGGATGTGACCAGCGAGGATCACCTCGACTCGCTCACCGAGCGGGTCCGTTCGCACCTGGACGGCCTGGATGGCGTGCTGCACGCGATCGCGTACGCCAACCCGGAAGAAGCGCTCGGCGGGAACTTCCTGCACACCAGGTGGGCGGACGTGGCCACCGCCGTGCAGGTCTCCGCGTACTCGCTGAAGGCGGTCACGATGGCCGCGCTGCCGCTGATGGGCGACGGCGGTTCGGTGGTGGGCCTGGACTTCGACGCGAGCGTGGCCTGGCCGGGCTACGACTGGATGGGCGTGGCCAAGGCCGGCCTTGAGTCGTGCGCGCGGTACCTCGCGCGTGACCTCGGCCCGAAGGGGGTGCGGGTCAACCTGGTGGCGGCGGGGCCGCTGCGGACCATGGCCGCGAAGTCGATCCCGGGTTTCGACCGGTTCGAGGGGGTGTGGGACGATCGCGCTCCGCTCGGCTGGGATATCACCAACCCGGAGCCGGTCGCGCGGGCCTGCGTGGCGCTGCTGTCCGACTGGTTCCCCGCGACGACCGGCGAGATCGTGCACGTCGACGGCGGCGTACACGCGGTGGGCGCCTGATGAGCGAGTACGTCCTCACCCTGTCCTGCCCGGACCGCATCGGGATCGTGCACGCGGTCGCCGCGTACCTGCACCAGGCCGGCTGCAACGTGCTGGACAGCCAGCAGTTCGGCGACCGCACCGCGGGCCAGTTCTTCATGCGGGTCCACGTGGAGAGCCTGCAGCCGAACGCCACGACCTACCGGGACCTCTACTCCGGGTTCATCCCGGTGGCGGCCGAGTTCGCCATGGAGTGGGAACTGCACGACACCGCCGTCCAGCCCCGGGTGCTGATCATGGTGTCCAAGGCCGGCCATTGCCTGAACGACCTGCTGTACCGGCGAGCGGCCGAGTCGCTGCGGATCGATGTGCCGCTGGTCATCGGCAACCATCCCGACCTGGCCCCGCTCGCGGCGGCGCACGGTGTCGCCTTCGAGCATGTACCCGTCGATCCGCACGACCCGCTGTCCGCGCCACGGGCCGAGGGCCGCTTGCTGGACCTGATCGGCGAGCTGAGCATCGATTTCGTGGTGCTGGCCCGCTACATGCGCATCTTGTCGCCGGAGTTGTGCGCCAAGCTACCGGGCCGGATCATCAACATTCACCATTCTTTCCTGCCGAGCTTCAAGGGCGCGCGGCCCTACCACCAGGCGCACGCGCACGGCGTGAAGCTGATCGGCGCGACCGCGCACTACGTCACCGCCCACCTGGACGAGGGACCGATCATCGAGCAGGAAGTGGCCCGGGTCGACCACACGAGCAGTCCGGAAGACCTCGCGGCCCTCGGCCGCGACGCCGAGCGGATCGCGCTGGCCCGCGCCCTGCGCTGGCACGCCGAGCACCGTGTCCTGCTGCACGGCCGCCGCACCGTCATCTTCCGCTGAATTCCGCCTGCGACCGCGGGGTCAGAACGACGCCGGATGAGCCAGAATACTTAACGTATCTGTTTGTCTACGTATTGCTGAATTGACTACGCTTAGTAGTCACCGGCCGGGGGGATAGCACTCGCAGTCCCAAGGGTGTCAGCGGGGAGGAGGTTGGCTGACGATCTTGGCGGCGGCGGCGGTCGCGGGCGGAGATTCTGCGGTCGGGCACCGCTTCCGCGGCAAGCCTTCACGCCGCCGACGACTTCTGTGAGCTTTGATGTCAACGTTAACAAGAGTGGCTAGATTCGGAAATGTCCGGATGCTATCGAGACGTGGCGGGACGCTGCTCCCACGGGATTGATGGCAAGTTGTGACTATTTTGCCTGGAGATCGATGCAATATGGAACTTACGCTTCGGCTAACTCATAACACCGGTAACTGACCGGCCGTCCCGTCATGGGCCGGCGCGGATGTGCCGGGGAGACGGGCCGTACCGCTTGGCGGGGGGGATTGCGGCCCAGTGCCCCCGAGACGGTGGCGGAGCGGATCACCGGCGAACTGCGAGACAGAAGGGCGACAAGCTGATGACCCCAGGACGGACCAGTAGCGCGAACAGCGCAAGGAGGGAGGGGCGATGAGCAGATTCGGAACGAAGCGCATCGGCGGGCTTGCCCTCGCGGTGGCGAGCATTACGGCTCTCGCCGCCTGCAGCAGCAGCAGTAGCAGTAGTAGTAGCAGCAGCACCACGACAACCACCCCCGGCGCGGTGACGCAGCCAGGCTCGATCGGGGCGATTCCGGCCGCCGGGACGCCCAGCGGGACCGCCGGCTCGATCACGTACGCGTTGAGCCCGGGCGCCGTGCCGAACTGGATCCTGCCCCTGCCGACCGCCGCGGCCAACTCGGTCTACAACGTCTTCACCTTCGAGTGGGAGATGTGGCGGCCCATGTACTTCGCTCCGGCCGGCTCCACCCCGACGGTGGACCCGGCGCTGAGCGTGGCGAACACGCCGGTGTGGTCGAACGGTGACAAGACCATGACGATCACGGTGAAGCCCTGGAAGTGGAACACCGGCCAGACGATCAGCTCGAAGGACCTGCTGTTCACGTTCGACGTCATCAAGGCTGCGGTCGCCGCGTCCCCGGCGAACTGGGCGCCCTATGTGCCCGGCAACTTCCCGAGCACGATCACCAGCATGTCGACGCCGAACGCCTCGACGATCGTGATCAACCTGAAGAGCCCGGTCAACCCGACCTGGATGGAAGAGGACATCCTCGGGGCCGTCCCGATCCTGCCCAGCTTCGCATGGTCGAAGGACTCGGCCAGCGGGCCGATCATCGACTTCACGAACCCGGCCAACGCGACCAAGATCTTCAACTACCTCACCTCGCAAGCCAAGTCGGTGTCCACCTACGCGACCAACCCGCTCTGGCAGACTGTCTACGGGCCGTACAAGCTGAGCTCGTTCAACAACACCACCGGCGCGTTCACCCTGGTGCCGAACACCACGTACAGCGGTCCGCACGCCACCCCGGAGTCGGACTTCGTGGGGGTCCCGTTCACCTCGAACACGGCCGAGTGGAACGCCGTCAAGACCGGATCGGTCGACGTCGCCTATGTCCCGCAGGAAGACGTGCCGCAGATCCCGCAGCTGAAGGGCCTCAGCTACAACTACTACGGCCTGCCCTTCTTCGGCGACAACTTCGTGGCCTACAACTACAAGGACACCACGGGCAGCTTCAACGCCATCGCCAGCCAACTGTATTTCCGGCAGGCGATGCAGCACCTGGAGGACCAGGCTGGCCAGATCAAGGCCTACTACAACGGGGCCGGCGACCCGTCGTACGGGCCCATCCCGGCCTACCCGAAGAGCCCGTTCCTGCCGGCTAACGCGGCAACGAACCCGTACCCGTTCGACGTCAACTCGGCGATAAGCATCCTGAAGGCGAACGGCTGGACCGTTACCCCGAACGGCACCGACACCTGCGCGACCGCGGGCACCGGCCCGGGTGACTGCGGGGCCGGCGTCCCGGTCGGCGCCAAGCTGGCGTTCAACCTGATCTACAACACCACTCCGCCCATCCCGCAGTTGGTCGAGGACCTGGCCTCCAACGCCAAGGCGGCCGGCATCGAGATCGCCCTGTCGGGCAGCAACTTCAACTACATGATCTCGAACTACAACGACGCCGCGTCGCCGGCGAACGCGAACAAGTGGGCCACGGAGGACTTCGGCGGCGAGTTCAACTCCACCTACCCCACCCAGTTCGGGTTCCTGAACACCGGCGGGTCCGGTCAGATCGGTGACTACAGCAACCCGACCGCCGACTCGCTGATCAACGCCTCGGTCTCCGGGACCAACCCGAGCGCGGTCAGCAACGAGGCGTCGTTCTTCACCGCCCAGGTGCCGGTGCTGTGGCAGCCGCTGACCGACTACATCTGGGCCTGGAAGACGAACATCTCGACCACCGACCCGTCGGCGATCGAGAATCTGACCCAGTACAGCGCCACGCCGGAATACTGGTACCTGACCAAGTAGCCATAACCGGTAAGCGAATCACCCGCTCTGGACTGGCCTGCCTCCCGGTGGTAAACCGGGAGGCAGGCCACCAGCCTGGAAGGGAGGCTCCCACCGGTGACTGCCTACCTCCTGCGCCGGATCGGGACGTCAATCATCGTCCTGATCGGCATCTCCATCTTCATCTTCCTGCTGCTGCACGAGATCTACCCGTCGCCGGCCCGGGACGTGCTCGGCCTGCGGGCCAACAACGCGCAGGTCGCCGCGTGGAACAAGCAGTACGGCTTCGACGACCCGGTGATCGTGCAGTACCTGAGGTACATGAAGGGCCTGCTGCTGCACGGCAACCTCGGCTACTCCTACTCCGAAAACCAGACCGTGGCTTCGCTTTTCGCCGAGCGGGTGGCCCGCAGTGCCTACCTGTCCTTCATGTCGCTGTTTCTCGCGATCCTGATCGCGTTGCCGCTGGGCATCTTCCAGGCCGTGAAGCGGAACTCGCTCGGTGACAACGTCGCCACCAGCCTCGCGTTCATCCTGTACTCGATGCCGGTGTTCTTCCTCGGGATCATCCTCATCCAGGTGTTTGCGATCTCGTTCCCCATCTTCAACTTCGAGGCGAGCCAGTCCACCGATGTATGGACCGTGATAGGCGACTGGCACTCCATGTTCCTGCCGATCCTGACCCTGACGTTGCTCACCGTGGCCAACTTCTCCAGGTACATGCGGTCCTCTTCGATTGACGTGCTCGCCCAGGACTACATCAAGGTGGCGCGGGCCAAGGGCCTGCCCGAGCGTCTGGTACGGTCGCGGCACCTGGTGCGGAACGCCTCGCTGCCGATGATCACCCTGATCGGGTTGTTCCTCCCCGCCCTGCTGGCCGGGAACTTGATCATCGAGACCCTGTTCAACTACCAGGGCCTGGGCCTGCTGTTCTATGAGAGCCTGAGCAAGGCCGATTATCCGGTGCTGCTGGCGTATACGCTCATCGGCGCCGTCTTCGTCGTCGTGGGCAACCTCGTGGCGGACTTCGCGCTGACCGTCGCGGACCCGCGGATCCGGCTGGCCTGACCGGCCGGCAGCAAGGAGGCTACCGTGGCACATGGGTCGGCATCGCCCCCGTCGCTCGACCTGACCCGTGCCCCCGAGGGCGGCGAGGTCCTCACGATCCAGAGCGGGTGGCGGCTTGCGGTGCGTGAGTTCGCCAGCAACAGGCTGGCCGTCGTCGGCGTCGGCATCCTGGTGTTCTTCGTGGTCTTCTGCTTCCTCGGGCCGCTGGTCTACCACTCGAACCTGCTGCAGACCGACCTGATCAACGCCCATGACCCGCCGGGCGCCGGGCACCCGCTCGGCACCGACGAAAACGGCTTCGATGTCCTCGGCGAGCTCATGAAGGGCGGCCAGGCCGCTCTGGAGATCGGCTTTTTCGCGGCCTTCGTCGCGATTACCATCGGCGCTCTGGTCGGCGCGGTGGCCGGCCTCGTCGGCGGCATTGTCGACTCCACCCTGATGCGCATAGTGGACATATTCCTGTCCATACCGTTCCTGTTCATCGTGCTCATCCTCGCGGTCAGGTACGGCGCGTCCGTGCTGTCGCTGTCGCTGGTCATCGGCGGGTTCTCCTGGCAGGTACCGGCCCGGCTGATCCGCGGCGAGGTGCTCACGATCAGGGAACGCGACTTCGTCGCGGCCGCGCGGACGGCGGGTTCGGGCAACGGGAGGCTGATCGGCAGGCACCTGCTGCCGAACGCGTTCGGCGTGATCATCGTCAACGTGACCTTCCAGGTGGCCGACGCCATCCTGGCCGTGTCCTACGTCGGCTTCCTCGGCTTCGGTCTGCACTACCCGAACCTGGACTGGGGGGACATGATCTCCGACGGCGTCGGGTACATGCAGGACGGCTACTGGTGGCTGATCTACCCGGTCGGCGTCTGCATCGTGCTCACCGTGATGTCCCTCAACTTCATCGGCGACGCGCTGCGTGACTCGCTGGACGTCCGGTTGAGACGTCGTTAGCGGCCCCGACCCGCCCACCGGGTAGAGCCTGAGTAGCCATCACGAACGGGAGGTAGCGGGCATATGGCCCCCGTCCTTGACATCGAGAACCTGTCGACCCACATCCAGCTGACCAGCTCGGTGGTGCAGGCCGTCGGTAACGTCGACATGAAGATCGACGCCGGAGAGACCCTCGGCGTCGTCGGCGAATCCGGCTGCGGCAAGTCCATGACCGGACTGTCGATCATGGGACTGCTGCCCCCCGGCGGGTCGATCGTTGGCGGCTCGATCAAGCTCGACGGCCGCGAGCTCGTCGGCCTGAAGCAGGAAGAGCTGCGACAGGTCCGGGGCAACGACATCGCGATGATCTTCCAGGATCCGCTCACCTCGCTCGACCCGACCAAGACCGTCGGCTACCAGGTGGCCGAGCCGGTCCGGCTGCACCAGGGCGTGAGCAGGGCCCAGGCGCTCCACCGGGCGGTCGAGGTGCTCAGCCTGGTCGGGCTGCCGCGGCCCAAGGAGCGGCTCGACGACTACCCGCACCAGCTGTCCGGTGGCCTGCGGCAGCGCGTGATGATCGCCATGGCGCTGGCCAACGAGCCCAAGCTGCTCATCGCCGACGAGCCCACGACCGCACTTGACGTCACCATCCAGGCGCAGATCCTCGACCTGCTCAGGGACCTCAAGGATCGGCTGGGCATGGCGATGCTGCTCATCACGCACGACATGGGCGTGATCGCCGGGCACGCCGACCGGGTCAACGTCATGTACGCGGGCCGGGTGGTGGAAACCGCCGACGTGCTCGAGCTCTTCACCTCGATGCACCACCCGTACACCCAGGCCCTGCTCGCCTCCATCCCGCAGCTGGACCAGGACGCCAACAAGGTGCTGCACGCCATCCCCGGGCTGCCGCCCGACCTGTCGCACCCGCCGCAGGGCTGCCGGTTCGCGGCCCGGTGCAGCCGGGCCACGGATAAGTGCCGCACCGACGAACCATCCCTGTCTGGCAAGACGTATGAGCACCGGTTCTCCTGCTGGCACCCGGTCGACGGACCGCTGGCCCTGGCCGTGATCGGTGAGGGCGGCCCGGACGCCGCGAGCATGGGCCTGGTCTCGTCGGACGCCGACAGCGTGGCCGAGGCTGCTTTGGCGCCCGACAAGGCTGGGTACACGCCCGAGTTCGTGGCCGACGCCCCGCTGGCGCACGCCGCGGCGGCCGACGGGGACGTTCCCGAGGTGGCCGCCGCGGCCGGGGAAACCCAGGAGGCCCAGGAAACCCAGGAAGCCGAGGCCATCGTGGTGGCGGCCGGCCTCGAGGTGACGGCCGACGGCCGCCTCCAGGTGACCGAGAGCACGCTCGAGGTGGCCGGGACGAACGGGGACGGCGTCGCCCCGCTGCTCCAGATCACCAATCTGGTCAAGGAATTTCCCATCACCTCCGGCGTGCTGCAGCGCAAGGTGGGCAGCGTCAAGGCCGTGTCGGACGTGACCTTCTCGGTGCCGGCCGGGACCACCTTCGGCCTGGTCGGCGAGTCCGGGTGCGGCAAGACCACGATCGGCAAGATGATCGTGGCTCTGGAGAAGCCGAATTCCGGCGCGATCACCATGGGCGGCATGAACGTGTCCGCGCTGCGCGGCGGCGAGCTCCGGCGCAAGCGCCGTGACCTGCAGCTCATGTTCCAGGACCCGCACTCCTCGCTCGATCCGAGGATGCGGGTGGGTTCGATCATCGGCGAACCGCTTGCGGTGCAGCGTCTCGGCAGCAAGCGGGCCCAGCGCGACCGGGTCTTCGAGCTCCTCGGCGAGGTCGGGCTGCCGCGGAACGCCGTGGAACGCTACCCGCACGAGTTCTCCGGCGGCCAGCGGCAGCGCATCGGCCTGGCCCGGGCGCTGACCTTGAACCCCAGGCTCATCGTGGCGGACGAGCCGGTGAGCGCGCTCGACGTCTCGATCCGGGCGCAGGTGCTGAACCTGATGAAGCGGCTGCAGGCCTCGCACGGCCTGACCTACGTGGTGATCTCGCACGACCTGGCGGTGGTCAAGTATATGGCCGACCGGATCGGCGTCATGTACCTGGGCAAGCTGGTCGAACTCGGCTCCGGGCAGGACATCTACGAGCGCGCCGCGCATCCGTACACGGCCGGCCTGATCGCCACCATCCCGGTGCCCAAGCCAGCCCTGGAGCGGGCCAAGAAGGGTGCCGCCATCCGCGGTGAGCTGCCCAGCCCGGTGAACCCGCCCTCCGGGTGCAGGTTCCGCACCAGGTGCCCGTTCGCCCAGGAGCTCTGTGCCGCCGAGGAGCCCTTGCTCCGCTCGTTCGGCCCGGGTCACGTGGCCGCCTGCCACTTCCCGCTGCAGACCCCGGATGGCTCGGACGTGAGCACGCCCGCCATGACTACCGCCTGAGGCCTGGGCACCGGGCGGGATCCGATCCGCGGCTTTCCCTTGCCCCGGGCGCGGATGATGTCGATACTCCATTCATGGGAGGGTCAGCGGCGGACACGCCCGCAACGCCCGAATACCTGCGCGCCTCCGACGCGGAGCGTGATCGTGCCATTAGCGCGCTCCGGCAGGAGTTCGTCGAGGGTCGGCTCTCACACGAGACGTTCATGTTCCGCATGCAGAGCGCCCTCGGCGCACGGCAACGCGGCCAGCTGACCGGGCTGTTCACCGACCTGCCGCCCCGGCGGGCCAGGCTGCTGGAGCGGATGCGGGCCGTGTTCCGCCGCCGGGTCCGGAACCCGGATGGCGCGGGGCCGGACTGGAGCCCGGGACCGCCGCAAGCGTCCCTCGGGTTGTGGGCGCCGCCTGGTGGGGCTGACGCCGGTGCGTGGCCGCCGCGGCCCGCGCTCTGGATCGGCGTGCACGGCGGGCCCGGCGGACCGGGTGAGAATGGCTGGCCGGCGCCGATGGTCTTCCCGCCGGGCAGCGGGACGAGCTTCACCATCGGGCGGACGCAAGATTGCGATCTCCGCATCCCTGACATGTCGGTATCGCGCCGTCATGCCCAGCTGGATCGCGGCCAGGACGGCTGGCTGCTCAGCGACCTGGGCTCCCATAACGGCACCCGCGTGAACGGCTGGCTGGTCCGCGAGCCCGTCCCCGTCCGCCCCGGCGACCTGCTCCAGTTCGGCTCAGCAACATTTGTCATCCGGGAGACGGAGGAACGTGGCAATCCCCCCGCGAGCGGGGGCCCAGGGGGTACGGGGGGCGGGATGCCCTCCGTGGCGGCGGGCCCGGGGGGTGCCCCCCCGGGGGAGTAGCAGAGCCCGGGGGGCTCTGCCCCCCGGTAGAGTCAACACTCGTGACGACGGTTCTGCTGGTGCGACATGGACTCACCGCGACCACGGGTCACGTGCTGACCGGCTGGACGCCCGGCATCCCGCTGGATGATCGCGGCCGGGCCCAGGCGGTCGCGCTGGCGGCCCGGCTCGCTCCGCTCCATCTGGACGCCATCGTCAGCAGCCCGCTGGAGCGCTGTCAGCAGACCGCGGCGGCGATCGCGGCCAGCCGCGACGGTCAGCAGGTCATGACCGATGACCGGGTGGGGGAGTGCCACTACGGAGACTGGACCGGCCGGCCGCTGAAGAGGCTGGCGACCGAACGGCTCTGGCGCGTGGTGCAGGCCCATCCCAGCGCGGTGACCTTCCCCGGTCCCGACGGCGAATCCATGCCGGACATGCAGCACCGAGCGGTAGCCGCGGTCCGCGACTGGAACGCTAGGCTCGGCCAGGACGCCACGTACCTCATCTGCTCCCACGGCGATGTGATTAAGGCCATCGTGGCCGATAGCCTGGGATTGCACCTCGATCAGTGCCAGCGGATCCAGGCCGATCCCTGCTCACTGACCGTGATCAGGTATACGCCGCTGCGACCGTTTCTGGTCCGGATGAACGACCGAGGGGGTGGAGTCGATGACCTCATGCCGCACGCGCGGGGACACGGTCCCGGGCCGCGCGGCGCTGCAGCTGGTGACGCGGCGGTTGGAGGCGGTTCTGGCGGAGCCGACCACATGAACGGCCAGGCGAATGCGACCCCTCCGGCCCCAGCGACCCTCTCAGCATCTGATGGTCGTCAAGAGTCGGCGGACACGCGAGGATAGAACCATGCCGGTCTACTTCTATGACCCGCCGGACAGGTTCGTGGCCGGCGCGGTGGGGCAGCCAGGAGAACGGATCTTCTACCTGCAGGCGACCGCCAGCGGTCGGGTGAC
>Ga0187817_10001140_pt1 | contig 12639 bp, 7 predicted proteins | sample NC_wetland_sal_i_17_FD_132431 | JGI IMG/M metagenome (GOLD analysis project Ga0187817, IMG submission 132431) | Wetland sediment microbial communities from Neuse River Estuary, North Carolina, USA - SO4_2 | ecosystem: Environmental > Aquatic > Freshwater > Wetlands > Sediment | place: USA: North...
AATGGAAGCCAGGCTGACGAGCATGGGCGTGCGGGCGTCATTGAGAGCGTACATGGCCGGGGCCAGCACTTTGATGGCGCCATACCCAGCCAGCCCAATCGAGTAGCACGTCAAGGCGAGCGCGGTCTGATGCGTGTCGTAAGCGCGGAATCGCCCTCCTTGATAGACCGCCGCGATCATGCTGTCCCCCAGCACGGCCAAGCCTACCGAGGACGGAATTGTCAGGAAGAAGATCATCCCGACTGACTTCGCCAGCGTGCTGCGAAACTCTTTCATGTCGTCCACGGCTGCGCTGCGCGAAATGGAGGGCAAAGTGGCGGAGGCGATGGCTACACCGAACAACCCCAATGGCAGTTGCATGAATCGAAACGCGTATCCCAGCCAGCTAACCGGCCCGTTGATGACATGTCCCGCGGCGTCGGTGATGCTGGAAGCGAAGTTCGTGTTCACCATCACGTTGACTTGAACCGACGCGTTGCCGACGATGGCCGGACCCATCAGCTCCATAATGTTGCGCAAGCCGGGATGGGACAGGTTCACGCGCGGACGGAACGCAAAACCGGCACGGATCAAGCTCGGAACTTGCCACAACAGTTGCCAGGCGCCGCCGATGACCACTCCGTAAGCCATGCCTTCGATGGGACTGAAGCCCAAGCGCGGACCCACCAGAAATCCCAACGCGAGGCCGAAGCCCAGCGAGCCGAGATTAAAGAAGGTGGACGACACGGCCGGCACGCCGAACTGGTTGCAGGAGTTCAACACCCCCATGGCCTGCGCGGACAGCGCCACCAGCAAGAGAAAAGGAAACATCATGCGGGTGAGCTTCACCGCCAGCGGAAATTTTCCGGGCACATCCGCAAACCCGGGAGCCAGGATCTCGACCAATTGGGGACTGAAGATGATGCCCAGCACACACATGGACCCGACTACGACGATAAGTGCGGTGGCCACCAGATCGGAAAGCTCGGCCGCCTCCCGCTTGCCTTTTGTCGTCAGGTAGCGGGTGAAGATGGGAACGAAAGCCGAGGAGAGAGCGCCCTCGGCGAACAAATCGCGCGTCAGGTTCGGGATGCGAAAGCCGAGCAGAAACGCATCATAGACCTGGCCAGCCCCGAACAGGCGCGCCATGGCGATTTCGCGAATCAATCCCGTGATGCGGCTCAAAAAGATGGCCGCCGAAACCACTCCCGCGGAGCGCACCACGCTCTCGTGTTTCGATACCGCGGATTTGGAGGCGGGCTCTACCGGACTCATGAATCAGTCCACATGCCGCACTTCCACTCGTTTGTAAACCTGCTTGGTCTGTTCGAGGTTGGCGAAGCTCATGCCAGGGAGTTGTGCGGAGGCGGTGCCCGCGGCCACGCCCCACCGCAGAGCGTCCTGAGAGTCGTCCTTCCGCTCCATGGCCCAGGTGTACGCGGCTGCTAGGGCGTCGCCGGCGCCGATGGGAGCGATGGCATTGACGCGCGGCGGGATGACTTCAACAATCCCGTCATCGAAGGCGCCGATGGCGCCACGGCTTCCGAGAGAAAGGATTACGCCTTCGGCGCCCATTCTCTGGATTCGTATGGCGGCCTCCAGGAAATGCGTTTGGGTCAGCAGCGCGGAATTCATCAGGCGCTCGGCCTCCTGCTGATTGGGCGTGACCACCGTGGGCTTAGCCTGTACGCCGGCCGCGAGCGCATCGCCGTCGGTATCGAGCAGGGTCTTTACGCCCCGTTTGCGGGCCAGCGTGATGAGGTTGGCGTAGAAACTCGCGGGCACCCCCGGCGGCAGACTGCCACAGATCATGAGCCAACTCGCCTGATCCAGATTGGCGCGGACCGCCTTCTCGATGCTGGCCAGTTCCGCTTTATCCAGCGTTCCACCAAACTCGTTCAATTTGAGAGTGAGGCCCTGCGCGTCGGTGATGATCAGGTTATGCCGTACGTCGTGACGCACCGGGACTACCACCAGCTTGAACCCGCAGCCGATCAGGAATTCCTTGAAGCTCGCCGCCGACTGGCTGCTTGCCGGCACGATCGCCATCGCCTTGCCGCCGAAAGACTGGATCACGCAAGCCGCGTTGATTCCTCGCCCGCCGGCGGATTCGCGACTCGACGTGATGTACGCCCGGTCTTCAAACACCAGGCGCTCCACGGTCATAGTCCGGTCGATGGCAGGGTTTACGGTAAGGGTGATGATCAAGATCTCATTTTAGCGGAGTAGCGCGATGTTACCCTGAAATTTGCGCCCACATCCTGGAGCCAGAGCTTACCTCGCGCTTGCCGCCGTCTGCTTTTTTTGGGGAACGACGTACCTCGGCATTCGCATGAGCCTCGAAACATTTCCACCGCTGGTGCTGATTGCGACGCGCTTCATCCTTTCGGGCACGATCATGATGGTCGGCGCCCTGGCGTGGGGAGCACGCTTGCCGCGCGGCAGAGATCTGTGGAAAGCGGGGCTGACCGGCGTTTTGATCTTGAGCATCGGCAACGGCTGCCTGACTTTTGCCGAACTGCGGATTGCCAGTGGCCTGGCGAGCTTGATTATTACGCTTTCCCCGTTTTGGCTGGTGGGCATCGAAGGTATGGCGCCAGGCGGTGAGCGTCTGCACCCTCCCACCATTCTCGGAATGGTCGTCGGCTTCGGCGGAGCGGCGCTACTGGTTTCCGGCGGAATTGGTTCGGGCGGTTTCAGCCGGGCCGCGTTAGGCGGTTTTCTGATTCTCCAAGCGGGGATGATTTCGTGGTCGGCGGGCTCGATCTACCAGCGCAAGCAGCAGGTAGATGCACACCCCATCGTGATCGGCGCGGTGCAGCAGGTCTTCGGCGGACTCGCCGCACTGCCCTTTGCCCTGCTTGCGAGCAGCCACCACATTGCCTGGAGCGTCCGCGGCGTCTCGGCGTTGTTCTATCTGGTCACGTTCGGTTCCATCGTCGGCTACAGCGCGTATATCTATGCGCTTGACCGCCTGCCGGTTGCGGTGGTCTCGATTTACCCGTACGTGAATTCGGTGGTTGCGGTCGCCCTCGGCTGGCTGTTTTACCGCGAGCCTTTCGGAGCGCGCGAAGCCGGCGCCATGCTCGTGATCTTTACCGGCGTGGCGCTAGTCAAGTGGCAGAGCGGGAAAACGGCGCTGGCGAAGATGGAGGTCGAGGCGTAGGGCGTTCATCCGTGCCGGATTACCAGCACGTCGCCGTCCTTGACAACGTACTCTTTGCCTTCGAGACGCAGCAGGCCTTTTTCGCGCACGCCGGGATAGCCGCCGAGGTCTACCAGGTTCTTCCAGTTGACGACCTCGGCGCGAATGAACTTTTTTTCGAAGTCGGAGTGAATCGCGCCGGCGGCTTTCACCGCGGTGCTCGCTATGGGAACGGTCCAGGCGCGCACCTCCGTCTCACCGGCCGTCAAAAACGACATCAAACCCAACAACCGGTACGAGGCTGTGATCATGCGCTCGAGCCCGGATTCCTTCAAGCCGTAACTCGCCAGGTACTCGCGCGCTTCCTCCGGCGCAAGCTCGGCCAGTTCCGCCTCGATTTTGCCGCACATGGCCATGACTTCGGTATGCGCGCGGCCTCCGAGCGGTCCGGAGCGGTATTGCTGTTCGATTTCGTGCAGCCGCGACGCATCGCCTTCGCCGATGTTCAGCACGTACAGCATGGGCTTTTGCGACAGAAACTGAAAGCCGCGGATACGCTTCTCGCCATCGGCGTCGAGCGCGAGCTGCCGGAGCGGCTGGTTGGCGTCCAGCAGAGCTTTACATTTTTCCAGCAACTCGAACTCGTGGTCGAGTTCTGGATTCTTCACCTTCTTGCGGTCTTTGTCCAGCCGCTCCAGTCGCTTCTCGATCACCACCAGATCGCTGAGCACGAGCTCGGTCTCGACGTCGTCGATGTCGCGCAGCGGATCGACCGAGCCTTTCTCATGCGCGACAGTGGCATCTTCAAATACCCGCACCACGTGAGCGAAAGCGTCGGCCACGCGCAGGCCGGCAAGATAACTCGGATCGCGCAGGTGTTCCTTCGAAATTGCCGGGAAATCCACGTATTCCACCGTCGCGTGCGTGATCTTCGGCGGCTCAAAGATCTTCGCAAGCTCGTCGAGCCGCGCGTCGGGCACCCTGGCGACGCCGGTTCGCGCGGCGGTCGCGCCGAGATGAGTGTCCTGGTGAGCGCCAGTCAGTATCGTGAACAGAGAGGTCTTGCCCACCATGGGCAGACCGATGATGGCTGTTTTCATGAAAGGGAGAACCGTCTACAACGGAACGTCAACTTGAGTCAGGATGTCTTCGATGATCCGGTCGCCAAGGTCGCCGCGGCGCTGCGCCAGAGCCGCTCGTGCGTTGACCACCACGCGATGCGCGAAAACCGGTCCCGCCAGGCGCTTGATGTCATCCGGAATGGCGAATTCCCGCCCTTCGAGCAGCGCCAGCGCCTGCGCCGCCCGGTAGAGCGCTTGCGAGCCGCGCGGGCTCACCCCCAGCGCCAGCGAATCGTGCGCCCGCGTCTTCTCGACGATGGCCAGCATGTAATCCACAAGCGATTCATCCACCGTAACGCGATGTACCATGCCCTGGAGGTGCAGAATCTCTTCCGCCGCCAGTACCCGCTCGACCGTCACGCCGGTTTCCGCAAAGTTGCGCACGATGTCTCGTTCGCTGGCGGTATCCGGATAGCCAATGCGCAACCGCATGAGAAAGCGGTCCAACTGCGACTCGGGCAGTGGGTACGTGCCGTGATGCTCCACCGGGTTCTGGGTCGCGATCACCATAAACGGCGTGGGCAGCGCGTGCGACCGGCCATCAATCGTCACCTGACGCTCGTTCATGGCCTCGAGCAGCGCCGATTGCGTCTTGGGCGTGGTGCGGTTGATCTCGTCGGCCAGCAGAAAATTCGTGAAGATCGGCCCCGGTTTGAACTCGAAAGCCTCCGAATGCGCGTTGTAAATGGTAACCCCGACGACGTCGCTGGGCAGCATGTCGCTGGTGAACTGGAGGCGGTGAAAGCTCGAGTCCACCGATCGCGCCAAGGCTTGCGCCAGCGTGGTTTTGCCTACGCCGGGGACGTCTTCAATCAAGAGATGACCGCGGGCCAACAGGCAGACCAGGGAAAGGCGCACCACCTCGGCCTTTCCGCGCAGGACCGACCCCAGTGCCGATTCGAGCTCGGCCAGTTTTGCAAAGGCGACGGAAGGGGTGGACACCGCTGGCGGGTCTTCCATGATTTCCCGCTGGGCCATTAAGCCTATGATACTAAATTCACCCAGATGAAAAGGCATTCCGGGCCTGTCGGGCGAGCCCTTGCCGTCCCCGAATGAGCACGATTTGCATCAGCGCATTGCGGCCAGCGCGACTCGGGCGCCTGCCAGGTCGGGGGTGATTTCGACGGCCTGGCTTAGTTCGGCTTTGGCCTCGGCGCGATCATCGAGACCCAGGTATCCGAGTCCCATGAGGTAGTGGGCATCCGCCAGGCGAGTGCGAGACGGCGATCCGGTCGCGAGAGCGGCCTTTCCGGAATCAACGAGGCTCGCGAAAAGCGCTTTGGCTTTATCGGCCTGACCGAGTTTCTGGAGGGCCAGCGCCTGAAAATAGGGCTGAGTGCCGCCACCCATCATCTGGCGGCGCCGCCGCGTTCCAGCCTGGACGGGCCCTTCTGCTCGCTGCCAGGCTTCCACAGCTTTCGGGTGGTCGCCCAAGCCTTCATAGGCGACGCCTGTCCAGTAAGCCACTTCCGCATTGCACATAGCGGCACCGTCTCCGGCAGCTCCCAGGGGCAGGTTTGAGGGAATGGTTACCGCGCCTTGCAGATCGCCGAGTGCATCCCGGTACCGCTTGGCTTCAACGTCCCGTCGAGCCAGGAAGATGTGAGCAGCGGTCCAATGTTCGGTCACATTGAGGTTCGCGCCCTCTGCAACCGCGAATTGCCGGCCCGTCATCATGCGGATGGCTTCGTCGTAGGCGCCGGTCGCGATCTTGAGCGCGATGAACCGGTTTTGCGCATCATCGCGTTGGGCGACGACCGCGGCGTTCTGACTGAAGAAGGGAAGCCGCTGTTCCAGAGGCGTGCCGGCCTGCTCGTAGAGTTCAGCGAGTTCGGTAAAGTGCAGCGGATATTTGCGTTCGGCGGAAACGGCTTTCTCCATTTCCGAAATGGCTCGATTGAGGTCTGGCTGCGGCTTCTGGTGCGCGTAGGCCGTTGCCAGGTTGCGATGCACGATGGCGAAGGAGGGATCGATGGCTGCGGAAGCCTCCCACATCTTTGTGGCCTCCTCAGGCTGCCAGTCGTATAAGAGATTGCCGAGATAATAAGGCGCGCGAGCATCGTGCGGGTTGGCTTTCATGGCCGCGCGGAGCACATCGATGGCCTCGTTCTGGAACGGGAAGACGTAGTCCGGCGGCATGGCCATGGCTAACTCGTCGTAATCGCACTCCTTCTTAGCATCGCCCAGCTTTCCGGCGAAATAGCCCAGGTAGTAATAAGCCAGGGGATGGATCTTGGCTTTGTCCGGCGCCGCGGCGATGAGTTGCAGCAGCACATTGGTTCCGTCCTGCCAGAGGCCGGCGTCCATGTATTCGGCCGCTGTCTCCTGGGCGGTGGCCGGATGGTTGCTCATCGTGGATGCGAACGTCCGTGCCGCCACCGGGCTCCTCGAGGCCAGCCAATTCTCCGCCGTGGAGCGAGTGTCGAGTGGATCAGCCCGGTGCGCGGTGGCCAGCACTTGCAATGCCTCTTCGGGACGACCGAGGTGCCGCAGCACCGCAGCCCTCAAGTTCTGCGCGCGGATATTGAGCGCGTTGGAATCGATCGAGCGGTTCACGAGATCCAGAGCCGCCGCCATGTCGCCGCGCGCGGCTGCGATCTCCGCGAGCGAATAATAACCGGGGCCTTTCCACGCCTGGCTCCAGGTAGCCTTGGAGAGGTACGCATAAGCCTCGTCGAAATTTCCTTCGGCTTTCAGGGTGGCGCCGAGATAGTAAAACGCCTCGCCGTCTTTGGGGCTGGTGTAGCGGTCCGTGAGCCGGTCCAATGCGGCGCGCAAGTGTACCTCGGCGTGGTCGTAGATGGCCTTCTTAAAGTAAGTGATGCCCAGGGCGGTGTTCACTCGAGCGTCGCCGGGATCCCGGCGCAGCGCCTCTTCCCAGTAGGGGATTGGATCGATCGCGGGATCGTGGAACTGCTGCGCGCGCAACCCAATCAAATAGAGCTCCTCATTCGTCTTGATGTCCGCAGGCGGCGCCGGTGCGGTCACGGGCTTAGGCATCGGTAGGGGCGTGAGGCGAACCGGCCGGTACGAAACTAATTCGCGGCCCTGGTCGGAAATCGAGGCGACGAGATCGTGCTCGTCGATGCCTGCCGGTACTGCGACGGTTTTGACGTACGGTTTCGCGGGGTTGATCGCCACGGTCTCCTGGAGCAGCGTTTTGTCCCCCGCCTGTAGCCTCACCTGCGCGGACGAGTGCGCCGAGGTGGTGTAAAAGCCGATCTTCGCCGAACCATTGGCGACCTCCAGATTCACAGCAGCGTCCAGGTTGGCCTTCTTCACTCCGCCGATGTCGCGAAACGGGTACCAGTTCATGGAAAACGATCGCGTTTCGTAAGGCTGGAGCCAGCTATAGTCGGGCTGGTTGTCCGAGTAGGCGCCGACCATCAGCTCGATATACGGCCCGTCGTCGTCGGTGAGGATCTTGTCCCACGCGCGGCCAAAGGGGCCATTGCCCCAAGTCCAGAATTTCTTGCCGGGGACAATGTTGTGGTCGGCGATACTCATGGTCCCGGCTTCTTTGCCGTGGTCGTAGCCGGCGAAAAAGTCGTCCTGATAATTCCAGGCAAACACCGAGTTGGCCGAAATGTGGTTTTTGTACCAACTGATATCCACGCCTTTGGTGAAGTCCGCGCCGGCGTACCTGGTCGTCGAGAACGGCCAAGCCGTGAACTCGCGCTTGCCGTGGAAGACGCCATATTGCGTGCTGGGCGGGAAGATGACCTGGTAATTCTCATTGGCGTGGACCGCGAGGTTCGCGAAGCACAACATGGTGTTCACCACGGGCGTGCGATTCAGGATGCGCACCGAGGCCTCCAGGTATGCTTTGCCCGGCCGCAGCGTATATCCCACCGCCCAGCGCATGCGCTGGCGCACTTCCAGCTCGCCTACCCAGATGGTCTTGCTGCCGTCCGCGTTCTCCTCCACTTTGTACTGGACGGGAATGAACGTAGTGGCCCGGTGGTGGTGCGGAATGTTCCACTCCACGCCGCCGGAGATCCACGCTCCCAGAAGGCCGATCAGCGCAGGCTTGATCACGTGCTGGCGGTAAATGAAGTTGTAGCCGTTGGTCTTGTCCACGCCCTCAAAGATGCGGCCGCCAATTTCGGGCAGCACGCCGATGCGGAGATACTCGTTCTCCAGGTAGACGGCGGTGTAGGTCTTGTCGACCTTCTTGCCGGTAAGCGTGTCGTACATCGGATAGGGGTAGACCGGCCCCTGCGCCCCCTGGGATTCCCGGACGAAAAAGAACATCGGGTTGGGCTCAGGCGCGCCCGCCAAATAGGTTGGAATGGTAATTTGCTCTTCCCAAACCTTGACGGACGAATCGCCAGTTGCGGAGAGAAGAGGAAAACAACCGATCGCGAGCACTGCCAGGCACGCAGTCAACGACACCAGAAGTCTCTTCGGGAGCATGGCGTTTTCTCCAAAGGGGATTTGAGCCGGAGTGGTCCTCTTTTCGGAGCTGCGGCTCTTATTTAGTATATACCCAGCTGCGGCTGCGGCTTCAGTATTTCGTTCCCGCCTTCGCTGGCTTTCCGGCTTGTCCCTGGCCGCCGAACTGGGTGGGCGCTTGCCGGAGGGCATCATCCAAGGCGGCCTTCCATAAGGCATTGCCCGGTTCGCGCCGGACAGCCTCGCGCAATTCCGCCAGACCCTGTTGCCACTGCCCAAGCCGAAGCAGTGCGACCGCGTAATTCACGCGGATGCCTGCGTGATCCGGCAGCAGTCCCACGGCTGCCCGGTATTTCTCCAGCGCTCCAGGCAGATTGCCCGCCTTTTCGAGATCGGCGCCCTGGTTGTTGAGCTGAATTCCGGCCAGCAGGTTCTGGTCAGCCTTGTCTTTCTCGCGCAGCATCTCGGCCAGCTTTTTCTTGACGGCATCGGCTTGCTCGTCCTGGCCGTCTTCACGGAAGGCGCGCTGAAGGCTGTAAAGCGTGCTCTGGTTCGTGGGATCGAGGCGCGCGGCTTCCTGTAAGTGTGCCACCGCCAGGTGCGCCTTGCCTTGGTCGAGGTACTCCGCGCCCAGACGGGTTTGCGCTACGGCGTCATCCGGAGCCAGCGACACGGCCTTTTCGAAAGCGGCCAGCCCGCCCGCATCATCCGAGAGCGTCTTTAGCGCATCGCCCAGATCCGACCAGGCTTCGGCGAAATCTGGCCGAAGCGCCACGGCCTGCTGCAACTGCGCGGCGGCTTTCGGCACGTCATTCTGCTCGGTGTACACCTTCGCTCGCAGGTAGTGCGCATACGCCGCGTCGGGCTTGTGCCCCAAAAGCTCGGTGGCGCGATCCAGGTGTCGCGCGGCTCCGTCAAACTCGCCGGCTTCGAGCAGGATCATCCCGAGATTCACATGCGCCTGGGCGAATTTGGGATCGAGCGACACCGCCTTCTCGAACGGCCCGCGCGCTGCTTGGGCATCTCCGAAAGCATTCAGCGCCTCTCCCAAGGCGTTCTGCGCCTCCGCAGAGCGAGGACGCAACCGTACGGCTTCGGTCAGTTGCGCGATCGATTCCGTGCGATCGCCTTCTTCCTGCAAAATGCTTCCCAGGAGCAGGCGGGCGTCGGCGTCGCGCGGATTGTCTTTGATGATCTGGTGGAGCAGTTGGATCGCCTGGGGCCGCTGGCCTTTCATCGCCAGTTCCCAGGCGTCTTCGATGGGCTTTCGCTGGGCCAGCAGAAGACCTGCGCAAGCCAGCGCCGCCAGAACGCGCGTCACGGTCAGCCTCGGCTCAGCGGGAACTTCTGGGTCCGCGTGATTCCGGAGCCCTCAGTCACATGAATCAGTTGATCCGCTGGAACGCCGGTCAATTTCTCGACCTGGCCCAGCGGCCAGCGGATTTCCATGTCCACCTGGGCGACCGTTCCCAGCCCGAAGTGCAGGCGGCTATCGCTGCACGATAAGTAGGACGACTGGCTCAGCACCTCTTGCGCCTGCACCTTATCGCCATAATGCACCGTCACGCGCCCGCCGATCGCGCTGCGGTTCGATTTGACCCCGTGCAGCTTCACTTTAATCCAGTGAGGATCTCCCGTGACATCGTTCCGCAACAGCGAGGGCGGCTCGTTGTGATTGATGATGAGGATGTCGACGTCGCCGTCGTTATCGAAATCTCCTGTGGCGCAACCGCGGCTGGAGTGCCGGGCCTCGATTCCCGGACCTCCCTGGCCCAACAGTTCCTCGAATTGTCCGTTGCCCAGGTTCCGGAAAATCACGCGCGGCGTCAGGTAGTTGTTGCGCACTTCCGGGTAGATGCCGCCGGTGACCCAGAAGATATCCGGGATGCCGTTGTTGTCCAAATCGGCGGCCAGGATGCCCCAACACACGTAGCGCGTCTCAACACCCAGTCCCGCGCGGATAGTCATATCCCGAAAGCTGCCCTTGCCGTTGTTCACGTACAACGCCGGCGTGTCGTTGACAAAGTGAGTCTTGACGATATCCAGGTTGCCATCCAGCCGGAAGTCTCCGATGGCGACGCCCATACCGGCCTGCTCCATACCGTCTTCGCTGAGCGCTACGCCTTTTTCCAGGCCCTCCTCGGTGAACGTCCCATCGTGGTTGTTGCGGAAAAGCAGGCTGGGTGTGGAATCGCAGGCAACGTAAATATCCGGCCAGCCGTCGTTGTCAAAATCGGCGGACACCACGGTCAGGCCATAGCCGGGGCTTACCCTGCCTATGCCACTCGCGTCCGTGACATCCGTGAAGGTGCCATCGCCGTTGTTGTGATAGAGACTGTGGCGGCCGTAGAGCAGGCCGCGCGGGCCGCAGAAGACGCCCTCGAAATTACAACTGTTCGATTTGCCGGCTCGGGGAACGGTCTCCATATCAAAGGTCACATAGTTCGAGACGAACAGATCGAGCCGCCCGTCGCGGTCATAATCCAGAAATGCGCACCCGGAGCCAAAGCGCGACTTCGCGCTCCAGAGCCCGGCTTCCTTGGTGACGTCCGCGAAGGTGCCGTCTCCGTTGTTGCGGTAAAGCGTGTTCTGCGGCCAGCCCGTGATGAACAGGTCGTCGAATCCGTCGTTGTTATAATCGCCGACGGTCACACCGTATTCGTATCCGGTGCGAAACAGCCCGGCCTTTTCGGTCACGTCGGTGAAAGTGCCGTCCCGGTTATTTCGGTAAAGGCGCTTCGAAGCTGTCCCCGGAGGATCGCCGAACCGCGAGCCGGTGAGCACGAGAACGTCCAGCCAGCCGTCGTTGTCGTAATCGAAAAATGCCGTCCCGCAGCTCATGGCTTCGATCACATAATCGGCGCGAGCCGGGTGGCCGGAGACCACGATTTCCTTCAGCCCGGCCTGCTGAGCTACATCCGTAAAGCGCGCGTGAAAAGGAAGGCCCGAGGGCTTGCCGCGAGGCGCCGCCGTCACGCCACGCGATGCCATGCCTTGGCCGGGAGTGGTCTGGCCCAAACAGCGGATCGCCGGCCAAGCGAGAAAGCTGAGAAGACTGCGCCGGGTCAGACGAACCATCTCATTGAGATCCTATTCGCCAGTATAAAGGGCGCGTAGCAAAGAAAAGGCGGCGGGGTTGACCCCGCCGCCAAGAATTCAAACGGACTGTGCCGCCCAGACTACCAGAGTATCTTGAAGCCTAGCTCCACCTGGCGGCCGCTGATGTACGCGGAGGTCGCCGTTTGGGAGCCGAAAGTGCCGCCCGGCGAACCCTGGTACAACGCCTTGCCGAAGTTGGCGTCGTAGACGCTCGTATCGGGGTCGCCCCGGTTCAAGTTATTCAGAGTATTGTACGCGGTCATTTTCAGCTCGGCGCGGAACTTCTCGGTGATGTGGAATTGCTTCGACAGACTAGTATCCACATCCCAGAAATGCGGGCCAGTCAGGCAGTTGTACTGCAAGGGGTTAGTCCGCAGCACGTAGGTGTTGGCGGGAATCGGCTGAAACACCGAAGTGTTGAACCATGCCCCGGGCGTCGGATTGGAGAGGCAAGGGTTGCCGGTCACAATCAGATTTCCAAACTGCGGAAAATCGCCGGAGATGTATTGGAAAACCGGCGTTATCTTCCAGCCTCCCACAATCGCGTCGAGCGCTCTGGGCGCGGTGCTCAGAAACTGACGGCCTTTGCCGAAAGGAAGCTCGTACGTGCCGGCGATATTCATGCGGTGGCGCGGTTGGTCGCTATCCTGCCACTGGAACGTGTTGTTGTAGTAGGTTTCATCGTTGAAGTTGTTGATTTGCGACCTCTCGCGCGTGTACACGTAGGTGAACAGGAAGTTGAAGCCCCTGCTGAAGGCTCGCTGCCCCTTCAACTGGAGTTGGTTGTAGCGCTCACCTGAGCAGCAGACGCCGATCTCATACAACGGGCCGTACTGCGGACGGGGCACCAGCAGCGAGGTCAGAGGAATCGTTGGCTGGTAATAATATGGGCCGTTGATG
>Ga0187817_10001142_pt1 | contig 12638 bp, 6 predicted proteins | sample NC_wetland_sal_i_17_FD_132431 | JGI IMG/M metagenome (GOLD analysis project Ga0187817, IMG submission 132431) | Wetland sediment microbial communities from Neuse River Estuary, North Carolina, USA - SO4_2 | ecosystem: Environmental > Aquatic > Freshwater > Wetlands > Sediment | place: USA: North...
AAAAGGGTTACGCCTGCGTCGCAGTTGGTATTCGGCTCACTCCGGATTGCGTCGACATCGGTGGGAGCGCGGGAACAACTGGAGATAGCGCTGGATAGCTATGAGACTGCGCAGTACCCCGACGCGGTTGTTCATGCCAAGCGCGCCGTGGCGCAGGACCCGCAGTGCGCTCTAGCCTATGCGCTCTGGTCCTATGCAGCAAGGTGGAGCGGGTCAGCGCCCGAAGCAATGCAAAAGGCATTGAGCCTGTCGGGCAAAAGCCCGACAGACGAAAAATTGCTGGTGCAATTCATGGTCGGCACGCAGGAAGCAGACGTACTTCCCGCGATTGTGGCGATGAACGACCTGGTGAACAAACATCCGAAGGACAAGCACGTGTTGTTTCTCGCCGGGGACTGGCTGCTTAGCCAAGAAGATTATGTACGGGGACGGAAGCTGCTGGAAAAGTCTTTGGAGCAAGATCAAAATTTCCCGCCGGCGCTGAATACACTCGGCTACGCCTATGTGGACTCGCTCGATCCAGAACCTGAGCGAGGAATCGATCTGTTGCGGCGGTACGCGGACATTTCGCCCGATGATCCGAATGCGCAGGATTCGCTGGGTGAGGTGTTGCGCATGACGGGGGATGATGCGGGATCGCTGGCCCGATACGCCGCGGCACTTGGGATTTCGCCGACCTTCCTTACTTCACAGTTTGGACGCGGAGACACGTTCACACTCATGGGCAAATATTCCTCGGCTCGCGCTGAGTACGACAAGGCTTTGAAGATGGCCCCGAGTAATCACGACGTCCTGCACATCGAATTCCAGAAGGTGCTAGTGTACTTCTGGCAAGGAGATGCCGGCGCGGGGCGTAGCGAACTCGCCGCACTATCGGCCAAGGCGGCTGAAGCAAACGACGCGATGGCGCAGTTCGAAATTGATTACGCGCAGGTGCTTCTGGCACCAGACGCAAATAGTGCGAGTGAATTGCTGGCGGCCATGGAAGCTCGGTTAACGAATGTTCCCGAGGGAATGACCACGGCAGAGCGGAACCAGGAATATGCCAGCGTGATTCGTGAGGAAGTACGGTTAAAGTTAGCGAACCACAAGAGGAGCGAGGTCGACGGGCTGATCCTGAGGCTTGACCAACTGGCTGCCGCGTCGCGTGACCAGAAAGTGGAGAGCATTTACGAATCCGCGCGCGGGTATATGATGAGCGCGGACGGTGACTACGCTGACGCCGCGGATGAACTCACGTCCGATCTGCACTCGCCTTTAATCGTTCAGCAACTGATTGTCGTGGAGCAAAAACTGAACAATGCCGACGGCGCAGAAAAAGCGCGGGCCCGGCTGAAGTATCTCCGCACGCCCACCGCCGAGTGGTATGTGGTGACCAAGAAAAGCGAGGAAGCCTCGCAGACAGCAGCAAACTGAGAAGATCCGCCAAAAGGTTCTCAGGAAAAAGAGAGCCGAAACGCGGTCGGACAGAGGCAACTGCACGGGCGCTTGGTGAAGGCACCCGGATCCAGATGGCTCACTGCTCACTGAAAGTGATCGTATACGGCTCTTTGTATCCGTGGCGGTTCCATTCAACACCGCTACCCGCGAGCCCCGTTTGGATACGCCCGGTGATCGTTTCTCCTTCAGCGACCGAGCACTGGCATCGGTCAGGGAATAATTGGATCTTTACGAACCGGTCGAGAATTCGTCCTGCAAGCCGGCACGCTAATGTGCGTGATGGTGCTAATGTCGATTGGATTGTTCGGCAAGAGAAACCGAAAAGGATTCCTCATGCTCGGCGGGCTCATTCTCTTGGGCCTTTTCGGCCTCGGCTGTGAGGGTGGCAGCAGTGGCGTACAAGCGACCGGAACCCCGGGCGGTACCTACACGATCACCGTGACCGGCACATCCGGTAGCATCAGCATGTCAACTGCACTGACGTTGACCGTGCAGTGAGAGTAACGGACACACTCGCGAGGCTGTGGCTTCGTGTGCTTTGGCTTTTTCATCGGCTGTATGACACGGGATTAGTGTCACTAATCAAGGGTGTTCGAGTTTGAGTGGATTAAGTTAGTTTGTAGCCTCTGTTAGCGCTGCCGTTTTGCTCATCGGCGCTCGGATAGTGCTTCTATCTTTTCGGATGGTGTTCTTCAAGATTGCCGACTTACCTGACGGCATCAAAAAGTGTAACCGACTCCGACAAGGGGTGCAGCCTTGGACCTCAGTCCGCCGTCATCCAGTCTTACAAGAACGTTTCCGGTAAACACGAGTCGTGACAGCTTGGGAAAAGGCCGAGCCTTGATACCCATGGAGGCGTTCGTAATGTTGTAGGAGGAATTCGAAGAGGTGGACAAGCTAGGCAGCGTCACCGTGGCGGGATTAGGGTTTGCGGTGCACGCGCCACAATTTGCTAGGAACTGTTGTTGCGTGACGGCTACGGTTTCAGTTCCGAAGACCCGCTGTCCGACAATATCAAAATCTCCAGTCAGCCATTTCGTCACTCGAGCGTCTGCACCGGCGATATAGACGAAGTCGTTCGGGACGCTCCCTTTGACGCCGGTCGTCAGATCACCGGCGGCTGTAGAGTCCGTATTCCATTCGTAGCCGACGAGCACATGAGGCGAGACCCGGGCACGATAGGAAAAAACTGCGAAGGGCTTAAATCCATACGAACCGGAACCCAGATAATTCAGGGAATCGCCGCTCGCGAAACGGACATCCATGCCCACGGCGAAGCCGGCTCGTTCGCCTTCCCACGCGTTCCACTTGACCCGGGCAACTACATCGCCAATCCCACTCGCTGAATTCACGGGCTTGCTGCCGCTGCCCGTGAACGCGAAATCCGGAAACGTATGCTGCAGGCAAGCCGGCGAGAGACCCGCCACGCCAGTGATAGGACTGGTGTTGGGACAGTTCTTGAACAAATGGAAGAAGTATGGAGCGCCGTTCGTGTTGGTTAGATTTTGATTGGGGACCGTGGAGTCAGGACTGCCAGGAGTAACGGCAAAAAATCCGCTGGTGCGCGGAACGATGGTGTCCTGAGAGGTGAGTGACATGCGAACGTTTTCGATGGGAATTACCATGGAGACATCGATCCGTCGGGTCAGGCCAAAAGTCACGTAGGTTGTGTACTGATTGACCTTGAGGCTAATGGTGTTTGTGGTCTCGATTCGGTCGCGAACAAAAGCGCATCCGTTCAGATTATTCGCAGTATGGACGGAGCAAGTTATCGGCGCGGTTGGTGTGGCGTTATTTCTGCTGTCATCCGTATGGGTGAAAACGGCCGGAAAATCCCTGAGATTCACGCCGTCGATTTTGTCGAAATCAAAAAACTGATAACTCATACCGATGAACAAATGATGTCGCCCAACCGTTTCCGCCCGCTCGCCGAGGATAGGGCCCAAGCTGTCCGTGCCCATCACCAGTGTCTTCAGCGTGGGATCGTACACCAGGATCACGCCGGAAGAAGGCGAGGCTAACGGCAAGAGGTTGGCTTGGCGGCCGATGTCGGCAGTCAAGGGCTTCAACGTAGTCGAGAAGTCACTCTCGAAATGAAATGGGTGTCCGCCAAAGGGCTCCAAGACATGATTGAATGCGCCGCCCGTCCCGTACTCCTGCGGAAGCACACACGCAAGCTTGCTGCTTTGCACTGAGCAGGGGCCCTGAGCGAAGGCGTTGGCACTGCCCAACAAGCATAGGAAAGTTGCCAACGCAACGGGCTTCAACATCATTCCCTCCCGTTGGGCGGAACGGAATTCCTGGACTAATAAGTTTTGGGGACCTGACTTCGGGTAACCTGCCAAAACACTTGGGGAGTCTACACACCTATGGATTGCCAAGCAACTAAACTCTTTACACGGAATGGCAGATTATAGGACGCCGGTGATGCGCCAAGTCCCATCCTTTTGAGCCAGGTGGAACGTCCAGTTTGGCCGAAACGTCCTGGGCTTTTTTTCACCCTTTGGGGTTTCTTGCTCCTCGGATTGAACTGAAACAATGGCGGAACCCCCATCGGGACTTATCTTCACTGTCTCGTTCAGAATCTGAATGGAGATTGCGCTCACGTTCTCGAAGGAGCCCTTATAACGGTCATATCGCTGTTGTGGGATGCTCGGCCAAACCTGTCTTAGTGCATCCGGATTTCTTTGTTCGAAAGATTGAAAAAATGCCTGAATCACACTGCGCACGGCCGCCTCATTCACAGCACCCGTGTTGGGCGTCTCCTTGGGCACGATTGGAGCTGGCGGCGGGGTGAGCGCCGCGTTTAAAACATCAAGCTTCTTGTTAATCTCACCTACATACTGCTGCGCGCTGCTGGCATGTGGCCCGCCATTCTGGATGATCGACTGAAAATCACCGCGAACGGCTGTGAGTCCGTTCTTGTCGTTGGCAGCGGCGGCTTGCCTGTACCTTTGCATCATGTCTTCAAATGCAGCATCAGCGCTCTTTTTCTCTATACGAGCACGGATATCGTTGATTGCACCGGGAACGTTGTTTGCGTAGCTAAGGGCCTCTCCCGCTTGTGGGCCACCATCGGCTGCCAACGCCTGAAACTTAACTTGCAAAGCCTTTAGTTGTTGGATCGCAGAGTCATCGTCGTGCTGGCGTACTTGTTCGAATAGACTTTCTAATTCTTTGAGTAGAGACTGTTCGGCCTGATCGATGTTGGCGACCAGCCCGGCGGCATTGCCTCCATTTTGCTTGAATTGGTTGGCGGCGCGGCGGGCGGAGCTGAAATCGCCTTGCGCCAAGTTCTGTCGTGCCTGCGTGAGTAGTGCGTTCTGCGCTTTTTGCTGAGGAATCGTTTTGTCAAGATACCGTTGAGCGTCGTCTCTGCGCACACCGCCGACGGGTAAAGCCAGAATTTGCCTCAGATCTTTTTGCGCTTCGGTGTAGCGTTCGTCGGCCACGAGCTTGATCGCTCGCTGCCAAAGTTCCTCCTCGCGCTGGCGTACCTGGCGCAAATTGGCATCTTTTTGAGACTCTTCGACCTGCGCCAACTTTTTTTGGATTTCAGCCGTGAGCGGTCCATTGAGCGCCGCGCCTCGTTGCAAACCTTGGGCGGCTCCGTCCAGATCGTTTTCGGCGATCTTCTGGTTCGCGGCGTCCAGATCCCTCCGCTGTTCGACCTCCAGAGGGTCGACCTTAGGTGCCGCGGGTTGTGCAACAGTTTTCGTCGGGGATGGGCCATCTGGCTTTGGCGGAACACTTTTGGATCGAACCCCAAGCCGAATGGCGGCCAATAGTATAAAACCCAATAACACCAAGACTGGTGTTCTGCGCCAAATCGGACTAGTAGGCGGCTGCGGTTTAGGCGCCGGTTTCATTATCGCCGGCGGTGCAGCGGGAACCGCCGGACTTTTTGGCACGCTAATCTCGATCGATGGCGCTGGCGCCACCGCGCGCTCCGGCTTTTGTGCAGGAACGGGAATTTCCGGCCGAGATGGCGCGACAATCTCAGGAGTCGCTGACAGCGATTCAATTTGTTTATCAGGAGCCACCCGTGGCGGCGGTGCGCTAACGCTTGCCGCGGCTTGCGCTGTATTTGTCATGGAATCCGGAGTTTGGCTTTTTTCCGGAGCAGGCGGAGCCTCGGGCAAAGGTGTCGCCTGCAAGAAAGCATATTCCTTGGATAGTCCGGGAACTCCTCGCGAGGGCAAGATCGTGGGTTCGCCCGCCGGCGAAGTTTTCGCCTCTTTGATCCGGTCGGACAGGCGCTGGATTCGTGGATCAAACGAATCTATAGTTTGGTTCTCTAGAACCTCATCAATGGTTCGGCTGGCGCCATCAAAGTCACCCGAATCAATTAGCGTGCGAATTTTTTCCAGGGTTCGCTCCTGCGATCTTTTCTTTTCACGGGCCTGCAATTCCACTTGTGCGGAGCTCAATAGGTGCGACAGATCCGTGTCTGGCCCCAGAGTCATCAGGGTTTGCTGCGCCAGGTCCACAGCTTCGCTCAGTTCTTCCCGATTGATCTTGATCCTGACTTCGCGGACGCGTTGTTCGATTTGCTGCCGTACTTGTAGTTTCTTTTGCTGAATTTCTGCCTGTTGATAAAGATTCTGGAGTTCTGCATTCGCGGGAAAAGTTTTTTGCGCCGCTTTGACCGAGCGCATGGTGTCGCCAAAGCGGCCCGCATCGAACAATGCTTTCGCCTCCGCAAACTTCTGCATGAACAGTGATTCCCTTTCAACATCGGCCTGCCGGCTGGTTGCGAACTCCGAAAGACGAAGGAGGTTTGCGTCGGAAGGAAATTCAGCGAGGAGCTGCTTCGTTCGCGCCATCACGTGGGGATACTTTTTTTCACCCATCAGTCGCTTCAAAGCGTCCAACTCTCGTTGCAGTCTTTGAGCTTTGGCGTGCTTGTCCTGTTCCCGCTGTACAAGGGTTCGCAACTTAATGACGGCCGAATCCTTCGGGTGTTCGGCGGCCAGACGGTCCAGAATGGCGAGTGCTTCCTGAAATGATTGGGCCGCGAGCAGACTCCTGGCTTCGGCAAGTTTTTGTTGTTTTCCTTGCTCTTCGAGATCTTCGTGGGCCGTATCGAGCAGACGGCCGATCTCGGGCTCGTCCGGGAAATCTGCTTGTAGCTTACTCAAAAGCGCGATCGACTCGCTGTATTGCCGGTCCGCTAACAGCTTGCGCGCCTCGACGAGTCCCTCGCTTTGGCGATGTTGTGCCTGCTCTTTTCTCGCGGATTCCAGCAATTTGCTAACGGCGGTGTCTCCGGCGAAATCAGACTGAAGTTGGGTCGCCAGAGCAATGGCGTCTTCGAAGCGCCGCGCTGCCAATAAGTCCTGCGCCTTGGCGAGGCCTTCCTGCTTGCGTTGATCTGCCTGTTCCTTCCGTGTGGACTCCAGCAACCTCCGAGCCTCGTCGTCCTCGGGAAACTCCTTTTGTAAAGATGCCAGCTGCGCGGTAGCCTTTTCGTAGTTCTTGGAAGCCAGAAAATTCCGCGCTTGTTCGAGGCCGTGCAGTCTCCTTTGTTTGGCCTGGTCTTCTCGCAAGGCATCCTGGAGTTTGGGTATGTCGGCGTCCCCAGGAAACCGATTTTGCAGGGACCCCAAGAGAGAAAGGCACTCGTCATAGTGGCGAGCCGCGAGCAAGTTTCGCGCTTTCTCGACACCTTGTTGCTTCTCTTGCTCCGCTAATTCTTCGCGAATCGTATTCTGCAGGGTATGGATCTCTGTGTCGCCCGGGAATTGTTTCTCCAGGCCGGACAAGAAATCGGCGCATTCCGGGTATCGACGCGCGGCCAAAAGCTTACCGGCTTCTGTAACGCCGCGCTGGCGAAGCTGTTCCCTCTTATTCTGATGAACAGTTTCCAGGAGTCTGCGAATCTCCTGGTCTTCGGGGAAGCTCTGCCTTAAAGACGTTAGCAGCGCATCGCACGGATCGTATTGGCCCGCTGCCAGCATGCTTCTCGCTTCAGCCAACCGGCGCTGTCGGATTTGTTCCGTTTTGTTCTGAAGCGCAGATTCCAAAAGCCGAGGAATTTCCTGGTCCTCAGGAAAGCTCGAGTTCAGTGACGTTAGTAACGAAATGCACGGGTCATATTGTCCGGCTGCTAACAGGCTTCTCGCCTCAGCCAATCCTCCGAGCCGACGCTGATTCATCTGGTCTTTCCGCACATCTTCCAGTAAGCCAGGTATTTCTTCATCACTCGGAAATTGCTTCAGGAGGTCGGAAAGAAGTGTGATTGCGCTGTCGTGGCGCCCCGCGGCGTACAGGTTGCGAGACTGCAACAACGCTTGCTGCTTCTGTTGCTCAATCTGGTCTTCCCGCACAGTTTCGCGCAGCCGCAAGATTTCTTCTTCTGCCGGGAACTGTTCTTCCAGCTCCTGTAGGAGTATCAAGCACTGGTCAAAGTTCTGGTGAGTCCAGAGCTCACGCGCTCGTTGCAAATCTTCCCGAAGGCGCCGGGCTTTTTCGCGCTCTACCCTCTCGGCCAAAACCTGCTCTTGGAGACTCTGCGCTTGAGCATGGGAAGGTTCTGCTTCTAATACTTTGGCCAGAAGGCTTTCGGCTTCGTCCGGTAGCCCTTCAGCCAATTTTTGCTTGGCCGCTTCCAGGCATTTAGCTATTAATCGGATGCGGTCCGCTTCCTTCTGAATGGCCCGTTGCAGTTCTTCGGCAGGCACAAAGCCGGAGTCGAGTTGCAGCGCGCTTTCCGCTGCCAAATTCGCTTCCTGAAGTTTTCCTTCTCCGAGGAGCGCTTGTCCTTTTTCCACAAACTGCTGCGCCTTGGGTCGATTCGAGATTTTTTTAAGTTCGACGTTAGCTTTTTCCAGCAAAGTGCGGGCTTGCGGGTTGCCCGATTCCAGTTGCAGAGCTTGACGCACCAATTCGCGACCCTCGGCAAAATTACCATGTGCGAACAGTTGCCGTGTTTGATCCAGCAGGTCGACCACCGATTGCGACTGCAGCATCTTGCAGATTGGATCCAAATCGAGTAACACATCTTCCATCGATTGGTATCGCTCCCCTGGCGGCTTGCGAAGCATCTTCGCAACAACTACGGCAAGCTCGTTTGGGCATTCCGGTAAAATCTGGGTAAGCGGCACTGGCTCTAGGTTGCAGATGCTGTGCATTAGACTTGCCGGAGTAGGGCCTGTGAACGGTTTCTGGTAGCAGAGCAACTCATAAACCAACACACCGAACGACCAAATATCGGAACGCTCATCCGCGTGCTCGCCATGGTATTGTTCCGGCGACATGTAGGCAAAAGTGCCGATCAACATGCCCGTTTGCGTGCGTGAATTTTCCAAGACGCGAGCAATGCCAAAATCCACTACCTTGACGGTACCGTCTTTGCTGAGCATCACATTGCCAGGTTTAATGTCGCGGTGCACAATTCCCCGTTTGTGTGCATAGTCGAAAGCACGGCAAGCTTGCATCGAGTAAACAAGCTTCAGCGTCAGTGGAAGCGCGGAACGACGAGCAATCACCTGCTCGAGATTTTCTCCCTCCACCAATTCCATGGCAATGTAAGGAAGTTCCCCAGCCTCGCCCATGTCATAGATCGTGACAATGTTCGGATGCTGCAGGCCCCCTGCTGATTGCGCCTCGCGGTAGAAACGCTGCAGCAAAGCGGGATCATCTGCCACTCCGGTTGTGATCGTCTTCAGCGCGACCAGCCGGTTAATGATCGGGTCGTGGGCTCGGTAAACCACTCCCATGGCGCCGTGTCCCAGCTCCCCGAGAAGTTCATATTTACCTAGCTTTTTCACCATTGCTCCGGCCACTGCTAGGGCCTCTAGTCCAAGGCAAAGACCCGCAGTTTAGCACGCGGCGAAGGGGGAGATTGTCGAAAGATCGGTCAGCTGGAGCCGGGGAATCCCCTTGATTTCCAAGTGAATAGCCCTTTCGGCGCCGCTGTCGCATCCTATCTTCGACAAAAAGTCGCTGAACGAATGGCATTCCCGAGTGCCCCTAACAGTCGGGAAGATCGAGGAATTTCCAGTCGGAAATGGTCCCAGAAATCTTGTAAAGCTGTCAATCAAATAGACCCGGAGTCGGCCATATCGATACTAATGTGATCAGAATAGCCGTCGAGATGCACCCATTGGTAGCGTGCCAGCCTGGAACACAGTGGTCGCAAAGCTTCCTTTGTCCACCGCATCAATCCAAATGATGTAAGCTGGCGCAATCGAGGACCTGGAGATGCTGATCACAAGACTGCGAACCAAGGAGTGTCGAGAACTGCTCGGACGGCTCGGATTCGGCAGGTTGGCTTGCAGTTGCAACGATCGACCCTACATCGTACCCATCTATTTCTGTTTCGATTCTGATCGACTGTACAGTTTTTCGACCGTCGGACAGAAGATTCAATGGATGCGACAGAATCCGCTCGTCTGCGTAGAGGCAGACGAGATACGCGCTCATGATGACTGGGAAAGCGTCGTTGTTCTCGGCAAGTACGTGGAGATTTCAAATGCTGCTGAAGGTGGCCAAGCCCGAAATCACGTTCGATCTTTGCTACAGAAACGCACCCTTTGGTGGCAAAGCGGCTATACCGCCGCTCAGGTTCGTCGACGCTCGAATAAGCTTGACCCGATCTACTACTGTATTTTGATTGAGAAAATGACTGGACTCCGTGGAAGCCCAGACTTCTCCGAATCAAAAAAACGTGGCCACGCATCTCGAGAAAAATCGCTGGTGTCTACCAGTACCGCGCTTTCACCCCGACAATAAGGTCTTCGCTGCGTAGGTTTCATAAAGTCTAGAATCGTTTGCCCACTGCCGGCAAATCAACCACTCATGCGATTTTCCGTCTTGCTCGAGAAATGGCGCTGCCAATCTCAGTTTTCAGCGAGATCCATTTGCGAACCCAACCTGGTAGTTTTGTTTCGTTCTTCCTCGAGGCATGTTCGGGAATCCTCCTTGCGCCAACACAAGTACAACCGTCGTCGCGTACTGGGTGCTCGGGCATGGGAACTGGCGGCGATTCGCAGTGCAAGATCGCGTGTTGCGCAAAGCGGTGCCGAGAGAAACGTAGCTCCAGAGAACTCGCGAGCGCATACCGCTCTGGGTGAAACCCACCCGCAAGCGCCTTCGATTCGCAGTTCCTGCGAGTCAAGTATTCAATGATTAACCGCAACTGAGCAACGAGTCCGGTTCTTATCACTCTCTGCGGTTCATTACTGACGAGGTATATGTTTATCGGCCGTACTCAACGCTCGGTTAGGTGATCGAAGATTGTTCGATCATCCACGGTAACCGCTGGAACGTCATACTCTGCCTTGACAAGCGCCATTGCCCTGTCCGCAACGTCGCGATGCGCATGCAGCATGGCAATCAGTTCGCCATCGCGGACAATGCGCACACCCTCTATTTTCTCGGCCGCGCTAGTATCTACGAGCTTGAGTGTTGCGCCGTGAGCTGGTGGCCGGAGCATCCGTGCGTGCAGCATGCCGGGTAGCACGAAGTCCCCAGCGAATTTGCCTTTTCCCGTGACCTTGTCCAGCGCGTCTCTCCGTACGGGAGATTTACCCCATAACTTGAGCGCAGAGGCCGACTTCACGACTACCTTGTCCTTATCGAGGTACCGCTCGATGCGTTTACCATGCACCAGTTCCCCATAACTCGCATGTTTCCCGGTGGACGGATCACTTACCACTCCGTCTTTCGCGTTCAGCCGCTCGACCGGCGCGTTGAGACGTTCCGCCGCCATCTGCAGCAGGACCGTTCGAGCCTCGGCTCCTGCTTTGCGCAAGATTTGACCAAATTGGCGGGTACTTAGCGATCCGAATGTGCCCATGTCCCACGGGCAAAGGGCGGTGTCTCCCATCACGATGTCCACAGAATCCAGGGCAACGTCGAGTTCATCCGCGAGCATCATCGGCAGCGAGGTCATCACGCCTTCGCCCATTTCGATCTTGCCGACGAGGCATGTCACCCGCCCGTCAGGTGCAATTCGCAGGTAGGCGTTGAAGTCCTCGGGATAGCCAGTCCGCTGCTCCGGGTGAGATGTTTCCTGAAAGAATCGGCGCGGCCCTGCCCAGAAAAAGACGAACAACCCCGAGCCGGTCAGCCCCAGAAATTCGCGCCGGGACACTTGCGCGGGATCGGTCTTCGTCGCATTGGCCTTGTTCGGCGATTTCTCTTGAACGCTCATCCCGCACGCTCCTGCGCCGCTTCCTGAATGGCTTCGACAACACGGGTGTGGCTGCCGCAGCGGCACAGGTTGTCCTCCATGTGCTTCAGGATTTGCTCTTTTGTGGGTTGCGGCGTCTTTCGCAGCAAAGCGTACGCGCTCAGGATCATTCCCGGCGTGCAGTAGCCGCATTGAAAGGCGGAATGCCGCACAAACGCCTGCTGCAGGGGGTGCAACTTCCCTTCTTGTTCCAACCCCTCGATGGTGAGCACCGATTTTCCGGCTACGTCGCCGAGCGTTGTCACGCAGGCCCGCACCGCTTCGTTTTCAACCACAACGGTGCAGGCACCGCAGAGGCCCTGGCCGCAGCCGTACTTGGTTCCGGTCAGACCGAGATCATAGCGCAGCACCCACAGCAGCATGCCCTCGTCGTTGGCAACCAGATGGGTAGGTTTGCCATTGAGCGTGAAAGAAATGTTTCGTCGCATAGAATACACATACGTCCTTGCCGGATGCGTGACTGTGACGGCTAACCCGTCTGCTCACCCATGAGGAAGAGCGGGGCGCCGACGAATCCAACGCCGCCAAGTATTACGCTGCGCGCTCTCATCCGGTCGATCAGAGAGCCGGCGAGCAAACCGAACGGCAGGTCCACCAGGATAAATCCGAGCAGAAATCCCTGCGTAACTTGTGCGCGCGTGAAGCCGACTGATTCCACGGGAGATGCGTAGAAAACCGGGAAACCATAGAAAATGACGCCAACGCCGAGAAACAGATTCAGGAAGGCGGCTAATACTATCCACCACCCATAAAATATTGGTGTCGCTCGTCGGTTTGTCGTGACATCCGGCGCGACTAGCGACTCACGAATTCACAGAACAAAATGCACAAAGTGCATAAACGACACAAAGTGCAGTTTACTGCTCCCAGTAAATCATCCAACGGAGGTTAGCTCGGCCACACCGACATCTTCGCCGCTGTCCTGAAACTCCTTGCAATCGGAGCACCCTACTGAATCCCCCCGTATGACTAAGAGCCCCCTCTTCGCCGCCAAACTATG
>Ga0187817_10001143_pt1 | contig 12632 bp, 6 predicted proteins | sample NC_wetland_sal_i_17_FD_132431 | JGI IMG/M metagenome (GOLD analysis project Ga0187817, IMG submission 132431) | Wetland sediment microbial communities from Neuse River Estuary, North Carolina, USA - SO4_2 | ecosystem: Environmental > Aquatic > Freshwater > Wetlands > Sediment | place: USA: North...
GCGTCGGGTGGTGGAGATCGAGCAGTTGCGGGTCAAGGCCCTCGCCTACGACACCACGAACTTCTACACCCACATCGCCAGCACGAATGAAAAGCCACAACTGCCCCAGCGCGGGCACAACAAACAGCGGCGTCATGACCTGCGGCAATTAGGGCTGGCGCTGGTGGTGGATCAAACCACCCAGTTGCCTTTGGCTCACCAACTCTACGCGGGAGCGCGTTCCGACATGAAAACCTTCGCCGCGTTCCTGAAGCCGCTCTGGCAGCGGCTGCGCGCCTTGGCCGGGCCGGCGGAGCAGTTGACGATGGTGTTCGACGCCGGGGCCTCGTCGGAGAAAAACCTGGGAAGCCTGGAGCCGGGGCGAGACTACTATGTGACCTCGGTGCGCCCCTCTTATCACCGCGCCTTGCTGGCGGAAGGGGCCGAGCACTTGGCCGAAGTCACTTTGTCCAGCGGGGCCAGGGTGCGCGCCTGGCGGAGTCGCCGACGCATCACGGGAAAGGAACACGAGGTAGTGGTGGTGTTCAGCCCGCAGCTTTACGAGGGACAACTGCGCGGACTACATCAGCAGGCACTGCGGGTGAGTGAGGAACTGAAGGAAATGGGATTTCATCCCCGCGGCACACCGCCAGCGATCCGCCGGCGGCTGGCGAAAATCTGCGCCCGTCAATATCTTCGCAGCTTGGTCCGTTACCAGGTGGTGCGCCACGGGCGAGGCAAGGTCGAGGTGCGTCTCTGGTCAGACCTGGAAGAGTATCGGCGGCTGCAGACCCACTACTTCGGTTTGCGGATCTTGGTGAGCAACCGCCGCGAGTGGTCCACGGCGGAGATCGTGGCGGCCTATCGCGGGCAAGCGAGGGCCGAGTCGGCTTTTCGGGATCTGAAAGACCCGGGCATGCTGGCGACTCGCCCCCAGTTCCACTGGACCGACCAAAAACTCCACGTGCATGCCTTCATCTGCGTGACCGGTTATCTGCTGGTGCGCCTGCTGTGGTGGCGTGCCCGGCGCGGCCCAAGCTTTGCGGGCAGCCCTCACCACCTGCTGTCCGAACTCGCTCGCATTCGCTGCTGTCGCCTCATCGAGAAGAAGGGGAGGGCAGGCAGGCCAAGGGTACACTGGCAGTTGGAGGAAATGCACGCCGCCCTGCGAGAACTCGGGCAACACCTCCAGGCACTCCCCAACCGGACTCGAGACGTGGTATATACACCCTGATTAGACTTAAGCTGCCCAACATCAAGGGCTTGGCCGATTCTAGCGTCATTCTTCTATGAAAGTCGCGCTAGAATTCCGGCCATGAACACGATCTTGCGAGCGACAGCGCTGGTCTTGCTCGCCACCACTCTGGGAATGCCGGCGGCGGGGCCGCCTACCGCGCAACAGGTGCTCGATCGCGCCAAGGCGCAAGCCGCCGCGCGGCACAAAGACATCTTCCTGCTCTTCGAGGCTTCCTGGTGAGGGTGGTGCAAGCGCCTCGATAGGTTTATCGAGGCTCCCTCAGTCCAGCCAATCTTCGGAAAGCATTTCGTGATCGCAAGGCTCGACGTGCAGGAACACGCCGAGAAGGCCAGCCTCGAGACACCCGGCGGCGCAGAGCTCGCAGGCCAACTGGGCGCCCAAGGCGCAAGCTTGCCCTTCTTCGCCTTTCTCGATGAAGACGGCAAACTGATTGCCAATTCCAATCGGCCCGTTCCCGGCAAACCCGAGGTCGCCAACATCGGCCATCCCATGGAGCCGGAAGAAGTCGACCACTTCATGAACATGCTCAGGAGAGTTGCGCCCCCGCTCTCTCCCGCCGAGTCGCAATTGATCGAGAACTACCTGCGCCATCAGAAGCGGTAGCGCCAGCACGCATCGGCCCCTGGCGCAGTCTCTTCCCAGACGAGCCCGCGCCTCAGTTTGCAGGCCCTATGATCTAGGCTACATTTCCGCGGCCGCGAGGCGCAGGTGCCGCCCCCTTCTCCCGCTCCAGGAGAACGAGGCATCACGGAATTCATCCTTATTGACTCGCGCCCTGCGCGGGTATATACCAACGCTATGTTACGCCCTCCGGTTCGCACCTGCCTCGCATTTCTCTTTCTGTTCCTGGGGGCACAGCGCGGTTCCGTGGCCGCGAAGCCGGAGACGTGGATCGAGGTACGAAGTCCCGACTTCGTTGTTCTGACTAATGCGGGTGAGAAGCAAGGTTGCCGCGTCGCCTTCCAATTCGAGATGATCCGCGCGGTCTTCCGCCAGCTCTTCAACATCTCCAGTGCGGCGAAGGACCCGCCCATCACGATCATCGCCGCCAAGGACGAGACTTCTCTGAAGCCACTCCTGCCCGAGTTCTGGGCGAAGAAGGGGTCAATGCACCCTGCCGGCATATACCTAGGCGGTCCGGAAAAGAACTACGTGGCGCTACGGCTCGATGTGACCCTGAACGCGGAGACTGAAGAACCGTTCGAATCCATCTACCACGAGTATGTTCATTTCCTCACCCGCCGCATGATCGCGCAAATACCGCTCTGGATGGTGGAGGGGCTGGCAGAGTTCTACGGCAATACCCGAATCGAGAGTGACAGGGTGTATGTGGGCGCCCCCAGCGCGTCGAACCTGCGCGTCTTGCACGCAACCCCGCCGCTTCCGCTCAGCACGCTCTTTGCCGTGACTGCTTCCTCACCTTATTACCACGAGGAAAACAAGGCCTCCATTTTCTACGCGGAGTCCTGGGCGCTGACGCATTACCTGATTACCCGCGACTGGCGTGAGAAAACCCATTACTTCGGTGAGTTTCTCGAACTCCTCGGCAAGGGCACTGCTCCCGACGAAGCAGCGCGAAAGGCGATCGGTGAGCCCGTTCGCCTTCAGAACGAGCTCACTCAGTACATTTACAGGTTCGCTTTCACGGCCGCGCGCCTACCGGTTCCCGCGAAGATGGATGCGAACGACTTCCCGGCTCAGCCCGCCTCGGAGGCCGAGTCACTGGCCATCCGCGCCGACTTTCTGGCCCACGATCGTCATTTCCAGGAGGCGCAAGAGATGTTGGAAGCGGCGCTGAAGCTCGATCCCAAGTTGGCTGCCGCGGACGAGAGCATGGGGTTTGTCTTGAGCCAGCAGAGAAAATTCGACGAAGCTACGAGATGGTACTCCAAAGCTGTGGCCCTTAATTCCCAAAGCTACCTGGCCAACTACTATTACGCGATGAGCCTGTTTAAGGGCGTGCTCAGGCCGGATGCCGAGACTGCAGCCAAGGCGGAGGCTAGCCTGCGCACCGCCATCAAGATCGCGCCGGACTTCGCCCCGGCCTATGCCTCGCTTGCCTGGCTGCTGGCGTCGCGCCGCGAAAGACTTGACGAGGCGCACATGATGATGATTACCGCCGTCACCCTCGAGCCGGGCAACATGAGCTACCGGATCAACACGGTGAACCTCCTCGAGATGCTGGGCCGCGGTGAAGACGCGGTGCGAGTCGCCAAGCTTGCCGCCTCGATGGCCAAGACGCCTGAAGAGCAGACAGAGGCGCTCGCCGCCCTCTCAAACGCTGAGCATTTTGTGGAATCCCAAGGCAAAGTGAAAGATCAGGTGGAAGCGCTCAAGAAGCAGCTATCGGAAGCCGAAGCTGCCGAAACATGTCAGACACCTACCAGGGTCGAAACAGGAGCAGCGAATCAAGAGGGTTCAGACTCCCACCAGGTTGAAGGAGAGCCGCCCACGCCCTCCTCTACCAGTTCGTTGGGCGGCCCGGCGCCGCGGCCGGAAGTCGTGGAAACGCTCAAGGAGGTTGCAGGGACCATCCAAGATGTAAAGTGCTCCGGGGCATCCACGCTCGAAATCACGCTCCGTTCCTCCGCCGGACTGACGCAACTCTATACCCACAACTACCGTGAGATTTCCTTCAGCGCAGTCAACTTCACGCCCCAAGGCATCCTCAATCCCTGCACGGATATCAAAGGCTTACGCGCCCGCGTCGCCTACCACCCTGCCAAGGACCAGCCAAGGCAGGGAGAAATCGTAGGTGTGGGGTTGGAGAGGAAATAAGGGTCACACCCGTATCTTCGATCGATAGGAATCCTGAACGCCTAGGGTTCGTGCTCGGGCGCCTTGAATGCTGTCGGCTGGGCGTAGTCGTGCAAATTTACCTTGGTGGGTGCCGCGAGGGCGATGAGGAGATCGATGTCGAAGTCCTTGTACAGGTCCAGGCAGAAAAGCTCCGGCGCGGCGCGGAAAATCACGGGGGTATCCAACAAGAAGCCGAGGGTGCTCATTGCCTGCCGGCTGACCTGCTCGGAAAAAAGCGTGGGCTCGACTGCGGCGGCGACCAAGCCGATGACTTGACTCCGAATTCCGGTGGTTTCCAGGCGCACGTGGGGTTGTCCCGAGATCCCTTGCAGCCATTTTGCGGCGGCAATCACCTGAGCCGCCTCGATGCCGAGCGGCCGGTCACCCGTCGTCGCCGTCAACAATTCCCAATCGGTCGGATCGGGCTTCTGAGGAATCGTTTCACCCACGAATAACGGGTCCAGGGCAAGGACCTGTTCGCCCCGATTGACACGGTCGGAGACCACCTCGGCGGCCTCCTTTCTCCCCTTATCGTTCAGCACGAGAGTGGCCGGCGCATCCGCTGACGCCGCGAGGGCTTTCAACCAGACACCCGACGCGCTGAGCCGGTTTTCGAAATCAAAGCGATAGGAGATGGTTTCGAGTCCTTTGTTCTTGGTGTTCCACATTCTCCAGGCACTCGCGACCTTGGCAGGTTTGTAACGGATCTCCGACTCGAGCTTGGAACGTTCTGCCGCTGCCCAACTGGATCTCGCGGTGGAGTCTGCGGGAACAGATTCACGATGAATCGCTGCTGCTATTTTTCGGGCCAAGCCAAGGACCGTCAGATTGTCTTTGGGCAGCCCGACCACCAATTCATCGTGGCTTTTGATTTCTCCATCGCTGGGAATTTCCTTTGTAGCGACGGGCAGATTGAAGTGGGTGGTGAAGAATGTGTAGGCCGCCTCGCGATTATCGATCTGATAGTTGTGAGTTCCCGGGTCACGATTCTCGTGCCACCCGAAGGCCGCGTCAGCTCCGTACAATCTGAAGAAGGGCCGGATACCGTCATAGATATACGGTTTGACCAGGTCGGCGCGGAAACAGCAATTATCCTCGGCGTTGTGGATGAGGAGCGTGGGGCGCGGGGCGCGCAAGGCGGTGAGGATCGTGTAGTCGAATCCCGCGTCAAAGTCGGTGGGATCTTCCTCAATTTCATCCGTATCCACCGGATGTGTGATGTTCGATTCGAGAGAGCCGAAGCCAGCCACCTCGACCGCCACTTTAATCCTCTCGTCGAGCGCGCTAAGAACGATGGTCTGCCAGCCGCCCCCGGAGAGACCCGTAACGCCGAGCCGCGTGGGGTCAACTTGTGGGAGCGCAGCGAGATAATCCACCCCTCGACGCATCGCCAGGTAAAACAGCCCCAATTCGTTCGCACCCACCAGATCCAAGTGGGCGCCGAAGTCGTGCGCATTCTCAGGCAGGTAGAGCTCGCCGCAACCCATCCATTCCAAGCTGAGGGCCACGATGCCGCGCTTGGCGAAATTGATGCAACGCTTCTGTTTATACTCAGCGACATTCCCCAGCGGGTCGTGTCCATTGACGTTCACGATCGCCGGCGCCTTTCCCGTCGTATGTTCCGGCTCGTAAAGGATCGCCGTCGACTCGAACCCCGGCAAGATTTCGTATCGGAGCTTGCGGCACCGGTAGCCCTGCCCGGTCTCAACCGCCCCGAGATCCTCAAAATTCGCCGCCGCATCAACCCATTCGCGAGGCCAGCCGTGGAAGGCGATTTCATTCAGAATATGCTCGCGCCAGCGTTTTTCCTCGGAAGTCCACGCTTGAGCCGACGTGGGAGAAGGCAGCTTGGGAATTCGCGCCGCCAGGTATTGACTTAACTGGAAGGCCACCACCGGGACAGGCTGGATCTCCCGCTCCAGAATCGGTTTCAGATCGTTTGGCCTGGTTTGAGCGTTCAGCGCCAGCACGCCAGCCAGAATCGCCACCATGACGAGGAGTTTCGAGCGCATGTTTCCTCCTACGCGCAGAATATAACTTGGCAAGCGGGCAAGCATCAGGGAGGCGTGCGCCGATGTCAAGCTTTCGACTCCTCAATAGTCACACAACGACTCGACGTAGGCCGCCGAGCCGTCGCGAAGCCAGCCATCGAGCTGTGCCGGTTCCTTGAGTTGCTGCCCGCGCGTCCGTGGCACGGCTACAAACCGGCACTTCAATTCGGGCAAAGCCGTCATGTCTCCCCAGAGCTTTTCGAACTGTGCCACTGGGAATACGTCTTCCTGACCTTTCCCCCAGCGCTTCTTCACATCCTTGAGGGTGATGTAAGTGGGCATGCGGGTGGCCAGGTTGCGGATTGCAGTGTTGAGAAGTTCCGGGTTTTTCAAGTCGCTGCGAGCGAGTCCGAACACGTCGAGGAGCTGGTCGATGTCAAGCCAATAGGTCGCGCTGTTATACCACGACAGGCGCGATTCAACCTCTTCACTCGGGAGAGCGAGACCTTCGATCAAACGAAGGCGGCCGTCGACATAGGCCAAGCCGCCGCCTCGATCCTCGATGTGCCGGGAGATTACCTCGGCAGTGAGTGCCGCGCCCTGTTCGATGTGGTACCCGAGCAACCCGGCGTCCAGATCGGCTCCTGCGGTATCGATGTTGTGAACCATCAGGTACTTCAAACGGGGCCTTTCTTCGAACAGTCGAACCAGGGTGCCATTGCGAATCAAATTGGGCACTTCGTACCAGTGGCCGACCGGATGCAGGCACTGCATCGGCACATTATCGATATAGCTTGTGCCTTCGCCCATTTGCCGCGCCCAAGCGATCAAAGAAGCTCGCAAGCTGTCGCGAACCTTTTGGGCCTGCTCGTCAAGCAACTGCTGCGGCATCTCTTCCCAGGTAAATCGGAGGTCGCGCTCCATAGGCACCAGTCGCAGGCCAATGGCGCGACCAGGCGAAAGGAGTAAGGGGCCGGCATAACCGTGATTTCGCTCCGCGCGCAGGTGAGACTCGATTGCCTCGTGCGTCAGGTAACTTGTGGTGATGACATGGGGGAGCGCCGTACCGCAGAGGCGATTCGTCCGGCGACTCTTGGCAAGGTGCACCTCAATGAAACTGCGGTGGCCACATCCGAATTTGCAGAAGGGATTGAGGGCTTTAACCACGCCCGCGCCCTTCGTCCATCGACTCCCCACGCCGCCGGCTAGCGAAACCACGGCCGCCATCCCCTCCGCCAGCGCATCCCTGCCGATCTCGTGGTAGTGCGGGGGCAAGCCACGAGTAGCATCCAAGAGGTCATCCGAACTGACATCTGTAATCCGGCTGCTCGCCGGAAGCCGGTTCTGAGCGAGGCCGACCCGGCCACCCCGCAAGTCGGCCTGAATCTGCTCATGCTCCATACGGTCGAACCCGTACGCTTCGAGGAGGGCTTCGAGGCTTTGCGTGCGTTCCACGTTCTGCGTACCGTGCGGAATCAGGTGTTCGAAGACGTGCTGCACCATGCCCTGGAATTCCGGGAGTTCGTGGCAAGCGGCCGTAAAGCGCTCGAGTTCGGCACGGCGCACTGGCGAAAGCAGGCGCGACTCGAGGCGAAGGAGCGGGGGCACGACAAGCTGGTAGTAAGCTGCCGGCATTAAGGCGGAGTCGCCGCGCAGGAGCACGGCCTCAGTTCCACGTTCGTTGATTTCAAAATCGTAGACCACGGGCTCCATAGCAAAGGGCACAGAGTGGTCCATCTGGCGCCGCGTCTCGCTCATGATGGCCTGCAAACGCTCCTGGGCGACCGCTTTCCGGTCCGGGTTGAAGAGAAAGCCCATGCCACCGCCCGACATTCCGCCGAGCATCCAGAAACCCCAGAAGTCAGCGCCCATTTCCGCGCGCACGCGGTGAATAAGCCTGTCGGTGTAGAGATTGCCGGCCCATGGAATGATGGTCTGAATGGGGCGCGTGAAATTACGCTCGGTCGAGGCGCCAATAGCCCTGACATCGCCGTCCTTCAAGTGCCCAATGATATCATCCAGGATATGAATGGCCTCCTCCCGCGCGTGCCATTCGCTCTCCGAACGGAGCAGGTATTTCTCCGTGACCATTTCCAGAATCGGACCGACATCCTGCGCCATGCCGCCATGGACAAGCACGAGGCTTTGTTGGAGTTTGTCGCGTATTTCCGGCGAAACCTCCTTATCGTCGAAGATGTAATGATCGGGCAGTAGACGCCCACGGCTGACGCCGAATTCCGGGTCGCCTTGCTGGGCCAAGACGCCGTGGATAAGCTTGATTCCGGGCCATACACCGCCGGAATCCTGCCAGCCCCCTCCCGACCCGCCTAGCCATTCGCCCAGGATGGCGCGCGCGGCCACGAGGCGGCGGTCGTGCTCGTCCAGACCACCGGTGAGGGCGTGAATCTGGTTCGTAGCGCGCATGCACGCGGAGATGAGTGAAGCCAGAAGACTGGTGGAGACGGCCAGCCGCGATCCTCGCGGGATATCGTTCACCTTGCTTACGATTTCGATGCCAAGGCCGGGCCTTCCGGTCAAATGCATCAGAAGGTCCCCAAGGGGCTGAGTGGCGCCCTCCATTCCCGGCGGCACGATGCCCGAAGCGATTACCGCCGCCTTGAGCAGGCCTAGATAGTCGCGCGCGAAATCGAAAACTTCAGCAATCGAGCTGATTTCGGCGCTGCTCTTGAGATCGGCGCTGACCAAGCGCAGCACCGGTTGATCAATGACGCGAAACCAGGCCTCAACCGGTGGCCTGGGCGTACTGGAGCCTCGCACGCTCAGGTCAATCGAAACGTTGAGCACGCGTGCGCCTTCCGGAAAATCCATCCCGAGAAAGAAGATGTCGCTCCAACCACTGTGGCTAAGGTCCATGCGGACAGGCGTGGTCTCACGCAGGATGGGGAAGAGCGGAGTGGAAGATTCGTGCCTCAGCAATTCGGGGCGAATACGAAGCGGCGCGTCCTCCGGGTGAGCGGCGCGGAACATCCATTGGTTGCCGCGCACCGAGCGCACACTGCGGCGCACCTGGTCGGCAAGAGTTTGAAAGCCCAGGGCGCGGTAGCCCGCGGCCAGCGCGCTGGAGACAGGGGCGCTGGGGCCGTTTGCAGCCTGGGCCGCGAGGAAGATGTCAATCGCCTCCTCAAAGCGGCGCTTCAGAAGGTTGGTATAGCCGGCGAAAGGGATCAGCGAGCGGGCGCCAGCGTCTTCGCGGACAAGAATGTGAAAGCGGTGGATCGCATAGAGAAAAAACAAAGCCCGCACGCGTTCGTAAAGATTGTCGCTGGCGCGTCGAAATCGGTCGAGCGCCTCGCATTCCGCCAGCAGCTCTTCCAGGGGCGCGCCGCGGCAAAGCGTATCCAGCGAGGAATTACGGGTATCCGGATCGCTGGCGGTAATGACGGCGATCAACCGGCTCATAAGGGGGCCCACCGCTCACTCCTCTAAACGTGTGGAAAAAACTTGGAATCTGTCATGCTGAGAGTTTGTGACTTTTTTGTACCGCTTCACGGGTGGCGCATACATCGGTTTTTGATGTATGCGCCCCAACTTGGCTCCACTCTTTCACCTAGGTGGCGCATTGGGTCCGCGGCTTGTAGCCATCTCGCGCTCGGCGAGCAGTTCCAGCAGATGCCGCAACACCTCGTCGCGCTCCCGGCCGTTCAGTGCCAGGGCCAGTTGCGCGATCAGCAAGCCGTAGCGGGCCCCGAGATCATACCGCTTGCCAGTATCTTCAAGCGCCAGATACTGCTCGCGCCGGGCGAGTTCGGCGAGAGCGGCCGAAAGCGTGATGGAGCCGGTCGGGTTTTGAGCCAGCAAGTGCCCAAGCAAGTCCATTACAGTCGGAGTAAGAACGTGGATGCCGAAGAAACAAAGGTAGTACCCGGCCCGGATTCCCGGCACCATGAGCCGTTGCTCGGCTTCCGTCGGCGTCGGCTTTTCAATCACCGTCTCCACGCGATAGAGACCCTGGCGGCCGGGCACCCGGCGCCCCGCCACAGCCCCAAACCGTGGCAGCAAGCTCTCCCGCGTAGCCTGCACACCGGACGCCGAGCACGACTCGGCCTCGGCGAGCTCCACCAGGCGCTGCACACCGAGCTTCGCGGCGCTGACGTACAGGTGGTCGCCGACCAAGTGCAGGAAGGGCTCGTTGCCAACAAACTCCCGCGCGCAATGAATGGCGTGACCGTACCCCCCCGGGCGCTCCTGCGGAACAAAACGTACCGCATGCGCGAGGTTACCGGCGGCCTGCGCGTACCGGGTCTCATCACCTGGCCACACGACGACGCAAACCTCTCCAATATCCGCCATGAGGGCCTGTTCGATGAGGATGCCGAGAACGGATTTCTCAACTCCGTCGTGGATTAGAGTTTGCAATGGAAGCGCGCGCTGATTCGCTCCCGCCGCTGTGATGACCGCCTTCCTGACCCGCAATTTAGATGCTCCTCCTGTGTGTTTTCGAAACCGGCTGCAACATGGCCCTGCGACCGCCAGCACAGGCTAGGCTGCCCGGTACGAAAGGTAAGCATTATAGCCGACGTTGACTCGAAACAACACCTCGCTTTGTGCCCGACGCCTCGACGCGTGGTTACTTGCCCATTCAGCTTCGTGTTAGACTGCGGCCAAACTGTTTGGTACTTGTAGCGCCCGTTCACTTCGAGCATTCACTTCGGGAATGGTACCTGGGAGTGGCCGGCGCCACGATCATTGATCCACTTAGAGAGTTACTTTTGGGCTGAATCTACTGGTCGGAGGGGCGGCCTTTCCATGAGGCGTAAGTGACATTCTGTGCAGCAGATCACACTCTCGTCGCATCGGCGCATCTACCGCAAGCCGCCATTTACCAGTGCGGGGCGTGACCGGAATGGACACGCCTGGCGTTCGAGCAAAGCGAAGAATGACACAGACCGGCTATCCTCGTCGCGATAGCATCTTCAAAGGATACATCGTTCTAGGGGTGGGACGCGCCAGATCGGGCCCGCAACAAGTTCTCCCACGCCTCGAGCAAAGCGGGCCGGGCGGGTCCTGCCCGCCAGCTTCGCATCACCTGGGTATCAGACCAATCCCAGGCTCGCTCAGGTTCATAATCAACGCTAACGGGCAATCGATCCCAATACCCTCCCGGGTAATAAAAGGCGCCCACCACTTGCACCCACAAGGCAACAGCCACCGTCGTAGCGAACGTCCACCGCAGCACGCGGCGAGCTCGAATGTTGTTCCATACCAGGACCACAAACCATGCGAAGAAGGGCAACAGGTCCGTAAGGTAACGGGGACCGAAGCACCACCCGCCCCACCAGTCGCCCGCGCACGCTTGAACCATTATGATGGCAGCCAATGCCACAATGAGCGGGCGGCTCCAGCCAAAGCTGTTTTCCCTCCAGGCTCTGACTGCACCCCAGAGTGCGAAGGCCGTCCACGGCGTGTAAACGAGCAAGCCACGGCTTGGACTTATTAACAATCCGAGGAGGCCGAAACCAAGGCGGGCCAAGAAAGAAAAATGAGTGCCGCCTTCCCCTCCAAGCGTCGGCGATGGGTAGCCACCCAGGAGCCTTGCGAAGAAATACTCGTTGTAAGCAAACACCAGCGAACCCAATAAAACCAGCGGCGTCATGAACAGAAGAAAGTTCTTCCACCCTCGGCGGCCGAAATAGAACAGGAAGGGGATAATAAGTAATGCCTCGAGCGGCTTGTTGGTGGTGGCCGCGGACAGGGCGAGGCCCGCCCAAAAAGGAGCGCTGCGCAAGTCGGAGACACGGAATAACGCCCACAGCAATAAAGCGAAACTTAGCTCCGTCAGCCCATGTCGCCAAAGCGCCTGGCTCGATATCGCCCACGTGTTGCCAGTCAAACCATAGATCAATGCCACCACAAGGCTGACGTTGCGCGAGGCGATTTTGCGAAAAGCGAGAAAGAGAAGTGCCACCGACAGGGCGGCGATCAGGGAGGCGCTGATTTTCTCTATCGTGCTTACAAGAATGAAAAAGCTGGCTGAAACCGGATACAAGGAAGGTGACTGGCGGGAGAGCCACCAAGCTGGCAAGACGTAAAGCGGCGTCACGAGCACGGGAGTGATGATCGGGTACGCCGACATCCAGTGGTCGTGGGACTTGGCTGCGAAGTACAATCCATTGGGTCCCACCGGCTCCTTAAGGCGGAGTTTCATCCATTCATCCAAGTAGAAACTGTGGTCCAGAAGAAGGCCAAAGGGCAGGAACCGATTCGGGAGAGTGTCGTCCGTTGTAATGGTCCGGAAGTTGGCATTGTAAATGAGGAACGGAAAAAGCACCAGGAATCCGAATAAGATTAAATCCCGGCGAGGTCCGGCGCCCGCGGAGATCGACGTGCTCCCGCTGAGGCGATCCGAAGTCGCCGCTCTGGGGCGCCCCGGTCCACTTTTCTTCCGTCGTCTCCGTGAACTCACTTTTTCCAGCCCGGCCTTGAGATTTATTGCGCCTTCGCGGGTCTGGCGCCTCAATAGGTCACGCCGCCTGGTCAAAAGACGTAGCACTCTTCACACCGTCTCCGGGCCGCTGTCTTCGCGATGTACTCTACTGTTTCAGTTTATCACTACCCGCAATGTCGCTCGATCATCTTCATAAGGA
>Ga0187817_10001144_pt1 | contig 12631 bp, 12 predicted proteins | sample NC_wetland_sal_i_17_FD_132431 | JGI IMG/M metagenome (GOLD analysis project Ga0187817, IMG submission 132431) | Wetland sediment microbial communities from Neuse River Estuary, North Carolina, USA - SO4_2 | ecosystem: Environmental > Aquatic > Freshwater > Wetlands > Sediment | place: USA...
AACTCGAGGACGACGCGCAGCTCGAACGGGTTCTGCAGGGCTAGCGGCTTTCCGACCGGGCAGTCCTCGCGCCCCCAGTTCGCCAGGTATCCAGCAATGCCGGCGAGCGCGAACGCGCCCAAGAGCAGCGGTGCCGCGATCGGCGCCAGCAGCGCGGTGTTGACGATTGAGACGATGATGAGCACGCGCAGCATCATGACCGCGCTCGCGACGAGCACGCCGGCAGCAAAGATGTTGCAGCGCTCGCCGTCGGCGCGCGCGAGCCGCGCCATGTTGAGCGTCACCGCGGTCGACGACACGAGGCCGCCGGCGAGTCCGGAGAGCAGCACGCCGATCGACGGCCCGGCAAGGCGGATCGCCACGTAGCCGGCAAACGACAGCGCCGCGATGAGGATGGTCAGCAGCCAGATCTCGTGCGGGTTGACGGGAAATGATGGACTGAGCTCGCGATCGGGCAGCAGCGGCAGCAGGATCACGCTCATGGCGAGCAGGATCAGGCCGGCGCGCAACTCCTCCCACGTCAGCCGCTTCACCCATTCGTGCAGCGCAGCCTTGAGCGCCAGCAGCATGGCCGTGGCGACGCCTGCGGCCGCCGCTGCGGTTCTGTCACCCGTCACGGCGAGCGCGCCGAGGGCGAACGCCAACATGGCCGCGACCACGGTCGTGGCCCCGAAGGTTTTGTCGTGCACCATTTCGCGATAGCGAAAGACCGCGATTGCGGCTGTGAACGCGGCGAACGCGAGGGCAACGCCGATCACGCCGGCCTGCCCGGTGTTCAGCGCGAGTGCGCCCCAGATGCCGCCGAGCAGCCCCGAAAGCGCGTGCGTGCGCAGGCCGGCGGCCCGCTCTCCCTCGGCCTCCCCGCGCTGCTTCCAGCCGCGCTCTATTCCGATGACGAGGCCGATGGCGAGCGCGACCGCCAACCGCCCAACGAGCTCAAACGTATCCACGGGACAACCGAAGCAGGGTTCGAAGATGCAGCGGGCCGCAGCTCATACTAACCATAGCGGCGGGTGCCAGTGCGAAGGGACAAATGCCACACATGGTCAATGCGCTGCCGCAAAGTGTCCCGCGAAGCCGTGATCGTCTTGATAGACGGCGGCCGTTGCGGTACGAGGAGCGAAGGGACGGGAAACCCAACAGGAGGGGACAAGTGGCGATCGATTTATCTGGCGGCAGCTCGGAAATGGACTATGCCGCACACGGCCGCACGTACGGCCAGTTTCTCTTGTTGACGAAGATAATGATCGTCTTTCTGGTCCTGCTTTTGGCCGGGATGGGCTACTTCCTGACCTGAGGCCCCGGCGCGGCGCAGGTCGCCCCTAACGGAGTTGGCGAGCCGCTCGATTGCGCGGGCAGTCTGGCTGAAAGTCCTCCGCTCAACTGGAAGAGTACATGGTCACCATAGCTGTAACGGCGGAGGGGACGGACGAGCCGCGCGCCGCGATCTCGCCCGAGACGACCAAGAAGCTCGTCGGCCTCGGCGCCAAGGTGAAGGTCCAATCGGGCGCCGGGGCGCGCTCGCGCTTCTCCGACGACGTGCTGCGGGCCCAGGGTGCCGAGATCGTTCCCACCGCCGCCGATGCTCTGCGCGACGCCGACATTCTCTTCAAGGTGCGCCGCCCCACCGCCGACGAGGTGAGGGCGCTGAAGCCCGGCGCGCTCGTCATCGCCATGCTCGATCCCTATGGTGACCGCGCGGGTCTCGAAGCGCTCGCGGCCTCGAACGCGGCCCTGTTCACCATGGAGTTCATGCCGCGCATCACGCGCGCGCAATCGATGGACGTGCTCTCGAGCCAGGCGAACCTTGCCGGCTACAAGGCCGTCGTCGATGCTGCCGCCATGTTCGAGCAGGCGATGCCGATGATGATGACGGCGGCGGGCACGGTTCCCGCCGCAAGAGTTTTCATCATGGGCGCGGGCGTCGCCGGCCTGCAAGCGATCGCCACGGCGCGCCGGCTCGGCGCGCAGGTGTCGGCGACCGATGTGCGCCCGGCGGCGAAGGAGCAGGTCGCCTCGCTGGGGGCGAAGTTCATCGCGGTCGAGGACGAGGAGTTCCGCCAAGCGCAGACGGCGGCCGGTTACGCCAAGCCGATGTCGGCGGAGTATCAGAAGAAGCAGGCCGAGCTCGTCGCCTCCCACATCAAGAACCAGGACATCGTCGTGACCACCGCGCTGATTCCCGGCCGCCCGGCGCCGAAGCTCATCTCGCGGGCGATGGTCGAGAGCATGAAACCCGGCGCCGTCATCGTCGACCTCGCGGCCGAGCGCGGCGGCAATACCGAGCTGACCGAGCCCGGCAAGACGATCGAGATGAACGGCGTGCGCATCTTTGCCCCACTCAACCTCGCGGGCGAGATCCCGGTCAATGCCTCGAGCCTCTACGCCAAGAACCTCTATACCTTCCTCGAGACCATGATCGACAAGAAGGACAAGACGTTGAAGGTCAATTGGGACGACGAGATCGTCAAAGGCACGCTCGTGGCGCGCGACGGCAAGATCGTCCACCCGAGCCTGCTGGGAGCGTGAGATGACGGACCCAAACTCTCCTGAGGGGCACATCAAACGGGCTACCGCTTCTCTTTCCCTCCCCCCTTGCGGGGGAGGGCCAGGGTGGGGGGTGTCCACGACGTCTCGCGATGTGCACCACCCCCTCCCTAACCCTCCCCCATCGAGGGGGGGGAGGAAGTGCGTTTGGACGATGTTTAGGACCGCAGGCATCGGCTTCCTCGCGGCGGCGCTGGTCCCGGCGCCGGCCTTCGCCGCCGGCATCGGCGGCGCCATCGAGCCCGTCATCTACGAGCTCATGGTGTTCGTGATGGCGATCTTCGTCGGCTACTACGTGGTGTGGAGCGTGACGCCCGCCCTGCACACGCCGCTGATGTCCGTCACCAACGCCATCTCCTCCGTGATCGTCGTCGGCGCGCTCTTGGCGGTTGCGGTCGAGCACGGGGGGCTCGACAGTTTCGCCAACTTCGACGGCAGCCTCGCCTCGAAGATCTTCGGCCTCTTCGCGCTGGCGATGGTGGCCGTCAACATTTTCGGCGCCTTCCTCGTCACGCAGCGCATGCTCTCCATGTACAAGAAGAAGGGTGACAAGCGGTGAGCACTCGTTCGATCGCCCACGGGGAAAGCATGTCATGTTGACACCCAACCTCGTTGCCCTCCTCTACCTTGCCGCGGGCGTGCTTTTCATTCTTGCCCTGCGCGGGCTGTCGAGCCCGGCGACCTCGCGGCGCGGCAACTATTCCGGCATGCTCGGCATGGCGATCGCCATGGGCACCACGCTCGCGATCGCGAACCCGCAAATTCCTCTGACCTGGTACCTGATCGCAGGCGGTCTCGGCGTCGGCGGCCTCATCGGCGCGGTGACCGCGCGGCGCATCCCCATGACGATGATGCCGGAACTCGTCGCGGCCTTCCATTCGCTCGTCGGCCTCGCTGCCGTGTTCGTCGCCGCAGCCGCGCTCTACGCACCCGACTCGTTCGGCATCGGCGAGCGCGGCGCCATCCACTTCGCGAGCCTGATCGAGATGTCGCTCGGCGTCGCCATCGGTGCTATCACCTTCACCGGCTCCGTCATCGCATTCCTCAAGCTGTCGGGGCGCATGTCGGGCAAGCCGATCATCCTGCCGCTGCGCCACGTCATCAACCTCGCCCTCTTCGGGCTGCTCGTGTGGCTCATCTACACGTTCTGCCTGTCGGGCGGCGCAGGCTGGCTGTTCTGGGCGATCGCGCTGACGGCGATGCTGTTCGGTGTCCTCATCATCATCCCCATCGGCGGCGCCGACATGCCGGTCGTGATATCGATGCTCAACTCCTACTCGGGCTGGGCGGCTGCCGGCATCGGCTTCACGCTGTCGAACATAGCGCTCATCGTCACCGGCGCGCTCGTCGGCTCTTCGGGCGCCATTCTGTCCTACATCATGTGCAAGGGCATGAACCGCTCGTTCATCTCGGTGATCCTCGGCGGCTTCGGCGGCGAGGTTGCGGGGCCGGCGGGTGGAGCGGAGCAGAAGCCCGTCAAGCTCGGCTCGGCCGAGGACGCGGCCTACGTGATGAAGAACGCGAGCCGTGTCATCATCGTGCCCGGCTACGGCATGGCGGTGGCGCAGGCCCAGCACGCGCTGCGCGAGATGGCGGACGCCTTGAAGAAGGCGGGCGTCGAGGTGAAGTACGCGATCCACCCGGTCGCGGGGCGCATGCCGGGCCACATGAACGTGCTGCTGGCGGAAGCGAACGTACCCTACGACGAGGTGTTCGAGCTCGAGGACATCAACTCGGAAATGCCGCAGGCCGACGTCGTCTACGTGATCGGCGCCAACGACGTCGTCAACCCGGCGGCCGAGACCGACAAGACCTCGCCCATCTACGGCATGCCCGTGCTGCAGGCCTGGAAGGCCGGCACCGTGCTGTTCAACAAGCGCAGCCTTGCCTCGGGCTATGCCGGCATCGACAACCCGCTCTTCTACAACGACAACACCGTCATGGTGCTGGGCGACGCCAAGAAGATGACGGAAGAGATCGTGAAAGCGCTGGCGCACTAGAGGTGCGGCGCGACAACCGCATCCTCGATCTGCTGCGCCGCGTGCGGCTCCTCGTTAGCGTGGTCGCGGTATGCACGCCGACGGTTCCGTGCCTTGCGGCCGAGGGGTTCTTTACGGACAACATGCCGCCAGCCGTTCGAAGCGTCTGGCCTTCCGTATATGCGTACGTCTGCGAAAGCCGGGCGGGCACGTACACCGCCACCGCATTTCTCGTGCACAAGATGAGCCGCGGAATGCTGGCGAACTTCTACTTCATCACGGCAGGGCACGCGCTCGAGGAGTGCAAATCCCCAGGGCCTTACCTCGTCGAGAACATCAACCAGCCGCTGTTCGAGCGCGATGGCATCACTGCGGCGACGCCCCCCCCGCAGCTCAACAATCCGCGGCGGGTCTATGTCGATGACGCCTACGATGTCGCCGTGGTCAAGGTCACGGCAAGCGCCCACTCGCGGATCGGGGAGCCGGTCAGGGTCACCGGCACCTGCGATAAAGCCCTGCACCGTGAGATCTATGCCGTTGGCTTTCCGGGCGTGACCAAGCGCCGCTCCCTCAAGATGAACCGCGAGGTGAAGCGCTGGAGCCGAGGGGAATTTGTCGGCCTCGGGAGAGCGGATTTTCATGGGACCACGTCCACCTACATCGCCTCCTCCGTCGATTCGCTTCCAGGGAACTCAGGCGGTCCGGTGGTGGATGAAAACGGGGTGTTGGTCGGAGTGGTCGCAAAGGGCATCGCCGGCGAGGAGAACAGTTTTCGCTACGACGTCGATCCGCAGAAGCGGGACGACTGGCAGACGTTCCTGGTGCCGTGTGACGCCGTGCTGAGGATTGTGGACCGGATCGCCGTCAAAGCGCTCGCGCCCTGATTCTGGGTCGAACGGGCCTTTGCGGGCCGCGCCGCCGCTTCCATATCGCGCCTTTATTCGCGTGAGCAGGGTTGCTAGAACCGCCGCTTGATCAGCGGCGAGATTCTCATGAGCAAGACCGACGGCGGCAAGGGCGCGGCCGCTAGCACCAAGACAAAGGGCAAAGACGCAGGCACCGCGGGCAAGCCGAAGGCCGCGGCGCCGGCGCAAACCGTGCCCGAGGCTGCGGCGGGAGCGCCGCGCGACTGGAGCAAGACGCTGTTCCTGCCCGAGACCGACTTTCCCATGCGGGCGGGGCTGCCGGAGCTCGAGCCGCGCCTGCTCAAGCGCTGGGACGAGATGGGCCTCTATGCGCGCCTGCGCGAGGCAGCGCGCAACAGACGCAAGTTCCTGCTGCACGATGGTCCGCCCTTCGCCAACGGCAACATCCACATCGGGCATGCGTTGAACAAGATCCTAAAAGACCTCGTGGTCAAATCGCAGACGATGCTCGGCAACGACAGCAACTACGTGCCGGGCTGGGACTGCCACGGCCTGCCCATCGAGTGGAAGATCGAGGAGCAATACCGCGCCAAGGGCCGCAACAAGGACGCGGTGCCGATCAACGAGTTCCGCGCCGAGTGCCGCGCGTTCGCCGGGCACTGGGTCGACGTGCAGCGTGAGGAGTTCAAGCGGCTCGGCATCGCCGGCGATTGGGCGCATCCCTACCTGACGATGGATTTTGCCTCCGAGGCGGTGATCGCCGGCGAGCTGATGAAGTTTGCCATGAACGGCACGCTCTACCGCGGCTCCAAGCCCGTGATGTGGTCGGTCGTGGAGAAGACGGCGCTGGCGGAAGCGGAGGTCGAGTATCAGGACTACACGTCGGACCAGATCTGGGTGAGGTTCCCCGTGGCCTACTCCGGGTCGCGGCCGGAGCTCGCCTCGATCGAGGAGACGGAGGAGCCGGGCGTCGTCGAGGGGGCTTCCGATCTCGGCGGCGCATCGATTGTGATTTGGACGACGACTCCCTGGACAATTCCCGGCAATCGCGCGATCTCATTCTCCTCGAGGATCGCCTACGGGCTCTACGAGGTGACCGCGGCGCCGGAAGGAAACTGGGCGCAAGCCGGAGACAGGCTGATCCTTGCCGACAAGCTTGCACCTGAGGCCTTGAAGGCCGCGAAGGTCGAGACTTTCAAGCGCGTACGCGTTGTGACCGCCGAGGAGCTCGCCGACCTGGTCTGCGCGCATCCGCTGCGGCGTTTCGGTTTCTTGGAAGGGGCTTTCGTGGGGTATGGCTTTGACGTGCCGCTGCTCGACGGCGAGCACGTCACGGAGGATACCGGCACCGGCTTTGTCCACACTGCGCCGGGCCACGGCGCCGACGATTACCAGATCTGGACGGCCAACGCCGCCGCGCTCAAAGCGCGCGGCATCGAAACCACCATCCCCTTCACCGTCGACGCCGACGGCGTCATGACCAAGGACGCGCCGGGCTTCACGGGCAAGCGCGTCTTGACCGAGAAGGGCGACAAGGGCGACGCCAACGACGCCGTCATCAAGGCGCTCGTGGATGCGGGCGCGCTCATCGCGCGCGGGCGCCTGAAGCACCAGTACCCGCACTCCTGGCGCTCCAAGAAGCCCGTCATCTTCCGCAACACGCCACAGTGGTTCATCGCGCTCGACAGGCCGGTGAAGGGCATCCCCAAGAGCGGCAACCAGGGCCTGCGCGAGCTGGCCTTGAAGGCCATCGGCGAGACCGAATGGGTGCCGGCAACGGGCGAGAACCGCATCCGCGGCATGATCGAGGGCCGCCCCGACTGGGTCATCTCACGCCAGCGCGCCTGGGGCGTGCCGATCACGGTGTTCGTCCACAGGGAGACGGGCGAGGTTATCCCGTCGCCGAAGTTCGCCAAATCGAAGGAGCTGATCGACCGCATCGCCAAGGCCTTCGCCGAGAAGGGCGCCGACGTGTGGTACGCGGAGGGCGCAAAGGAACGCTTCCTCAACGGGCTCGTTCCCGACTCCGCCCAGTGGGAGCAGGTGCGCGACATCCTGGATGTTTGGTTTGAGTCGGGCTCCACCCACGCCTTCGTGCTCGATGACGCCAAGCACTTCCCCGGTCTCGCCGGCCTCAAACGCGTGCGCGATGGCGGGAACGACCGCGTCATGTACCTGGAAGGCTCCGACCAGCACCGCGGCTGGTTCCAGTCCTCGCTCTTGGAGTCCTGCGGCTCGCGCGGGCGCGCGCCCTTCGACGTCGTGCTGACCCACGGCTTCATCCTCGACGAGAAGGGCGAGGAGAAGATGTCGAAGTCCAAGGGCAACTCGCTCTCGCCGCAGGAGGTGATGAAGACGTCGGGCGCCGACATCCTGCGCCTGTGGGTCGCCTCCGCCGACTTCGAGAACGACATCCGCTTCGGCCCGGCCATCGTGCAGGCCTCGATCGAGGCCTACCGCAAGCTCAGGAACACGCTGCGCTGGATGCTGGGCGCGCTCGCGCACTTGAGCCCGGCGGACCGCGTCAAGCTCAAGGACATGCACGACCTCGAGCTCGAGCGGCTGATGCTGCACCGGCTCGCAGTGCTCGACGGCGAGGTGCGTGCGGCCTATGCCGCCTATGACTACCGCAAGATCGTGGCACTGCTTTCGCAGTTCATGAATACGGAGCTGTCGGCCTTCTATTTCGACATCCGCAAGGATGCGCTCTACTGCGAGCCCTATTCGAGCGTAAAGCGCCGCGCGGCGCTGACCGTGATCGAGGAGATCTTCAACGCGCTGGTCGTCTGGCTGGCGCCGATCCTCGCCTTCACCGCCGAGGAGGCGTGGCTCGCGCGCCATGCTGGCCAGGAAGGCCCCAAGCAAGGCTCGGTGCACCTGCAGACGTTCCCGGAAATCCCGCCAGCCTGGCGCAACGACAAGCTAGCCGAGAAGTGGGAGCGCGTGCGCGAGGTGCGCCGCGTCGTCACCGGAGCGCTCGAGCTCGAACGCGCGGCCAAGCGCATCGGCTCGAGCTTCGAGGCCGCGCCCGATGTCTATGTCGGCGACGGGAACATCCTCTCCGCGCTCGGGGGCGTCGATCTCGCCGAGGTGTCGATCACCAGCGCCGCCCGGCTCATCGCCAAGGCACCGCCGGCAAGTGCCTTCACGCTGCCCGATGTTTCGGGCGTCGGCGTCGTGCCGAAGCTCGCGCAAGGCAAGAAGTGCGCGCGCTCCTGGCGCGTCGTGCGCGACGTCGGTGCCGACCCGGAGTTTCCCGATCTCTCGCTGCGCGATGCCGCCGCCGTGCGCGAGTTCGACGCCCGCGCCGAGAGCGGTGCGCAATGAGCGAGCCAAAGGGCGCCGCGCGAGCTTGGATCTGGGGGCCCTACTCGGGGCTCGGCCTCATCGTGTCTCTCGCAACGCTGGTGCTCGATCAGGCGCACAAGTGGTGGATGCTTCATGTCTGGGGCATGGCCGACCGCGGCCGCGTCGAGGTCACGCCGTTCCTGGACCTCGTCTACGTGAAGAACATCGGCATCAGCTACAGCCTGTTCGACCAGGCGAGCTACCGCGGCCAGCTCATGCTGGCGGCCTTCGGAGTGGCTGCGACATTTGCGCTCTGGGTATGGCTCGCGCGCGGCGGGGCAAACTGGTTGATGGCCGTTTGCTTGGGCCTGATCATGGGCGGGGCGCTCGGCAACGCCATCGATCGCGTAGCGCTGGGAGGGGTTGCGGATTTCTTCTCCCTGCACGCCTTCGGATTCTATTGGTATGTGTTCAATTTGGCCGACGTGGCCATTGTTGCCGGGGTCGCGGCGCTGCTGTATGACTCACTTCTGACGAGTCGCAAAGACGCCGCAAAGCCATTGTAGCGCAGTGCGTTAGACGGTGGTGCCGCCAAGGGGCGAGAAGCGGACAAGCAGCGGCCGGGGGAGCTATGGCGTCGAAAGCCCGTCTTCCTAAGGGTGTCGTTCTGGCGGTCCCGCTTTGCCTTGCGCTGGGCGCGGGCGGATGCTCCATGGATGACGTGCAGTTCAACGGCGGCATATTCGATGCCGTCGGTCTCTCCGACTCCGCCAAGGCGAAGCTGAGATCGAGCGAACCGCAGATTGCCGAGCGCGCGCCGCTCGTGGTGCCCCCCTCGCTCGAGAGACTGCCCGCGCCGGGCGAGCAGCCGCAGGCTCAGGACCAGAAGCTCGCTATCCAGGATGCCGACGAGGTCAAGAAGGTCTCGAAGGAAGAGTTGGAGCGCAAGCAGGCCGAGTTCTGCAAGGTCAACTACGATCAGGCGATGGGTCGCGGCGACGAGACGACTGCGCTCAACGCCGAGGGTCCGCTCGGGCCCTGCCGGCCGTCCGTGCTGACCTCCATCAAGAAGTGGAACGCGAGCGATTCCGAGTAGCCGAGGGGCCGGTCTCAGATCTTAACGGGGTTTCTCTTCGCAGCTGCGTAAGGTGCTGCGCACAAAAGATTTGCCCTCGTAAACCATCAAGAATTCCATTGCTCCCCCGCGAGCCCCCTTTTATACCCGCGGGCGGGGAAGGAGGGGGTGCTCTCCTCTCCGCTCAAGGAGGAAACACCATGAAAGTCTGGAACAAACCGCAAGTGCGCGAGCAGGAAGTCGGCCTCGAGGTTACGAGCTATCTGCCTGCCGAGATCGACATCATCTAAGCTGCCACTTTGTGCGACAGCGCGTGCGGCGGCCGAGGGTCTCGGCCGCCGCCAGCATTTCTAGAGCTCTTTGCGTATTCTCAGCGGCCGCCCTTGCGCGAAGAGTCGTTGTCGAAGTTTCCTTCCACGCGCGCCATCCAACGCTCGAACGAATTGCGCAAGACGTCCATGTCGAGGCGGATGCCGTCGAGCGCCTGGTCCGACTGATTGCCGCTCGCGTCGAGCTTGCGCTGGATGGCGGCATGCGTTTCGACCATCGCGTTCCAATCCTTTTGCGCCTCGCTGACGATCTCGCTCTTGGCGCCGAGGGAGGATTTCGCCGCGCGAATGCGCCGCTCGAGCTCCTGGAGCTTGCGCTTGGTATCCTCGACGGTTTCGCTCATGTCGCTGTCTCCGGCTCTCGTTTGCTGGCCCATCGACCGGGGCGGTCGTTGCGAGCCCAACCTAGAGCGCAGCACGCCCCCGCTCGTCAAGGGCGCGCGAGGGCGTAGGGTTTGCAACGACTGCAGATCGGCGGACTAGACCGGCGAGAGGATCAGTTGGCGGTGCGCTCGAGCGGCAGCGAGACCGAGTACGCGCGCATGTGCGGGGTGTGGGCGTCGCGGTTGAGGAATTTCCAGTAGACTTTGACGGTGCAGGATTCGACCGAGAACGTGACGCTCTCGACGTCGGAGCCGAAGGCGGTGAGAATGGCCGGTGCAGGGCCCTGCGGCGGGCGCGCCGCCGCGACGAATCGCGACGAACAGTCGACATGCAGACGGTAGCGGAGCGGTTTCCCGGCCGCGAGCCCGCGCATCTCGTCGTCGACTTGCGCGGCGATCGCCTGCATCCGCGCGGCTACTGCCGCCTTGGCCGCGGCGGTGCCGTCAAGCGCAGCGCTCTGCGCGTTCGAGATCGTGCGGATTTCGGCGTGGGTGGCGGCGGGAGCGGGCTGGAGAGCGGCCTGCCGCCGTCCGAAGTTTGCGAGCCAGGCGACGCGGTACATGCGCGAGATCGCGGTTTCGCCGATCTTGGCGCCGTTGGCGGGCGACGCGATTTCGCCGGCCTGGACGGACCCGATCGACACGAGGAAAACAAAAGCGAGCCAGGACGCCTTCAATTCATACCCCCCGCAACTTGACTAAGCAGCGGCCGGCTACTTCGACCGCGGCGCCGAGCTAACACCTCGCCTCTTTCGCAAACAATCGGCGCCCGGTGTGTCGTGCACAGCTCTCTGACGTTATGCACAACACGCGATTACGTGGAGCGGCCCGGGCTTCAAAACACGCGAGGTTCCGCAGCGAAGAAACCTCGCGCATGTTGCTGCAACTTGCAGCGTTCGCTCGCCCCCCGTGCAATGAGTTTTGAGCTGCGCGCTTTCGCTTACTCCGCGGCGATGACCGCGACGCCCGTGCCATCAAAGCCCAGCGAGGCCGCGACCACGGGGTGCACGATGCGCCCGCCGCGCACGTTGACGCCTGCCGAGAGATGCGGATCGCGATCGAGCGCACCGAGCCCCTTGTCCGCGAGCTTGAGCACGAAGGGGAGCGTGGCGTTGTTTAAGGCCTGCGCGGAGGACACCGGCACGCAGCCCGGCATATTGGCGACGCAGTAGTGGATGATGCCGTCGATCTCGAAGGTAGGGTTGGCGTGGGTCGTCGGCTTCGAGGTCGCAAAGCAGCCGCCCTGGTCGATCGACACGTCGACGAGGACGGCGCCGCGCTTCATCTGCTTTAACATGGTGCGGCTGACGAGCTTGGGCGCGCTGGCGCCCGCGACGAGCACGGCGCCCACGACCACGTCGGCGCCGAACACCTCCGTCTCGATGGTCTCGAGCGTGGAGGCGAGCGTGCGCACGCGGCCCTCGAATAGCTCATCGAGCTGGCGCAGCCGCGGCAGCGAACGGTCGAGAATGGAAACTTCGGCGCCAAGTCCGGCGGCCATGCGCGCGGCATGCGTGCCGACAACACCGCCGCCCAGCACCACGACCTTCGCCGGGCAAACGCCGGGTACGCCACCCATCAACACGCCGCGCCCGCCAGTGTGCCGGCGCAGGGCGCTCGCCGCGGCCTCGATCGCGAGACGGCCGGCGACCTCGCTCATGGGCGCGAGCAGCGGCAGCGCGCCGGTCACGTCGGTCACAGTCTCATACGCGATGGCGGTTGCGCCCGAGGCCATGAGCGCCCGCGCCTGCTCGGGATCGGCGGCGAGGTGCAAGTACGTAAAGAGGATCTGGTTCGGCTTCATCCGGCGGCACTCGATCGGCTGCGGCTCCTTCACCTTGACGATCATATCGGCGCCCGAAAACACCGCCTCGGCGTCGGGCACGATGCGCGCGCCCGCCTTCTCGTAGGTGGTGTCGTCGGCGAAGATGCCGGCGCCGGCGCCCGACTGCACGATCACCTCGTGCCCGCGTGCGCTGAGCTCGCGGACGGAGCCCGGCACGAGGCCTACACGGAATTCGTTGCTCTTGATCTCGGTTGGAACGCCAATGCGCATGGTGGCCTCCCCCAGGGGTCGCGGCTGCTATCTCTGTTCCAAGGTTCCAAGATCGTTGAGATTCGGGGGAGAAACTTGGCCTTTTCCTTTGCAGAAGCGGCTCCAGAC
>Ga0187817_10001145_pt1 | contig 12631 bp, 10 predicted proteins | sample NC_wetland_sal_i_17_FD_132431 | JGI IMG/M metagenome (GOLD analysis project Ga0187817, IMG submission 132431) | Wetland sediment microbial communities from Neuse River Estuary, North Carolina, USA - SO4_2 | ecosystem: Environmental > Aquatic > Freshwater > Wetlands > Sediment | place: USA...
ATCTGAGAGAATCTGCGCTCCAATTCCAATTTCGCGCTGCACCTGCCGTTCCTGTTCATATAACGAAGGCAGCGCCCGCCCGCGATGGAAGCTCAGCGCGTTCCGCTCTCCCACCCGTTCCACCGAGAAACCCTGCGAAGTCTGGTGCAGGTAGATCAGGGCGCCCCGGCCCTCCTCGGAGATGCGGCGGAGAGCGCCTTGCAGCGTGGCGTGGCACTCGCAGCCGGTCGCGCCGAAAACGTCGCCCATCAGGCAATGGGCGTGCATGCGGACCAGAACCGGCGACGCGCTGTGCTCAATGTCACCGCGAATCAGGGCGACATGAGATTCCCCGCCATCCACTTCGCTTTCATAGGCGATCAGACGGAATTCGCCGAAGCGTGTGTCCACCAGAGCCTCGCCCACGCGATGCACGTAGCGCTCATGGGCCATGCGGTAACGGATGAGTTCGGCCACGGTCAGCATCTTGAGATTGTGCTCACCGCAGAATTCGATCAGGTCTGGGACGCGGGCCATGCTGCCGTCGTCCTTCATGATTTCGCAGATAACGCCCGCGGGAACCATTCCCGCAAGCCGTGCCAGATCGACGGAAGCCTCGGTCTGGCCCGCGCGCACCAGCACGCCGCCCTTGCGGGCGCGCAGAGGGAAGACGTGTCCGGGACGCGCCAGATCGGTCGGCTTGGTGGCCGGATCGATGGCCACCTGAATGGTGCGGGAGCGATCGTAAGCCGAAATGCCGGTCGTCACACCCTGTCGTGCGTCAATGGCCTCGCAGAAAGCGGTGCCGTACTGCGAAGTGTTCTCCGCCGTCATAGGTCCGATGCGCAGATGATCGAGCCGCTCTTCGGTCAGGGCGAGGCAAACCAGCCCGCGTCCGTACTTGGCCATGAAGTTGATGGCTTCGGGCGTGACTTTCTCGGCGGCGAGGGTAAGGTCGCCTTCATTCTCGCGGTCTTCATCGTCCACAACCACGATCATGCGCCCGGCCCGGATTTCGTCAATCGCGTCGGGGACGTCGGTGAATGGAGGCTGGGGGCTCACAGTGAAGAGATTCTAGCAGACGCGGGGAAAGCAGGTTCCTCACCGGTCCTGCAGACGGGTTCGGAATGACAAACAGTGTGAGTTGGGGTTCGATGCTGCGTGTCGAACGACAAATGCAAGCAGGTTCCTCTCCGGTCCTACGGACGGATTCGGAATGACAAGATTGTTGGTTGGGCGAGGTTTTGCACAGGCTGATTGTGACGGTTGGCACAGCAAGTCTTCAAACCATTCCATAGAATCTTGTCATTCCGAACGGCTTTAGCCGTGAGGAACCTGCTGTCCGTTGGGAGTAGCAATGGTGCATGAGCGGAGTTACTACGTGTACATCATGGCGAGCAGGAGTCGGGTGATTTATGTCGGAATGACCGGTTTCCTTATGGCGCGGGTGCTTCGGCATCGGGCGGGTGAGGGTGGAGAGTTTACGCGGAAGTTTCGGGTGTATCGGCTGGTTTACTTCGAATCGTTTCAGAATGTCGAGAGCGCAATCGCGCGCGAGACCGAGATCAAGAAGTGGCGGCGTGAGAAAAAAGTGGCGTTGATTCGGCGCGAGAATCCGACTTGGGAGGATTTGGCGGCCGGTTGGGGCGAGGTGGCTGTGATGACAGTGGCGGGGAAAGCAGGTTCCTCACCGGTCCTGCGGACCGATTCGGAATGACAACCCAAAACCTTGTCATTCCGGGTCGGTCCGCAAGACGCACTCAGAATCTCTGTTCATTCCGAACCGGTCTGAAAAACCAACCCAGGATCTTTGTCATTCCGAACCGGTTTGAAAAGACCGGTGAGGAACCTGCTTCTTTCCGTCATCGGGGCCAGGCCAGCTATCCCGCCAGTTCGTGCTCGGCGCCGCGAAACAGCGCCCCCAGGGCGCGGATGACCCAGCGCATCAGCAGCAGAATGATCACGACGAACATGGTGGCCAGCGTACCCGCGATATAGGGATGCTGCGTGGCCAGCCACGTCAGCCCGATCGCCAGCGCGTCCTCGCTCAGACTGAGAGTGATATTCGAGAACGGCTCCGGCGACGGCGTTACTGCGGCCCGGGTGGCGGTCTTCCCCCCATGGGCGGCGAAAGCTACGGCCGCGCCGAGGAGCGTGGCTAGCAACTGCATCCCTGGAGAAAGCTGGCGCGTCGCTTGAAAGGCCAGAAGCCCGGCTACCGGAACGCGTACGAAGGTGTGCAGGGCGTTCCAGATCAGGTCGAAGGCTGGAATCTTGTCGGCGAAGAACTCGACCGCGAACAGGGCTGTGCTGGCGGCGATGATGGGCCAACTCTCAAGCAGTTGCAGTCCCGGAGGCAACGGGAGATGTCCGAAACGCGCCAGCAACCCCAGGACGGCCACGGTAGCGTAAAGATTCAGGCCGGCGGCGAAACCAATCGCGGCGAGCAGCGCAAATAGTTCACCAGGCGGGATTTGCAGGACGTTCAGCATGGGTCTTAGGTCTTAGGTCGTGGGTCTTGGGTCCCTCCACATTATTGTCAACTTCTCTGCAATTTCAAATCGCCGGTCCTAAGACCCAACACCCAAGACCTAAGACCGCAAGGAGACAAAGGGCCGCTCTGCAAGTCAGCAGAGCGGCCCTCAAACCGTTGTCACAACTGGAGCTTACAGAGTGGACTCGATCTCGAAGCCCCAGGCTTCGAGAAGAGGCTCAGGGATGTACTTGGAATTCTTGTTGCGGCGCGCCCATTCCCGCAAACGAGTGGAACGCAGGTACTGATCTGGAGAGAGCTTATATTCGCGCACAACCTGCTCGAATTCGGTGATGGTAGGGGTGATGGGCCCGATCGGTTCGGGCTTGCCCCAGTTGGGGTTTCCGCGTCGCTTGGCCATGTAAAATGCCTTTCCAATCAAAAGATGAACTGAACCGCAACTCCAAAATGGCGCTAACTATATGATTCTCCATATCGTCTTCAGGATGCAGAGAAGAGATCACCTGGAGCTGCGGACAAACCCATACGTGGCTGTTCATCCACAGTAACGCCAAAGCTAATAGGAGACTCAGTATCTTACAGTCAATTTTATCTGAAAGTCAACGGTAATTTTGCCTACAAAGCCTGAGCCAATCTTCCTAACTCATTGCAAATACGACTTTTACTCAGTGGTACACGACTTTAGGTCACGCCGCTCAATACCTTTGGTTCAGGAACGCCCGCCGAGGTGCATTTCTAGCAGGCAAGTTCGGGCAGCAAAACGAGGCGGTTACGGCCGTAACAGCTTCCGGCGGGACACCGTTGATCCCTATCGGCAAATAGACATAAAGTGCAAAGAGGGGATTTGGCATGCGGTACTGCTGCTTGCCTGGAACGCGCGGCGGGAAAGACAAGTGCCAGAGGGCAGAAGGTGGGGGAGGGTTCTGGAAATGGGCCCAGCCATGAGCTTGAATGCATTGGTTTTGTGTTCTGACGAGAAGATCGTACGAGTTCTGCGCCGCACCCTGGGCGACCTTGATATCGGGGTCGAGTTGTGCAGCGACGCGGACGCCGCCCTGCGCCAACTGACGCGACGGCGGTTTGAGGCCATCATCGTGGACTGCGCCGGTGAAGGAGCGCCGGATGTGCTGCACAGCGCGCGCAGCGCCCCCTGCAACCGGCAAGCGGTTGCCGTCGCCATTGTCGAGCCCTTCCTCGGTCTGAAGGAAGTGTTTTCGCTCGGAGCTCACTTTGTGCTGTATAAGCCGGTATCGAGCGAGCGGGCTAAGTCCAGTTTCCGGGCAGCACGAGCTCTGATGAAGAGTGAGCGCCGCCGTAATGCGCGCGTAGCGGTGCAGATTCCCGTGGTGCTGCGGAACCTGGACGGTGGGCCCAATATGAAGGTGACGACGACGGATCTGAGTGAGGGGGGCATGGCTGTGGGCCTCTCGAACCGCCGCCACCCCGCCGGACGCTGGCAGATTGCTTTCAACTTGCCTGGGATCGAGACTCCTCTGGAATTGCCCGCCGAACTCGCTTGGGAAGGAAACAGCGCACAAGCAGGTTTGCGCTTCCTGCAGGTGCCGCCGAAGGCAACACTGCAGCTGCGGGAGTGGCTTAAACGGAATTCTCCCGACGCCGAGCAGGACGATCCACCCATCCGTTGTCAGCTCACAGATTTGAGTCTGGGCGGATGCTACCTGGAGATCGCATCGCCGTTTCCGGTGTCGAGCCGCGTGATGCTGTGCATGCGCGCCGCCGGGGTGGAAATACGGGCTCAGGGAGTGGTGCGAGTTATGCATCCGGATAAAGGCATGGGAGTGGAGTTCGCGCAGGCGACGCCGGAACATCGTGCGTCCGTGGAAAAATTTCTAGCGGTTCTTTCGCAAAACCGCAGCGTGTTGCCCGAATTACTGGTCGAACCTGAGGGCCTGGAATCCGAACCGGGCGCCACCCGGCCGAAGTACGCAGGGACGGACGATCCTCTGCTGCAGTTGTTTTACGGGGAGCCGCTCACCGCAGATGCGTTCCATGAGGCGCTGCGCAAGCAACGGGCTTCTGCGCCTGCCATCGCAGGCAGCGCGGCGGCTGGAGCTTCGGCGTAGGTGGCGGAAAGCGATCCGAACGCACAGCGTGTCGCTTGGAACTCCCAAAACTGGCTTCACAAATGCACTTGCGCGGCGAGCGCCAAGCCCTCAGGGGCTAAAGCCCACATTACTCGCGGTCCTGACCGGCACGGCTAAGGCCGTCCCTTCCCGTGTGTTATTCGCGTCCACGGTAACGTTGAATGTGAGAAAACATCCGACGTGGGCGGCAATCGCTGGAGATTCCCACGCACAAAACAAGCACACGATCAAGAGCTGGCACTCACAGCCAGAGCAACGGGGCCAGACCCAGCACCGCGAGACCTGCCAGAAAACCGAGGCCCTGGATTCCAGTCTTTTTATCGGCCAAGCTGTAGGCGTAGATCCCCTTGACCAGATTATTGCTGGCGGCAGCGATGACCACCGCCGCCGCGGCGAGGCGTAGCGGCGTGAGCGAACCGGCAGCCTGGGTCATCCCCATGATGAAAGGATCGACATCGGTGACCCCCATAACAGCAGCGAGCGCCTTCACCCCGGCCGGCCCGATGTAGGTAACCGCCAGCTGAGTAGCCACGAGCATCACCAGGAACAGAACCGCGAAAAGAAATGCGGCCTTCAGTTCGAGCGGATTCTTCGGCTCATACTCGCGCTTGACCTGCGACCCTTCAGCGTCGGGTCTGCTGGACCAGAACCAGCCGGTGGCAATGGCAAGAACGGCGAGGACGAGAAATGGCGGCGCAAGGGCAACTGCCAGTTTGCGGTTAAAGAGGGCGACGAGGCCGGCCAGCCGGATATACATCATGCCCGACGCGATCAGAATGCCACCCGAAAAAAGGTGTGGATGCGGCTCGTGGGCCGCCCTTCGCGATATCACCACCGTGGTCAGCGTGGAGGAGTATGCGCCGCCCAGGAACGCGGCCAGCACCACTCCTCCGCGCTGCTTCGTCACCTTCTGTAGGACGTAGCTGCCATACGAAATCGCGCTCACGGCGACCACAACCAGCCAGGTCTTGAAAGGGTTCACGTGAAAGCGCCCGAATTCCTGCCGGGGCAGAATGGGCAGAATGACGCCGCTGAGCAAGAGAAACTTGGCGAAAGTGAGGATTTCTTCGGGCGGGATACGGTTGGCGAGCCCTTCCAGAACCACCTTGAGTTCGAGCAACATCAGACTGGCGACGCTCAGCGCAGTCGCGATCCAAAAATGATCGTAGTAGACGAGTGCGCCTACCAGAAACGTGCTCAGGCCCGACATTTCCGACGTAACACCGGCAGTCTCGGAGGTGCAAAGCTTGCGCCAATACGACAACAACAGGAAACTGCCGACCACCAGAAAGGCCAGAATCAAGGGAAGCAGTTGCCCGCTGGAAAGGAGAGCAACCGAGTAGCCGACCAGCCCAATCAGAGGAAAGGTGCGAACTCCCCCGAAAGCGTAATGTCCCGCGGTCGCCTTGTGTTCCTCGCGCTCCAGCCCGATCAGGAAAGACAAGAACAAAACGAGAAGAATCTTCACGGCCTCTGGTGGTAACCACTGGTATGCTTCCAGCAAGAGAGCCTCCGAAAGAACAGCCGCATTGTGTCATAACGGCGTCGCAGCCGCAAAAAATTCGATCTTCTTGAGCACGTTCTGTTCCAGGTCAGACGCCACTTCCCAGGGAGGACGGCCCGTCCGGATTGGTGCTAAGCTTGTGCTGCTTGAATTCTGGGACGGAGAGCCATTTCCATGCGGAAGCAAAGAGGATTCTCCCTGATTGAATTGTTGATCGTAGTCGCCATTATTCTGATCATTGCCGCCATCGCCATCCCCAACCTGTTGCGCGCTCGCATGGCTGCCAATGAGTCTTCAGCGGTGGCTTCCCTCCGAACCATCAATACCGCGGAGATTACCTATAGTTCCTCTTACCCGACCGTCGGTTTCGCCGCCACGCTGGCGGCGCTCGGGGGCGTCGCTCCCTGCACGCCCACTTCGACCGCAGCCTGCCTGATTGACAGTGTTTTGGCGGGTGGTGTCAAGAGCGGTTACAACTTCGCGGCCACCGGCGCGGGCGGGACCCCTGCCACAACCTACTACGCAACCGCAGTGCCAGTGACGCTGAACCAGACTGGTACTCGCAGCTTCTGCTCCTTCGAAGATGCGGTGCTCCGAGTGCAGCCGACGGGGGCTGCCATCGGCAGCGAAGCGGCTTGCGAGGCTCTGCTGCCACTTAACCAGTAGCGCCCGTCTTCGCGGTTCCCGGGAAGCAGTATCCGCCCCAATGCGGAGCTTCGCTCCGCCGGACAGCCGAGAGCCTGCCCTGAGCTTGTCGAAGTGGCGGCTGTCCCCACATGGCATCCCCGATCTCAAAGAAGCGCCGGTCATAATCTCTGCTCTCTGAGCGTATCCGACAAGCGCGGCGTGAGCCGAGTCACAGGAACGTGTGACTTCGATCATCGTGTCGGGAAGGAATCCCAAGTATCGAAGTACAGCGCCTGTTTTGTGCCTAGAATCACAAACCGACGTGGCGCGGGAAACGAACTTGTTCAAGGACATAGAACATCTCATCCGGCTGGCGGTGGTCATCCTGGTACTGCTGGCCATATTCCTAGTTCTGCGGGTTGCAGTTGTCCCGCCGAGCTTTGGAGAGTATGGCCATTACCGCGGCGCTGCGATCGGGGAAGCGGCGGCCCGGCCGGTGGCCTTCGCCGGCCACGATGCCTGCGAGGTCTGCCATACCGACGTGGTCGAGCAGAAAAAGCAGGGCAAACATGTGGTGGTGGCATGCGAGGCCTGCCATGGAGCCCTGGCCAAGCATGCCGACGATCCCGCGTCCGTGACCCCCGCGAAGCTGGATACGGCGGTCGTCTGTGCCCGCTGTCACGAAGCCAACAGCGCCAAGCCCAAGGGGTTTCCGCAAGTCGTGACCGCCGACCACTCGGGCGGGATCGCCTGCGACACCTGCCACCAGCCGCACCGGCCAAAGATTGAAACCACTCCGAGTGAGACAAAGAAGGCTGAGAGCAAAACCAGGACGGAGGGCAAGAACTGATGGATATCACCCGCCGTCGTTTGCTGGTCTTGTTGCCCGCCGCCGCGGTCGCTTGGAAGTATGTGCTGGCGGGGACGCCCGAGGCTTCGCCCAACTACAAGCTGACCGAGCACTGGTGGAGCATGCTGATTGATATTCCCAAGTGCATCGGCTGCGGCAGTTGTGTGCGGGCCTGCGCGGAAGAAAATGACGTTCCTGACGGTTTCTACCGCACTTGGATCGAGCGCTACCACGTCGCCGACTGGAAGATTGAACGTCCGGACGTGGAGTCGCCGAACGGCGGAAAGCAGGGTTTCCCGCCCAACGAAATCGGCGGCAAGAATTTCTTCGTTCCCAAGCTGTGCAACCACTGCGCCGACTCTCCCTGCACGCAGGTTTGCCCGGTGGGTGCAACGTTCGTGACGCCCGACGGAGTGGTACTGGTGGACAAGACGTATTGTCTGGGTTGCCGTTATTGCGTTCAGGCGTGCCCTTACGGCTGCCGGTTCATCAATCCCAAGACCAATACGGCCGAGAAATGCTCGCTCTGCTATCACCGCATCAGGAAGGGCCTCACGACCGCGTGCTGCGAGGTGTGTCCTACGGGCGCGCGGCAACTTGCCGACTTGAAGGATCCCAAGGATCCGATTCATGAGTTCTTGCGGACGCATAACGTGCAAGTTTTGAAACCGCACATGGCCACGGGAGCGAAGGTTTTCTACAACGGCATGGATGGGTCGGTGAGATAGGGCCGGTTTTGAAAGGGCGCGGCTTCAAGCCGCGTCGCCAGTGCGGCAACACAGATGCGGCTTTAGCCGCTGAAGGGAAGCAAGGAGGCTCGTGCAAATCCCCGTCGAAGGCTTCATGTATCCGAACGAAGTGGAGCTGCAGTGGAGCGTGCTCATCGTTCTCTATCCCTTCATCACGGGGCTGGTGGCCGGAGCGTTCATTCTGGCGTCCCTGGAGCGGGTCTTCCGGGTGGAAGCCGTGAAGCCGACGTACCGCCTGGCTCTGCTTACAGCATTGGCCTTCCTGCTGGTCGCGCCGCTGCCGTTGCAGTTGCACCTGGGCCATCCGGAGCGATCGCTGGAAATGTATTTGACGCCGCACCGTTCCTCCGCCATGGCGATGTTCGGCTTCGTCTATCTCTGGTACCTGATGGCGGTCCTGCTGCTGGAAATCTGGCTCGACTACCGGCGAGACATCGTGGTGAAATCGCAAAACTCGACGGGAGCAGCACGGCTGGTATACCGCGCGCTCACGTTCGGCTCCAGCAACATCAGCGAACGCTCACTGCGCATCGACGAGAGACTTGGATATTTCATCACCCTGATCGGAATTCCGTCGGCATTTCTGCTGCACGGCTATGTCGGTTTCATCTTTGGATCGGTGAAGGCGAACCCCTGGTGGTCGTCGCCGCTGATGCCCATCGTGTTCATCTTTTCGGCCATGGTTTCCGGCATCGCGGCGGTGATGCTGCTCTACATGCTTTCCACGCGGCTGCGCGGGCGTCAAATCGACATACGCTGCGTGGATAAGATCGCGCAGTACCTGATGTACACGTTCATTATCGATTTCAGCCTGGAGATGCTTGACCTGCTGCAGCGCATCTACGAAGCCGACGAATCGTTCCGCAGTTTGGATTTCATGGTGCACACCCGGTTGTGGAAGTCGCAGGTCATTGTTCAGATTCTCCTCGGCACCGTGACTCCCATCGTTCTCCTCGGCCTGACCCAGATTTGGAAGCTCAGCGAGACAGCCCGCAAACGGATCTACGTTCTGGCCGGGTGTCTGACCGTGATCGGCATCTTCGCGATGCGCTGGAACGTTGTCATCGGCGGGCAACTCTTCTCCAAGAGCTTCCTGGGATACACGACTTACAAGATGGCCTTTGCCACGCGGGAAGGATTGCTGATTGCGATCGCGCTCATGATTCTTCCCTTCGGCATTCTGTGGGTTTTGGTGAAACTCCTGCCACCCTGGCCGGATGCGGGACCGCTTCTCGCCACCGGTGTGGCTCCGGCGCGCGGAACCAGCTAGGCCCCGCAGCGCGCGGGGGCAGATGCGGAGGAGCGAATGGCGCAAGCTGTCGACGGCATCGCATCGGCGGTGGAACAGCTGAGCGAACGCATACAGGAACTGGAACGCCGCATCTCCGCGCTGGAAAGTCTGGCGGCCGGTTCCAGCTATCCTCGGCTTACCGGCACAGAAATCCAGGAACCACGCGTTCGGGCCCGTGGGCGTGCACTGCCTCTCTTGGACGGATCGGGTGGGGCAGTTCCCATCCTCGGCAAGGCAGTCCTTGGAATCGCCGGAGCCTACCTGCTGCGTGCCATCGCGGAATCGGGCAGCATCCCGAAATTGCCAGTGTCGTTGGTCGCCATCGCGTACGCCGCCTTGTGGATGGTCTGGGCGGCGAGAATGCACGCCACCAGCCGCTTTGCCAGCGTCACCTACGGGATTACATCTGCGCTGATTCTCTCGCCGCTGTTGTGGGAATCCACCGTGCGCTTTCAGGTTCTGTCACCTGCCATCGCCGCGGTGGTGCTGGCCGCTTTTCTGGTGCTTTCGTTGGCGCTGGCATGGCAGCACAACCTGCAGGCGATTCCCTGGATCGCGATGCTGGCGAGTGTAGGCACAGCCCTTGCACTGATTATCGGGACTCGTGAACTGGTGCCGCTTACCGCCGCTTTGCTGGCCTTGGCTCTCGCCGCGGAAATCGCAGCTTGTCTGGGACACCGGTTCAGCCTGCGAGCTGTTCCGGCGCTGGCCGCCGATTTCGCGGTCTGGCTGGTCGTGTATGTGTTGACCGCTTCCGGGGGCGTGCCGGAGGGGTACCATCCCGTCTCCGCGGCCGTGATCACGACCTTGTGCCTGGCTCTGGCTGCGATCTACGGCGGCAGCATCGGAATTCGCAGCTTTGGCCTGCGCCACCGGATCACGTTCTTCGAAATCGGGCAGGGAGCGCTGGCGTTCGTGCTTGCGGCTTACGGAGTGATGCGGGCCTCGCAAGGCTCGGCGGCAGTCGCGGTGGGCGTCTTGTTCCTGCTGCTGGCGGCTGCGTGCTACTGGGGAGCGTTGTCGCGATTCACGGACGAGGCCTACACCCGCAATCGTCGGGTCAGCGCGAACTGGGCAGCGGCGCTTCTGCTGGCGGGCAGCTTCCTGCTTTTTCCCGCGAACTTCCAGGTGCCGATCTTATGCTTGCTGGCGGCAGCGGCGGCTTTTGTGTACACGCGTACGCACAAGCTCAGCTTAGGTCTGCATGCTTCTTTCTACTTGGTTGCGGCGTCTGCCGTCTCCGCTCTTCCGGCTTATGCCGCGAGCGCGTTGGCCGGAAGTGTCCCGACGGCGCCGGATTGGACCGTCTGGATCGTAGTGATCTCCGCTGTGGTGTGCTATGCCGTCGGATCACGTGGAGGCGAAGATCAAGGCAAACGCCGCCTGCTGTGGGTGGTGCCTGCCGTACTGGTGGGGTTTGCCGGAGCGGCGCTGGCCGTGGCCGCAATCGTCGGGCTTTTTGCTGGACGGATGGAACTGGGTGCCTCGCGCCTTTCAGTGGTCCGCACCATCGTGAACTGCGCGCTGGCCCTGGTTCTCGGTTTTCTGGGCTCGCGCTGGAAGCGCGTCGAACTAGGCTGGGTGGCTTATGCCGCGGTCGCCTTCGGCACGCTCAAACTTTTGTTCGAAGACTTGCGTTTCGGCAACGCCGCGTCGCTGGTCGTCTCGCTTCTGTTCTATGGATTGATTCTGATCCTGCTGCCGCGCTGGACACGCCGCGGGAAGACCGAATCCTGATTTACGGAATCGGCCATACCGTGTCGAGCACGGTGCCATCCACCCACTTCACGACGGCAACCGGGCGGTCGCTGCGCTTCGGCCGCTGAGGCATGCCTCCGCAGATGCGCTCGACCTCCTTCTTGATGTCTGGGAGCGGGCGAATGGGGAGCTTCGAGCCTTTGACCGCGTCGAGCAGATCCTGCCGCTGCGGATTGATGGCGATGCCACGCTCGGTCACCACCACGTCAATCAACTCGCCCGGCCCACAGAGCGTGGTCACTTCATCCACAATCACAGGAATCCGGTCGCGGAACGAGGGCACTGCCAGGATGGTGCACCCGGCGGCCAGACAGTTCTGCCATCCTCCAATGCCGTGCAGAAGCCGGCCGTCGGAGTGTGTGACCACGTTGGCGTTGAAGTTGGTGTCGACTTCGGTGGCTCCCAGCACAACCGCATCCACCAGGGACGCGAAATTTCCCTTGCCGTGATAGTTGTAGGAAGTGAACGGGGACGTCGCCACGTGGCGCGGATTGCTCGCCATGGAGCGGACTCCATCGAGGTCGAAAGTCTGGCCGTCGAGGATGTAGTCGGTCAGTCCTTCCTCCAGCAATTCGACCAGGTATTTGGTTGAGCCGCCGCGCACAAAGCGCGCCTTGACGCCGGATTGCTTCATCATCTGCTTGAGGTAGCTGACGAAGGCCAGAGCAATTCCTCCCGCCCCAGCCTGAAAGGAGAATCCATTGCGCATGATGCCGGCATCGCGGAGGAAACGCGCCACGAACTCGGCGATACGCAAGCGATCGGGCGAACGCGTGATCTGGGTCGTGCCGGAAACGATTTTGGCTGGGTCGCCGATGGAATCCACCTCGACGACGTAGTCCACGTTGTTGCCCTGGATCTGCCAGGGAATGCAGGGAAAAGGAACCAGGTTGTCGGTGACGGCGATGACGTGGTCGGCGTAGGTCGAATCTGCCAGAGCGAAGCCCAGAGAGCCACAGGCGGACTTTCCGTGCGAGCCATCGCAGTTGCCGAAGGGATCGGCCGTAGGCGCGGCGATCACGGCGATATCAATGTGGACTTCGCCATCCTGAATAGCCTGCCAGCGGCCGCCGTGCGAGCGCAGAACGCCCATGCCGCGCATCTTGCCCTGGGTGCAGTAATCGCCCAGCGGGCCGTTCATGCTGCCTTCAATGTGGTCGATGACGCCCGATTCCATCAACCTAATTGCGCCTTCCTGCGAAGGGAAAGATGCGCTGGGAAACCACATCAGATCTTTGACGCTGATTCTGGCCGCGGCTTCGAGCGCCATCAGC
>Ga0187817_10001146_pt1 | contig 12629 bp, 14 predicted proteins | sample NC_wetland_sal_i_17_FD_132431 | JGI IMG/M metagenome (GOLD analysis project Ga0187817, IMG submission 132431) | Wetland sediment microbial communities from Neuse River Estuary, North Carolina, USA - SO4_2 | ecosystem: Environmental > Aquatic > Freshwater > Wetlands > Sediment | place: USA...
AACTGATCGTTCCCTGTCTCAGCTTGAAGATCCCGTGCACGGTGTGGAGAACGTCACCCAGTGTGAAACCAATCTGTGTCTGCGCCGGATCGAGTTCCAGCACGGTTTCTTGAGCGCGTGCGTGCCGGGCGCTTGCGAGGACCAATAGCGCGAGCCCCAGTGCAGACAGTATTCTTTGCTGAACTTGGCCAAAGGAATGCACTGCACTCCGAAACGAGTTTTCACGCAGGCTGTCCAGTCTCATCATGTGACTTGAACTCCGCGAACTAGATTTCTCAACTGGGCTCGGCAATCAGCCTCCGGCCCAGTCTGAGGATGTTGCCAAAACCAATGGTCAACGGAGAGAAGGAGCCGGTGTGAGCCACGAGAAGCCGCTCAAACAAACGAGGCTCCTTCGCCAGCGCAAGGATGGCGCGCCGACGCAGCCTGTGACGATTCTCCAGGGCCAAAAGCAACCTCGACATGATCTCGGGTACGCGATTGATGCGGCGGTGCGCTGCCTGGTAACGAGTAAGATCACCACCGGTAATGGCCTCGGCCAGAGCCTCTGCCTGCCGGAAAGCCAAACCCAGGCCTTCGCCTGTCAGCGAATCGACAGAGCCAGATGCGTCCCCTACCAAAGCGACGCGGCCTCGACAAACCCTGCGCAGGACACGCAGAGCCGTGACTGCGCCCAGGTCCCTGGTGATTGGCGACGCGCCTTTCAATCTGCGGGCGATCTCTGGGAATTGCAGGAGAGCTTCTTTCAGGCGAATTCTAGGTGATCGGGACGTTACTACCAAACACAGTTCATCAGGCCTGACGGGCGTAACCACGATCTGGCAATTGCTTCCCCAGTGAAGTTCCACAATATCCGCCCAGGGCGCGACGCGGAAGTGCTGCCGGAACCCGTAGCGAGTTTCCTGCGGCTGTCCTCGATCCAAACCCGCCCATTTTCGAACCTGAGAGTTTTGCCCATCTGCAGCAATGATCCAGCGACACCGCACCCGGTGCGAGTCCAGCCAAGCCTCTCCGGCGCCAATCCCCGTCACGCGTTCTCCCCAAAGGCATTGCACTTCCGCCTCGGCGGCTCTTTCCACCAAGGCTTTGTGCAGGCTCGTCCTTCGAATGCCCAGCCCGCAACTGTCAATGAAAGCGCCCTCCGCCGCCAATTCCTCATTGATGAAACGGATTCCACGAAACGGGACGGCATCCCCCGGACGCAGTTTGACGCCGAGTGCTTTCAGCGAGGCCACGGTGTTCGGCATCAGCCCCTCGCCGCAGGCCTTATCGATCGGCGGCTGCGCCGGATCAGCGAGCACCACTCGCAACCCACGCTGGCGGATTGCGATTCCCGCGGCTAGACCCGCGGGACCTCCACCGGCAATCAACACATCAGCATCCAGAATGGCGGAGCGCATTAATTCCACCTGAGAAGTACCAGTTCAGAACAAAATGTCGGCCCCATCGCGGCCAGCAGCGAGTGTGTTCCCGCCGCCGGCCGCCGCCGCGGAAGTTCTCTCTTGTAAAGTCGATCAAATGTTCACCACACGCCGGGCCAGCCCCAGTGCTTCTGACCAGAAAGTGGTGGAAGCATGGATGGACTCGACGACTTTGGCCAATTTGCCCACGAATTGGTCCGCCTGTGCCTCCTGGACCACCAGCGGCGGCGCGACCTTCAGCACCAGAAAGTTATTGCCGCAAATCTGGGTGAGGATTCCCTCGCGAAACAGTTGCATCACCAGCATCTGCCCGAACATGCCGGGATGGATGCGCATGAAGGCTTCAAAGGAAGCACGAAGCGTAAGACTCCGAGGCGGCTGAAACTCGACGCCGCAGAAGAGGCCCAGGCCTCGCACTTCTTTCACCATCGCATAGCCAGCGAGCGCGGCCTGCAAGCGCTCGCGCAAATATTGGCCCACGGATATAGCACGCGCACCGAGCCGTTCTGATTCGAGCACGTCCAGCGTCGCCAGTCCGGCGCGCATCGCCAAATTGTTTTCGGAATAGGTCGAGGTGTGTATAAAAGCCCGCTTCAGCGAGCCGTAGACGGAGTTGTAAACATCGTCCGTGAGCAGGACAGCTCCGACTGGCACCAAGCCTCCGCTCAGAGCTTTGGCGAGAACGACCATATCTGGGTCCAAGCCAAAATGCTGCGCGGCCAGGAAACGGCCCGTCCGGTACAACCCCGTCTGCACCTCGTCAAGGACAAACAGGCTGCCGAATCTTCGGCAGAGCGCCTGGGCCTGCTGCAAGTACTCGGACGAGGGAATACGAACGCCGCCTTCACCCTGTATTGTCTCTACGATAAAGGCTGCGTACTTCTTGGTGGACAGCGCTGCTGCCAAATTCTTCAAGTCTCCAAATGGGACCCGTTTGGCATCCGGTAGCAGCGGCCCGAAGCCTTCGCGCCAGAATTCGCTGCCCATTAAAGACAAGGCGCCGCACGTCAGGCCGTGAAACGCTCCGTCTGTGAAAATCAGCCCGGCCCGCCCGGTGTGGGCGCGAGCGAATTTGATGGCAGCCTCCACTCCCTCGCTGCCGGAACTGGTGAAATGGGCCTTCTGTAGCCGTCCCCGGGCGCTCTCGCAAAGCCGGTAAGCAAGTTCGCCCGCCAGGTCGGGCACATTGCTCTGCAGCATCACCGGTCCGCTCCGGTCTAATTCGTCTCGGAGTGCCGAAACGATATACGGATGGTTCTGTCCGGTATTGTGCACACAATAACCTGACAGGAAATCCAAGACCCGCTGTCCGTCCGCCCGAAAGAGCTCAGCCCCTTCGCAGCGTACGTAGGGCACGTTCATTTGCAGCACGTCAAGCAGCCGGACCCATTGCGGGTTTACGTATTCGGCGTATAGCCTGTCTGTTGCAGTGAGAGTTGGCATTGACGATTCGACCTCCCGCTAGGCTCGCGAGTTAGTACGGCTTCACTAACATGGCAGCAGCGCTGGTGGTGTCAGATTCTCTCTTCAGAAAGACAAGATGAACAGTGCCCGAACCTTCAGGCGACTTCACGGTCCGGTCAACTTTCAGAGATTTTCCATCTTCAGAAAGTTTCCACTGCTCAGTTATCTGAATCTTGCTGCGTTTTTGGCTGGAATCTCCGTTTCCCACCAGAGACAGCTTCAGCACCTCTCCGTCTTTGGCTCGCTCTGCTTTCGACGTGGCGTTGGTCTGGTCCCTGTCACGAAGCTGCGCGGTTCCCTGGCTGCCGTCTAACTTGTAAAGCACGTTTTCGGGATAGATCTTGTAAGCGGCCACATTCCCTTGTGAAGCTCCTGCCGAGCGGGATCTTCCGCCCCCGCCACGCGGTATTCCCATTCCGACGCCGGGTATACCCAGTCCGACGGGAATACCCATGCCAATGCCAACACCCCCTGGAACGCCGAGGCCAACTCCCACGCCTCCTCTTCTTCCAGAACCCCCAGGGTAACCGCCCGAATTCGGTGTGTTCGGAGCGCTCTGCAGATCTCCATGCAGCGTTGTTTCCACTTTGAGTTGCTGCTCATCCTGGTTTACCACCAGGCTGTATCCCTGCAGACCATCAGGGGGGTTCTTCGTCTGGCCGAAATTCAAGACCCAGTTGCCCGAGAAGTTGGGCGGCCTCGACGGTTCCTTCGCCTCTGCAAATGTCATCCAGACAGCAAGTGCCAAAAGCGCCAGAATTGCTAGCAAGAACTTTTTCATAGGTCCTTCCACCTCCCGAATCGATTTTCGCGACGCCGTAAGCCGCCGTCGTTCAATTGCAGGCCCGCCGCGGCAGATAAAACAAGATTGCGAAGAACGGGATTAGCAACCCACTCCCTGCTAAATCAGGCAACGGACGCCCGATGGATATGCGCATTCACCACCCACGCCATATCTTCTGGTTCAGGCCTTTCGAGGTAATCGATCGCCCCAAGGTCCATGGCGTCGAGGTAGCAGTGCACGTTCAGCGCCCTGGCAATGACTAATACCGGCACGTCGGGGTGGAGTTGAAGCGACCTCTCCAGCACCTGCCGGCCTTCAAACGCAGGCGTACCTTGGCTAACTATCACTAAAGAGAAGTTATCCGTCTCGAGGGCTTTGATTCCTTCGGCCGCGGAGCTACACATCCGGATGCTGTACCCCAACGTGCAAAGTAAAGATCCGTATTTTTCAAGATCCTGCAGTTCTTCGAAAACCAGTAGTACGGTTGCATGTTTCATCGAGTGTCCTCCCTCTGCCGCTGTTCTTCGAAGCGCTGCAAATCCGCCCGTATGCGTTCCTCCACGTACACCTCCTGATCGCGCAGCTTGTCATACTTAAGGTAGTTTCTGAGTATCTTTACAATCTGCTCGGAGCCCTGCCGGATGCGGTCGGCGTAATCGCGATAAGTCTCCATCCACAAACGGTCCCCGTGTTCATTGAAGTACTCGATTGCGCTCTCGGTGTTCTCGGCAGTCGCCTGAAGCAGCGGCAGGATTTCGTCAATCGCCTGCTGTTCCCACGGCGCCAGTGACTCGCGCTCCGCGCGCAGGCTGCTGATCTCCTGGCCCATGCGGTTGACTTTGCCCTTCAATGCCGTCAGTTTGTCGCGGTGCGAGTCCGGACTAAACACCGGGTTGGCGATCCTTCTCAACTGGTCGGCTTCATCCGCCACCGCAGCGGCGGATGCCTGGGCCCGCTCTAGAGTCCTCTTGGCCAGAGTCTCCCTAGCTAAGTCGGCGACCGTGACAGTGCCGGGCATCTCGACACCTGCCTGCGCCAGCGGCAACGACAAGGTGATCAGCATCGCGGTGGTGATGGAAATGATCTTCTTGGTCATGGTTTGGTTTCTCTCCTCTTCAGACTGTTAGCCGAGAATGCTGCTACCAATTCGGCTGCGCCTAACGAGAGCCCGATCACTCCCCCCAAGCGGTATAGGTTGATCGCTTTGGCCATGTTGAGCCTTAAAGCGAGCACTACTGCATCAAAAAGAGGCTTCATCGGCTCTCTCCTGCCACTTGGAAAAAGTGAATAGAGCATTTCTACCCAAGTGGCCCAGCACCGCCCACGCAGGGACAGTTTCCAGAGTCAGTATGAGCAGGACACCCAAAACGTTTTTCATAAGCTCAATCCATCCCTTTCTGTCGGTATCTGCTGGTTTACGCAGTTGGCATATCGTTTGCCGGTTGTACTCACAGTTGGCATGTCCCTTTCGATTAATACCGCAAACAGAAACGAGCTTGAAAGCCCTGTAACGATTCGTGAGATGCGAGCGATTGCGCCCCGGTTGGAGCAAGTGTTGTAAATGACGAAATCTTCATTTACGCGGCATGTGATGGACATTGTGTCGTGCCAGTGCCGCTTGGCTGTGCAGCTTGCCTACTGATTTCCTTTGGCTCACCTGTTACTTGCAGCCACGGCCACGCGTTGGGCGCACCGACGGTGAGCGCATTTCAGCGTCTCGCTCGAGCGAACTGCGGTAACGTTCTCGTGCCGAAGTGCATCGTACAACGTAGGGGCGTAACGCCTAACCCAGGAGTTGACATTACCTATGCGGCTGCTGCTCGTGGAAGACGATTTATCCATACAGCGATTTGTGGAGAGGGCGCTGGTCGAAGCAGGGTATCGGGTGGATGCAACCGCTGACGCAAAGAGTGCTGAGGCCCTGGCTCTAGAACGCGTTCATGACGCGTTTATCGTTGATCTAGGGCTGCCAGACATGGATGGACTCGATTTGATTGCGCGCTGCCGGGCGCAGGGCAACGCCGCTCCGGTCTTGATCTTGTCAGCCCGGCGCTCGGTCGATGAGCGCGTGAAGGGTCTCGAACAAGGTGGTGATGACTATCTCACCAAGCCGTTTGCGCTTGCGGAACTATTAGCAAGGATACGGAATTTGCTGCGCAGATCCTCCGCTTCACAAAAGGAACCGTCGCGGTTGGAAGTTGCTGATCTCCAGGTTGATTTGATCGGGCGCGAAGCAAAGCGAGGTGATCGCGTCCTCCAACTTACTCCCCAAGAGTTCTCTCTGCTGGAGTACCTTTGCCGGAACGTGGGCCGCGTAGTTACTCGAACGATGATCCTCGACCATGTTTGGCATATGCATTTTGATCCGGCCACCAATGTGGTGGACGTTCACATTTACCGTTTGCGCAGCAAGGTTGACTGCGACGGTTGCAAGCCCTTGATTCACACAATCCGAGGTGTGGGGTACCTCTTGAAGTATGCCTGACAATTCACGCACAACCGCTGCCTGGCGCATCGCCTTGTGGACAACGCTGGCGTTCTCCGTGGGAACGTTCGTGGCGTTCTTCATTGTCTACTTGCTGATGGCGCGAGAGTTCCGGGCTCGGTCCGACGCGTGGCTCACCGGAGAAGCCCAGGTGCTTGCGCAGATTGCGCAGCATACTCCGCGCGACGGCTTGTATGACCAGATCGTGAAGGAAGTTGCCGAACTGGCGATGCAGGAAGTCCCGGACGAGCGCGGTTCTCAAGGGCAGCGGTTGAATTACGTTTTTTTCCTCCGGGTCAACCCCAGCGCAAACGGGGACATCCTGTTTGTGGGACCTGGATCGAGAGACGCGTTTTGGCGCGCCATCCAACAGGCGCATTTTGTGGTTGGCATTCCGCAGTCGATAAGAGTGGAAGGATGGCAACCTGATTTTAGAGTAGTTGTGCAAGTACACGAGGGCGGAAGTCCGACTTATTTGGGGCTTTCGGAGCGGGGCGCCAGGCACGTTTTGCACACGCTCATGGAGCGCTTTCTGTGGGGGTGGACCGGAACAGTCTTTCTAGGGTTCCTGATCTCTTACCTCAGCACGCGGCGGACCCTGCGGCGAGTGGAGCGCATTACGGAGACAGTCGCACGAATCGGCAGCGAGGAACTCGACGAGCGACTGCCGGAACCCGCCGGTTCCGACGAAATCTCCCGGTTGGCGAAGACGTTCAACCACATGCTGGAAAGGATTCAGGCGTCGGTCAAACAATTGCGATCCGTAACCGACGCGGTTGCTCACGACCTGAAAAGTCCCGTGACCTCGATCCGAGGAACTCTGGAATCGGCACTCTCGGCTGACAACGGCGACGGGTGGCGAGATTCTGTCGCGCAGGCTATCGAAGGACTGGATCGTGTGTCTTCTCTACTTAACACCACACTGGATGTTGCCGAAGCCAAAGCTGGCGCCCTTCCTATGAAGCGTGTGGCGGTAGACCTGCCCGCCGTTCTTACCCAATTACTCCAATTGTACATGCCGGCCATGGCCGACAAACATCACGAGGTAAGAACCCACCTCGAAAGCGGCATCGTAGTGGAGGCCGACCTGGGCCTTATCAATCGGACTCTAAGCAATCTATTGGAAAATGAACTGGTACATCTGCCTCCCGGCTGCCGAATCGAAATTCGGCTCAGGGCGCGCCAGGGCTACACCGAACTGGTGATCGAGGATAATGGGCCGGGTTTCCCTCCAGAGATCGTCGGCCGCCCGTTTGAGCGTTTTGTGAAAGGAAAGCACTCGCCCGGACATGGGCTCGGGTTGGCATTCGTTGAAGCCGTGGCCCAAGCTCATGGAGGATCAGTAAAGATCTCCGACCGCAACGGCCGTGGCGCTACCGTTTCTCTGTTACTGCCAGTCGCTGAGAAGGTGTTACCTACCTCTTCGGTGAAATCGCCTATTCACAGTTGATCAATACCGCACATCCCTTTTGTTGACTCACCCCTACCCATGGGGACGTGATGTTGGTCCTCCCTCGCCACCTTTCACCTTTTCGAGGTATTTCTGCTGTTATCGAATTGCGGCAGTGGGCACGACGGACAGATGTTAGGAGATTACATTTTGTTCATGTTCGCAAATGAGCGCATGGATGTGAGTGAAGCTGCGCTATCCTGATTCTTGGCGGTGTATTCGTATAAGTGGGCTCAAAACCAAAAAGGGGGTTGGGGATGGTTCTGGACATCGCAGGTGCCAGGTGGCCTTGCTTTGCCGGCATCGCTGGCGCTTTCTTAATCATCATATCGGCCCCATCGTTGATGGCGCAAGCGGTGGGCGAATTGACAGGTACGGTGACCGATCCGGCCGGCACGCCTGTCGCATTTGCCTTCGTCAGCGCCATCAACGTGGAAACTGGCCGCGCGCTACCTGCGGCCACGGCCACGGATGGCAGTTACAGATTTAGTCTGCCTTCCGGCAATTACCGCATCAAGTTTGAATCGCGCGGCTATGAAACGCTCGAAATTCCTGCCGCGAACGTCACGGCGCTCTCGACGGTGGTCGAGAATTGCGTACTTGCACCTGTCGAGCGACCGCAAGGCAATACCACTGCTGAGCAGGCTCAGAAGGCGGCGCCCAGTACTTCCAATAAACCGCAGGAGCCGTCGCTGGAGGATCTGGGCATCACTCCGTCTCAGGCCAAGGGCAATGCGCGGGAACAAGCACTGCTTGACAGACGCTCGCACATGCTCAAGATCCATCAGCGGCTCGGTTTGATTACGATTGCGCCGCTCGGCGCCACACTCATTACTTCCGCTTTCGCCGGCGGAAGGCAGACCAGCAGGGCCAGCCGGGACGCGCATGCCGCTTTGGGTACGGCGACAGTGGGCATGTATTTCTCCACCGCTTATTTTGCCATCCGGGCGCCCAAGATTCCCGGCACCAAGACGCGCGGACCTATCCGCCCGCACAAAACGTTGGCTTGGATTCATGGACCTGGAATGATCCTGACACCCATTCTGGGAGAGATTGCTTTCGCTCAAAAGAGCCGCGGCGAAAGGGTACACGGAATCGCCTCGGCGCACGGACCGGTGGCCATCGTGACGGCCGGGGCATTTGGATTGGCGGTAGTGTCTGTATCGGTTAAATTCTAGCGAGGGCTAATGCTCAGGAAACTGCTGATAAGCTTTTGGCTACTGTCGCTTCCCGGCCTTGCCTGGGCGGATAGCCAATGGGTGCTGGAGCAAGGCACTCTCACCTATCATGTATCACACCCGCTGCACCAATTCGATGGCGTCAGCCATGCAGCTAAGGGCAAGGGGATTTGCCACGACGGGGAATGTAATTTTCTGATCGCGGTGCCCGTGAAGTCATTCGATTCGGGTGACAGCAATCGCGATCTTCACATGCTTCAGGTGACGCGGGGGGCACAATTCCCTTTTGTGACTGTGCGCACCCGGTTGCCCGAATCGGCCGCCACCTCAGCGACCATCACTCTCGATCTGGAGGTCCAATTCGCCGGCCAGACCTTCGAGTACAAGCAGGTGCCCTTCCAACGGTCGGTTCAAGGCAGCGAGACGCGGATCACAGGAACAATTCCGGCAAAGCTAACTGACTTCAAGATCGATCCGCCTACGCTCCTGACCATGCCCGTTAAGAACGAGATTCCGGTGCGTGTCGACTTGAGCTGGGGTCCCATGCGATAGGATCATATCTTCTCCTAAGAAGTTGAATGAACACACTGTTTGATCGGCTCTGCGATAGATTGAGGCGGGCCGAGGGGTAAGCAGGGCTGCGCAACGAATTCAAATTAGGAGTCTGGCCTTGAAGAAATTAGCCACAGGTGTTTTCGTCTCCAAAGCCTGCAAGACCCTCCGTGCGTCCGCCGCCTTCGCTAAGAACTTGAGGCCCGCCGCCAGCACCTTGTTTGTGGCACCAAGGGCGAACGTGATTCTCTCTCTTCTTCTGATTGTCGCAGCGATTCCAGGCTGGGCTCAGAACGGCACAGGAGGTCCCCAGCTTCCTCCTTGCGATCCGAATGCGCCGACGGGAACCCAGCAGACGGAGAACCGGCCCGTTTCGTGGAAACTGGTTTTGCCGAACATTCTCCAAGATCAGAAGCCCATCTGGACCTTTCCGGAGAAGGTAATCAAGGGCAAAAACTGGAAACCGACGCTCGCCATTGCTGGGGCCACCGCGGGTCTTGTGGGGCTCGACACCATTGATGCGCCATACTTCCGCCGGACCAGCGCTTTCAACCAGTTCAATAAGACCTTTAGCGGAACGAACATGGGAGTGGGAACGGCAGTTGTGCCGCTCTCCTTCTATGCCATTTCCCTGGTTCGCAAGAATGTGTACGGCCAGCACACGTCGCTCCTGGCTGGCGAAGCCGTAGCCGACGCGGAAATCCTGACGACGGTAATGAAGCACGTTGACCGCCGCCTTCGGCCATCCGACATTCCACCTTACGGTGATTTTGATGACACATGGTTCCGGGCGCACGAAACGCTCTCGGGCGGCCAGGCAAGTTTCCCCTCCGGTCATACTATCGCGGCGTTTGCGGTGGCAGCGGTCTTCGCAGATCGCTACCGCAACCATCGTTGGGCTCCCTGGGTCGCGTATGGCCTTGCTGGCCTTGTAGGCTTTTCGCGCATCACATTATCTGCCCACTTCCCGTCGGACGTCTTTGCGGGTGCCGCGCTCGGCTATCTCATCAGCCACTACGTCGTATTACGCAATCACTAAAGCCACTCGTATAGGCGATCTCGATCGCAAGCCCAGAGTAGGAGGCCAGAGATGAAACAATTCGCGGCAGGCGTAACCGTAACCCTTGTCTGTATTATCGGGGGAGAGTACGCCTACTTCGCCGGAGGCTTCGCGCCGGTGGCTACATCCTCGCGTCCAATGCCGTTCGAAAGGGAACTGGCGCATATGGCGCTGAATGGAAAACTGCAAAGAAATACGCCGAAGACGGTCCCGATTGAGGCCAACGAAGCCAACTACCTTGCAGGTGCGCATGAGTACTTAGTAAATTGCGCTGTGTGCCACGGCGTTCCGGGGAAGGAGAAAACTGCGATCGCCCGCGGAGAGTTCCCCATACCGCCGGAGTTATTGAAGGGGAAAGGTGTCACCGATGATCCACCCGGCGAGACGTATTGGAAAGTGGCGAATGGAATCCGCTTGACTGGAATGCCGGGTTTTGATCAGAGCTTGTCCGACACCCAGATATGGCAAATCTCGCTGATGCTGGCGAATGCTGACAAGCTTCCCAAATCGGTCACCGCGGTGTTAGCGGGACAAGACGAGTCGGCCCAGCCGGCATCAGCGGCTGCCGCCGACCACCCAACTGCACCGAAGTAGCTTCCAGGTAACGGAAGGGCTGCGCGAAATAGTAAGCGGTCAGGAGATCTTCTCGGGCTTCGCAACCTGCGAAACGAAGTGATTGCCTGGAGGAGGCGGTGCTGAGCCGTCATGGGTGCCAAAGCGGATCTCCATGGGAGTGTTCTTGGGAAATACCACGTCCACACCACGCGCCACAAAGTGGGAATAAACGGACCAACCCGCACCATAGAAGGCAAACCCAGCGCTAACCGGACGGGAGTGTGCCAGCAGAGTGATCACGGCGCCCGCGAACCCAAGACTTGCCCCACCCCTTATTCCGGCCCCACCGTAATCCGCGCCCCCTTGCCCCGTCGCGGCGCCGTGGACACCTCCGTCCCTATCAAGATCCAGGGATGTGGCTGCCAGGAAGACGTCGATGGCCGGCATGGCGTAACTCCTCTTCGGCGTTACTGCATGGACGCCGCCTTCGGCATCGAGTTGCAAGTGACTCCCCGAGGCCGCGTCGACACCTTGCAGGCTGGCCTCAACTCTGCGGGGTGCTCCCTGAGGCAACTCCAACTGCTGGAACGTAAAGCGGAGTTGCCCGTTCCTCCCGAAATGCCGGGCGGGAACCGCTTCCGTAACCATACCCTTTAGCCGCGCCCCCTCAGGCAAGATAAGACTGTGGTCAGAAGAGAACAGAGGCTGTGAGACTACGGCCTGAACCGGAGTGTCTCGGTGGTCGGTCGCTGAACTGAGGGCCGTAATCAAGCGGACGCGAACCAAGCTTCCCGCTGGTATAGGCCCACCTGTTTTCTCCAACTGCTGAGGCGCGGGAGTTTCAGAGCCGAAGGTCAAAGGTGTCTTGAGTTCAGCGGTAAAGGTTGTGCCGACGGGCAAAGATAGACGATGGTAAGGGAATCGTGCCCACAGCGCCGACTTCAGTCTATGTAGCTTGCCCGGCGCAGTTACGTTGTTTATTGCTGCTTTTTCTTGATTCAGCACTTGCTGATGAATCTCATCCACTTTGCTCGCTACGCGTCCTTTTTTCTTCTTTTGGTTTCCGCCCGCAACCAGATACACCATGACGGGACCGCCCTGTGAAACATTAGTTTGCAAGGGGATGCGCTTCCCGTCGGGTTCCGTCAAGATATTGAAATCGACGTGTGCCTGCCGCAAGGGCGTGAAGTTGCCATTGGCAATGGCGAGGGCTCGCTGTTTGCGCGGAGCGCTGTCCACCTTAGTCACCTGCCCCATCACTCGGGTACCCGCTGGAATTACCAAGCGGTCAAACACGTAGACATTCTCGGCCAACTTTCCTTCAACGGGAACACCGGCATGCTTGACGGGAACTTTCTTGGTCAAAACGACATGAAGAGGCGCTCCCACCGGGATGGTCAAGGGAAGAGCGTCCGGTCCTGTGGGCCTATCCTGAGCGGAGTCAATCCGAACGCCCCAACAGAGAACCACCAAGGATGCTGCGAACACGTAGACGCGCCGCGATGTTACCATTTGCTGACCTCCAAGGTTTGGTCCTTTTTGCCCGAGCCTATAGGATGCTATCAGGGAGGGCAAAGTTGGGCAAGCAGGAAAATGCCGGATCGGGCGGATGCTATCTCTTAAACATTTTGACGCGAATATCGGGCCAGAATTCCTTGAGTAGATTGAAAAACGTGTCTT
>Ga0187817_10001147_pt1 | contig 12628 bp, 11 predicted proteins | sample NC_wetland_sal_i_17_FD_132431 | JGI IMG/M metagenome (GOLD analysis project Ga0187817, IMG submission 132431) | Wetland sediment microbial communities from Neuse River Estuary, North Carolina, USA - SO4_2 | ecosystem: Environmental > Aquatic > Freshwater > Wetlands > Sediment | place: USA...
CACGATCGGACGTGGCCGCTAAAAGCGCTGTACCCGCGTGACCGGCCTCGCGCAAGATCCCCAGCGCCCGGCCTGCATCGACCGAGGGATCAACCTCTTCCACGCTGAAATACTTGCGGGCTCGCAGCGCGAGTGAATCCGGAGAGAAGGACGCAAGCCCGTGTACCACACGATGAGTGGGCAAGACGACCAGCGCCGGGCTGTCCATGTTGATGAACGTCATCATGACCATTTCGTGCGGAGCGTCTGCCGCGAGTTGCTGTGAGCCTGGCGGACCACCCGCAGCCACAGACCGGCATTCGTTCCGGTAATTGAGCGCGGTCTCGTAGCGATGATGGCCGTCGGCAATAATTAGTGGCTTGTCTCGCATTTTCCCGCGGACCAGTTCGATCAGCTTGGGATCCGAAACCCTCCACAGCTGGTGCAGAACTCCGTAGTCGTCGCGCACTTCGATGTCCGCGCCGGAATCGGTCCGAAGCGCCGCCTCAATCTCACTTGCAGGATCGCGGTACAGCATGAACAGTTGACCGAAATGCGCCCGAGTCGCCCGCAACAGATCCAGCCGATCGGCTTTGGGCTTGGCCAGGGTCTGCTCATGGCGGAACACTACCTTGGCGGAGTAATCCTCGATCTTCCCCAGAGCGATAAATCCCCGCCTTTCCAACTCCTGCTTTCCGCCTGGAGCCACGAAGTGCTGGACATACAGGTAAATCGACGGCTCGGCATCTTGCGAGAAAATGCCTTGCTGGCGCCAAGTCCGGAAGAATCCAGCTGCTCGGGTATATGTGTTTTCCCCGGGATGATCGCTGGCTTCTCGTTTACCAAGGATGATGCGTACCAGGTTGTACGGACTGGCACGGTAATACCCTTCCCGCATCTCAGGGGTGATCTTGTCGTAGGGCTGGGTCACAACACGGCCGGGATCAACCCGCTTGGGGTCGTAGCGCAGGGCGCGGAAGGGGGAAATTTCGGCCATGACTGGAACTGGAAATTGTACTAGAAGCTATCAGGGTACCTCATAAATGATGGTGCGCCATCGTGTTCTCACGTGTTCTCACTCACGACGGGTTCTGAGCGAGATCGCTGTTATCAACGGTTGTTGAGAATCTGTAGGTTAACATTACTGCTGGAACGCACATAGTAGCTATGGTAAATCGTACGGATGCATTCGCGCGCTCGGGGTTAGTGATCCCATGCATCGTGTGAGCCCGCCGTTCTAGCCGCTGGACTTTGGAGTCAATATGCATAGCGTACGTCGCCGAGAATCGACCTCCGCAACCCCTTGGCTCGCCCCGGAGCTAACTATATGCAGCACGACAATTTGACATCCCGGTGACGCCAGGTCTTGACACCAGTGATTAAATGCTATCGAGACGAGCGTGGCTGGGTGAGCAAATTGTTGCAGCAGCGGATGGTGGAGCAGATGGCAAAAATGCCCATTCCGCGGGCTGCAAGCTGTGGTACGATCAGCCCAGATGAGGTATCTATGGCCCGCCATGGTTGGCGCGGGTCGTCCCTGACCCAACGCTGTAGTCTCCAATTGGCACCTCCCCGGACTCAGAGAAGATTCATGCGTCCCGCACAACGGGTATGGGTCTGGATGGTTTTCGTTTTCGTCGCAGCCGCCAGTCTGTGGGTTTCGCCGTATGCCCGGGCACAGACCTCGATCGACGATGTACATGTCACGCCGCGAATTGACCCTCCCAAGCCGGAGGCTCTCACCGAAATCATCGATCCGTCGCTCAAGACCCACACCAAACCTGTGAGGGTCGATGTCAGCCTGGTACTGGTTCCGGTCACCATCACCGACCCGTTGAATCGGCTGGTGACCGGACTCGACAAGGAGAACTTCGAGGTCTACGAAAATAAGGAAGCGCAGGAGGTCAGGACGTTTTCCAGTGAGGACGCGCCGGTCTCCATCGGCGTCATCTTCGACATGAGCGGGAGTATGGCAAGCAAGATCGAGCGCGCACGCGAGGCAGTGGTTGAGTTCTTCAAGACCGCGAACCCGCAAGATGAATTCTTCATGATCACTTTTGCCGATAAGCCGTCGGAGGTTTCAGACTTCACCTCATCCGTGGAAGACATCCAGGGCAAGCTGGTGTATACCGTTCCCAAAGGCAGAACCGCACTACTCGATGCCATTTATTTGGGCATCAGCAAGATGCGACAGGCCAAGTATCAAAAGAAAGCTCTGCTCATCATCTCCGACGGTGGTGACAACCATAGCCGCTACACCGAAGGCGAGATCAAATCGATGGTCAAAGAAGCCGACGCGTTGATCTACGCGATCGGCATTTATGACCACTATTTCCCGACCGAAGAAGAACGCCTTGGCCCCGCCTTGTTGAGCGAGATCGCTGAATTGACTGGAGGCCGTGCCTTTACCATCGATAATCCCAACGACTTGGCGGATGTGGCGACAAAAATCGGGATCGAGCTGCGTAACCAATATGTGCTCGGATACCGTCCTAAGAACCCTGGGCACGACGGAAAATGGCGTAAGATAAGAGTGAAATTACTTCCGCCCAAAGGACTACCGCCGCTCCGGGTTTACGCCAAGACGGGCTACTATGCGCCTTCGGAATGATCGTGTTCTGAGTCTGCTGGTCCTCTTCTTTCTTTTCCTAACAATCGCAGGCGGGGCGCTCCAATCCCAACAACCGCAACCCACCGCGCCGACGGGGCAAGATCCTGCTGCATCCTCGGCCGCAACTCCAGCCCAACCGCCCCGGGACAATAGCCAGGCCCCTGCCGCGGACGACAGCACGTTTGTCTTCAGGGCCGAAGTCCAAAACGTCATCCTTCATGCCACCGTCGTGGACGACAAGAAGCATCTGGTGATGAATTTGGAGAAGGATGCCTTCAAGGTGCTTGAGAACAATCAACCGCAAGCCATTCTTGCCTTTGCTCACGAAGACGTTCCGGTTGCGATGGGCATTGTGATCGATAACTCCGGTTCGATGCGGGAGAAGCGCGACAAGGTGAACAAGGCCGCTTTGAACCTGGTGCGTTCCAGCAACTCTCAGGACCAGGTTTTCGTGGTCAACTTCAATGACGAGTACTATCTGGATCAGCCGTTTACCAGCAACATAAACCTCCTGAAGGAAGCTCTCGAGAAGGTCGAGGCGCGTGGCGGCACAGCGCTCTACGATGCCGTGGTAGCTTCAGCCGAGTACATGAAAAGGAATGCCAGGTTGCAGAAGAAGGTTTTGTTTGTCGTTACTGACGGCGAAGATAATGCCAGCCGCGAAACCTTGGAGCAAGCCCTTCACCGCCTGCAGGAAGAAAACGGGCCCACCGTCTATGCCATCGGGTTGCTGGGAGAAGAGAAAGCCCGACGCGCCCGCCGGGCACTGGAGACCATTGCGCAGGGAACCGGCGGCATCGCGTTTCTTCCCAGGACTCTCGACGAAGTGGACGAGATCAGTCGTACCGTCGCCCACGACATTCGCAGCCAATACATGATCGGCTACAAGCCCAGCGCTCCCAAGACCGCTGGCGGCTACCGCACCATCCATGTCGAGGCCCGCGCCAAGGGATACGGCAAACTGAGCGTCAGAACGCGTACCGGCTACTACCCCGGCCAGGAACAGGCCCGGTAAGCCGCGCAGGCCGGGAAAGCGAGCTGGCACAAACTCGGTAGAGATGGCCCCAATCCGATGAATCTGAGATCCCTAACGCTCCCGATTCTCCTGATCGCCACCTGCGCGGCCCAGCAACTAACCTTCCGCAGCCAATCCAACCTCGTCCTCGTCCCAACCCTTGTTAAAGACGCCGGCGGCAAACCGGTTTACGGCTTGCAGGCTAAGGATTTCATCATCGAAGACGACGGGGTCGAGCAGGCAGTTCAACTTGACGAAGCTCCGCAATCGCAGCCGGTTTCCCTGGTCATTGCCATCCAGCGTGGACGCAGGGCATCGTACGAGTTCGCCAGAATGAAGGGCTTGAGCGAACTGTTGGAGCCGCTTCTCAGCCAGGGGCAAACTCAGTGCGCTCTGGTCGAATTCGACAGTACAGTCCATCTGGCGCAAGACTTCACAGATGACCCCGACCTGATTGCCAAGGATCTGAAAAACTTGAACCCCGTGGGCGACGGCAAAGCAGCAATTCTGGACGCAGTCTATTACTCGGAGAAACTGTTGGGAAAAGTTCCGGACCAACGCCAGCGGGTCTTGCTGCTCATCAGCGAAACCCGCGACCACGGCAGCATCTGGGCGAAGAAGATCGAAGATGTCGTGTCTTTGATCGGAAGCAGCAACACAACCATGTTCGCGCTCGCCTTTTCCCCGTCGGTTTCCAACGTCCTGGATACCATGCGTGGCAACAACATCGAAGAAATGAACGCCGGTCCAGACCTCATTGCGGTCTTAAAGATGACGGCACAGGCGATGCGAAAGAACGCACCCAAGGCAATCGCCTCGATGACGGGAGGAGAATACGAGCTTTTCGAGACCCGCAACAGTTTTGAAGATCGCATGTTGGACTTCAGCAATCACTTGCACAGCCGCTGTCGGCTGAGCTTTGAGCCAAATGATCCTCGCGTTGGGTTGCACCGCATTCGAGTCGCGCTGCGAACGCCGGGAAATGTCACGGTTTTGGCAAGAAATCGTTATTGGGCAGGGCAGAGCCCATAGCCCGGGCAGTTATGCGGCCGCCTTGGTAGTTCTATCTCAAGCATGGGTCTTCTTCGTGACCTTTTGCGAGAACTTTGCGTTCTTTGCGGTTCAAAGCTCTTAACCGCCAAGTACGCGAAGAATCGCTAAGAGCGCAGAGGACGGTCGCCTGATCTCGCCTAATTGGAGATTAGGACACTAGCGATCCCTTTTTGGGCGATTGACGCCTTCTTCCGGCTTCCGTACCCTGTAGAGTGCAAAAGAGCACCGAGACCACCCAACTCAAAGTCACCGACGACATCACCAAACTGGTCGGTGACACGCCCCTGCTCAAGCTCACGCGGCTGGTGCCGTCCACTTCGGCCGAGGTTTACGCCAAGCTGGAGTATCTGAACCCTGGCGGGAGCGTGAAAGACCGGGCTGCGATTGGAATCATCCGGGACGCCGAGGCGAAAGGTAGTCTTAAGCCGGGTGGCACCATCGTCGAGGCGACTGCTGGGAACACCGGTATCGGCCTGGCGCTTATTGGTGTCAACCGCGGCTATAAGGTCGCCTTGTTTGTGCCCGAACGATTCTCGGAGGAAAAAGTCATGATCATGCGGGCCCTCGGCGCCGAGGTCACGCGGACCCCGGACGACGAGGGCATGCAGGGAGCCATCAAACGCGCCAACGAACTGGCCGCCCGTGACTCCAAGGCTTTCATGGCATCGCAGTTCGAGAATCCCGCCAATCCTGACTACCACTACGAAACCACCGCCAGCGAAATCTTCGAACAGATGAATGGGCGAATTGATGCTGTAGTCATCGGCTCAGGTACCGCCGGCACATTTACCGGGATCGCCCGTTACATGAAAGAGCGGCTGCCGAAGGTGCTTGCGTACGCAGTGGAGCCGCAAGGTTCAATCCTCGGAGGCGGTCAGCCCGGCAAGTACAAAATCGAAGGGATCGGGGCGAGTTTTATCCCCAAGAATTTTGATGCTTCGGTGTGTGATGAAGTCATCATGGTGACTGACCCGGAGGCTTTCGATATGGTCAAACAGTTGGCCTCTCGTGAGGGAGTACTGGCCGGTTCCAGTGGCGGCGCCAATGTAGTCGCTTCTTTGCGGGCGGCAAAACGCCTGGGGCCGGGAAAACGCGTGGTCACCATCATTCCTGATTCCGCCGAACGGTATTTGTCGAAAAAGATTTTCGAAGGAGGAATCTAGGTAGCCCTCGGCATTCAGCAATCAGCGCTCAGTCGCGCAGGCTCTAAAGGCTGAATGCTGAGGGCTGAGTGCTGAATGCTCTGAGTCTAAGCATGAAGAACGACAAGCATCCCGGTTTCGCAACGCGCGCCATCCACATCGGTCAGGAACCCGATGCCGAAACCGGCGCCGTCACCGTCCCAATCTACGCCACGTCTACGTATGTCCAGCAGGAGATCGGCAAACATAAAGGATACGAGTACTCGCGCGTCTCCAATCCCACCCGCACCCGCTTGGAACAGAATCTGGCGTCCCTTGAAGGTGGTGTCGCCTCGCGTGTCTTCGCCAGTGGGATGGCTGCGACCAATGCCATTTGCACCATGTACAAGTCCGGCGACCAAGTGGTCTGTGGCAACAATCTGTATGGCGGTGTGCCGCGCTTATTCAACCAGATACTGAGCGGCTACGGAATTGAATTCACTTATGTTGATACTTCGGACGTGAAGAATGTGGAGCGGGCTATTCGCAAAAGCACCCGCATGGTGTATGTGGAAACACCTACCAATCCGCTGATGGCGCTCAGCGATATCAAAGCCATTAGCGAAGTCTGCCGGCGTAAGAAGGTCGATCTTGTGGTGGACAACACCTTCATGTCTCCTTATTTTCAGCAACCGATCGCTCTCGGGGCGGACATGGTCGTCCATTCCACAACCAAGTTTCTGAATGGTCACAGCGATGGCCTGGGCGGGGTGGTTGTCTGCACGAGGCCAAAGCAAGCCGAGCAACTCGGCTTCGTACAAAAAGCAGCCGGGGCGATTCTTTCGCCGTTTGAGTGCTTTCTTGTACTCCGGGGAGTGAAGACACTAGCCGCACGCATGCAGCAGCACGACCGCAGCGGCCGTGTGGTCGCTGACTTCCTCACCAAACACAGGAAAGTGAAGAAGGTTTTCTATCCCGGCCTGCCGGATCACCCGCAGTACGACCTGGCGCAAAAGCAGATGTCCGGCTTCGGTGCCATGATCACTTTTGAAACCGGCTCTCTCGCCAATGCCAACAAGATGCTGAGAAAGGTCCGCGTCTGTTCGCTGGGAGAATCACTCGGCGGGGTAGAGACGCTCATCTCCCACCCTGCGACCATGACGCACGCGGCTTTGGGTGAAAAGGGTAGAAAAGAAATCGGCATCACCGATGGAATGGTACGTATTTCCGTCGGGATCGAGGATGTGGAAGACATCATCGCCGATCTCGATCAGGCCCTGGCGGCGATCTGAAGACCGAGTTGCCACAGATCAGCACTGATGAAGGCTGATTTGGTGATTCAAGAGATCCAGGTGATTCTAGGTCTGATCTGCGTTCATCCGCGTAATCAGCGGCTAAAGAGATGATGACCTTACTCGACCGACTCCTCAATCCACTTCAGATACTCCTTGCTTCCGTCTTCGATCGCTAGACACATACATTCCGGCAACTCGTACGAATGCAACTCCTTGATGGTGTCGCGCACCCTCTCGAAGGCGACAGCCGTGGTCTTGATCCACAGTAACCACTCTTGTGCTTCCTCGCTTTTGCCCTGCCAGCGGTAAATCGACTGCACCCCGGAGACGATGTTTACACAGGCCGCGAGCTTGCGCTCGATCAGCGCGTCGGCAATCCGGCGCGCCTGGATCATGGATTCGGCAGTAGTCAGGACGAGTTTCTTATCTGTCATATAGAATCAGCCTTCAGTCCACTTTCCAGTTTACGGCATCAAGGATTTACAGTTCACCGGAGATTTCTGAGAGATGGCCACCCCGATCAAGTTCGGCACTTCCGGCTGGCGCGCCGTGATCGCAGAGGACTTCACCATAGCCAACGTCCGCCGCGCGGTCAGCGGGATTGCCCGCTACGTGCTTTCCCAAAAGCCGACAGGCGCTCGCGTCATCGTGGGCCGCGATCCGCGTTTTCTCGGTGAAACCCTGTGCAGCCTGGCCGCCGATATCCTGGCCACTCACGAAATTACGCCCCTGGTGATCGCCGAGGCTGCTCCCACTCCGGCCATTTCTTACGCTGTCATTCGCGAACACGCAGATGGCGCCATCAATTTCACCGCTTCTCACAATCCTCCTGAGTACAACGGCATCAAGTTCTCCACTCCCGACGGGGCACCTGCCTTGCCGGAGGTCACCCAGCGGATCGAATCGGAAATCGAAGCGCTCGACAGGAGCGGAGGTGATCAGCGCCCGGTAGCTTCAAAGCCCGCGCAGACGCTGGACCCGCGAGGTGCATATCTTGCCCGTCTCAAAGAAATCGTTGATCTCAGCGTCATCAAGAAGTCCGGCCTGCGCATTGTATTTGATCCCTTCTGGGGAGCCGCACGTGGCTATCCGGACGCGCTCCTCCGGGATGCCGGTGTTGAAGTAATCACAGTCCATGACTATCGCGACGTGCTTTTCGGCGGCCACGCTCCCGAGCCAGACGATCGTCTGCTCGAAGATGCGAGAGCAGCCATACGCCAAGCCAAGGCTCACATCGGCATGGCCACCGACGGCGACGCGGACCGCTTCGGCATCGTGGACGAGGACGGCACGTTCGTTCAGCCTAATTACATCATCGCCCTGCTGTTCGATTATCTGGTAGAGAGCCGTGGCTGGCGAAACGGAGTAGGGAAGTCGGTGGCAACCACCAACTTTATTAATGCTCTCGCCAAACACCATAAGATCGAACTGCACGAGACCCCGGTCGGCTTCAAGTACATTGGGGAGCTCATCAAGCAGGACAAAATCGTAATCGGCGGCGAGGAAAGTGCCGGCTTGTCGATTCGTCATCATGTGCCCGAAAAAGATGGCATCCTCGCCGGACTGCTTTGCTGCGAGATGGTGGCTCGCCGGGGCAAGACGCTTAACCGCCAGTTGCACGATCTATTTGCCGAAGTTGGTTCCTTTTATCCCCGCCGCGAAAACTTCCGCTTGACGCCCGAGGTGAAAGAGAAGTTCACTGAGAAGCTGCAGCAGAATCCCGGGGACTTCTTTGGCCGCAAGGTGAACGAGGTAGTGCGCACCGACGGGCTGAAGTTGGTCTGCCAGGATGGTTCCTGGGTTTGCTACCGTCTCTCGGGGACTGAGCCGGTGGTTCGGGTCTATTCCGAAGCCGGAACCGAGCAGGATCTGCAGAAGTTGAGCGCGGCAGCTAAACAATGGATCTTCGAGTAGGAAGCCTTCCCAAAGTTCGAATTCTGCCAAACCCCGAGGGTAGGTTGCGCACGCTCGTCGAACGCGCCCCCCAGGCAGAAGCCTGGGCGAATCGCATGATGCAAGAACTGCGCCCGTACATGACCATGCTGTACGACATCCGACGTCGCATCGCCACCGGTGCCATTGCTGCATTGGCGATATGGCTGTTCGTCCACGTGACATTTGGCGCCAATGGCATGGTGGTGTACCAGGAGAAAAAGGGCGAGTATCAGAGTTTGCAAAAGGAGATCCATGATCTGCAGCAGGAGAACGACCGCTCCAGTCAGCAGATCAAGGCGCTCGAAACCGATCCCAAGTCGATTGAGAAAGAAGCGCGCGAGCAGTTGCACTATGCCCGCCCCGGTGAAGTGATTTATGTCTCGCCGCCCAAACCCCCCGCCCCTCCGTCCCCGCAATCGAAAGTCGCGCGGAAGTAATCCAGAGCCTCCCGTCCCCGGTGTTGTGGTATAGTTGCAAGCAATTTCTCGTGACACAAGTGATTGGCCACGGGTTGGGGTTGATGTCCTTACAACGGATTTAGTAAGGGACAGTTGCAGCGGGAACGTCAACCAATTTAGAACAAACATCTGCGGCCCAGCCGCTCACCCAGGAGTTTTCGCTATGAAGAAAGTTCTACTGATGTTACTGGCTCTCTCCCTCGTCCTGTTCATGGTGTCGGTGGTTTCCGCCAGCGACAAGACAACTGTAAACGGTTACGTCAGCGATTCGCAGTGCGGCGCCAAGGGCGCCAAAGACGGCCATGCCGACTGCATGAATAAGTGTCTCTCCAAGGGCGCCAAAGCCGTAATCGTAACCGACAAGGATCAGAAGGTACTGACAATCGACAATCCGGACGCGGTGAAGGGGCATGAAGGACACCATGTCGCCGCAACCGGCACAGTCACCGGTGATTCCGTTCACATCGATAGCTTGAAGATGATGTGATTCCCAGGATCAACAGGGCAGAGGGGCGGCTCCGGGCCGCCCTTTTTGCTCTTACGGGGTAAAGAGGACGCCCGGAATCTACCGCACCACGCCTTGCAACGGAGAACTTGCCGTCGCATACAGCTTCTTCGGCATGCGCCCCGCGAGGTATGCCTCACGTCCGGCAATCACCGCGTGCTTCATTGCGTCCGCCATGAGCACGGGATCCTGAGCACCGGCGATCCCGGTGTTCATCAGAACAGCATCCGCGCCCAATTCCATGGCGATCACCGCATCGGACGCGGTGCCGACACCCGCATCCAAAATCAGCGGCACGCCCGTAATCATCTCCCTCAGAATCCGGATATTGGCGGCGTTCTGCACACCCAGGCCGCTGCCAATCGGGGCTCCCAGCGGCATAATCGCGCTAGCTCCGGCGTCCAGCAGCCGTTTGGCCACGACTACATCATCTGAGGTGTAGGGAAGAACGGTGAATCCTTCTTTCACCAATACGCGTGTGGCTTCCAGCGTGGCTTGTACATCGGGATACAAAGTGGCCTGATCACCGATGACTTCGAGCTTCACCCAATCCGAAAGCCCGACCTCGCGGCCCAGGCGCGCGGTACGAATCGCCTCGTCTGCCGTATAGCAACCCGCCGTGTTGGGAAGCAGGAAGTATTTCTTCGGATCAATGTAGTCGAGCAGCGATTCCTTGCTGCGGTCGAGGTTCACGCGGCGCACTGCGACCGTGACCATTTCTGCGCCACTCGCCTCCAGTGCCCTGGCATTTTCCGGAAATGATTTGTATTTCCCCGTGCCTACGATCAGTCGGGAACCAAATTCGCGACCAGCGATGATCAATGAGTCCGTCATGCTTTTATTGTAATGAAAGCTGGGCGGCGCGAACACCTAGCGTGGGACGTATTTCTGGCGCGGGCTCCGGCGGTGTCATGTCCGGACAGGAATCCGTACCACGGAAACCGTCCTGCACGTCTCGACTGGCACCGTCCTAACGAGCTTGCACCTTCGATACTTGGATAGACATGCCAAGCGGCGCATTCTAGCAGTGCCCGAACCAGACTGGGTTAAACGCCCATGACCAAGCGAAATCGACAACTCGTGGATTTCATCTTTGTTCTCCTGGCTACATTGTGCCTCGCCGGTTGCGGAGGTTCCAGCAGCTTCCAGCTGCCCAATTCCAGCACTCCTCCGCCTTCCGGAACCGCGTCTTCAGTCACGAAAGACGGCATCACCTGGACTTTCAGCCAACCGGGGAAGGTCGGACAATTTGTTACTGGCGACTACTATGTGGTGGGTCCAGTCACGATTATTGCCATCGACCCTGCGCCCACTACCTCTTCGCCTTACGAAAACGGCTCGGTACTGAACCTGCCGACCGCCAACAGCAAAAGCGGCTTCGATTCCCGGCTCAACGACGGGACGGACGAGTCGTGGTGGTTTGACGCATCTTTGCGATCCTATCCTCCCATCTCTTTAGAGCCAGGAGACGCGCTGGTTTCTTCCATCAGCTTGGCGCAGATTCACTCGGTTCCCGAAGTGATGCGTGCTTCCGACATGAGCGCGAGCCCGGTGGCAACGGTTTCGGTGCTCACGGTTCTTTCGGCGGCGCCCTCTGCCGACGCCTTCCGTCCTTCTTACTGCGATCGAAGTCAAACCATCTATCACGCCGATTCGTTACAGAGAAATCTCTTGCCTTCTCTCGTACCGCCGAATCCTTCCAACACTCCGCCGCTTTCGCAGTTCGAGACCTGGTACCGTCAGCCCTGGATCGATACCAACCCGTTCCTCTTTGATGCCCCGGCCCGATACATGCCGAGCTACGGTCAGCACATCGCTTTCGCCGATTCGTACGCGTCGCTTCTCTTGATGTTGAATTTTCCGGCCGATCAAAAAGTCAATCTCACGAACTATTTTGTGCAGTATGGCATCGATCTCTACGGCTGCGTGCAGGCTGGCTATGGATGGCCGGCATTTGGAGGGCATCGCAGCGGAAGAAAACTGCCGATCATCTTTGCTGGAATCTTGTTGAACAACGACGGTATGAAAAACGTGTCTACCACCTACCCCAACCAGTTTGGGGAAGACATGCAAACGGTCTACGTCAACAAAATCCCTGGAGGTTATCAGCAGGCGTGGCAAGGGGCCGCCGTGATATATGGAGGCCATTACGGTGTGAACGCCGACGGTACGCCGGTCAGCGCTGGCTTATACGGTCCCTATGAACAACTCCAACCTGCAAGCTGGCCATTGCTCAATGGCAACGAGCAGCTAGGAGAGGCCTATCGAAGATGCTGTACGTCCGTCTCGTGGGTTGGCGAGGCGCTCGCCATCCACATCCTCAATGCCGAGACCGTTTGGAACTATCCCGCGTTCTTTGACTACGTGAACCGCTGGATGACCGAAGATGACGCCCAGGCCGTCGCTGAAATCAAGGCGCAAACTGGATTTGACTACAGCGCGAACTGGGAGCGACAGGGACAGACGCAATACTGGCTTCAAGGAGAATTTCCTCAGTACACGTTTATCGATGATATGTGGAATGCATATCATCAGTGAGAGGCTCGAGAGACTCCCATCTTGCACCAGCATGCTCACTATTCGGCCTTGGACACCAGACCCGCGGCTTCCGCCCGTTCGTACATCTCTTCAATCTGTTTTCGATATCGTTCTTCCA
>Ga0187817_10001148_pt1 | contig 12627 bp, 6 predicted proteins | sample NC_wetland_sal_i_17_FD_132431 | JGI IMG/M metagenome (GOLD analysis project Ga0187817, IMG submission 132431) | Wetland sediment microbial communities from Neuse River Estuary, North Carolina, USA - SO4_2 | ecosystem: Environmental > Aquatic > Freshwater > Wetlands > Sediment | place: USA: North...
AGCCCCTCGGTATAGTACGTGATCGCGTCGGCGTAGGTCCCTTGGGCCCGGAGCGCCTCCGCGATCTCGAAGTAGGCATGGGGGTCTCCGCGGGCGGCCTGGATCGCGCTCTTCAGCACGATGAGGCCCTCCGACCGGCGTCCGGCCTTGAGTAGGAGCTGGCCCTTTCGGCGGAGGTAGACCGGGTTGCCCGGATCCCGCTGGAGGAGCAGGTCGACGTAGCGGAGCGCCCGGGTTTCCTGATTCAACCGGCTGAGGGTCTCGACGAGGCCCCAGAAGAGGTCCACATCTTCCAACCCAAGCGAGACCGCCTTCTCGTAGGCCTCGCGCGCTTCGTTCTGGCGGTCCATGTCGCGGAGAACGTGACCCAGTTCCTTCGCGATGTCTCCCCGCTGGCTGAACTCCGGGTTGTTCAGGAACTCGCGGTAGGCCTTGATCGCGCGCTGCGGGTCGTGCACGAGGCGCGAGGCCCGCGCGACGCCGAGCTGCGCCGCAGACCGAAGTTTCGGCTCGAGCGTGGCGCGTTCGTACGAGACCATCGCTTCGCGGGCGGCGGCCTCCCGGTCGGCGGAACCGTCCGCGAGCTCGTAGGCAGCGCTCAGGTACAGATTCCCGCGCTCGAGAGCCACATCGTATCGGGTCGGATCGAGCCGGAAGAGCGCGTCGAGCACGGGCACGAGGTCGGGCGCCCGGTTCAGGTCGACGAGGAGCTGCTTCTGTTCGAGGAGGTACCGCGTCTCGTTGGGCTCCTTCGCGCTCAGCTGCGCGTAGAGTTCGAGCGCCTTCTCCTGTTCGCCAGACTGCGCGAGCGCCGCGGCGAGGGCCGCCTGCGTCTCTGCATCCGCGGGCTCGGTCTTGAGCACCGCTTCGGCGAACTCGCGCACGACCTCGGCTCGGGAGGCGGCCTGGGCGGCATGGAGGACCCGCTTGAGCTCCGCGACTTCCGTCGGGTGGTCCGCAAGGATCTCCCGGCCGGTGCGTAGGGCGTCGTCGAAGGAGCCGACGGCGAGGAGGAGGTCGAGCAGGGATCGCTGCGCGTCCAGGCTCTGGGGAGACGCCTCGAGGATCGCCCGAGCCGCCTCGATGGCAACGTCGTTTCGGTTCCGCGCGACGGCCGCGGTTCTCAGTGCCTGCAGATTCGCAAGGTTCCGTGGGTCGAGCTCTCGCAAGCGTTGCCGGGCGGCGAGAAGAAGGTCGGGTTCCTGCCCGTTCTTCTCGAGGTCCGAAGCGATCTCTCCGAGGGCGACGGCGTCGAGCAGGTCCTTGGCCTCGATGAGCCCTTGGTAGAGGGGTACCGCCTCCTCGAGGCGTCCCATCGCGAACAGGAGGCGCGCCTTCAGGAACCGGACGTGAGGGTCGTCGGGATGGACCGCCGCGACGGGCTGGAGCGTCTCGAGCGCCGGCTGGAGCTGGCCGAGCGTGGCGAGCAGCCGGGCCTTCTCGAGGAGGAGCTCCGGGTCTCCCGGGTCGGCTGCGAGGAGCGCGTTGGCGGCCTCAAGCGCTTGCTGCTCTCCGCCTCCGGATCGGGCGAGCTGGAGCTTCATGCGCAACGCGACGGGGTGCTTGGGGTCGAGCTTGAGCGCTCGGTCGACGTACTGGCTCGATGCGGCCTCGAGTCGTTGGGCGGCGAGGTACGCCTCGACGGCCTCGGCGTTCCGTTCCAGTAACTTCAGCGCATCGCCCTTCGTGGCCCACGCACGTTTGTCATGGGGATTCGCTTCGAGGGACTTGTCGAGCAGGAGCACCGCCTGGTCGATCTGCCGGTTCAGGGCGAGAAGAACCAGCGCTTTGTGATGGAGAAGTTCCGACGAGCCGGGCGAGAGGGAGAGACCGACCTCGACGGCACGCAGGGCGAGCTCCGCCTGGGAGCGCCGGTAAAAGGCCATCGCCGCCCGATCGAGGTCGTGGGCGACCTCGGCCGAGCCCTCGTCCAAGTCCTTGCGGTGCTCCTCGACGTTCGCGAGGAACCGCTTGAGCGACTCGAGTTGCCGGTCTGCTTCATGAGCGGCTTCGAATCTCTCGGCCTCTCGGAAGAGCCGCCGGGTTTCCTCGAACGCGGAAGTACCCGGAGCGCCACGAGGGGGGGACTCTCGGGACTGTTCCATTGCTCCGGCGAGCGCGAGCCGGTGTTGCGATAAATAGATTCGTCGAGTGAGGAAATCCCCCGGTGGACGCCGGAGCTCACCCCCGGGCGCCTTATGGTCCCCGGAAGGTCCTCCCTGACATGCCCACTCGCCGGCGTCGACAGGTCCGGAAATCGATCTTCGACCCGGTCCATGGCATCGTCGCGGTGGAGGGCGCCCCGCTCGAGCTGATCGGGCACCCCGCGTTCCAGCGATTGTGGGGGATCCGGCAAACCGGATTCGCTCACCTCGTCTTTCCGGGCGCGAACCATACGCGACTCGAGCATTCGCTCGGGGTGTTCTGGGTCACGCGTCAGATGGCCGACCATCTCGGGCTGTCCCCCGAGGAGTCGCTGGCTGTCTCGGTCGGCGGACTACTCCATGATCTGGGACACGGGCCCTTCTCCCACACGCTAGACCCCTCTTCCCACGAGGTGCTCGGCTTCGGCCACGAACGAATTTCGCGCGCGTGGATCACCGGCGAGTCGCTCGAGGGGATCACAGACGCGGCGCCCCCCGACGCGGTGGCGATCCCGGAAACGCTCAGCCGCGCCGGTGTCTCTCCCCAGCTGGTCGCCGACCTCGTCGACCCCGCCGCGGGTCAGGACTCCCACCCGTCGCTTCGCGCGATGCTGCACGGCGCGATCGACGCCGACCGGATCGATTACCTGCAACGAGACGCGCACTACACGGGGGTGGCGCATGGAACGATCGACGCGGCCCGTCTACTGGACACCGTCCGGGAACGGAAAGGTCGCCTCGTGTTCGCCGAAAAAGGGCGCAACGCGGTCGAAGGATTCCTCGTCGGCCGGGCGCTGATGTACTCGTCCGTCTACTTCCACAAGACGGTGCGCAGCGCCGAGGTGATGGCGCAGAGCGCCCTCGAGCGTCTCCCCGAATACCCGGCCGTGTCCCACTCCGTCTTCGGCATGACCGATGGCGAGTTCTTCGGATACCTTACCGCGGCCTCCTCCCGCGGCGCCGACATGGTGCGTCGGTTCCGATCCCGGCAGCTCTTCAAGCGAGCCCTTGCCTGGCGAGAGATTCCGTCGGGCCTGGGTACCGCGGTACGCCGGTTGGTCAAGCGACCGGCTGAGCGGCGGCAGGTCGAGGATCTGCTCGCTGACCGACTCGGTTTCCCGAACGGGACGGTCCTGCTCGACTTGGCAGGACTCTCCTCGCGAGCGGTGCCGGGAGATTGGGCCGAGGTCGGCCTCCTCGGAGACCGGCGCGTGACCTACCCGTTCCGGTCCCCGAGCGTGTGGCGCGACCTCGCCATGCGACCTCCGACGGCGTGGAAGGTGGCCGTCTACGTACCGCCAGACCGTCGCGCGTTGGCGGAGCGTCGGCTCGACGGGTTGCTGCGGCGCGTCCTGTGACCGGGAGTCCCGATAGCCGGTCGTGACCCGGTAACGGCAAGGTTAGCCCCGCCCCATCTAGGCGCACCGTCAAATCCCCCTTGCTTCTCGCGAAGCACCAATCCGAGGGAGTTCAGTCGATGGAGATGCAACCGGGTCAGATGGCGTACGACCGAGCGAGCACCGTTTTCTCGCCGGACGGCCGCCTGTTCCAGGTCGAATATGCGCTCCAGGCGATCCAGATGGGCGGCACCGCGGTCGCGGTCACGTACCCGGACGGGATTGTCTTCGTGGCATTCCGAAACCTGCCGAGCAGCCCTCTCGCTCGTTCCGCCTCGATCGAGAAGAGCTTCGCGATCGATACCGGCATCGGCTGCGTGACCGCCGGTCTCATCGCCGACTCCCGGATCCTGGTCGACCACCTCCGGCTCGAGGCGCAGCGCCACAAGATCCTGTACGGCGAGACGGCTCCCTACCCGACGCTCGCGGCCGCTCTCGGCACGTTCCTGCAGCAATTCACCCAGTTCGGCGGCACGCGGCCGTTCGCCGTGTCGATCCTCCTGGGCGGCTTCGGCGCTCATGGGCCGGGGATCATCGAACTCGACCCGAGCGGCGCCACCATCGGCTGGAAGGCCTACGCGATCGGCCGGAACCGCCGGGCGGTGGCCGATTTCCTCGAACAGAAGATCGAGGATGTCAAGGACGAGGACAGCGCGTTCAAGCTCGCGGTAGCGGCGGTGGCCGAAGGGTCGACGACCCCGTTCCCGGCCGAGGCGCTGGATGTGTCGTTCCTCGAGGCCGACAAGGACCTCCTCCGGCTCACGGCCGCCGAGGTGGCGAAGCGCGTTCAGGGGCTGCCGTTCATTGGCGAGCCGGAGCGGAACCCCCGGACCAAGGGCGCCTAAGCGGGGCCCGGGGCCGGCTTCGGCGTACCCCGCGCCGCGTCGGCCGCCTCCATCTCGCGGCGTAGGCCCATTCGCCGACGCGTGCGGTGGTACGTGACCGCGAAGCGATGGGCCTCGTCCCGTACGGCCCGGAGAAGGAGCATCGGCGGCCCGTTGGGGTTCCGGGCAACCGGTCCCTTCCGGTCGGGGAAGTAAAGCTCCTCCTCTCGCTTCGCGAGGCCCACGACGGGAACCTCTTCGGCCAGTCCGAGCTCCTCGACCACGCCGAAGGCGGCGGCCACTTGACCCGCGCCGCCGTCAATGAGCAGTAGGTCCGGCAGCTTCTCCGATTCCGCCAACTGCCGCTGGAGCCGCCGGCGCACCACCTCGGCCACCATCGCAAAATCGTTCGTGCCCTCGACGGTGCGGATCTTGAAACGTCGATAGTCGTCCTTGAGCGGCCGACCGTCCTGGAACACCACCAGGGAACCGACGGCCTCCGAGCCTTGGAAGATGGAGATGTCGATGCCCTCGATCCGGTTCGGCAATCGCGGGAGGCGAAGCATGTCCATCAGCGCCTTCAGTACGTCGCGCGGCACAGCGGCCGGGGCGACCTGGTCGAGCGTGCTCATCGCCAGCCGGCTGGCCAACCGGGCCAACGACGCGGGCCGACCGGTCGGAGCGAACCGGACCTCGATCCTCCGGTCTCTCTCTAGCCATTCGACCGCCTCGTCGATCCCCTCCGGTTTGGGGCCGGCGATGTAGATCCGGGACGGAGCGACCGTCTGTTGTCCGTAGTATTGAGTGAGGAATTGCCGGAGCAGCTCGCCCGGCTCGGGAGGGTCGTCGGCCGGGAACCCCATCACGTGGGGCTCGCTCTGCCGTACCTCCCCCTCCTCGACGCGGAGCAGCCCCACGGCGACCCGGAGGGTCCCGGGGTTCCGCGGCAATGCCACGGCGAGAACGTCGACGCGCCCATCGCCCGGTCCGATGACATGCTGCCGCTCGTCGAGGGAGCGGAGACCGCGAAGGGCGTCTCGGAGTCGGGCCGCGCGCTCGAACTCCTGCGCACGGGCGGCGGCCTTCATCTGGGTCTCCAGGGACGCGGTGATCCCCTTGCCGTGGCCACGAAGCGCCGCCACCGCGTCATCGACCTGGGCCCGGTAGGCCGTCCGGTCGACCAGCCCGATGCACGGTGCGGTGCACTGCTGCAGGTAGTAGTAGAGACAGGCCCGCTTCGGAAGGCGAATGCATCGCCGGATCTGGAACGTCTCGGACAGGAGCCGAGCGACGCTGCGGGCCTCCCGTGCGCCGGTGTAGGGCCCGAAGAGCATCGTGTCGCGGCCCCGACGGGGCCGCCGCACGACGAGGATCCGGGGAAAGGTCTCCCCCATCGTGACGGCGATGTACGGGTAGCTTCGGTCGTCCTTGAGGAGCGTGTTGTAGGGTGGCTGGTACTGTTTGGTGAGCGTCGCCTCGAGCAGGAGCGCCTCCCGCTCGTTCGCGGTCGGCACGAACTCGACGCTCGTGCTGCGTCCCAGGATCCATTCGTCCTTCTCGACGTGCACCTTCAGGTGGTCCAGGACTCGCCGACGAAGGTGCTTCGACTTGCCGACGTAGACCACCTCGCCGTCGGGGCCACGGAACAGGTAGACCCCGGGAGTGTCCGGGCCCGGCCGGAAGCGCTCCTCCGGCCCGTAGGCCCACTGGCTCGCGGGCACGAAGCCGGGCAGGGGGTCCGGCGCGTCCTTCATCGGGCCAGGGTAGGCATCGGCCGGAGGACGGGCCGAAGGAACTCGGCCGTGTACGAGCCCGGCGCCCGGGCGATATCCTCCGGGGTGCCTTCCGCGACCAGGCGCCCGCCTTTGTCACCGCCGTCGGGACCCAGGTCGATCACCCAGTCGGCGGACTTGAGCACGTCGAGGTTGTGCTCGATGACCGCGACGGTGTTCCCGCCTTCTCGGAGCCGGAAGAGCACCTCGAGCAATCGACGCACATCCTCGAAATGCAACCCGGTCGTCGGCTCGTCGAGGAGATAGAGCGTCCGGCCCGTCGGCGGCTTCCCTAGCTCGAAGGCGATCTTGATCCGCTGCGCCTCGCCGCCGGACAGGGTCGTCGCGCTCTGGCCCAGCTTGATGTACCCCAAACCCACCTGCGAGAGGAGCGCCAATCGGCCCTCGATCCGCCGGTGGTTCTCGAAGAACGCGCGCGCGTCGTCGACCGTCATGTCGAGGACGTCCGCGATGGTCTTGCCCTTGAAGCGCACCTGGAGGGTCTCCTGATTGAACCGCTTCCCGCCGCACTCCTCGCAGACGATGTGGACCTCCGGAAGGAAATGCATCTCGTAGGAGATGATCCCCTCCCCTTCGCACGCCTCGCACCGCCCGCTCGCCACGTTGAAGCTGAACCGGCCCGGGCCGAACCCGCGCACCTTCGACTCAGGCAGGCTGGCATACAGCTCCCGGATCGGCGTCATCAGTCCGGTGTACGTGGCCGGATTGCTCCGGGGCGTCCGCCCGATGGGAGACTGGTCGATGAGCAGCACCCGGTCGATTTGGTCAATGCCGTCGATGTAGTCGTGCTTGCCGGGCGTTTCCCGTCCCAGGCCCAGGTGGCGACGGACCGCCTTGTAGAGGATCTCCTGGAGCAGGGTCGACTTGCCGCTCCCCGACACGCCCGAAAAGACGGTGAGCAGGCCCAACGGGATCCGGACGTTGATCCCTTGCAGATTGTTCTCTCGCGCGCCCCGAATGGTCAGCCAGCGGTGCGTCGGGAACCGGCGGCGTTCCGGCACCGGGATCGACCGCCGGCCCCCGAGATACTCGGCGGTAAGGGACCGGGGAGCGGCCCCGATCTGGTCGGGGGGACCGGAGTAGAGCACCTCTCCCCCCTGCTGACCGGCCCCGGGTCCGAGGTCGACCAGCCAGTCCGCCGCGCGCATCGTCATCTCGTCGTGTTCGACCACGAGGAGGGTGTTGCCGAGGTCCCGGAGCGTCTTCAGCGTGGAGAGCAGCCGGGCGTGGTCTCGGGGATGCAGACCGATGGACGGTTCGTCGAGGATGTAGAGCACCCCGACGAGCCCCGAACCGATCTGGGTGGCAAGGGCGATCCGTTCCGCTTCGCCTCCCGAGAGGCTCGCCGAGGCGCGGTCGAGCGTGAGGTACGTGAGCCCGACGTTGTCGAGGAAGCCGAGTCGCGCCCGGATCTCCTTGACGACCTGCCCGACGATCTGCTCGTCCTTCTCCGAGAGCCCGAGCTCCCGGAAGAATGGCACCAGCGAGCTCACCGGCTGGGCGACGACCTCGGCGATGGATTGTCCGGAAACCGTCACGCCGAGGCTGGCCGGCTTGAGCCGCTTGCCGTGGCACGAGCGGCACGGGGTGAACGTCATGAAACCGAGGTAGTACTCCTTGGCGCCCTCGCTCTTCGTGGTCTTCCACCGACGCTCGACGGCGTGGACCAATCCCTCCTTGAACCATCCGCCTCCCCACCAATGGGAGGTCCAGTGGGACGGCGGACCCCCGATCGACCGGTCACCGCCGTACATGAGCGCCTTCCATCCCTTCTCGGACAACCGTGAGACCGGCTCTTCCGGGTCGTACTCGTAGAGGTGACCGAAGCGCTCGAGGGAGTCGCTCTCGGGCGTGAGCCCCCATACCGAGATCGCCTTACCGAGCGGCTTGTCCTTGTCGGGAACGATCAGGTCCGGGTCGGCATGGAGCGTAGCCCCGATGCCGGAGCACTCGGTACAGGCCCCGTACGGGTTGTTGAACGAGAACATGCGCGGAGTGAGCTCCTCGATCGAGAACCCGCATTTCGGACACGCCCGCGAACTCGAGAAGCTCTCCCGCACGCCCTTCGGGCGCCGGACAATCACCAATCCTTCGGCGAGCTCGCGGGCCAGGGTGATTCCCTCGGTGAGCCGCGTAGCCTCCGCGTCGGAGACCTTGAGCGAGTCGACGACGACCTCGATCGTGTGCTTCTTGTTCTTCTCGAGCTTGAGCTCTGAACTGGGTAGACGAACCTCGGCGCCGTCGATGACGAACCGTCGGTATCCCTGCTGCCGGAGCTTTTGGAGCGTGTCCCGGTGTTCTCCCTTCTTCCCGCGCACGACAGGGGCCAGCAGATCGACCGTCTCCCCCGCGGAGCCGCTCCGCACCGCGTCGACGATCTTGTCGATCGATTGGGGAGCGATCACCTCGCCGTCGTTCGGGCAGTGCGGGACCCCAATCCGGGCGTAGAGCAACCGGAGGAAGTCGTAGATCTCGGTCACCGTGCCGACCGTCGAGCGAGGGTTGCGGCTCCCCGCGCGTTGCTCGATGGCGATGGCGGGCGAAAGGCCGTCGATGAGGTCGACGTCGGGCTTGTCCATCTGACCGAGGAATTGGCGTGCGTACGCGGAGAGGCTTTCGATGTACCGCCGTTGGCCCTCGGCGTAGAGCGTGTCGAACGCCAGCGACGACTTTCCGGAGCCGCTGACGCCGGTGATCACGATGAACCGGTTCCGGGGGAGGTCCAATGAGACGTTCTTCAGGTTGTGCTGGCGCGCGCCTCGGATGCGAATGGGAGAATCCGAACTGGACATGGAGATTCCTCGGCGACCGTTACGCGGCCGGCAAAAGCTCGAGCACGGTCGCTTCGAGCCGATCGAGGACGTGCGCTTGGATCCGCTCGCCCAGTTCCGGGGTCGCGGCTCCGGTGTCCCCGATGACGCTTTCTGGCCATTCTTCGACCGTCGGGTCCCCCACGCGGAAGCGGGAGTATCGGTACTCGACCTTCGGTCGTTCCTTCCCCACGGACTCCGGCTTCATCGCCATCACCCGGGAGGTCTCGAGAAGGCCCCCGTGACCGTCGGTTGCCGGCGAGAGCTTTCCCCGAAGCTCGTAGACGAAGTCGTAGTCCGAGAGCACCGCGACATGGAGCGCGGGCACAGCGCGGACCGCCTCGTCGGCTCCCTCCCGCAAGGCCGCCATGTGGCCCTGCGCCGCATGACCCGATAGCACGAGCACCCGACGGAAACCGCTGCGAGCCAACTCCTCCAGGAGCTCGCGCACGAGGCGAGAGAGGGCACCTATCGAGAGGCTCACGGTTCCAGGAAAGGGGCGTGTGCCGGTGCAATTGCCGTACGGAAGCGTGGGCGCGACAAGGGCCCCGATGCGCGTCGCGAGGGCGTCGGCGGTCGCCTCCGCTTGGATCTGGTCAGCCCCTAGCGGGAGGTGGGGGCCGTGCGCTTCGAGGGCACCGACCGGGACGATCACGATAGGATTCTCCCGTAATCGTCGCTCGAGCGTGCGAGAATCGAGGTCCAGAAGACGATGAGACAAGGGCACGCCCATCCCAATGGACAATCGTATTTAGGGGCGCACTGGGCCGGACGTCACCGAAGCCGCGGAGCGGCTTGAATACCTCCCGACGCGTAACGATTAGTTTTGCCTCGGCCCTAGGGCGGCGCGGGAGACTCGGCCACCGGTCCGGGGGGATTGGGTTCGGCAGATTTCGGGCTCGCCGCCCGTTTGCGTCGAGGAGCGACCTTCGCGGGTCCGGCCGGGGCCTCGGGAGCCGTCTTGCGTGTCCGCGCGCGCCGAACCGGTGGCTTCGGGGTTTCCGCGCCCTCGGTCTTCGCGGCGGAGGCCGCGGGTTTTCGTGTTGGGCATTCCGGATTGATGCAGAGACGCCACGGTCGACGGCCGGCCTCGATGGCGGTCACCACGGGCGCCCGACAGACCGGGCACGGCGCCTCGTCGGTATCGAGCCGCCCCCGTTGCGGTAGGGGGTAGGTCACCGTGCACTTCGGGTAGCCGGTGCATCCGACGAACCGCTTGCCGAATCGGGAGTACCGGATCGCTAGCGGGGAGCCACAGGTGGGGCAGGTGCCGATCCGGAACGCCTTCCGGTGCTCGGCGCACTCCGGATTGATACAGTACAACTGGGGGCGTTGACCCCGGAACACGATCTTCAGCCGAGGAGTCTGACAGGTAGGGCACAGGAACTCGGGAGCGGGTTCGATGAACCCGGCGGCGGGGAGCGAGTAACTGACCGTACAGGTCGCCGGGTTGTTCACGCATTGCACCCAGCGGCTCCCGCGGGGGCTCCGTTGCATACGGAGGGCGCCGCCGCACTTCGGGCAGGGCCCCACGAAATGCTGCCGGTCCATCGCCGTGGTCAACGTTTTCTTGACGGCGGCGGAATTGACTGTCAGCGCTTCGTGGATTTCCCGGAGCATTTCCCGGGATTCCTCCAGGACCTCGGTCTTCGCCTTCTTGGACTCCGCCACGAGCTCCATGTCGGCCTCGAGCTGATGGGTCATGTCGGGCAGCGTCACGAACGGGGCATGCGCGCGGAGCGCCTCCGTGACCGCCACCCCGGTGCTGGTGGGCTCGAGGTACCGGGCCTGCACGTAGTGTCGGTCCAGAAGTTTCTGCAGGATGTCGTGGCGCGTGCTCTTGGTGCCCAACCCGAGACGTTCCATCTCCTGGATGAGCGAGCCTTGCGAGAAACGACGAGGGGGCTGGGTCTTGTCCTCCGTGAGACGGATGTCCTTGACCGGAACCATCTGGTCGACGCGCAGCGCCGGCATCGCGCTCTCCTCGGGGTGCTGGTACGGATAGAGGCGGTACCAACCCGGGTCGAGGACCTTGTAGCCCTTGCCGTCGAACCCCTGGTCACGGATCCGAACCTTCGTGGTCCGGGAGCGCCCGACGCAATCGGGGGAGACCGTGGCCAGGAATCGCCGAACCACGAGCTCGTACACCTTCGCGTGGTCCGGTTTGAGTTTCTTGGGGTCGACGACCCCGGTCGGATAGATCGGAGGGTGGTCGGTGGTCTCGGTCCGGCCCCGGGTGGCGCGGAAGCTGGGCTGGGCAAGGATGTAGGTCGCATCCTCGCGGAAGGGACTCTCCAGGAACTTTTCGACCAAGGACTTCAGGCCGAGCCCCCGTGGATAGACCGTGTTGTCGGTACGAGGGTAGCTGATCAATCCCTGGGTGTACAGGTCCTCGGCGACGCGCATGGCGCCCGACGCACTCAAACCGAGCCGCGTCGCTTCCGAAACGAAGAGGGTGGTGCTGAAGGGCACCGGTGGCCGACGCCGAACCTCTTCCTCCTTGAACTCGGCGACCTTGCCCTCAGTGGCGCCTTGCAGCGCGGAGAGATGTTTCTTGGCCTCGGCCGAGTCGGTGAAGATCCCATGCTCGTGCTGGAGTCGGAACTCCTCGCCCTCCGCCTCCCCGGTTACCTCGAGGGTCCAGAACGGCTCGGGGACGAATTCCTTGATCTCTTGGTCCCGCGTGACCAGCAATGCCAGTGTCGGTGTCTGGACCCGGCCGGCCGACAGGAAGCCCGAGCCCCGCTGACCGGCGGTGAGCGACAGATACCGGGTGAGCAGAGCGCCCCAGACAAGGTCGATCTCCTGACGGGACTCGGCGGCCTCGGCCAGCGCGTGGTCGACCTCATGGAGGTCTGCGAACGCCCGTTCGATCTCGTCGCGTGTCAGGGCGCTGTACCGGGCTCGCTGGACCTGGATATTCGGATTCCACTGCCGTATAATTTCGAGGGTCTCCCAGCCGATCAGCTCGCCTTCCCGGTCATAGTCGGTGGCGATGATGACACGGTCGAATTCCCGGACGATGGAACGGATCGCCTCGACGATGCGGGGCTCCGAGATTCGCTTGAGAGGGGTCGTCTCGAGCAGTTGGCCGAGGTTGGCTAGCGACCATTGCGAAAGCTCTGGAGGATAGTCCAGCTCGATGATGTGACCGCGGAGCCCTACGACGGCGAACTCGCCGTCCGGCCGTTCGAAGCGGAAGACCGGCACGCTGCCGGCTTTCCCTCGCTTCATCCGTCCGTCGGAGAGGACGATGGCGATCCTCAGCGCGGTGTTGAATTTTTCCGCAACGATGAGAGTCTTCACGTATGCGGGGTATTGAGGCCGAGCGGACTAGATAAAGCCCGACGGGCCAGAGGGCTACTTTTCCGTCAGAAAACCGCCCGAACGTGTACGCGCGCGCGTCCAACCGGTCCTCGGGTGCGTGGCCGGCCGACGCGGGCCCGAGGCGGCGACAGCCATCCCCTTAAGAACCGGCGGGATTCCGGCTGACCGCGGATGCCGCGGTAACTCAGTTGGGAGAGTGCAAGACTGAAGATCTTGAAGTCGCCGGTTCAAGTCCGGCCCGCGGCATAAAAACTAGTTCCGTGCCGCAGGGGTGCCCGCCTCTGCGGCCCTGAGGGGCGGGCGCGTCAATACGTCCCGGCTAGACGAACACG
>Ga0187817_10001149_pt1 | contig 12620 bp, 13 predicted proteins | sample NC_wetland_sal_i_17_FD_132431 | JGI IMG/M metagenome (GOLD analysis project Ga0187817, IMG submission 132431) | Wetland sediment microbial communities from Neuse River Estuary, North Carolina, USA - SO4_2 | ecosystem: Environmental > Aquatic > Freshwater > Wetlands > Sediment | place: USA...
CACCGTACGGGCTGAAAGGAGGCCCCGAACATTCGGACAAAATCAAAAATGAGATGGGGGACAAACAATGGAGGTACCTGCAGCGCTTCGCGCCCAATCTGACGGAAGACAGGATCCTGGGGGAGTTTATTCAGACTCCCCTCGATATTGAGCGCATGAACCCGGCATTCTGGCACGGCAGCGTTCATGCCGGTGCCGCGGGCGCAGCGCAGTCCGGAGCCATGCGCCCGGTGCCAGGCTGGGCACAACATCGCATGCCAATCAATGGCTTATATCAGACAGGAGCCTGCACGGCTCCCGGTGGCGGTATTTCCGGTGTGCCGGGACGAAATGCAGCGATGGTCATGCTCAAGGATTTTGGCACCAGCATCGAACAAGTGGTGGCCAAGCCCGAAAGCAAAAAGGGATGAGTAGATAAACCAATGTTGCGGAATCTCTGGCGAAAATACCGTAAGCAATTGGAGAAGTGCCTGTGACGAAAAGAAAAAGAACATTTATTGCGGTCGCCGTTGGGTCATTCCTGGCGGTTCTTTTCGCCGCGCTGAGCGGGCCGGCACTGTCACAAAGCGTCCAGCAACCGCCGGTGCCGAACAACCCAGTTGCATCCACACCGCCCGTTCAGCCGATTCCTTACAGCCACAAGAGGCATCTGGCGCTGGACTTGCAATGCCAGGCGTGCCACACGAATCCGGAGCCTGGAGCCCTGATGACCTTCCCGGCCACAAGCACATGCATGGGCTGCCACGATACGGTTGCCACAAAGAAGCCCGCAATCGTGAAGCTCGCACAGTTTGCCAAATCACAACAACCCATTCCCTGGGTGCGCGTTTACAGCGTGACGCCGGGCGTGCAATGGAGCCACCGCAAACACCTAGAAGCTGGTATGAAATGTGAAACATGCCACGGTGCAGTTGCGGAAATGGACGCAATGTCGATGGTCACGAGCGTCACGGCCATGGGGACGTGCATTCATTGTCACCAGATGAATAACGCAAAAACCTCCTGCAATACGTGTCACCTATGGCCCTAGGTCCTCCGTACTCGGTTCGGTCGGACGATACGCAATTTGGATCAGCTTGAAACTTACCTTTTAGACATCTAACGTGGATTCAACGGAGGCAAGCCTGAATCTGGTTCCGGTCCGTGTACTCAAATTAAGGGGGAAACATGTCCGCAGTGAAACTGGAAGATGCCCGGCGAATCATCAACGCGGCGGAAAAGAAAGCAAAGGAAATAGGCCAGCCCATGAACATTGCGGTGGCCGATGAAGGTGGAAATATCGTAGCGCACGTGCGGATGGATGGAGCATGGATCGGAAGCATCGATATTTCGATGAAGAAGGCATACACCTCCCGTGCGTTTGATATCGCGACGAAGGACCTGGCCGCACACTCGCAATCTGGAGGACAGTTTTTCGGCATTCACGCTTCCAACGACGGAAAGATCATGATTTTTGCTGGCGGCATCCCGCTGAAGCGGGACGGCAAGGTGGTCGGGGCCGTCGGCGTCAGCGGCGGTTCCGGGGATCAGGATCACGCTGTGGCGGAGGCGGGTGCAAAAGCATTTTAGGTTCAGCTACGGCTCGGCTGTTAACTTCTTCTCGTCGAACTGGGCGAGCGGCGGCTTCCCTGGCTCGGGCGGCTGGTTGACGTAGACGGTTTTTCCTCCCGACTCCGCGAAGACCCAGATCGAATTGCCGGGGAGCCGCGCGCGGACATCATCGATGTGTTCCGCCGAGACGACCAGAAAGACGCGCTTCGATCCTTCCCACAGCTTGGAAAAATCCAGGTCGTCGAAGAATCGCTTCGGCGCGTCCGGATAGTGAGAGCCGAACTCCAGATTGCTTCCCGTCGCGTTATACAGCAGCACGCCGCGATGGGAATAGAACGCGATGCCCGGGGCGACGCGAATGTCTCCGTATAGCGCAATTTGATCGTCGGGCTTCAGGCACTTGTTCATTTGCAGCGCCAATGTGCGCGAAGAAAGCGTCGGATTCAGAACGTCGTGCGCGATGTGCGCCGCGAGGATGAATCCGACCATCCCCAACGCAAGCGCGATGTTCGGGAACCACTGGACTCTGCGTTCCCGCAGAGCCCACGCCGCCACGAACGCAATCAGCACGGAAAGGGAAGACAAAATGATGGGCAACCGCAGGTCGGCCACCGATTCCGGCGTAAGGTCGAGCAGGTGCACCATGCCGGTAAGATAATTTTCCGGGCTGCGCATTTCGAGATGGTTCGCGACGTCGCTTGCGGCGGCGATGTGCATCGTGCCCCAGAGAAAATATCCGGCTACGAGAGCCAGAATCACCGCCAGCCCCGCCAAAACACGCTGCACCGGCCGCAGCCATTTTTGATCGGATTCCTCGGCGTCCGCGATCCCCAGCCCCAGCAGCAGCGCTAACGCCGGCCACGCGCCGAAGCTGTAGTATTCCAGGCGAGAGCCGCTCTCAATTGTGAAAAACAGAAGGATCACTCCGGCCCAAGCAAACAGCAAGAGGCGCGCCTGTACGGCGGGATCGGCGGCCTTGCCCCAGTCGCGCGCGGGGCGGGGCAATTCGCGAAGTGCAAGCGGGAAAAAGAAGCTCCACGGAAAGAGCCACACCAGGTGCGCGCTCCACCAGGCCCACAGTGGCACGGCGCCGTAATCGTGCGGCAGGCGCGTGCCCAAGGCACGATTGATATGCTCGTTGATGAAATAAGCCCAGAAGAAACCCGGCGTGCGCATCGCCGCCAGAATGTGCCACGGGGCGGCAAGCGCCAGGAAAATCGCGGAGCTGGAGAACAAGCGAAGCTCACGCCAGCGATGCCACCCGCGCACCATGGTGATGAACGCCGCGATTCCAAGCAAAGGAAAGAGCAGGCCGATCAGCGAGCGAGTGAGGACCGCGAAGGCGCACAATGCTGCGGCGCCCCAGTATCCCACCCGCGAATCCAGACTGCCGGTCCAAGAGCGCAGGAATAAGTAGAAAATCCCTTCGAACGCGAACGTGTAGAGCGCCTCGGGAATCATATTCCGAGTGAAGATGAACATGCCCACGCTGGTGGCCGCGGCCAGAGCACCGTACAGCCCCGCGCGCTTGCCGAAAAACCTGCGCCCGAATTCAAATGTCAACAGAACGATCCCGACCATCGCAAGCCCGATGGGCAGGCGGGTCGCAAATTCGGTTTGCCCAAGCAATTTGTAGCTGGCGGCCACCAGCCAGAAGTGCATCGGCGGGCGAATCAGGTACCGTATGCCGTCCATGTACATAACCACGTAGTCATGCCGGGCCAGCATTTCCTGCGAAACCATGGCGTGGGCCGCGTCAACGTCCTCGTCGTCCAGAGCGGGCCGTCCAGCCGTGCCGATGTACAGCCCGGCCGAAAGCACGAGCAGGCACAAGGCCATCCAACGCGCGCTGATCCTCTCAATTAGCATGCATGAACCCTGATTGGTGCGTGAAAAACAGCCATTCTAGCATAATCGTCCAGAGCCCTTGGCAATCCTAACTACGCCCTTTTGTGATTTTTAGTCCTTGAGTCCCACTGTCCTTCTTCTGGCCGTTCGATCAGTTGTCCGATTCGCTCCCTGATTCTAGCCTCCTTTGTACGGTTTGACGAAAGAGCCCTGGCGCGGTGAGGCGCTCGATGGGCTCGCGGCTTCAGCCCAGTGGAGGACATCAACATGATCCAGATCGAAGCGTTCAAGGAATTTCGTGCCGGCCTCACGTTCTTGCGCGGAGGCGATGCGCTGAAGGCCCTGCCCCACCTCAAATCCGCCCTCGAAGAAGAACCCACCAATCCTTTTTATATCTCCTACATGGGCGTAGCCCTCGCGGCGACCGAACAGAAATGGGCGGACGCGGAGGAGCTTTGCCGCTCAGCCATTCGCATGAGCCGGCGCCAGGCGCAGCTCTACTTGAATCTCGCCGAGGTCTACGTGGCCGCGGACCGCAAGCAGGATGCCGCCGACACCCTGCTCCGCGGACTTCGCTATTCTCCCCACGATCAGCGATTGAAAATTGGGCTGGACCGCCTGGCCATCCGCCGTCCTCCCGTGCTGTCCTTTCTGCCGCGGGCGCACACGGTGAACCGGAGTCTCGGCAAACTGCGGCACCAGGCTATGCAGGTACTCGCTTCGTTTTAAATCATTCATGCGAGCGTTCGCAGCCACGGCAGCCTAACCGAACCCTGACAATTGCGCCCAGCATGAGCGAGCGCTATTATGCTTTCCCAATGAAACGCAAGTATGGTCTGTTCGTCTATACCGAGGAGAGGAATTGTCCTCTGTGCGGCAGCGAACACGTGCATCGCACCAAGCGCGGACGTCTCCTGGAATTTTGGGTCCTTCTCTTCATGCCCTACCGGCCGTACCGCTGCGGCAAGTGCCGCCAGCGTTTCTACGGCCCCACAAACATGCCCAAGCGGGAACACCTCGACGAACTCGACGAAGAATAGCGATCTAAAACTCAAGCTGGATTCGCAGAAAGTTCTCCGCATCATTCGCCATAAATTTCCTCCCACTTTTTTCACCCAATACCATGCCGGCGTCCGGCGGGTCTGTCTGTATAATGCCCGACCGTGGAATTCGATTTCCGAGCGATTCCGGGACGGTCATTAGAATGTTCACTCGACAAAGAGCTCGAAGGGATTAGATTCTGGAGGCAAGCTTGACAGGAGCCAAGTTGCTGCTCGAAATCGCGGGCAACGGAAATGAGGACCGACCAGCAGGAGCCGGAGTGGAGCTGTCGAGGACCAGTGAAGGTGAATTTTAGATGATTCCATCTGCCTCCGCCGCGCGGGCCTCGAAACCTGAAAAATGAAGTAAACATACCGAAATTCTGGTCGTAGCAACGCGTAGATATAAACAGCCAAACATCGGCCGAAGCAACGCGAGGTTCGGACTATCCTAAATTTACCGGAGGTGGTTTGATGCGAGCAATACGGCGGTTTGTTCTTGCTGGATCGGCGCTAACTTTTCTGCTTGTTTGCGCCGCTGCTCTCGTGCGTGTGGCCGTCGCCGGCCCACAAGGCTCTGACTATCATCAGGTAAAGAAGGTAACCCTGGGTGGAGAGGGCCGTTGGGACTATTTCGAGGTGGAGCAGGCGACGCACCGTATATTTATCCCGCGTGGCACGCACGTGATGGTCTTGGATTCGGACGGGAAATTATTGAGCGATATTAAAGGCCTGGAAGGCACCCACGGAATCGATTTTGCGCCGGAGCTGAAGCGCGCATTCACGACGAACGGAGACGCGAAGTCAGTGACCATCCTCGATACCGATACGCTCAAGGTCATCGGCGAGGTCAAATTGCCCGATCGGGAATCCGACGGCATCCTGTATGACAAGGCTTCGCAGCGCGTCTTTACGTTCAACGAGGAACCGGGTTCCGACGCGACTGCGATCGATGCCAAAACGGGAAAGGTCGTGGGCAGCGTGGCGCTACCGGACAAGGCGGAAACGGCACAGGCCGACGGCATGGGACACATCTTCGTCAACATCGAAGACAAGGCCGAGCTTTCCGAATTCGACTCCAAAACGCTCAAGGTCCTGCATACCTGGCCGCTGGACCCTTGCAAGACTCCGACTGGGCTTTCCATCGACCTTGCACACAAGCGAGTCTTTACTGGATGCCGCAGCGGTGTACTAGAAGTGGTAGACACTACTAACGGCAAGGTGGTTGCAAGTTGGCCCATCGGCAAGGGCGTCGATGCAACGCGCTTCGACCCGGCGACCCAGTTGGTGTTCGCCTCTTGCGGCGATGGCACGATCACGGTCGCTCACGAAGACACCCCGGACAAGTACACCACAGTCCAGACGATTGCCACGGAGCAGGGAGCACGCACCATGGCGCTGGACGAGGGAAACCACAACGTCTATACGGTGACTTCGGATTTCGGGCCTCCGCCGGCGCCCACGAAGGATGAACCGCGTCCGCGTCCCACGGTCATCTCGAGCACGTTCCGCTTGCTGATCTATAGCCGGTAGAGCCCGTACCCTCTCGGGGAACGGTGACGGGGTTTGAAGAGCAAATATCGGCTCAATTTCCCGTCAGGAATGTAAATGGAGGAATTGCGGTTGCCTCTCCGCGCCCGTGAATACAAGCCTAGGTGTGCCTATAGCCCGCGGGAGTAGCGCTGAAAGTGCGGGCGTAATTCGATATCAAATGCGCTCGTGCTTGGTTGCCTTGTATTCACCTGCGGCCGGGATTCCGGAGGAGAATCCATGAAGATTTTCCTGTCATCTGTTCTCGCTGTGCTGGCGAGTTTTTTCATCATTAGCTGCCCCGCGTTCGCGCACCATGGCGGGGCAATGTATGACAGGACCCATGTCATCAACGTGAAAGGCACCGTCACTGCTTTCGATTGGGCAAATCCCCACGTAATGATCTATGTGGACGTAAAGAATGACAAAGGCGAGTTGCAAAAATGGAGTATCGAGACGAGAGGGGGTCCGAACGTCCTGTCGAAAGCCGGCTGGACCAAGGACACCATCAAGGTCGGAGAGCTGATTACGCTTGTCGGATATCCGAACAAAAACGGTTCGGCGAACATGCGTCTGCAAAAGATTATATTTTCCAATGGCATGGAGCTTTATCCCGGGTCGGATTAAAATGCCCGTGCATTCTTGGCCGAGATTCCCATGTTGGCGGCAAGGTCTCCCTCCGGATAGCCGCGAGGGATGGCGGATCGAATGGGAGCGTTGGCTGGAATCCATGACCCGATATGGACTTCGATTTTCGAGCGATTCCGGGACGTCTGTTCGGTCCTGATTTCTCGCCTCCCGGTTATCTGGCTGCGCGCTGGCTGTTTCTGCGCGCGATCGGGCTAATATTTTTTTCCGCGTTCTATTCGCTGGCATTTCAAATTCGCGGGCTGATCGGCCCGAACGGGATTCTCCCCGCGCGGGATTACCTCGTCCAGGTGGCGCGCGTCCTGGGAAGCGCGCGCTTCTGGTACGCGCCGACCGTTTTTTGGTGGTCGTCAAGCGACCGTTTCCTGATGGGCGTCGTCATCGCCGGAATGGCGGCGTCGCTGCTGCTGGTGCTAAATATTTGCCCACGCGGCATGCTGGTGGTCTGCCTGGTTGCGTTCCTGTCTTTCATCGCGGCGGCGCAGGATTTTGCGAGCTATCAATCCGATGGGATGTTGCTCGAGGCCGGATTCATCAGCCTGTTTTTTGCGCCCTCGGGATGGCGGCCGCGCTGGGGACCCTCGGAGCCGCCCTCGCGCGCCAGCCGGTACCTGCTCGTCTGGTTGATGTTTCGCATTTATTTTGAGTCGGGAATCGCGAAGATTCTGGGGCACGATCCGGAATGGCGCGATTTCACGGCCATGGACCAATATTATCAAAATGGTCCGCTGCCCACGTGGATCGCGTGGTACGCGCACCAGCTGCCACACGCATTTCATGCGGCCACTGCAGTCCTGACGCTCGCGCTCGAACTAGTCCTGATCTTCGCCATATTTTTGCCGCGGCGTTCGCGCGTCTCCTTGTTCTTCCTGATTACCGTATGGCAGATCGGCATCATTCTCACCAGCAACTATGCCTTCCTGAATTATCTGGTCCTGATCCTCGGGTTCCTGCTGCTGGACGACAGATTCTTAGCCCCTTTTATTCCACAAAGTTTGCGGCCTCCCTCCGTATCTTCAGCCGGCCTGCACGAAGCGTCGCCAGCCTATGCGGAAAATTGGCGATCTATCCTCCGCCTATCGGTGCAGGCAACTTTCCTGACCTGGATTTTCTACGCCACGTCGGCGCTCCTGATCTTCATGGTTCTTCCAAAAGCTCCCCTCCCGACAGGCCCGATTCGCGTACTCGAACCGTTTCGTTTCGCCAACGACTTCGGCCTTTTCGCGGTGATGACTCGCGACCGTTACGAAATCGAATTCCAGGGTTCGCGCGACGGCCAGACCTGGACTCCGTATCCATTTCGAAACAAGCCGCAGGATGTGCATTCTCCGCCTCGGATTTATGCCCCCTATCAGCCTCGCTTTGACTGGAACCTGTGGTTCGCTTCGCTGGGCTATTGGCGGCAATACCCCTTCGTTTTGAATGTCGAGGAGCGTCTTCTCTCCGGTGAACCTGACGTCTTGGCGCTCTTCGCTGGAAACCCATTCCCCGGCCATCCGCCCCAGCAAATTCGTGCGGTTCTATGGCAATACTGGTTCACCGGGTGGAAAGAGAAGCGAGAGGAAGGTTTGTGGTGGCGTCGCGAAGAAATGGGACTATACGCTCCGACACTCGAACGGACAGCGGACGGAAAAATTGCGGTTGTAGACATGCCTGACGCGACACGCGACATTAAATAACTCAATGTCGGCCAGTGGCCTAGTACGGGCAATTTGATGGCACCCTAATCTGGTGTGGAGCTGCGCGGCATGAACGAACACGAACGTCATGGAGAAGCTGTTGTACAAGCTTGTACACAAAATGCGCAAACTTTTGCAGCTACCGCGAGGGTAACGCCGCTAAAGGGCTTGTTTTGTTCAACGTCTATGGCTTCCGAATTGCCATCAGTTCCGGCAGATGTCCTGCCCAGGGGCGTCCTGGCTTAAGAGTCCTTCTCGATGGGACTTTGGCTGGGGGGATGAATGCTTGATCCGCAAAAATATTGGCCCAACGTCGTTGGTGTTTTCCACTGTTGCGGTCGCCATCGTACGTTTTCTCCTTCCGTCGGGCGCCGCGCCGCGGCATCTCTGAGCTCCGGCACGCAGACTGAATCGGCTAATGAAAACGTTCAATTTAGGCTACCGCCCGCGAGCTCATTCCAGAATTTCCAAGGGGGCACCACATCCCGGCACCGCCACCCTGGTTCGACAGTCCTAGAACTATCGTTTCAACCGTTCGAAACGGTCGTTCCACCATCTTCGGGACTACCGAGCCATAGCCGAAGCCGAGACCGCCTCGTAATCTGGTCTCACGTTGCAGGAAGCTACCAGCAAGCCGCCTGCAGCGCACTGAGGAAAATGCAATGATTCTCGCCATCGCTGTACTCCTGATTCACCCGCAATTTGCCACCGCCGTTTCCTTGTCGGCGGACAAAGCTGCGATCGATGCTTCCGCGGAGATTACCGCTTCGACCAGCACGGTGGACGCTGAAACCCCCTCGCAAATTTTGACAGCTTCTCTGGATGCCGCGCCCCAGCCCACGGTCGAGCCCAACGCCGCGCTGCCGGAGGCTTCCTTGCCGATCGCGGTGACTTCTTCCGCGCCGATCGCGTTCCTGAAGCCGGCCAATCCCATGACGGTTTCCGTTGCTGAGTTGCGCGCCGAGAATCGCCGCAAGCAAATGATGTGGAAAGGGTTGGTCATTGCCACGAGCGGGGCCGCAACTTTTGACGCCTGGTCCACACGCCGCGCCATCTCGACGTATGGTGCGCAAGAGCTGAACCCGATGCTGAGGCCGTTCGCCGGAAATGCTTCGCTATACGCCGCCATTCAGGTGGGGCCGGTGCTGATGGATTTCGTCGGCAAGAAAATGATGTACAGCAGCCACCCATGGGTGCGCCGCATGTGGTGGGTGCCGCAGAGCGCCAGCTTCGTCAGTTCGATCTTCTGCGGCGCGCACAATGTGGCCTATCGATAGATTTCAGCTGGCTGTCCGCCGTGGCGGAAAGCCCTCGCAGAAACGAGCAATCCACGCCTGAGCTTCGCGAAAGTTTCTTCCCTCTGGCAAAATTCGTGGCCGGGAACCCCTTTTCCCGGCCGCGTTTTTTTGTGAACAGGTTTAACGTTGCAGCGTTGCGGCATTCCTCGAGCTGCTGTACTATCCCCGCCATTGGAGGGCCTCACCATCGCCACGGCGCAAACCATTTCGGCGCCTGCAACAAAATCTCTGGCCGCTGCGGATTCGGCGCGTCCCGGGCGCATGGTTTCGCTGGATGTGTTTCGCGGCGCCACGATTGCTGCGATGATATTGGTGAACGACCCCGGCTCCTGGAGCCACATCTATCCCCCGCTCGAACACGCGGAGTGGAATGGATGGACTCCGACGGACCTGATCTTTCCTTTTTTCCTCTTCATTGTCGGGGTTTCCCTGACGCTGTCATTTGCTTCACGGATCGCGCGCGGCCTCACGCGCGGCGCGCTCGCGATTCATGTGTTGCGGCGCAGCGCGCTGATCTTCGCCATCGGTTTATTTTTGAACGGGTTTCCCGACTTCGATCTCAGCACAATCCGAATCATGGGCGTGTTGCAGCGCATCGCAATCTGCTATCTCGTCGCGGGACTGCTCTATCTGGCCACCTTTCAGCGGGAGACTGCTGCTGATGGCAACACTCGCGTGCGCGTCAATCTCCGCGTGACGGCGGCCGTAGTGGTCCTCTTGCTTGTCGGATACTGGGCGCTGATGACGTTCGTGCCGGTGCCGGGCTACGGCGCAGGACATCTTGGCAAGGACGACAACCTTGGGGCATACGTCGACCGCACGCTCATGCCCGGACATTTGTGGGCCGAATCCGTGACCTGGGATCCCGAAGGATTTCTTTCCACGCTTCCTGCGATCGCATCCCTGCTGATCGGGATTCTTGCCGGCGAATGGCTGCGCTCGGATCGCCGCACGAGACGTAAAGCCCTGGGCCTAGCGGCTGTGGGTCTCGCGCTGCTCGTTGCGGGACGGCTCCTTCATCCGTATTTTCCGATCAACAAAAATTTGTGGACGAGTTCGTTCGTGCTGTTCACCGGAGGGTTCGCGATGCTCGCGCTGGCCGCGTGTTATTGGATGGTCGACGTACGCGCCTGGCGAACTTGGACGCCGCCGTTTCTCGTTTTTGGAATGAATGCGATTTTGGCGTATGCCCTTGCTGCTCTTGTGTCGGAGGTCAGCACAGATTTTGAGTTCCTCAATTTTCATGGCCACGAAACAACGTTGCACGGCTGGATTTACGACAAATTTTTCGTTCCGCATGCCAGCCCGGTGAACGCTTCTCTTGCCTTCGCCGTCTTTTTCGTCCTCGTGATTTTCGTGCTTTTGTGGCCGTTCTATCGTGGAAAGCTGTTTCTGCGAGTCTGAATGGTCCATCCCGGGAACGCCAATCTCCCGATTGGCGTTCCCGGGCTTTTTTTAACCCTGCCGTAACATAGCCTTCCCACCGGCCCGTGTACTATAGTGTTTTTGTTGCCGGGCGAGACTACCCAAAGAAAATCCAGGAATGGGTGCAATGAAACGAGTTCTGCTGATTGAAGACGACAGGGACATTGTCGAGCTCGTTCGCTACAACCTCGAACGCGAGGGCTTCCAGGTCGCCGCGGCAACGGACGGTGCCAGTGGCCTCGCGCAGATTCGCAAAACGCCGCCGGATATTCTGCTGCTCGACCTGATGCTGCCCAAACTTTCGGGACTGGACATCTGCAAGGAAATTCGCCGCGATACTTCTTTGAACCGTTTGCCGATCCTGATGCTGACCGCGCGCGGCGAGGAAGCGGACCGCGTAGTGGGCCTCGAAATGGGCGCTGACGATTATGTGACCAAGCCCTTCAGCCCGCGAGAACTCGGAGCGCGGGTGAAGGCCCTGTTGCGGCGCACCGAACCCACCAACGAGCCGCGGCGCGTGATCGAGGCGCGCGGCTTGTCCATCGATCCTTCCTCCTATCGCGTGGCGCGCGACGGCAAGCCAGTGACGCTTTCGACGCTCGAGTTTCGCTTGCTCTATTACCTGGCCACGCGCCCCAACCGCGTGTTCACGCGCGACCAATTGCTGGACGCCGTCTGGGGCACCGAGCGCTTCGTCACGCCGCGCAGCGTGGACGTATACATTCGCCGCCTGCGCGAAAAAGTCGAAAGCGACGCCGACCATCCCGCCTTCCTGAAAACCGTGCGCGGCGCCGGCTACATGTTCGAGAGCGAAGCCCAATCCGAAAAGCAGGAGTAAATCCGTCTTGCGCGTAAGCTTATTCTGGCGGCCGGTTTTGATTTGCCTGGCGCTGGTGGCGGCGATTTTGTCCGCCGTGCAATGGACTTCCCCGGAAACTCTTCCGAAAATCTGGCTTCCCCTGGCAATTTTCCTCGTGGCCGCGGGAATCGCGTATTTCCTTTTCACCCGCTCGGTCCTATCGCGCGTCCGCCGCTTGGAACGATTTACGGAGCGCGCGGCGGCCGGGGATTTCACTCCCCTAGAGCGCGATCATGAAAATGACGAACTCGCGGACCTGGCCGCCGCGCTGGGCCGAACCGTTGCCGGCCTCGGGCAGAGCATTCGTACACTCACCGATGAACGCAACCGCTCATCGGCAATTCTCGGCAGCATGGTCGAGGGAGTCGCCGTGGTGACGGGAGACGAACGGATCCTTTATTGCAACTGGGCCTTTGAGCAGATTCTCGAATTGCCGGAGGGAAGCTCGCAAGGCAGGACGCTGGTGGAAGCTTTGCGGCAGGCTGACCTCGTTGCCCTGGTGCGACAGGCCCTATCCGGAGTGGAAGAACTGACGGGCGAGGTCGAGGTAGGCACGGTGCGCCGCAGGAATTTTAGCGTCACGGCCGCGCCTGTACGCGCCGCCGGAGCCAATGGCGCGGTCATGGTACTGCACGACATCACGGAACTCCGCCGGCTGGAGCGCGTGCGGCGCGATTTTGTGGCCAATGTCTCGCACGAATTCAAAACGCCGCTGACCGCGATTCAAGGTTTCGCCGAAACG
>Ga0187817_10001150_pt1 | contig 12616 bp, 11 predicted proteins | sample NC_wetland_sal_i_17_FD_132431 | JGI IMG/M metagenome (GOLD analysis project Ga0187817, IMG submission 132431) | Wetland sediment microbial communities from Neuse River Estuary, North Carolina, USA - SO4_2 | ecosystem: Environmental > Aquatic > Freshwater > Wetlands > Sediment | place: USA...
CTCTTCGTTCGACGCCAACCAGGTGATGGCTCCGATGGTTCCGGGAATGAACAAGAACCTGTAGGAGTATCTGCGCGGACCTAAGGACAAGTGCTTCGCGAGGAATGCGGCGACAGCGATGCCAGAGAGATTGTCGTTGCACATCGACGGATGGCAACAATGTGTGGAAACAATGATCTCATCCGGCAGTTCGCCCTGCAGGAAGCATTCGCCATAGGTCAGATGACCGGCCTGCAAGGTCGAGTCGACGACCACTTCGTATTCGTCCTCGGGCAGGAGTTCGAATTGGCGCTGGCTCACGCAAAAACCCCAACTTTCCTTGTAGTAGGAAGTCCGGTAAGGAATCCAATCCGGGCGGTCCGACAGGGTGAAGAGATGAGTCTTCAGTTCCGCAAGCCGCATCTTCAGCCTAACTGGAACGCTGTAATTGACAACATGGAGGTTCGAGGTCTGAAAGTCGATGACGCGCTCGCCACGGGAGTCTTTCACGTAGGCGTCGCGAATATTCCATTCTTTGGGGACGGTCCAATCAAAGACCTGAGTGCCTGTCGGCACTTCGCGAAGCGTCAAGGGAACAAGCCTTCCGACGGCGCGTAGCGTCTCTCTTAGCCCTTCACCGGTGATGCTGCGGCAGATCGGATAGAGATCCGCGATCAAACGGTGCAATTCCGCACCGATACCGGCGCGATCTGCTGTGGATTGGGCCGACGGCGAACTCATTGGCCTAAACCGCCTTCAGAGGTCAGGAAATCCGGATAATCGCGGTCGCGCTCGATAATGGTCCGCTCGGCTGGCGGCCATTCGATGCCAAATGAAGGGTCGTTCCAGCGTACTCCGCGCGCACACTGCGCAGCGTATGGCCGCGACATCTGGTAGAAAACCTCAGTGTTGTCCGCCAGCGTTTGAAAACCGTGAGCGAATCCTTCCGGGATGTACAACATCTTCCCGCTGGAAGCGCAAAGCTCGACTGCGAAATGCTGCCGGAAAGTCTCAGAAGACTTACGCAAATCGATGATGACATCAAAAATCGCCCCCGCCGTGCAGCGGACGAGTTTGGCCTCGGCGAACGGTGGGGCTTGGTAATGCATTCCTCGCAGTGTTCCTTTCCGTTTGTTGAACGATACATTGCACTGCGCGACGTCAGGATTCAGGCCGTGCGCCAAAAATTCCTCGCGACAAAAGGTCCGCGCGAAGAAACCACGTTGGTCTTCAAGCTTTTCCGGTTCAATCACGAAAGCTCCGGCCAATGTAGTCTCCCGAAAAATCATGGAGGCACCCAGATCCAGCACACGCATCAATGAGCAGCAGCCGGGAGTACGCTCGCGACCTCAGCGGGTTGCCAGCGCAGAGTCGAGTCCAGCCGCCGGGAAGCCAGCAAGCCCTGGAGGTGGTCAATGCGCTTGTAGCGTGCGCCCTCAAAATCTTCGAGGCACAAATCCACCTTCACGTAGGCCTCATACAGTTCGCGGGCGCCTTTGCGGGCATCCCACTGGGGCTGGAAACCAGGAAGAGCACCGGAGATCCGGCTAAAGTCGGCGCGATAGCACCGCTTGTCGGGTCCCGCATCAGGGGCGTACCCAATCTCGCAGCCAGGTACGGTTTTCTTGACGATCTCTGCCAGATCGCGAACTTGATAGTTTTCTTCGTTCCGGCCGACGTTGAACGCTTGGTTATGCACGATTTCACGAGGCGCTTCGAGAGTAGCCAGGAATGCTCGAGAAATATCCTCGATGTGAACGATCGGACGCCACGGCGTACCGTCACTCTTGATGTACACCTGCCCGGTTGTGAAGGCCCACGCGACCAAGTTGTTGAGAACCAGGTCGAATCGCAGACGAGGAGATACTCCGTACGCAGTGGCGTTGCGAAGAAAGGTGGGGCTGAATCGCGAGTCCGCCATTTTGGCGAGGTCGCGTTCGACCAAGACCTTTGAGGTGCCGTAAGGGGTGACAGGATTGAACTCGGCGGACTCGTCAAGGATCTTGTCGCCGGCAGCGCCATACGTGCTGCACGAGGAGGAGAATATGAATCGCTCAACGCCCACTTGCTTCGCGCATTGCGCCAGGTGAATCGAAGCTAGGTGATTAATCTCGTAGGTCAGCTGCGGGTTGAGATTCCCCAGGGGATCGTTCGAGAGCCCGGCAAGGTGAAGTACTGCATCGAAACCCTCAAGGTCGGCAGGCGTAACATCCCGGATGTCTTTGCGAATGGAGGGGAAAGTCCGAGCAGGCTCTCCGAACGTGCATTGCTCAAAGAGGCCGCTGTCCAAGCCGACGACCTCGTGACCCGCATCGGCCAGGAACGGAGCCATGACGGTTCCGATGTATCCGAGGTGACCTGTCAACAACACGCGCATGGTTTGCACTCTCCCACGTACGATATGACGAACTTTGTGCTCACGTTTCAGACTTGGGGGTTGCAAACAGGGGGCCACTCGAAAGGGGGGTTGAGGGAGGGGTCTGAAACTACGTTACAGAAAATAAAGTACTTACACAGAGAACCCCAGAGAATTACAGTCGAACTGTCCCGACGATTTCCTTTCCAGGGCATTGTTTTTCACCTTCAGCCGGAACCCAAGTGACTGCACTTATATAGGAAAGGTGTAACCCAGGCCGCCAGCCGTACCGAGAACAATAGAAATTGGCGCGGTCGGCTTGGTAAGGTATAGATTTTAAATTGCTTACGTGTCTTGAGCCAGCGGCCAGAGGACCTCGCCGCTGACCGCCAAGGGGCGGACTCTTAGAGGGAAGATGCAAAAGCTGGGACGCTCACGTGCGCCCTAATTGCACCCGAGGCGCTCCAGAATGGCCCTCTCGGCCGAGCGCAGGTATTCAGCCCTCGAGAACCGCTCCTCTACCGATCGGCGTGCCGCCGCACCTAAATCCCTTCGCAAGGACGGATTGCGCGCGAGCTCCAGCATCTTCTCGGCCAAGTCCCGGTAGTTTCCCGGCTCAAAGAGCAATCCGGTTCGATGGTCGAGGATAATCTCAGGGATGCCATCTGCGTTCGCCCCCAAATTCGGCAGCCCACAAGCCGCCCCTTCGACAAGGGATATTCCGAAGGCTTCCTCTCGGGAAGCCAGTACATTCACATCAAACACGTGCTGATAATAGGGAAGCGGATTAGGTTGATACCCAACGAAATGAACTATGCCTTTCAGCGCCAGTTCCTCAACGAGGGCAACGTATTCCCCACGCTGCGGCCCATCACCCACCAGAACCACGCGCACCTTCGGGTACTCCCGGCTAACCATCTGAATAGCTCGGAGGACCGTGTCAATGCCCTTTCTATTGATCAGTGAGGAGACCTGGCCGAACACAACATAATCCGGCGGGATCAGCAGCTCCTCTCTCCAGCGCGCGACGCGTTCCGGAGCCGGCCGAAAACTCTCTTCGTCTACTCCGTAATAAATAACCTCGGAAGGCGCAACTAAGGATTGCTTGCCCCGAATGTACGTTTGGATCGCCCGGCTGGCGAAAATGACCTTCGAGGCTCTATGAAATCGGTACAAGAGGATATACCGCCGATTATAGGGAGAGTGGACGTGGCAAACGATCGGAATCTTCGCAATCTTGGCGACATAGTAGGCCACCTGGGAAGGCCGACCCCCATTGCAGTAAAGAAGCCGGATGTTGCGCTTGCGCACAAGTGATAAAACCTTATAAACCGTCTTAACCCACTGCACGAACTGCAAGCGGACTGTACCGGAGTCAATCATGATCTGCGGAACTGGGTAAACAATCGTGCCGATGCCATCCTTTTGCGCCACGTCCCCGAGGACGGCCTGGTTGCAAAAAAGGAACGGTACGATCTTCTCGCGGTCGAGGCCGCGCAGCAGAGTCAAAAGGGCAGCCTCGCTTCCCCGGATCCAGTTGTCACCGCTATGCAGGAAAAGAACGTTCATCGGCACAATACTTCCGCTCTGCCACGTTGCTCAATCGTGACTCGGAACTGCATGATGTGGCGAGGCGGGCAGGACCTCACCTTGGACAACCCGGGAGACTTGAATACGCAGGCTCTATACTAAACCACGGGTGCACGTGTGAGACCAACTGCGTGGTGTCCAGGTCACCTGAACCATTGCGCCAGTAGAGCTTTGTCCAGACGGATGAAGTGGGACCAGCGTTCTCCAAATGGCGAATTCTTTTCTGAACTGCGGGATCTCGACTGAAGGTGTGTTAACGTAACGCATTATAATAAATGGAGTTACATGAACTCCCCATGGTGGAAGGCTTGCAAAGTCACGGGGCGTCATTGGAAGTGAAGCGTGGGACACCCTGTGAGAGGAGGGTTTTTGGTTCCGTGCTCGGGTGCCACTGCTGCCCCACTTTTACCCGAATTTCCAGGGGACTCGCAGCCTCATGCCTCTCTGCTCTGTAACGACCAAGGACGCAAGGAGGAAGCCTACGGAAAGACGTGTGGGAATTCGAGTTAACCCTTTGTTTTTCAGCAGAATAGCAGGGAATCAGATTATTCGGCGAGCTTGGAATCCCAAAGCCTCAGAAGTAGAACAAGTGTGGCAGAATTTGGAAATAAATTTCCCAAGTCTCGAAGCCCTGGTTGCCCCATCCGTGCTCTTCTAATCTGGAGCTCGGCGGAGCGGAGTTTAGGCCGCGAGGTTAAAACCGGCGCGCCTCTTCGCTAGGGTAAAATGAGCACAAAATGGACGGAAGCGCGAAAATGCAAGACCGAAGTGATCCTGCCGCCGCGAAGTTGCGGATCGGAATCATGGTGAATTCCCTTGCCGCCACGCGCTGGGTCGCCAAGATTGTCGCGGATATCCAGGAATCCTCATTCGCGCAAGTCGTGCTTGTTGTCCGAAATTCTGCCCCACCTGCTACCCCGAAGAAATCCTGGCGGCAGCGGTTGAAGACTTACTGGACACATAGTTTGTTTGAACGCTATCGGCGATGGGACCGCCAGCGCCATCGGGCAGAGCTCGATGCGTTTGAAGAGGTTGATCTCACTGAACCTTTGAAAAACGCCCCCGTACTTTCCGTCCAGCCCATCCAAAAAGGGTTCGTGGACCGCTTTGCTCCGGAAGACATTGCGCGAATTCGTGAAGCCAACCTCGACGTTCTGTTTCGCTTCGGCTTCCGAATTATTCGCGGAGAAATTTTGTCCTGCGCGAGATACGGAGTCTGGTCCTTTCATCATGCGGATAACAGGGAATACCGCGGCGCGCCTCCGGGCTTTTGGGAAATGTATGAGGGCAATCCCGTCACGGGCAGCATTCTGCAGGTACTGACGGAATCGCTCGATGGCGGGCGCGTGATCTATCGTTCGCTTTCAGCAACGGATTTCGGATCGCTCTACTTGACGCTCAACCCCTTGTACTGGAAAACCTCCGAGTTCGCGATTCGCCGGTTGCGCGACCTTTACAGGCATGGCTGGGGCTATATCCAGTCGCTCGAATTATTCAACGAGGCGGACAACTACAAGAAGGGAATCTATCGCACTCCGCCGGCGCCAGTCATGTTGCGTTTCCTGGCGCGACTCGCCGCGCGGAAAATCCATCGCCGGAGCCTCTCGCTGCTTTTCGGCGAACGCACGCAGTGGTTCATTGCGTATCGAACTAAAATTGGTACGCGGACTGCGCTAACTGATCGAATGGGGTTCACGGTGGTTCCCTGTCCTCGTGGCCGATTTTACGCGGATCCGTTCCTGTTGAAACGAGATGGCAAGACTTGCCTCTTCTTTGAGGATTTCGAGTTTCAAGAAAACCGCGCCGCTATCTCGTACTTCGAAATCGATAGCCAAGGGCGCCTGAGCACGGCAAAGAAAGTTCTCGATAATGGGTATCACATGTCTTACCCATATCTTTTCGAAAGCCGAGGAATCGTTTACATGATCCCAGAGACTAGAGCCAGAAAGACAATCGAGCTTTACCGGGCAACGGAATTCCCAAGGAGCTGGGAACTTGTAAAAATCATGGCCAAGGATGTCCTTGCTGTGGATGCCACGGTTTTCGAACATTCAGGAAAGTTCTGGCTTTTCACGAACATTGCCGTCCCCGGCGGATCTACCTTCGACGAGCTTCACTTGTTCTTTTCGGATTCTCCAGAAGGTGAGTGGACACCTCACCCGAAAAACCCCATCGTCTCGGACGTGCGCTGTGCCCGGCCAGCCGGCGCTCTTTTCTTCGAAGGTGGAAAACTCATTCGTCCAGGCCAGGACTGCAGCCTCCGATACGGATATGCGCTGACTTTTAACGAAGTCGAAGTCCTTTCGGAGAGCGAATACAAGGAAAAACCCTACTGCCGCATCGAACCGGATTGGTGCCCCGGAAGCATTTGCACGCACACCTACAATCACACGGAAGAATATGAAGTATTGGATGGCATGAAGCTAAGACGCTACCCACGGTTCCTGAAGGACTGAGTGCAGCATCAAACCGATCTGTTAATTCCCTCTACTTCTACTACTCTGCGGCTAGGTCTTGCGGAGGATGACTTCAATTCGATGAATGATCGGGTGGAATAACCGGTGAAGACTCAGATTATACCGCATGCTCTCGCACACGCAGAGAAAACCTTCACGAAAATCGCGTGCTTCGTAAAAGTAGCGACGGGCAAGATGCCACATATTTCTTGCGTAGATCGAAGCAATCTGAGTATTGCCCTCATCCGCTAACTTCTTGTGATGCTTAACCAACACCTTCTCGGTGCAAGTGAGGACTCTCCTCAAGTTTCCTGTCATCAGACTGCCCTCTGTTCGAGCGTAAATGTAAAGAGGCTGATTTATGTAGGTAAAGGGTCTTCCCGCCTCAACCATGCGAATGTTGATGTCCCAATCTTCGCGAACCGCTAAACCCTCGTCGAACATCCCGCTCGCGAGGAATGCGGCTTTCAGATAGAAGGGGCTTCGCGTGATAAAGTCTTCCTCAAGAATACCCAATAGCAAGTCGCCGGAGGGGAACTGGGAACGCTTGATGGTTCTATTCTCTCCAATTTGTTTAACGATATCGACAACGCACCAGACCGCGCCCGTGGCCCGGAATTGATGGACCATTGTTTCCAGGGCCGTACAGTCGAGAGTGTCATCAGAATCCAGGAAGAAGAGATACTCACCTTTGGCTTCCCGTGCCGCGATATTCTTGGCGTGCGACGTGCCCCGATTTTCGTGAAACAAATACCGCACCCTGGAATCATTGAGGAACCGTGAAACAATCTCGGGCGTACGATCCGTCGAGCCGTCATCCGATACGATGATTTCAAAATCCTGTAAAGTTTGTGAGAGGACTGAGTCGATTGTGGTGCTAATAGACGAAGCGGCGTTGTAAGCCGGAATAATCACACTCACCAAACTCATCCTCGCTCCTCTGTAGCAGGCCAGGCAAAACTAAGGCTTACGCATGTCGGATCCCCGCCAAGTGGATCGGAACCAGGCCTCAGCCATCGGGACGCATGAATCGCCTTCGGCAAGATCCAGACCTTTCGGGTCATCCCACAAATCCGATTATAGACGAGCAACTTAGATGCCATCTGAGGCTTTTCGACAAATTCCTCGTGACCAAGCCAGTCAGACCCTCGAGACTATAACCCCCTTATTCGTAGACGCTTGGCAACCTATCGGCCACCCCTCCAAAACCTGGAGCAGTGGTCCCAACCCCTTGTATTTAAGTATCTTAGTCACCGCGGTTATGCCTAACGTAGCACCCGCGACTGACACATTGAGGTTATACCGCAGAAGGCCGAATTTTGTGGCGGCCAATGGCAGTGGCAATAGAATGCCGGGTAGTGCCAAAAGATTTTCCGGTCCGTCCGCAAGTGCCTGTGGATAATTTTTATCTTGTTAAGAATGTGTAACTTAAGAAGTCTACAAAGGCAGGATACTTGCCTATGAAACAGTGGGGAATGGCGTCTCCTATCCAGACTAAGATTGGCTCTCCGGGGTGGATGGATGGTGAGATTCATGGTGCTTCCCTTTATGGCTCGAACAGCGGGGCCCGATGGATTCCATGTTGACCCAAGGTAAGGGCACAAACCGAGGGGCAGTTTCGTCCCCGACACACATAATGAGTGTCGATGTCGAAGACTATTTCATGGTGGAGGCATTTGCCGATTCGGTCTCGCGGGATAGCTGGGAGAGTCGACCGTCGCGGGTCGCGATGAGCACACTACGCGCTCTCGATTTGTTTGATAAGTACAACGTAAAGGGAACGTTTTTCTTCGTGGGGTGGGTGGCGCATAAATTTCCACACCTAGTGCGAGAAGTACACGCGCGCGGCCACGAACTCGCCTGTCATAGCTACTGGCACCGGACTGTTTATTCCCTGACGCCGGACGAATTTCGTGAGGACACCAGAGCGGCGGTTCAAGAGATTGAGGATGCAGCTGGTGTCAAGGTTTTTGGCTATCGCGCGCCGAGTTGGTCCATCACCAAGGATTGTCTTTGGGCCCTGGACGTCCTCGCTGAAGAAGGGTTTACTTACGATTCCAGCATCTATCCGATCCACCACGACCTTTATGGGGTACCGGGCGCACAGCGCTTCCCGTACGTGCATCGGCTGAAGCACGGCTATTCTTTGATGGAATTTCCTCCGAGCACCGTGCGCCTTCTGGGACAGAATCTCCCCTGCGCAGGCGGGGGCTACTTGCGGATTTTCCCGCTTGCCTATACTCGCTGGGTTTTCCACAAATTTCAGGAAGATTACCGCGAAAGGGTGGTTGTCTACTTCCATCCTTGGGAACTTGATCCCGATCAGCCTCGCATCCAGGAAAAACTGAAGTCGCGTTTCCGTCACTACACGAATCTGGGGGGAATGAAGGATCGGCTCCAGACCCTATTGCAGACCTACTCCTTTCAGCCTTTCCGCGAACTCGTTGATGTCGGGACGGACTCTGCTTTGCAGACCGTGCCTGAGACTGCGAGAACTGCCCGTGAATAACCGTGGGACAGTCACGAAAGCTCCCAAGAGAGTGGGGCAGCTCGGTCCAGCCCTTCGTTTCGATGATCAAATTGGGAAACAATGGATATTGACCTACCATGAAATTCTGGCCTCGGGCACGCAATACCTTTATGGGGTTACGCAAGCCCAGTTCCGCGGGCATCTCTCTCTGCTGGCTTCGGCAGCCCCGCGGCCAAGCCCCGGGAGGCCGTCGCCGCTCATCACTTTCGACGATGGCCATCGATCCAATTTTGAACGGGCGTTCCCTCTACTCGAACAATTCGGTTTGAAAGCCACCTTTTTCCTCGTTGCGGGATGCATCGGAAAAATTGACAAATACCTCTTATGGAGCCAGGCACGGCAGATGGTTGCGGCTGGACACCGCATCGAATCGCACGGGTGGTCTCACCGACTTCTTACTCAATGTAGTCCAAGCGATTTAGAGGAAGAATTGATTCGTTCAAAGCACGAACTCGAGGATCGCCTGGGCGTGGAAGTTGCTGCAATTTCCGCGCCCGGTGGACGATGGAATGACCGCGTGGTGGAAGCGTGCGCACGCGCGGGCTACAGATATCTCTTCCATTCGAACCCCTGGGTACCTGCCGGTCCCTGGCATGGTCTCCATCTCCAAGGCAGGCAGATGGTTACAGGTCGAATGGGGCCGAACGACCTGCAAAAGCTCTTGCAGGTTGCTGGAGCGCGGCGGCTTTACCTTCGTTGCAGGTATGGCGCAAAAGAGCGGGTGCGGGTAATCCTGGGAGACCGCCTTTATCACAAGTTCTGGTGTTGGGTGGCCCATTGGAAGCCCGGCGAAGGAGTGGAATTGGAAGTCGATACCCTCCCCAATAACGGGCGGAAATCAAGATACCTATGAGGGTTCTTCATCTCATCAGCAGCGGGGGGATGTATGGCGCCGAGGTGATGCTCCTGAACCTTGCCTCGGCGCAGAAGCGCTTTGGGTGTGAACCCATCATTGGCGTTTTTCGAAACGAGCATTTGCCGCATATCGAAGTCGCTGAAGCAGCCCGCTCTCGCGGACTGCAAGTGGAGATTTTCAACTGCTCTGGAAGATTCGATCGCCGGCCCGTGGCGGCGATCCGAAAAGTCCTGCAAAGAGAGGATGTCTCACTGGTTCACGGGCACGGGTACAAATCAAATTTCTACGGTTATTTCGCGGCGAACGCTCTTGGTCTTCCCTTTGTGGCCACTTGCCACCTCTGGACTGGCGCGTCGCCGGCGATTCGGTTTTACGAGTTCCTCGATTCCCTTATACTGCGGCGCGCCCACAAAGTTGTAGGAGTTTCCGACGCCATTTCGAATACTCTGCGAAAATCTGGCCTGCCTCCTGAAAAGGTCTCCACGATTTATAACGGCACGGACTTTTCGCCGTGCGGGGACGCCTCCCCCACGCTCCGGACAGAGCTTGGAATTGGGGAAAGAACACTCGTTGGCAGCGTCGGCCGGCTGGAAGAACAGAAGGGATTCGAGTACTTTCTCCGCGCAGCGCGCGAAGTCCTCGCGGAGTTCCCAGAGGCTCTATTCGCGGTGGTCGGGGCGGGTTCCCTGCGGTCTAGGCTTGAGAACTTGATTCACGAATTGGGGCTCGGAACAAGTGTCTTGCTTGTCGGTCAGCGAAATGACATGCCTGGCGTATACGCATCGCTGAACCTGTTTGTTCTTGCCTCCATCGACGAAGGAATGCCGATGACGATCCTTGAGGCTTTGGCATCGCGCAAACCGGTAATCGCAACCGCTGTTGGCGCAGTCGAGAAGCTCGTCATTCCGGAACAGACCGGTCTGCTCGTGCAACCACGAGATGTACCTGCCCTCCGCGACGCAATGCTTCGATGCCTAAGAAATCCATCGTTCGCCCAGACCCTCGGGAAGAACGGACAAGAACACGTCCAGACATTCTTTTCTGCCCAAGGCATGGCTCGGAAGTATGTGGACCTATACGAGCGAGTTCTGGCACAACAGAAAACCAAGGCGGCCACCTCGTTGCAAGAGGCCTGAAATGATCTTCTCTGAAGATAAGTCTCCATTGAGTGACAAGGTCGAAACGGGGCCTTCGCAGTTGCCCTGCTTGTTCTCCATCATTATCCCCGTCCGTAACGAGGAAGAAAACATTCGCAAATGCCTGCATTCACTCGTTCGCATGAAGTTCGTACCCGAACGGTTCGAAGTGATCGTCGTGGACAATGGCTCGACCGATCAAACGAAAGAAGTGGCCTTAACCTTTAGGGAATCTCTCTCACTTCGAATTCTGGACAAGCCGAACGCCTACATCGCGGCCGTGCGGAATGCCGGGGCTGCGGTTGCGCGCGGGCGCTATCTGGCCTTTCTCGATGCTGATTGTGAGGTGCGGCCTGATTGGCTCTCGGTCGCCGCAGAGGTTCTTTCCGCAGATGATGCCCGAGTTTGTGGCGCTTTTTATCTGATCCCGGAAGGGTCCTCCTGGATCGCCCGTCATTGGTATCAAATTCGGGAGAGCAAACCGGCCGGCGAAGTGTCTTACGTGCCGGCAGGCGATCTATTTGTCAGCCGGCAGGTTCTCGACAAAATCCATGGATTCGATGAATCCATCCAAACGAATGAAGATTATGAGTTTTGTCAGCGAATCCGTGCTGCCGGGCTTCCGATTCGGTGCGAACCCAGATTGGGCGTTATTCACTGGGGAACACCTCAATCGCTCTCCGCATTTTTCAAGAAGAATCGCTGGCACGGGATGCATGTTTTCAGAGTCTTCCTTCGTAACCTGCCTGCATTGCACAATTTCAAGCCCGTTGCGCTCGCCATGTATACTCTTGTCAGCGTGCTAGGCGTCTTAGCCGGCGCGTTATTGGGCCTCCGGTCTGGCGATTTTCGGTTCCTGGGCGCGTTCATTCTGGCCACGCTGTTCCCTGCAGTAGTATTGGGACTTCATGCAGCCATTTCCTCGCGGCGGCTGCAATCAGCCCTGCCGATGACAGTTCTTTATTTAGCGTATGCCTTTGCCCGCGCTTGGTGTCTGGTTGACTGGCGTAATTGGGTGAAGCAGTCAAACGAACCCTTAAGGAGTAAGAAGGTCGCGTTAGTGTGACTCGCCCGGCTCCTGCTAAAAACGAAACCCGGCCCATTTCGGACCGGGTTCGAATCAAGACTGAAACTATGTGAGCCTTTACTGCACGACGACTTTCAGATTTGTCGGTGGGTTCGGCTTTTGGACCGTGCTCCCGCCTGCAAAATACTCATAGGCGCCGACGTCGTACGCGGAGCCCTGCGGTCGAGTCACGCCGTCACGATCCATGGGCATACCATTCCATACTTGATACCCATTGAAGCTATTCGAACTGGAAATCGTGATGCCTGCATCTACAGCCGGACTCCCACTCTGGAGGTGAAAGTTATTTATGGAGGTATTCACGAAAAGCGGGTCGGCGATAATGTTCGACGTTGTCCAGGACGGGGCTGCTTGGTTGCCTCCGAACCAGATATTATTCGAGCCCGCCAGAGTCAGCCCTGAAGCGGTGCCTCCGCTGTTTGTGAAAAACTCACCGCTAAGTTGGTAGGCGATATTGTTGCGGGCGTCTAAACCAACGGAGCCTCCGGCTATAGCAAATGTGCCCGACCAACCGTATGTGCCCACGTGCGAGCCGCAATCAACCAGCGTGTTGTTGTAGACTTCAGCATTCCCACTAGGCGTTGACCCATTGTTGTTGTCTTCCGCCATTCTGATGCACGAGTAGC
>Ga0187817_10001152_pt1 | contig 12609 bp, 10 predicted proteins | sample NC_wetland_sal_i_17_FD_132431 | JGI IMG/M metagenome (GOLD analysis project Ga0187817, IMG submission 132431) | Wetland sediment microbial communities from Neuse River Estuary, North Carolina, USA - SO4_2 | ecosystem: Environmental > Aquatic > Freshwater > Wetlands > Sediment | place: USA...
CGTCATCGTGAACGACAGTGACATTCGCGTCCCGCCAGACTACCTGCGCCGCGTACTCGCCCCGTTGGCCGATCCAAACGTGGGTTTGGTGACTTGCCTCTACCGAGGCGTTGCCAGTTCGACCCTGGGCTCCCGCCTCGAATCGCTTGGCATCAGTACAGATTTTTGTGCCGGTGTTCTCGTGGCACGGCGGATTGAGGGCATCCGGTTTGGCTTGGGCTCCACGCTGGCTTTCCGCCGCCACACTTTGCAAGCGATCGGCGGTTTTGCGGCCTTTGTAGATTTTCTGGCCGATGACTACCAACTCGGGAATCGCATCGCCGAGCTCGGCCTGAAGATTGGGCTTTCCAGCGTCGTGGTCGAGAGCTTTCTGCCGCGATACACGATGCTCGGCTTCTTCGATCACCAGTTGCGCTGGGCCCGTACGGTGCGCGACTCGCGGTTCTGGGGGTATCTTGGAACCTGCATTACGTTCGGTTTGGTTTGGGCTGCCCTGGTGCTAATACTCGCTCGCTCCGGATGGGCTTGGATGCTACTGATCGCAGTTGCTGCTGCACGCCTTGCGGTAGCACTGGTCGTAGGCCGCGTGGTCCTGAACGATCGCCAGGTTGTCCGTTTCTTGAGGCTCATCCCTTTGCGCGACCTGCTCGCGTTCTCGGTATGGGCCGCCAGCTTCGTCGGTCATACAGTGTCCTGGCGGGGTGAGTCCTTCCAATTGCAGAATGGCAAGCTGGCGAGGATTACGCCGGATTCATCAAGCAGTCATAAAACAGCTTAGGTGTTCGAGCGCTGCGCGGATGTTACCAGCTCAAAACGACCGTCACGATGCAACCGGTAACGCCGGCCCCGCCAAATAACCGTCTTCCCGAAGAACCCCGCCAGCCAGAAGAAAAACGCCGCTAGGTCTTCGATGGGCAACAACAGCCAGTGAAGCTGCGCTCTCAAAGCGCGCACCGAAACCACATAGGCGGTGGCGGCGCGCAAAGCCAACGTCGCCGGTAGTACAGGCCACCAAGCAGGATGGACGGCGCAGACTACCAGCGCCAGGGGCAAACACATGGTGAACAGCAGACCGAAATAGCCGAGCGGACGTGATCGCCGTGTGCTGCGCGCCCATCGCAACCGATGAGCCGCGTTCTGCAGCAGGCCGGTGCTACCAATGTGATGCTCGATCACGTACGACGAGAGCAGGACATCATAACCGGCCTTGGCCACCAACCTTCCCAACACGAAATCCTCAGCTAGGTAATCCTTCAGCCGGTTGAAGCCGCCGATTGATTGTAGAACCGAACGCCGCGCCACAATGGTAGGGCCCACGGCAAACTGCATCCCTTCGATCATCCTGGCCACCAGGATGCCGGCCATGAAGTTCGCGTTTAGTCCAGTGGCTTCCAACCGCGACCAGAAGCTTGGTCCGGCAACGGCGCGGTAGGGGCAGGTCGCGATGCCCAAGCGGGAATTCTGGAACTCGGCAGCCACCGTACGCAGCAGATCACGCGTCACCCGGGTATCGCTGTCGCTCATTACCACAAGGTCGTTTGCAGCGGCACTGATCATTCGCTCCAGGCTGTAAACTTTCGCGTTCGAGTAAGTTGGCTCACCCGTTATCAGCAACCGCGAAGGAATCTCTTCGTACTCACGCTGCAATTTTGCGACTACTTCAACCGCAGGATCCTCAGCGTCCTTCACCGCAAACAGAATCTCAAACGAGGCGTAGTCCTGCTCGAAAAAGGTTCTAAGGTTCGCTTCCAGTTCGAGGTCGAGGCCGGCAAGCGGCTTCAAAATGCTGATGGGCTGAGGCGAACTTAGCTTCGGCGGGCTCACGGAGAGATATCGCCATGCCGCGACGATCGCAAGCAAACAGTACATCAAAGCGCAAATGAGTAACGCCAGAAAGACAGCAGCCACATCAATCACCCAGCGACCAATTAGTCAGAATAGTCTTTCCCCCGTTGCGTGCCAACAGGAAGCGCTTCGCGCCCTGCAGTTCAACCGGATTTTCCTGGTCGGTCCATAGAAACACCCTAGCCGGCCCCGACCACAAGGCGTTGAAGGAACTCTGAGTTTCAAACACCTGGGGAGCATCGGGAAACTTCGACCCATACCACAAACTCCCGCTCGGTTCGTGCAAAACACGTAGCGGAACGCCCACGTAGAAATTGAGGGTAGATGCCTGGTGGTATTCGCCGTCCACCACGATCACGTCTCCCGGCCGGTAGTGCTTCCGAATCGCCTCAGCAAGCGGCTGCGAGGACAAAATCGGCGCGAATGTTACCAATCCGGCATGCACGCAACCAAGCACAGCAACCATCATGAAAGCTAACGCAATGTTGCCCGCCTGCGGTCGTTGCCAGCGTCGACAGAACCAGTTTAACCCTGCACCCAGCAGCAACGAAAGCACAGTAACCAGCAGCGGAGTCCGAAATCGCCCCAATGCCTGCGGTGTCAAGTCCAGGAAGTGTCCTAAAGAAAGATTGTAGTCCGCCGAGTTCTTTTTCAGCAGATCCGCCAGATCGGCGCCAGGAGCTGGCGGGCGCGACGATATCAGCAGTCCCAGCCCCAAGAGGAAGATCACGACAGCAACTGCCAGAAAAGCCAACGACGACACTCTCCCGGCGCGTCGCTCCGGCGAATTGGCATCACTCCCGGCTTCTTTCGCAAGCCATCCCCCCGTGAGGAGAGCCAGGCCCGGGAGTGCTGGAAGTGTGTAGTATTCCTGCCGGGTCGAAAAACTGAAGAAAACGATGATCACTACCGCCCAAATTGCGAACAGCAGATTCGCTGGTTCCTGTCGGTCCAATCCCTCTCGCAGTTTGCTCCAACGCCTTGCCACATCTGCCAATGCCTGTGGAAGGAAGATGATCCACGGGACCAGCCATACGAACAGCAACCCCCAAAAGATCACTAACGGCACCGTGTCGTAACCAGCCGGCACACGCTTGTTGAGGTAACGCAAAAACTGCTCATTCACAAAGTAGAACCACAGGAATCCACGTACGGTGCCCTGGCCAGGATTGCGCAAGGCCGCTAGGACATGCCAGGGAACCGCGATCGCAAGGAAGAGCAACGTACTGGAAACAGGCCGCAGCTTGCGCAAATGCCGGAGATTGCCGGTCAGAATCAGGTAGAGCCCGATGACAGCTGCGGGAAAAACTACTCCAATCAGGCTTTTCGTGAGCACATTCAACGCGCAGGTAGCCGCGAATCCCCAGCAAGTGAGTCGCGAAGGTTGTTCTTCATCGAGCGACCGTAAGAAGAAATAGATTCCCCAGGTGAGCCACAGCCCAACCATGAGGTCCGGAATCTGAAATCGCGTGAAGAGGTAGGGCCCGATCGACGTACCCAGGACAACGGCCGACCATAGTCCGCCAGTTTCGCCGTAGGCCAATCTCCCCAATTTGTAGGTGACGAGCAAGAGCGCCAGCACTCCCATTCCAAGGGGCAGCCTGGTCGACCAATCACTTACCCCCAGGAGAAGGTAGCTCCCAGCGATGGCCCAGTACATGAGAGGCGCTTTTTCCAGGTAACGAATTCCATTCGTGTGCAGACTAACCCAATCGCTTCGTTGCAAGATCTCGCGGGCGGCCTCAGCGTGGACGGAATCGGCATCGTCCAGCAACGGCGGAGTAAACATCCCTGCCACGTAAGTCGCCCCCCAGAGCAACACAATCACCACAATGGAAGATACCCGCAAACTTGACTGATTGACCGTCGGGTACGGAGAAGAGGCTAGGTTTGCGCGCTGCAAAGCCGGAGACGTGGTCATGAATGATTGGCCTTTATTATACGAGAGCCAGTCCGACAGTTGCCGACCTAGGCGGGAGAAGCCGCAGCCCGGGCCAGGGTCTCGCTTCCCCCCAGCACTTCCCGGATTTTTAGCGCCAATGCCTTCAGACAGAAGCGCTTCTGCAAGAAGTTCGAACTCACGTCGACGTTTCCGTGCTGCAACACGGTTTTCTCGGCGTAGCCGGAAACGAACAATACTTTCATTTGCGGGCGCTCTGCCGATAGTTGTTCCGCCAGGATCGGTTCACTGCCTCGGCCGGTAAACCCAAATCGCTGCTCGACTCGCAGTCGCCGAGCAGCATGTGATATGTGCCGCGTTCCAACTGTGTACGCACCTCCTGGCAGGAGTGGGCACAGTTCAGCTGCAGGTTGCCACCGGTGGCGTGTGTCAGCAGATCACGGAGAGAGACAAAGTTCTTATCTTCGGTCCCCGCCAGCAGCACTTGGAGGCGCCGTTTCTTGCTGTAGGTTGCCTTACTCATTTCCGAATGCTCCGCTAATTGCTCCATCGGACTCCAGCGAACGGAGTATCGGTGATAAGGAAGGACCGGCCCGCGACACAATTTCGCTTCCGTTCCAATTCAGGAAAGAATGGCCGTTGGGAGTGAACCGGAACGCTCGTCACACCGCCCCGTTGTGTGTTGTCTCTACTGGTACATTCTGCTTCCAGTCATTGAGCTAGCCACGACGCTTCAGGGACAATCAGAATACGGGAAGCAGCCAGGAGGGGTGCGGTGTGCACTAGGGGTCGTTTTACGCTGGTTTTGCTCGTGCTGGCGTGGTCCGCGTTGGCTGCGGCCAAGGATATCGCGCTGATTTCCCACAAGGCCAATCATGTGGATGAGATCAGCCTGCCGGAGCTCATCAAAATCTGCAAGGGCCAGACTAACCGCTGGCCGGATGGCAAACCGGTCACGTTCGTGACTCGTGACCCAGCTTCACCGGACGCGAAGTTGGTTCTGCAGAAGATTTACGAGATGTCAAAAGAAGACGCGGCAGCCCTGATTGCCAACGCCAACCACAGTCGAGTCAATCGCCCCGCCATTGTTGTGGCGGCCTCCGATGAAGCGCTCGTCAAGAAGGTGGAATCCACGCCGGGAGCGGTGGGTTTGGTGGACGTCTACGCCATCACCGGAGGCGTTACCGTCGTACGGGTGGGAGGAAAATTGCCGCTGCAGCCTGGTTATCCATTGCACGGGAACTGATACAGGACTCAACTCTGTTGTGGATCGCGAATCTTGGGACTGACTTTGTCGTAGACTCAACGGTGAATCCGGAGAGCGGGGAGAAAGATGGAACCAAAGGAAAAATCCGCGCGCCGTTTTCCAAGACACTCTGCCGATATTCGAATTTCAGTCCAGGTGTTTCGGCCGAGCGGAACTGTGTCCTTGTGGGGGCGCTCCACGGAACTCGGAGAAGACGGGATCGGCGGAACTCTTACTGGAGAGGTCGAACCCGGCGAAGTGGTCTCGATGGAATTTTCTCTACCCACCGCCACCTATCCCATGAAATTCCGGGCGCTGGTACGTTATCGCCAGGGACTGCATCACGGATTTGAGTTCTTGGCCTTGAATGAGCAGCAGAGAGATGCCCTTCGCCGTGCCTGCCAGATACTGGCGAGTGGCCAGTAGGGGTCTCCTTCACAGGAAACTCCTTTCCTGCAATTACGTCAGTAACTTTCGGTTCATCCACTTGCCATCTAACATATTGATTCGGCTCTGGTTTTCCTCGGGGAGGGTGGAATGGGTGACAAGATCAGTCGGTCCGGAAAGTCCGCTGATCAAACCCACGCCCGACTTTTGCGACAGGCTCTTCACCACGGCAAACCAGTATTCTCGTCTCCTTCCGAAGCCGCAAAGCCAGTCGCCAAGGAGGCAACTCCTTGTTTCGGCCCAGAAACCCCCGAACTGCAGAAGGCCTACCTCGAGCAATTAGTCGAATGCGCCCCTGAAGCCATCAGTATTCTGGACACAGACCACCGGGTTACACGCGTCAACGGCGAGTTCACGCGCGTCTTTGGCTTTCGCCCGGAGGAAGTGCTGGGCCGTCGGCTCGACTCCCTGATCATCCCGCCCGATCGGGCGGCGGAGATCCGCTGGGTTCGAGAGATGCTACACAAGGGTCAGAAAGTGGATCTCCAAACCCGGCGGCAGCGCCAGGATGGCACCCTGGTGGACGTTCACGTCTCCAGCACTCCAATAGTGATCGCCGGGAAACAAGTTGGCTTCTGCGCTCTTTATCGTGACATTTCCGAACAACGGCGGGTGGAAGCCCTCAATTCCGCCCTTTTGGGAATCGCGGAGAAGGCCAGTTCGGCGGAAGATCTGTCGCAGTTCTACGCCGCCGTGCACAGTATTGTCGCCGAGCTGATGTATGCCCGCAATTTTTACGTCGCCCTTTATGATCCCGCGACGCAGCTCCTGAGTTTTCCCTACTTCGTGGATGAAGCCGACTCCAGACCTTCACCAAGGAAGCTGGGGAAGGGCCTTACCGAATATGTTCTGCGAGCGGGTAAGCCACTGCTCTGTACACCCGATGTTTTCCAGCGGCTGGTGGAGCAAAAACAAGTCGAATCGATTGGCGCCCCCTCGTTGGACTGGCTCGGAGTCCCACTGAAGGCTGGCAACGACACGTTCGGTGTAGTGGTGGTGCAGAGCTACAGCGGCAATGTCCGATTCGGCGAGCAGGAAAAAAATATTCTCGGGTTCGTCTCCCGGCAACTGGCGGGTGCCATTGAACACAAACGCAACGAGGAAGCTCTGCGGCGTTCGGAAGCCAGATATCGCTCGCTGGTGCAGAGCGCGGCCTACGGTATCTATTGCTCTAACCCGGAAGGAAGATTTCTCGATGTCAATTCGGCCCTGGTTACCATGCTTGGATACAAGTCTAGCGAGGAAGTCCTGGCCCTCGACCCGAAACGTGATGTCTTTGTAGATGCCAGCGAACTGGCAAATCTGATGCAAGGGTTTAGCGCCGGGGTCCGGCTGAATAACGTTGAGGTCCGCTGGAAGCGCAAAGATGGGAAAGTCATCACGGCCCGCCTAAGCGGGCGCGTGGTCAACGCCCCGGATGAAACGGTGGAGGTCTTGGAGATCATTGCTGAGGACGTCACCGAACAGCGTGTGCTGGAGAACCAATTCCGCCAGGCCCAAAAAATGGAAGCGGTGGGCCGCCTGGCCGGAGGGGTGGCGCACGACTTCAACAACCTGCTCACTGTGATCAGCGGTTACACCGAAGTTCTGCTGGAGCGAACTGACGCTGACCATGATTTGTATCCCAAGATCCAGGCAATCCATCAGGCGACCGAGCGTGCCACCGGTGTAACCCGTCAACTGCTGGCCTTCAGCCGCAAGCAGATGCTGGAGCTGAAGGTGGTGGATCTGAACGCGATCGTGACTGAAATGGAACGTCTGCTGCGGCCGCTTATCGGCGAAGATATCGGCCTGCACACCAAGCTCACGCGTGACCTGGGCCGTACCCGCGCCGATGCCGGGCAAATCGAGCAGGTCATCATGAACCTCGTTGTGAACTCCAAAGACGCAATGCCTCACGGCGGGAAAATCACGATTCAGACCGCGAATGCGAATCTGCACAAAGACGACCTTGGGCGCGAACATTCTTACATCCATCCCGGCGCCTACGTCGTGCTCTCCGTCAGCGACACAGGCCAGGGAATGGATAAGGAAACCCAAGCCCGCATTTTCGAGCCTTTCTTCACCACCAAGGAAAAAGGAAAAGGCACCGGCCTCGGATTGTCCACCGTTTACGGAATCGTCAAGCAGAGCGGGGGTTACATATTGTTGGAGAGCCAGCAGGGCCAGGGAACAACTTTCCGAATCTACCTTCCTCGAGTCGAAGAAGCAGCCGATACTGTGACCCGCATGCAAGTCAGTCAACGGGAAAACGGCGGCTCCGAGACGGTGTTATTGGTGGAAGACGAGTCCTCGGTACGGCAGCTGGTCCGCGAGACCTTGGAAGCACACGGTTACCGGATCCTGGAAGCGGAGAACGGCGAGGAGGCTCTGCGCATCGCGAACACCTCTTCTGAGCATATTGACATGCTGATCACTGACGTGGTCATGCCCGGAATGAGTGGGCGGGAACTGTCTGCCCGCCTGTGCGCCTCTCATCCTCAGACGAAACTTCTCTACCTCTCCGGCTACACCGAAGACGCCATTGTCCACGAGGGCGTGATCGAACCTGGTACCGCCTTCCTCCAAAAGCCCTTTACCTTGCAAATGCTGGCCCGTAAAGTACGCGAGGTACTGGGCAAGAACCATCCGTAGTCTTCCTTCGTGATAACTCTTGTAACTTTTCCTGCTAACCTGTGTCTTATTTACTGGACCTTTGCCCGGGGTTTGCCGGGTGGGACAACAATCCGCTTGGGCACGACATCGCATACATATGTGGGGTAATTCATGCTGATCAAGAAAGCCGCCGATATTTCGTCCTCCGAGATCACGCCGAAGGGCCTGTATCTGAACCGCCGGAAGTTTTTGGCCGGCGCCGCCCTGGCGGGAGCGGCAACTGCTCTAGGCAAAGGTGTTAGTGAGGTGCTATCTCCTTCGTTCCGCGCCCTGGCGAACGCAAAGATTGAGGGTATCCAGAAGAGTCCGTTCTCGACCACGGAAAACATCACGCCCTACAACGATGTCACCAATTACAACAACTACTACGAGTTCTCGACTGACAAGGAAGAGCCAGCCCGGCTGGCCAAGAATTTCAAGACCCGGCCGTGGAAGGTCACGATCGACGGCCTCGTCACCAAGAAGCAAACTCTCGATGTGGATGCGATCCTCAAGATGGCTACTCCGGAAGAGCGCGTTTACCGCCATCGCTGTGTCGAGGGATGGTCGATCGTAGTTCCCTGGGTCGGCTTTTCGCTGAGCGAGTTGATCAAGCGTGCACAGCCGCTCGGCAAGGCCAAGTTTGTCGAGTTCACGACCATTTATGACGCCAGCCAGATGCCGGGACAACGGAGCCATGTGCTCGACTGGCCCTACGTCGAAGGCCTGCGTATGGACGAAGCCATGCACCCGCTGGCGCTGCTCTGTTTCGGAATGTACGGTGAGGAACTACCGAATCAGGACGGCGCGCCGCTGCGGATTGTGCTGCCGTGGAAATACGGCTTCAAAAGCGCAAAGGCGATTGTGCGCATTCGTTTCACCGACTCGCAACCGGTAAACACCTGGAACCGGACCGCTCCCAACGAGTACGGCTTTTACTCCAACGTGAATCCGACGGTAGACCATCCCCGTTGGAGCCAGGCCAGGGAGCGGCGTTTGGGTGAGTTTTCCAAGCGCCCCACCCTGATGTTCAATGGCTACGATCAGGTGGCGAGCCTATATAGCGGAATGGATTTGAAGAAGAATTTCTAGAATGGTGCGTTGGTTCAAACCCGTCGTCTTTCTCGCTTGCCTCGGGCCGCTGGCGCGCCTCGGTTGGAGGGCTTACAGCCACAACCTGGGGGCAAACCCGATTGAGTTCATCACCCACTCAACCGGTGACTGGACGCTGATCTTCCTGCTGGTGGCTCTGGCGATCACGCCGCTTCGCAAACTGACTGGACAACCATGGCTGATCCGCTACCGCCGCATGTTCGGATTGTTTGCTTTCTTTTATGTAATTCTGCACTTTATGACCTACATCTGGCTCGACAAGTTTTTCGACCTACACGAAATGCTGGCGGATGTGACCAAGCGCAAGTTCATTACTGTCGGGTTCACCGGATTCTTGTTGCTCATCCCTCTGGCCATCACCTCGACCTCGGGCTGGATTCGCCGCCTCGGGGGGAAGCGATGGCAAGCACTTCATCGGTTGATCTACTGCAGCGCCCTGGCAGGGGTGATTCACTACTGGTGGCTGGTCAAAGCTGACATCCACAAGCCGCTCGAGTACGCAGTTGTGCTGGGATTACTGCTGGGTTATCGGATCGTAGTCTGGGTAGGTCCGAGGTTTGCGCACAAGACTCTCACTCCAAACCGTCTCGAAGTGCCGAGTCACTGAGAACTGGGAACTGGTTTTCAAGAAACCTGCCAGACCGTATCCAATACCGTCCCATCCACCCATTTCACCACTGCCACTGCCCGATCGCTTCTTGTCCGGCGGGCTGGTTTGCCACCGCAGATGCGTTCGACCTCGGCTTTGATGTCTTGAATCGGACGGATCGGCAGCCTCGAACCCTTCACCGCATCAAGCAGGTCCTGGCGTTGAGGATTGATAGCGATGCCCCGCTCCGTAGCCACCACGTCGATCAGTTCGCCGGGGCCAGTGAGCGTGGTCACGTCATCCACGATCACCGGAATGCGGTCGCGGAACGACGGCAGAGCCAGAATCGTGCAACCCGCCGCCAGACAGTTCTGCCAACCGCCGATCCCGTGAAGCAGGCGTCCATCCGAGTGCGTGACAACGTTGGCGTTGAAGTTGACGTCGACTTCGGTCGCGCCGAGAACGACAGCATCCACCATGGACGCGAAGCTTCCCTTGCCGTGATAGTTGTAGGAAGTGAAGGGTGACGTCGCGACGTGACGCGGGTCGTTGGCAATCGACTTCACGCCATCCAGATCGAACGTCTGCCCATCGAGGATGTAATCGGTCAATCCTTCCTGCAACAACTCGACCAGATACTTCGTCGATCCGCCACGAACAAAGCGCGCCTTCACGCCATCTTCCTTCATCATCCGGCGGAGATAATCGACGAACGCCAGCGCGATTCCCCCAGCGCCAGCCTGGAACGAAAACCCGCTGCGCATGATGCCCGATTCCCGCAGGAACCGGGCCACGAACTCCGCAATGCGCAGGCGATCCGGAGAGCGAGTGATCTGCGTGGTTCCCGAGACGATCTTCGCCGGATCGCCGATCGAATCCACTTCTACCACGTAGTCCACATTGTTGCCCTGAATCTGCCAAGGGACGCAAGGAAACGGAACCAGATTATCGGTGACCACGATGACGCGATCAGCGTAGGTCGAGTCAGCCAGCGCAAAGCCGAGCGATCCGCAAGCAGACTTCCCGTGTGAGCCATCGGCATTGCCAAAGAAGTCGGCGGTTGGCGCGGCTATCACCGCGATATCGATGTGTACGTCGCCATCCTGGATGGCCTGCCAGCGCCCGCCATGGGAACGAAGCACGCCCATGCCGCGCATCTTGCCCTGTGTGCAGTAATCTCCAAGCGGCCCGTTCATGCTGCCTTCGATGTGATGGATCACGCCGGTCTGCATGAGCTCAATCGCGGCCTTTTGTGAGGGAAACGACGCGCTCGGGAACCACATCAGATCCTTGACACCGATTTTCGCCGCAGCCTGCAGCGCCATCAGGGCCACCCCGTCGCCGTCACGAAGATGATGATGATTTGAAATCACCATGCCATCGCGAAGTCCGCAATTGCGCAGCGCGGTTTCGAGATTCGCGACGCGCTTGTCGCCGTTTTCGGGATATTCATTGTTTGAACACACCGGGGGCGCAGCCTTCTGGCCGTGGGGATGGTATTGCCCAACTCCCAGGTAAGGCACCTGCGGCTTGCCGTTGACGATGGTGGGAACCATGCGTCCAGCTGCGTTCTGCGCGAGTTCGACTTTCTGGGCCATTACGGCTCTTTATCCTTCATCCAGCCACGTGGGGACGGGCGCCCTCGCCCGTCCAGGCGGAGCGCAGCTCCGCAGGGCTTCTTAACTGACCCTGCCCATCCGATTGGCTCGTTCCACCAGTTTCTTTGCTCGCTCCACGACCGGCAGATCGATCATCTTCGAACCCAGGCTCACCACGCCCAAGCCTTTCTGCTGCGCCTCGTCAAATGCAGCCACGATCTCCAGGGCTTTATCGATCTCGACCTGCGATGGTGCGAACGCCTCATGAATCACTCGAATCTGTCCAGGATGAATGCAGCCCATGCCTTCAAACCCCAAGGCTCGCGAAGCTTCCGCCCAACGCCGAAGCGCGTCCATATCGGCAACATTGCCAAACACGGAATCAATGGCCTGAACCGCGGCTGCCTTCGCGACGTTCACCAACCGTGTGCGGGCATACCCGGACTCGCGCCCTGCGGAGGTCTTCACCACACCCAAGTCAGCCGTGTAGTCTTCCAGGCCGATCGTCAAACCTACTACGTTTGCGCTCGCGGTTGCGATGGCAAACCCATTTTCAATTCCTAACGCCGACTCCAGAATCGGCATAATCCATATGGGCCTTTCGATGCCATGTTGCGTCTTCAGTTCCGTAATCGTGCGATCGACTTCTGCCACCTGCTCGGGTTTTTCTGTTTTTGGAACCAGCACCAGGTCTGGACTCTCCGGAATCACTTCAACCAGATCTTCCAGTCCCAACGGCAACTGGTTGATCCGCACCATGCGCTCGCAAGCGGCAAATTCGACAGCCCGCAGAGTATTGCGCACCAGAATCCGGGCAGCATCTTTTTCGGCGGGGTGCACCGAATCTTCCAAATCAAGAATGATTGCATCCGGTTCGTGCAGGCCTGCATTGATGAAATACTTCGGTTCAGTTCCAGGGAGATAGAGACGCGAGCGGCGCAAGCGATCGCGGGTCGAAGGCTCAGGCAGCGCGACTTTCTCTGGCAGGGACCGTTTCCCTTGGCCCAGCCCCGCGCGCTTGACCGCTGTTTCGATGCGAGCCGAGATCACAAACGGCAGCGCGCCTTCGTCATGGATCGACACCCGCGCATGCTTCACGCCGAGGGCGTCGAGGGTCTGCCGCGTCTGCTTGAGGATCGAGTCGCCGTAATAGAGGCCGACACGGGACTCCAGCGCGATCTCCACGCCGCCTCCATCGCGAGGTTCGACGGCCACGTGGAGGTCGGATCGGATGTCC
>Ga0187817_10001153_pt1 | contig 12602 bp, 11 predicted proteins | sample NC_wetland_sal_i_17_FD_132431 | JGI IMG/M metagenome (GOLD analysis project Ga0187817, IMG submission 132431) | Wetland sediment microbial communities from Neuse River Estuary, North Carolina, USA - SO4_2 | ecosystem: Environmental > Aquatic > Freshwater > Wetlands > Sediment | place: USA...
CGCAGGCGATATGGTCACGATGGTCTTCTTTTCCCTGGTACCCATCGGTTTGCCGGTCATTTTCATGGGACTGCACCTCGGTGTGTCGCTCATTCAGACTTTTGTGTTCGTTTTGCTGGCGATGATCTATTTGCAGGGCGCGGTCGCGGAAGAGCATTAGCCCAGTGGTCAGTGGCTAGTGGCCAGCATTGCACGATCTGATCACTGGCCACTAGTTTTTCGCCGCAAGCGTGAGGGCGTCTGCACAGGATGACGTCAACCACCCACTGGCGGCAACACGGTGCCTGCAAGGGCGCCAATTCATACAAGGAGAGAAACACTATGCGTCGTACACTCAGCTACATCTTCATGGCAATGGCGGTTCTGTGCTTCGCCATGCCGGTATTCGCACAGGGCGGGACTTCCGGCGGGGTAAGCTGGGTCCCCATCGCGGCGGGCTTTTCCATGGCTTTTGCCTCGGGAATCTGCGGCCTGGCGCAGGGCAAGGCGACAGCGGCAGCGGCAGAGGGTTTGGCGCGCAATCCGGCGGCCCGGCCCGGTATCCAGCTCGGCCTGATCCTTGGCTTGGCCTTCATCGAGTCGCTGGCCCTTTACACGCTCGTGATCATCTTCGTCAAAGTGAAGTGAAGAACGGTTCTAAACCACAAAGCCCCTGCGTGCGCAGGGGCTTTTGCTTGACCGGTCAAACTCAGTGGACTTTCACTAGTTGCTTGATGTGACCTCGGGCGGACACGCGGGTTTAGGGCGAGCATATCGGGTGGCCGCCAAAATCGCCAAGCCTATGAGGAGGATGCCGGCGGAAAGACACACCAGCCCTAGACGTCTTGCACGTAGGGACGCTGCAGGAGAAATCTCGCTCAGGTGGTTCCTAAGGTCAGTTCCGACCTCGCTCAGTGAGGCAGTTAAGCCGGACACCGTCTCTTTGTGTACTCCCCAAAGCCTCCATAGCAACGCGAGAAAGGCGAGCAGGACAAACGAAGAGATCTCAATAGAAAGCGTCAATTTGCTTCGCAGGGGGGTCCCGCTGCCGTAGACATTGAGGATGAAACTAGGAATATAAATGCATGGATACACCAGGAAAGAAAGCAGCGCAGAACGGCCTCGATAGCTTTTGACCACCGATCTGATCTTCTCTTCGTCAGATTTCGAGTCGACGAAGTAGGCCTTCCCCTTAGAGCCAAATGGAAGAAAAACCAGCCGTCCACCCGGATCCCTCCGGAACTGACGTTCTACGTGGTAGTCCATCGCTCTGGAGAATGGAGAGGTCATTGCTGCTCCATAGATAGGATTGGCTTAGAACTGCGGATCCAGGCGGCGTGGCTTTAACTGCTTCGGTCTCCGTCCCACTCGTTCTCTTTGGTTTCCGGACCGCGGTCAATCGTTTCCATGAGCAGGCTGCGCAAGCGGTAACGGCTGTCGAGATCCGTATTGACCAATTCGAAGCCCACTTCATTGACCCGGGCCCGACGCAGCAAAACATGCCCGCGGATGTGGCGGACGCCCAGGGAAATGTCGATGTTGGCCTCCGAACCGACGCGGAGATTATCTTCTTTCGTTCCCATCCCACCGCCCATGCTCAGCTCGCGAATCAAAATGCTCGACTTTCCCCATGAGCTGCTGATCGTAGCTGAAAGCGTCTTCCGCAGGACAATGCGCTCGTAACGCCGTTGTCGAACCCACGGACACGCCGGAGCGGAATCCAGCGGAGCAATCGCCAACTCGCCCGGCGACAAACCGCTATCCGACATTACTTGGCTGGCATATCGCGGGTCGATCTTGGCCAAGGCTTGGGCCGCTGCAATTCGCAGCTCGCGATGATGTACCCATTTCCACATCTTCTTCGCCTCGAGCAGGTTTCGCAGCACGGAGACCGATTCTGGTTCGCGCAATCTCCCCAGCGATTCGACTGCCTTGACCTGAATCAGAGGCGAACGACCCTGAGCTTCCCCGGCTTCAGCCATCACGATCAACGGCGGTACGGTAGTCCGGTCACCACTCATGCCAATTTCGTCGATGGCCTGGGGCAGGACCGCAGGATCGATCAGCTCAAGAATTTCCAGCAGCGTGCGGCCGCGATCATGGGCAGCGCCGTACGCAATCTGCCGTACCACCAGGTCGTGATAAAACCGGTTCCATTCCTTTAGGCGCACGGGCAGCAATTCCAGCAACGTCGGAACATCCAGGCGGCTCAACAGGCCAACTACGGCTGATGCGTTTCTGGGCTGGCCGGTCCGCAGCGTCTCCCGCATTTGCTGCGTGGCATCAGGTCCGAGTTCCTTTACCAGGTCGACCATCCGGTCGCATTCTTCGCGGCGCATGCAGCGGAAAAACCGATCCGCCAGATGTTCGATGGCGGCTTGCGAGTTGCGGCGGAAGACCTCGATCAGATCAGCGGGAAGTTCCGGCATGCGCAAGGCTTCTTCGATGAACTCCGGCAGCCGGTTCTCCACTCCAATGCGGGGGCGCAGATCGTGCGCCGAGGTCGGACGCTGCCGTGCCAGGTTCTCTAGTGCGGCGCAGACATCGTTCAGTGCGCTGAACTGCTTCCGATTTGCCGCCTCTGAGCTCAACCGTACGAACGCCGCGCTGAGCATGGTTTGGACTTCAGGATCCGGTTCCTTGACCAGAGCCTCGCCGATTTTGTGAATCGAATGCCCGATCAACTCAATGCCAGGCATGGCAAACAGGTCCGACAACTGGCTCAATCCCACCGCTGTTTTGCGGCGGGGCTCGATTTCTTTCTGATCCACACAGGCCGCATAATTCTTCAAAATGTCGGCGGCGGTTTGCGTGTCCTTCCGCTCCAGGAGAACTTCCACGTACTGGCGGATGTTGCGAGCTGGCACGCAGGCCGCTTCGCTGGAAAGCAACACACTCTTCTTGCCAGCCTCAGGCACTTCCGCCCAGAACATACGGTCCAGGATGTCGGCATGGGATTCCACCAGGATTCCGGCCTTGCTCATCTTGTCTTCCTGGACTTTCAAGATGTTGCGCAGCGTATCCATCTGGCGGCTCATCTGCTCCAGCAGCTGGTGCACTGCGTTGACCTTGATGTCGCCTCTCTGGAAACGCTCCAGGGCGAAGCGAATGGCCATGTGTTCGGCCGCCCGCATCAGCAAAGGCGTGTCGGTTTCTTCGCTGGTAGACTTGGCCGCCAGACTCTCCAGCAGTTGCTGCAGATTGACCTTGGTATTCTGGTCAGTCTGGACGAGTTCTTTTTGTACCCACTCCGTCTTGAACCCCGGATCGCCACCAGCTTCTCCAAAGCGCGTGAGCAGGCGGATGGCCTTGACGACTTCCTCTTCCTGAAGCGGTACGACTCCGCCGCTCCATCCCCCGCCTTGATCTGCTCCGACACCTGCAGGACCAGCCGCAGCCGAAGCGTTGCCGGTGGGCGCGCTACCGGTTGGCGCATCTCCCTTTTGTCCGCCCGCCTGCGAGCCCTCCGCGGCAGCGATCAGTTGCAACAGCTTCTGCGGATCGTTCAGCCAATCTTTGAATTCAGGTCCAAGCGACTGAGCAGCAATCGATGCGGCAACACTGATTTCACCGGTGGAAGGGTCGGCCGCCACAAACTTAACTTCATTTATCCTGATGTTCGCGCGATTGTCCGGGAAATATGTTTTGAGCTCCTTGGCCACGTCCTGCGCCTTCGATCCAGCCAGCGCAAAGGCACGGATCATGTTGGCGAAGTCATCAGTCGTGACTTGATTGGAGAAATGGATGCTGGCCAGACCGGCGGTCGTCAGCAGTTGTGCAAAACTGCGCTCCGCCTGCCCGCTTTCCAGAGCCATTCCGTCCAATAGAAGCTTGTTGTCGGAAACTCCCAGCAGAAAGCCCGTATCACGCCCGACAGGCAGGCCCTGCTGTAGTTCCTTCCAGGTGCTGTCGAATTGCGCCTCCGTGCGTTTGTGCTGAAATCCGTAGAGGCGCACGTACTTTACCAGAATATTGAGGCTGTGGATAAAGGCCCGAGCCGAAGCGCTCCGGTCTTCTCGCTGGGTTATAGCGCCGGTTTGAATAATGCAACTCCTGAGACTACGGTAAAAGGGTAATCCGAAAAGTAAGGTCACGCATGTTACGGAGGTAATTGGCCCTACGGGTCGCTGGGAGCTTGCCAATGTGGCCACACCGTGAGAAGGGGATCCCATGGTGCAAGACGCGACACATGCAGTCGCACTAGGAATGGCACCCAGGTAACCTCGAAGGCGATCTGCCTCGCCCCTGCATTTTCAAATTCCGCCCGAGCGATTACTCTAAGTTGTAGAGCCCTAATGTCAGCCTCCCCAGCCCCCGTAAGATTCGCCAAGAAACAGCATGGCCTGGCCTTCTGGATGCAACAGGTGCTGGCGGAATGTGACCACGCCGCCCAAGACTTCGCTGCCGATCCCGTCCACGACCTGCGCGTTGCCCTGCGCCGCTGCCGCTCTATGGCCGACGGCCTCATGACGATCGATCCCGATCCCAGTTGGAAACAAATGAAGAAGGCCGGCAAACCACTTTTCAGCCAACTCGGCGAACTTCGTGATGTGCAGGTAATGGCGGAATGGATCACCAAGCTGAGCGTCCCCGACGATGTGGTGTCCATCACCTTTCGGCACTTTCTGGCCTCCCGCGAAGCTCAGCACAAACAGCAGGCCGCTCAGGCGCTGCAGGAGTTCGACCGTAAGCAGTGGAAGAAGTGGACTCTGTTGTTGCCCCGCCGGGCCGCGAGAATTCGGACCGGAAGCCTGATCTTCAAACATCTTGCTCTGGAGCGCTGGACGGAAGCCCACGAACTGCATCGCCGGGCTCTGCGGAACCGCTCCCAGGTTGGGTTTCACAGCCTGCGCATCGGGATCAAGCGCTTTCGCTACATTGTGGAGAATTTCCTCCCCGAACAACACGCTCGCTGGATTCCCGACCTGAAGGAGCTACAGGATCTGCTGGGGGAAGTGCACGACCTCGATGTCCTGTGGGCAACCGCAGTGCAGATCAACGCATTTCCGGATAGCGCATCGCGCCTTCAGTGGCACAACCGAATCCTTGAAGAACGGAGCCGGCGGATCCAGCGCTATCACGAGAAAATGGTGGGCAAGACCTCGCTTTGGCAAGTCTGGCGCGCCGAGTTGCCGGCAGGCCCGCAGATCGAAACCGCAGCGGTCAGCCGCCTGAGACTTTGGGCATCCATCCTGGATCCGGATTTCTCGCACTCTACGCGCGTCGCTAACCTGGCTCTTCAGCTGTACGCTGCCTTGCCCACGGCGGCGAATTCCAATCCGGAGGAAGAGCGCGCCATCTTGCAACTGGCGGCACTGCTCCACGAAGTGGGTCTGGCCAAGAGGCAGAAGGGACACCACAAGGCAACCTACAGTCTGATTCAAGGCCTCAAAGTTCCTCTGGGATGGAGCCCGGAGAGAATGAAAAGGGTCGCGGTGGTCGCGCGCTACCATCGTGGGGCGCTGCCGCGCTCGGGCCAGAAAACGCTGGCAGGACTTTCTCAGGATGACCGCCGCACCGCGGTAAGGCTGGCGGGCATTCTGCGTCTGGCCAACGCATTCGACGCCGATCGCCGCGGCCGCATTCAACGCCTCGAGGGCGCCGAGAAGGACGGTCATCTCATCATTGCGGCACAAGGATACAACCCTCGCGACTCCATGGCCGAGTCGATCGCCGCCGCCCGCCATCTGCTGGAGACAGTCTGCCGCCGGCCCATTCTCGTAAAACCACTTGCCCGTGGGCAGGGAAAGCCAAGCGGCAAGAGCCGAAAGCCAAAAGCTGGTAGCTAGAAGCTACTCCATCACTCCCTCCAACCTGCATTTCTGGCGTACCGTCACTGTATGACGCACGCGCAGCTGGTTGCCAAAGCCATCCAATGGCTTCGTTCCTATCGTTGTGGCGTGATTCTTTCCGAGCAGGTCTGCGCCAGCGGCGAGATGCCGGACGCCATCGGATGGAGGCGGGCATGCCATTCGGTTGTGGTCGAGTGCAAGATTTCGCGCGCTGACTTTCTCGCCGATCACGAAAAACCGTTTCGCCGGAAGCCGCAGCTGGGCATGGGTTGCGAGCGCTATTACCTGGCTCCTGCGGGGTTGCTGCGTCCCGAGGAATTGCCCGGCGGCTGGGGGCTTCTGGAATCTCGCAACCGAAGTGTGGCTATGGTTCAGCCATCCGCCCGGAATCTTCGCACTACCACCGGTTTTCGCTACGAGATGAATCTGTTGCTGGCCAGCCTCCGCCGCGTCGAGGTCCGCATCGAACCCCAGAGCCTTACCGAGTTCCTCAAGTGGAAGAACCGCATGGCGGATTACAATGGCGGCGCCTTGCCCGAAGGTATCTCACCCGCGGAAGAAGAAGCCAACGTCTTCCTGGACGCCGAGTTTTTGATGTAGGGCGCAGCCTTAGAGCGCGGCCACTCGCCGCTGCAACAGCAGAAAGTAAAGAGCCATCACAATCAGGGCGACTCCGTTCACTCCAAGCACCACGGGTGCTGTAAACAAGGGAACGAACCATCCCGATAGCAGGTTTCCCATGGGCATGCCGCCGCGGAATGCGCAGTTGTAAACACTCATCACCCGACCACGCATTTCGTTGGTCGTAATCAACTGTACTAGCGACGTCACCGTGGCAAACACCACCATCATGGAAGCCCCCACGATCACCAGCATGGAGTAGCTCAGCGGCAACAATTTGGAGAGGGAAAAAACCGCGATCGCTGCACCCAGGGTGATCAGACCGGTCAGGGCGAAGCGCCCCTTGTGGCGTATGTGGCCCAGCCCGGCAACCATTAGAGAGCCGCAGATCGAACCGATTCCCATCAGGGAAAGCAGGTTGCCATAGGTTTCCGGACCGCGATGAAAGATGTCTTTGACGAACACCGGAATGTAGGTGCGCATCGGCATGCTCAAGGCGGTCATGCAGAACGCCAGCACAATAAGCGCCTCCATCGATCCCTGCTGCCGAACAAACTTGATGCCCTGCTTCAGGCTGCCAAAGATCGACTCGGTAGTTTTCTCCGGCAGGTATCGGGCCGTGATCATCGAGAGGGAAATGATCGGTGCCAGGAAGGAAAGGGCATTCAGCCCAAAACACCACTGCTCACCTAACTTCGCCAGTGACAGCCCGGCGAGCGCGGGTCCAATCGTTACCGCCGTGTTGAACTGGATCGAATTCAGCGCAATGGCATTCGGTATGTCCTCCCGGTCGACCAGACTAGGAATCAGCGCCGAGTACGCCGGCCCGCCAAACGCCTGGGCCAGGCCGGAAACGAACGAGAGACAGAGCATGTGCCACACGTGTATCCGCCCGGTCGCTACCAGCACAGTGAGCACCGTTGCGCAGGCCATCTGAACGTACTGGGAACCGAGGAGAATCTTCCGCCGCTCCGCCCGATCAGCGATCACGCCGCCGATCAACGAGAAGAGGAAGATGGGAATGCCACCGAGAAACTGATCCAACGCGAGCAAGAAGGCCGAATGGCTCAATCGATAGATGAGCCAGCCCTGCGCCACGATCTGCATCCATGTGCCAATGCTGGACATGCAGGCGCCGATCCACATCAAACGAAAATCTCGATATTGAAATGCTTTAAATACCCTGCGAAAGGTTGGCGTCATGGGCTCCGAGCGTCTCTGGCGTCCGGAGTCTATCTTCGCACGAACACACGGCTAACGCTCTCAGGGGAATCGCTCAAAAAGAAAACCGGGCTGGTTAGCCCGGTCTCTTATGCGTCGAGTTGTGGTGCGGTTCAGCCCCCGATGACGCGCAGTTTTACGCGGACGGGGTGAATCTACATCGCAGCGCGACGCGAACTGGCGGCGAGGTGCGCCTGACCCCAATTGTGAGCCAGACCGGTTTCCCGAAGTGCACTCACTCGCGCCAGCCAATCAACTCAGCAGCGCGAAGGCATGCCTGCTGGTGCAAGTACATCACCAGTTGATCTGATAGTTGATGGGAGTTCTGTAAGTAACTGAAGGGTAATAGCATTAGCAAATCGTCAAGCGCGCTCAGTTTTCTTGAGGATACACTCCCCGGTTAACCTTCTTTGCACAATTTGGACACGCGCTGTTCCCGCACGCCGGGCGGCTACAACTCTCGACGTCCCTCGAGGGACTTCAGCATGGTGATCTCGTCGGCGTACTCGATATCGCTGCCCACCGGTATGCCCATGGCGATGCGCGATACCTTGAGCCCGGCGCGACGCAGTTGCCCCGAAAGGTAGGTCGCGGTGGCTTCGCCTTCCACGGTCGGATTGGTCGCCAGAATGACCTCATCGACTTCGCTGGCCTCGACCCGTCGCATCAGGCTGGAGATGCGCAACTGCTCCGGCCCAACTCCGTGCAGAGGCGAAATCGACCCGTGCAGCACGTGGTAAACACCGTTGAAATGCTTGGTTTTCTCGATGGCTGCGATATTGGTGGGTTCTTCCACCACGCAAACCAGCCGTTGATTGCGGGTCGGGCTGCTGCAATACACGCAGGGATCAACGTCGGTAATGTTGTTGCACACCGAGCAGAGTCGCAGCTTGGCCTTCACATCGCGAACCGCCTCAGCCAGCGCCTCGGCATCGTCGTCGTCCGAACGCAGGATGTGAAACGCCAGCCGCTGCGCGGTCTTGCTGCCGATCCCCGGCAGCTTCTTCAATTCGTCAATCAACCGCGCCATCGGCTCTGCAAATTTAGACATTGAATAATTTGGTAATCGGGCAACTTACTCTGGTTGTCGTCCGCGATGCGGACGATAACGTAGTCGAAGGACCCCGCGTGCCCCAACCCCTGCGGCGGTGATTCAGGGAGTTCTCACCCGGACCACCTCTCGCGAGAACGCCTTTAATCGGCTATCTCAGCGCAAGAAGGCAGGGATCCTTCGACTGCATGACTTCTTCTCCTTGGCGAAGCAGTCCTTTCGCTCAAGATGACACTTAACTCTCACAACCCCGGGATCCCCAACCCGCCCAGCATTCCGCCCATGGTGGACTGCACGGCTTCATCCACCTTCCGGCTGGCCCCGTTGATGGCGGCAGTGACCAGGTCCTGCAACATTTCAACGTCTCCGCTCTTCACCGCCTCGGGATCGATCTTGATACTCAATACCTGCTTGCGGCCATTCATTTTGACGACCACAGTGCCGCCGCCCGAGGAGCCTTCCACCACCGTCTCCTCCATTTTCTTCTGCAGCACTTCGTATTGCCGCTTGGCCTGCGACATCAATTCCTGCAGGTTAAATCCGCCCATTCTGAACCCCTCTTACCGCCGAGCACGCCGAGTTCGCAGAGAAACAAAATACAGAAACCTGACCTTCTCTGCGTGCTCTGCGACCTCTGCGGTCAAAAGCTTTATCGTTTCTCTTTGTAATCGATAATCGTTCGAATTTCAGCCCCGAACTTTTCCTTCATCCGGCGTACGACTGGGTCCTGTTCCACGCGGTTTCTCCCGCCGCCATTTGACGAGGGGCAATTCGGCGCTGCCTGCGCCGTTCCGCCGGGAGCGACCTTCAACTTCACCGGTCGTCCGAGCACGCCACTGGCGGTTGCAACAATCAACCGCTTTGCATCCGCTCCCAGCGACATGTCGATCACCGTCGTAGACGATGAGACCTTGATCACCAGTGCATTGCCCTCCACGCGCCACTCCCCAGTTTCCAGCATGGCTGTAAGCATGCGGTTCCCGGAGTTCTCCAACGCCTTCAGCACGGCATTGCGCAAATGATCGGGCGGGGTTGCGAGTTGGATTGGAACTTCAGGTTCATCCCAGCCATCCGGCGTAGCCTGCGGGATCTCAGCCGGTGCCGCAGCTCCCATCACCACCGGAGCTGTGGTTACGCCGGCCGCCCCACGCGGCGCGAGATTCTCCTCCACGGAAAGCTGTGGTTTCCCCTTTCGCGCTGAATCGGCGGCAAAGGGCGAAGCATAGCCCGAACGGCTTACCGCGGAAGGCTCCGGCTTTCTGGCTTCCGCCGTTAGGCCAGGCCTGCCCGCTGACTTCGAACTTGCAGCACTCGACCCCGCCGCTTCACTCAACAATTGCTCAATCGGCAACAAGCGTTGCGCGTGGACCATCTTGAGCAGGCCCAGTTCGAGATGAAAGCGCTGCTCCTGCCGGTATCCAAGTTCGCTGTGGGTACGGAGCATGATTTGCAGATGCCGCGCCAGATCCTCCTCGCTGAACTGTTCCGCCACCCGCGCCACCCGCTGGCGTTCGTCGCTGGAAACCTGCAGAAGGGAAGACTCGACACTCGCCACCTTGGCCACCACCGTATTGCGGAGGAATCTCAAGAGCTGGCGGGCAAAGTGCGTAGGACTGTGCCCTTCGCTGATCAGCTTGTCGACAACCCGCAAAATCTCGTCACTTGAACTCTGGGCTACGGCGTTCATAACATCTTCCAGAACTCCGGAAGGCGCTGCTCCCACCAATTGCCGCACGGTGTCCGCTGTCAGGCGTCCGCCGGAAGAGGCAATCGCCTGGTCCAGGATCGAGAGGGCATCGCGCATCGATCCATCGCCAGCCTCCGCCAGCAGTGCCAATGCGTCTTCATCGAACGCGATCTTCTCGCGGCTCGCGAGGTCTCGCAGTTGACCCTGAATCTCTTCGAAGCGCACGGCGCGAAAGCTGAAGTGCTGGCACCGCGAACGAATGGTCTGTGGAATGTCCTCGGGCTGCGTTGTCGCCAGCATGAACACCACATGCCCGGGCGGCTCTTCCAATGTCTTCAACAATGCATTGAAGGCAGCATCGGTGATCTGGTGAGCTTCATCGAGAATATAAATCTTGAAGCGGTCACGCGCCGGACGATAGCGCGCTGCCTCACGCAATTCACGGATCTCGTCAATTCCCCGGTTCGTCGCCGCATCAATTTCGATGACATCGACCGAATTCCCAGCCCGAATCTCGGTACACGATTCGCAAATCCCGCAAGGCTCCACCACCGGTTTATCGGACGATCGGCAGTTCAGCGCCATAGCCAGAATGCGCGCCACGGTGGTTTTGCCGATCCCCCGGTGACCGCTGAAGATGTACCCATGGGCCGTCCGCCCCTGTTCAATGGCGTTCTTCAGGGTACGTGTAACATGCTCCTGTCCTATGACTTCGGAGAACATTTGCGGACGGTATTTGCGGGCCAGAACCTGGTAGCTCATGATCCGGAGTCTCGATTATACGTGATGCCGAAGTGGGCCGCGCCTCCTCGGAAACGGCCACGAAGTCCTTGCGAAACCTGCCCTTCCAAGGTACGCTTTTGCTTGGGTTTTCTGCTTGAGGAGGTCTTCCGTGCAACTTAGACTCAGTACCCGAACTATGGATGGTGTCTTGATCGTGGATTGTGGTGGCCGCATTGTCTTTGGGGAAGAATCCGGTTATCTTCGCGACACAGTCAAGAAGCTGATCGCCGAGAAACACAACATTGTCCTCAACTTGTCCGGGGTCAACTATATCGATAGCGGTGGGTTGGGAACTCTGGTTGCCCTCTACACCACGGCTCACAACCTTGGCGGCTCGGTCAAACTGGCCAACCTGACGCAGCGTGTCGGCGACTTGCTGCAGGTCACGAAGCTGGTAACCATCTTCGAGGTTTACGACAGCGAACAGAAGGCAGTCGACTCGTTCCGCAGAGGAGCGGCGGCTTAGTTTCGCGTGCGGGCTCTCCCCCCTCGGCCGCGTTACACCTCTTCGACCAAAGCTGATCCGGAAAACTATTGGTGTGCCTGGGCTCATCGCGGCCGCTGGTAGGCTGCGTCTTCGGCTGTGCCGCGAGACGATAAAATGCTTTCATGACCATGCAGGCCCGCATCGTCGCCGCCATCCGTAAAATCCCCCGAGGCAAAGTTTCTACTTACGGTGCCGTCGCCCGAGCCGCGGGCCATCCCGGCGCGGCCCGCCGTGTGGCTTCGACTCTGCATCGTTCCTTCGGATTGCCGTGGCAGCGTGTCCTCGGCTCTGGTGGAGAGATCAAGCTTCGCGGGGAATCCGGCCTCGAGCAGCGCCTGCGTCTCGAATCAGAAGGTGTCATCTTCCGCGGCCGACGCGTCGATATGAAACATCACGAATTCAAGTTCCCGCGAACCAGGCCAGTTCGTCCGCGTCGAACCGGGAAGACCCGAACCTGAGTGGGTTTTCCGAAGTCGGCGTCCGGACGCAAAATTCAGCCTCACGGAGGATCCATGAAAAGCTTCTTCCTCGGCGTGATTACCACTCTGCTGGTTCTTGCCATCGGAGGGTTTTCCTATCTCCAGTTTGGTCTGGCCGAGGTGCGCGGGGATGTGCCGCCATCGCCATTGGAGGATTACCTGATGCGAACGGCCGTGCACGCCGCAGTCCGGCGAAACGCGCCCGAGCTCGCCAGTCCCGTACCGCCCACCGATGTGAACCTGATCACCGGCGGCAAGATGTATCTCGATCAATGCGCCGGCTGTCATGGCACGCCGGGGAAGCAGCGCAAGTATCCGAGCGGCCTGAATCCGCTGGTTCCTCAGTTACCCACGGTAGGGACGGAATACACGGAGTCCCAGGTTTTCTGGGTCGCCAAGCACGGCATCCGCCGGACGGGAATGTTTTCGAATGGCCTCTGGGATTCCGACGAGGAGCTGTGGGCGCTGGCTGGCTACATCAAACGCATGCGCCACCTGCCCC
>Ga0187817_10001154_pt1 | contig 12601 bp, 10 predicted proteins | sample NC_wetland_sal_i_17_FD_132431 | JGI IMG/M metagenome (GOLD analysis project Ga0187817, IMG submission 132431) | Wetland sediment microbial communities from Neuse River Estuary, North Carolina, USA - SO4_2 | ecosystem: Environmental > Aquatic > Freshwater > Wetlands > Sediment | place: USA...
GATTTGAATATCACCGTGAAAGATCCAACCGGCAAGTTCGTCACCGACTCCAAGGTGCTGGTGAAGGATATGGCGCGAGGCTTGGAACACTCGGGGACAAGCAATGGTCTGGGCGAATATAGGGTGATCGCGCTGCCGCCGGGAAACTACAGGGTCACGGTGGAAGCTCCGGGGTTCGCGAAAGCGGAAGTCGACAACGTCAACATCACCGTGGGTCAGATCGCAGACTTGCCGGTCACACTCTCGGTCGCCGGAACGCGGGAAGTTGTGAATGTGACTTCAGGCGCGGAGTTGGTGGAAACCACGCAGAGTTCGACGACCGATACGGTCGAGCAGCGCCAGATCGACAATCTTCCCATCAACGGGCGCAATTACATCAACTTCACGCTCACCAATTCCCAGGTAGTGCGTGACAGTGCACCGAACACCGGCGCCGCGCCCACTTCCGGCCTGAACATGAGCGGCCAGCGGGCCCGGTCCAACCTGGTCAACGTGGACGGCGCCGACGCTACCGATAACTCGATCAACGGGGTGCGTGCCACAGTTTCCCAGGAGGCGGTGCAGGAGTTCCAGATCATCACCAACAACTACGCAGCAGAATACGGGCGCGCCTCTGGCGGAGTGGTCAACATTATTACCCGCTCCGGATCGAACCAGTTTCATGGCGACGTGTACGGGTATTTGCGCAACCGCAACTTTCAGGCGGTCAATCCGTTCAGCACGGTATCGAACCCAGCGTACACACGGGTGCAGGCGGGGACGGCCTTTGGCGGACCGATTAAGAAGGACAAGACCTTTTACTACTTTTCCTACGAAGTTACCCGGCGGCACGAGACGGGATTCTCCAGCATCGGCGCGGATAACTTTGGTCTCGTCCCGTTTGACACGACAGCGGTTGGGATGCCCTTTGGCACGTTGCAGTTGACCAGCCAGCAAGTTGCTTTCCTTACCAGTCCAGCGACGCTGGCGGCCGAAGCAAATCCTCTGGTCGCCGGCGCAGTGGGTCAATACGCAGTCCTGGCAGGCGCTTCTTCCGGCCAAGCCATACAGGGAGCCTGGCCTTCGACGATGGTGCAGGCTCTGACTAAGGGACTTCTTTCAAATTGGACGGGCTTCCCTACTACGTGCTCTCCTCCGGGTCCGTGTGTTGCTCTACCCGCGTCCTACACGACATTGACGCAGCAGACTGGGAATTTCCCCGTCTTCGAAGGTACGAGCCTTTACTCGCTGCGCATCGATCACAACATAAACAACAACCACCGTTTGATGTTGCGCGGCAACGTGAGTCCCAGCACGGTGACCGGCATCGAAGTTAGCGGCCAGGACCAACCCTTCGGGCAGAACGCCTATTCACGCACTTCCGAACAAACCTATCGTGATGTCGCTATCACCGCTCAGGAAACCTGGACGCTCGGCAATAACCGGGTCAATGAATTCCGGTTTCAGTTTGCCCGGCGTGGCAATGCTTATTTCTACAACACCGAGACCCCACTCGGCTCTGACCCAGCCGTAAATATTACCGGCATCGCCTATTTCGGCCGCGAACCGTACTCCTACGTGCAACGGGTCGAGAAGCGCTACCAGTTCACCGACAACTTCTCCTGGGCCATCGGCCGCCACAATACCAAGTTCGGCGGAGACTTTAACTATCTTCCACTCACGGCCACTTTCACCGTGAACTACGGTGGAGTATACGATTTCGGCGCTTTCACCGACGTCTCGTCCCTCGGGTTCTCCATCCCGGGCCTCTCGTTCCCGAGCCTGTCTCCGGTGCAGGCCTACGGGGCGGGTCTGCCTTCGGACTTCATCCAGGGCTTCGGCAGTCCCAGCGACTCGTTCAGTAACAAGCCCCTGGGCGTTTTCTGGCAGGATTCCTGGCGTGCGCGCCAGAACCTCACCCTCAATCTGGGAGTCCGTTACGATGTGGAATTTCCCCCAAAGTTCAAGCCGCCCAGCGCTCTGGCTCAGGCCGGGTACAACGAGCTTGGTCTCCAAAAAGGAATTCAGACCGACACCAATAACATTCAGCCCCGTGTGGGTCTGGCTTGGGATCCGAAAGGTGACGGTAAAACCGTGGTTCGTGCTTCCTACGGGATTTTTTACGATCACCCGTTGCTTGCGCTCTATTTCCTGGGCGATGCTTCCGATGGCTCAACCAGTGGGCAGTTGGCTTTTGGGGGGACCGGCGGCTGCAGCGGCCCCGGCCAACCGGGAAATCTGAATGCGATTCCGATTTTCCAGGGGCTCCCCATTAACCTGCCGTCAGCGGCCAATCCATGCGCTGCCACCCTGAGCTCTGCGACCGCTACTGCAATGGGATACTTACCAAACCAGCAGCAGTTCCAGGCTCAGAACTTTCCCCAATCGGTGTTCCTCAACCAGAATTACCTGAACCCGGCTACGTTTCTCCCGCTGGGGTTCCAGCCCTTTGGCTATCCGCAGTCCAAGAACTTCGTCTACGCGTATTCGCAGCAGGCCAACTTTGCCGTGGAGCGCGATCTCGGCGGCGGCTTCGCTCTCAACCTGGCCTACAACTTCAACGGCGGACGCCACCTCAACCGGCCGATCAACGCCAATACGATTCGTGGGGATTTGCTGGTAAAGAACCTGAACGCGGCGGTTGCCGCAGGTGCGAACCAGCCTACCGACAATCCTTTGACGGTGACCAAGTGTGGAGTCGGTGCGGGAGGACCCTACGTGCCGGCAGCGCTTACGAACTTCTTCCGCCCGTCCGGAACCAACCCTTCGATCGCGCTGGCCTTATTATCGAGTCCCCTGACGGCTCCCTGTTTTACCACCGTGTTGCCTCTGGTGCAGCAGGAGTATGGTCTCAACGCAACCTGCAATCCCCTTACGCTGGCCAATTGCGTCCCCTTCGGCGATATGGACGCCAATTACTCCAACGGCAGTTCGGTCTATCACGGTTTGACCGCCAACCTGCGCAAGCGCTTCAGCCACCACTACGAATTGCTGGCGTCCTACACGTGGTCGCACGCGATTGATGACTCAACGGACTTGCAATCTACCCTTACTCCACAGGACAGCTATTACCCCAGCCTGGACCGGTCCAACTCACTGTTCGATCAGCGCCATCGTTTCGTTTTCAGCGGCGTCTACCAGTCGGGTAAGCTCGCGGGCAGCGGCTTCGCCAGCAAGTTCTTCAGCGATTGGGCCTTTTCGCCGATCGTGGAAGTTGCCTCTGGACGGCCCTTCAATATCATCACCGGCAACGATGATAACCTCCAGTTGTCGTCCCTCACCGGGCGTCCCAACACGGTTGTGAATGCCGCCTGCGGAGCCGCATATCCATCATATCCTTCGAAGTTCTCACCCTCGGGGTTCTTCCAGGAGCCCTGTCCCGCGGACTTCAACGGAACGTTGCTGTCCCTCGATGGCAACCTGGGACGCAACGCCGGCCTGTCGCCCTACACCATATTTAACGACCTGCGAATCTCGCGGCGGATCTATTTCGGCGAGCGCATCAGCATGGACTTGATTGCCGACATGTTTAACTTGGCTAACCGATACAACGTGGCAGCCGTCAGCCCGCTCTTTTCCAGCGCCGGACAGCCGACTGCGGCTTACGATCCACGGCAATTCCAGTTCGCCATGAAAGTGAACTGGTAAGGACCCGTGAACACTCGGGCGGGTGCGACAACGATTCCGACTCGCCAAGTTTGTTCCTAGCCCGTTGGTTGTATAGAACTGCCACGTCGGCAGATTTGGAACTCATGGGGGCGTCGGTTCGTACTACTCCCAGTGATTGGTGACAAGACTGCCATGAACGAAAACGACGCCAGACAACCACCCGAACTGGCAATCCAGGTTTCGCCGGACACTCCTGGCCTCGGAAGCGACCCGGCGTTGAGGCAGATATTCTTTGGCCCAAACGGCCTGCGAGCGGGATGGCGGCTGCTGACCTTCACGGCCATCATTTGCTTTCTTTTTATCCTCCTCGGCGTCGCGCTCTCCTTGTTAAGTGTTGCCGGAGGCAATCGTGCAGTCGAGGTCTCCATGCTCACGCCATCGGGGCTGGGCATCTCGGAGGGAACGATCTTTCTCCTCGCCTGTATCGCCACCGCTGTCATGGCGAGGGTGGAGCGCCGAAAATTCGGGGAGTATGGCCTTCCCATCCGCTCGGCACTTGGCAAGAACTTCTGGGCGGGAACATTCGCGGGTTTTGTGGCGATCAGTGGAACGCTGCTGGCCATCTACTCGCTGCACGGCTTCCGCATCACCGGATTGGCCATCCACGGATCCACAATTCCACTCGCGACCGCTGCCTGGGCTGTAACGTCCCTGACGGTGGGATTGTCCGAGGAGTTTGCGTTCCGCGGGTATGCCCAGTTTACGCTGACCACTGGGATGGGCTTCTGGCCTTCCGCGTTCCTGTCGTCGGTCGCGTTTGGCCTGGTGCACGTTGGGAACAAGGGAGAGACCAAGTTCGGTCTGGTGTCGGTCGTTCTGTTCGGCTTGCTGTTCTGCCTGTTTCTACGCCGTACCGGCAATCTCTGGTGGGCAGTTGGATTTCACGCCGGATGGGACTGGGGCCAGACCTTCTTTTATGGCGTGCCGGACAGTGGCGTCGCTCCTTATCACAATCTGTTCGGCTCCGTTTTTCAGGGGTCGGCTTGGCTTACCGGCGGAACCGTCGGGCCGGAGGCGAGCGTGTTTACACCGATTGCGCTTCTGATCGTGGCCGTGATTTTCAGCCGCCGATATCGCGAGGTTCGATATTCACCCTCCAAGCCAAATGTTGTGGCGGAAAAGCCGGAGGCGGTTACCGCGCTATCGGGTCTCTAACACTCCCCTCTCGATCTCCTGCTACACTTTTTCTTTATCCTTCGCGATTGCCCGGGAGAACCTGTTTTCCATGTCAGAAACCTATGTTCCGACTGCGCGAACGCGCGTCGTCCGCGAACCTCACCGCGGCGCGTACGATCGGGCCACTGCCTATCAAATCCTGGATGAAGGCTTCATCTGCCATGTTGGTTTCGTGGTCGATGGCCAACCGTTTGTAATTCCCACGGGCTATGGCCGAGCCGGCGACAACCTCTACATCCATGGATCGGCCGCCAGTCGCATGTTGCGCAACCTGGATGAAGGCGTTGGAGTGTGCGCAACCGTCACCCTGCTGGATGGTCTGGTGCTGACCCGGTCGATTTTCAACCACTCCATGAACTATCGCTCGGTGGTCGTGCTGGGGACGGCCGTTGCAGTGAATGATCCTCAGGAGAAACTGGAAGCTTTGCGCCTTCTGTCGGAGCATATTCTGCCGGGACGCTGGGCCGAAATTCGCCGGCCGAACGAAAAGGAGTTGAAGGCCACGCTGGTGCTGCGGCTGCCCATCACGGAATTCTCGGCCAAAATACGCCAAGGACCTCCCGTCGACGATGAAGAGGACTACGCGTTTCCGGCATGGGCGGGAATCATTCCGCTGGAGATGGTGGCGAGGGAGCCGATTAACGATCCCCGGCTGGATCCGGCGCAGGCCGTGCCGGAGTATGCCAGGCACTATTCCAGGAAGAGGTGAGGCTCTGGGCTGCTCCTTTGGAAGAGAACGTTTGTCGTGAGGTGACCGATGTCCAACCTCAAGGATCCAAAAACAGGGGTTTCACCCCAGGTGATCCGCCTGGGGCCGCTGCACATGCCCAAGCTCTACGGCATGAAGGCGCGAAAAAAAGTACTTGCCCTGGAGCCATGCGACGGAGCGACAGGCGCAGTCTCGCAACTCCTGGACCTGCACAACCCGGCCCGACGGCCGTCCCCACTCGATTCCCGTATGGGGCTTCTGGATCGGTGATGCCCTGGATTTTGGAACGGCCCGCTCCTCGTGCAAAGCACACGATCAGGCACACAATGCCGCGGTTTCGGTGCATCTGGAATCGGATGACGATGTTGTCATTGTGGAAGGACAGGCGGTCGAAGTCAGCGACAAGGAGACATTTCGGAAGCTCGATCAAGCCTCCCAAGCCAAGTACAAGATGCCGCTGATGCTGATCCCGGGAGAGAGTGTCATTTATCGTCTCAGCCCGCGGGTCGTGCTGGCCTGGCTGGAGAAGGACATGTTGGGAACGGCCACCCGGTGGGAGGTCGCATGAAGAACGAACTGCCGAAAAGCGAGCACGGGCGAGGACGCCCGCGCCTACACCGTGTGGCCTAGGGAATCAGTAGCAACTTTCCCGTCGTTTTGCGTCCTTCCAGATCGCGGTGGGCCTGCTGTGCGTCGGCCAGGTTGTAAGTGTGCTCCACCCGCAGCTTGAGCGTGCCCGCGGCGATCATCTCAAAGACTGCTTTGGCACGGGCCCGCAGCTCTTCGGTCGTCGCAGTGTAATGCGCCAGCGTGGGACGAGTCACGAACAGTGACCCTTTGGTCGAGAGCTGGACGAGATCGAACGGCGGCACGGCTCCGCTGGCGCCACCGAACAGCACCATGTATCCCCGCGGCCGAAGCACGTTCAAACCCTTTTCGAAGGTGGATTTGCCTACGCCGTCGTAAACCACGTCCACACCCTTGCCGCCAGTCAGGCGCTTGGTCTCGGTTTCGAAGTCTTGGTGGCTATAGAGAATGATTTCATCCGCTCCGGCTGCTCGCGCCAGCTTGGCCTTCTCCTCCGTCGAGACCGTGCCGATGACGCGGGCACCGATGTGGTGTGCCATCTGCACCAGGAGCAGCCCAACTCCACCGGCAGCCGCGTGGATCAGGGCAGTCTCGCCTTGCTTCAAATGATAGGTATCGTGGGTCAGATAATGGGCGGTCATGCCTTGCAACATGGTGGCGGCCGCATCCTGGTCGCGGACACCAGGCGGAATTGACACCAGGCGCTCGGCGGGAACTGCTCCGCACTCAGCGTAGGAACCCAGGACACTCGTCCAGGCAACACGGTCGCCGGGCTTCACTGATTTCACGTCCGAGCCAACCGCCGTGACCACGCCTGCGCCCTCCTGTCCGAGCACAAAGGGAAGGGGAACCTTATAGCGACCCTCTCTCTGATAGGTATCAATGAAGTTGACGCCGGAAGCCGCGATTTTGACGACGGCTTCGTTGGGCTTCGGTTGCGGGACCGGCAATTCCACCAGCTGCAGGACTTCCGGCCCACCAGTCTGTTTCACTTGGATGGCTTTCATAGCTTTAATTGATTCGACCTCGGGCGTAAGGATTCTGGGTCCCACAACCCGGCCTCATGGCCGCTACTTCGCCTCGAGCGTTGCGGACATCCCGCCGGCGATCTGCCACGTGTCTCCGGTTTTCACCCAGGTGTGGGTGGCTTTAAGAGACGTGGTGTCACTGTGCCCATCTTCGCGACCGAAAGACTGTCGGAGCTCGAGCTGCGTGATCCCAACGCTGCCGAACAGGCTCACCGATTTTCGCGTAACTTTGCAATCCGTCACCCGGCCGCGGGCGGCATAGAGCCCGCGGATTGCAGCTTTGTCGACGGGCGCCGGAGCGTTGCTCGGCCAGCCGACGAAGTCATCCCGCCACAGCTTCATAAAGCCGTCGAGATCGTTTGCTGTCAGGCGAGCACAAGAAGCCTCTTCCCCACCCCACACTTCGTGTTGAGCCTTTGACAACTCCTGCGCCTGTATCCCGAAAGAGAAAAGCGGCAGAATCAGTACAAACAGTGCACGACGCATTGGTCCTCCTTGACGTACAATCCCGGTCTGGTCTCTTTTACTCGTCATATGGTAATCTGCCCACCCTATACCTAAAGTAACTTGGGCCACAGCAGTTCCAATTGACCCATCTAAAGGTGGGTAGTAGCATGGAATCACCTGCGAAGCATTGTAGGCTGCTGTAAGTAACAGAAAACATGCGAATTAGAAACCCCTTTCTGCTGGTCGCAGGGGCCACAATCACGGTTCTGGGCATAGGTTGCCAGACTGCCCAGCGTCCGGCAGCGATGCTACCCAACAAGCCGGCGACCGCGCCCCCGATTACCGCGGTGGCGGCAGCCCCAGCCCAGGCTCAAGCCGAGGCTAGGTCTGTTCCTCCCGCACTTCCACAGTCAGAGCCGAAACCGGATCCCGTCGCCGATCTAATCGCCCAGGTCGAGAAGGAGTATCAGACCGGCCAGGAAAACTATAAAGCCGGACACCTCGAGGCGGCCAAGCAGAACTTCGATCACGCTTTTGACATGCTGCTAGAGAGTGCGCTGGACATCCGCTCGGATGAGCGTTTGCAGCAGGAGTTCGATCACTTGCTGGAAGGCGTCAACGGTCTGGAGATGGAAGCTTTGCAGCAGGGGGACGGATTTGGCGAGCAGAAGTCCGAACCGGCGCCGATCGATGAAGCCAACGAGGTTACGTATCCAGTTGATCCCAGCATCAAGGCCAAAGGCGAAGCCGAGGTTAAGGCGACTCACTCCGACCTGCCTTTAATGATGACGGACCCGGTGGCCGGTTATATCAATTACTTTTCCACGCGTGGGCACGGGACTTTGGAGAACGCGTTGGCGCGCGGCGGCCGTTATCGCGAGATGATTCAGCGCGTCCTGAAACAAGAAGGTGTGCCACAAGACCTGATTTATCTGGCACAGGCGGAGTCGGGATTCCATCCGCTGGCGCTTTCTCGCGCGGGAGCGCGCGGCATGTGGCAATTCATGTCGAGCCGGGCGAAAGGTTATGGCCTGGAGCGCAACTGGTGGGTTGATGAGCGTCAAGACCCGGAGAAAGCGACGCACGCGGCAGCGCGGCACTTGAGGGATCTTTATAACCAGTTTGGCGACTGGTATTTGGCGATGGCGGCCTACAACTCCGGCCCAGGGACGGTGCAGAGCGCAGTCAAGCGGACCGGGTTTGCCGATTTTTGGGAGCTTTACCGGCGCAACGTTCTGCCCAAAGAGACGCGGAACTATGTGCCCATCATCGTAGCCGTCGCCATCATGGCTAAAAATCCGCAGCAGTACGGGCTGGAGGATGTGAACGCCGAGGAACCCGTACCCTATGAGACGGTGAAGATCGACTATCCCGTGGACCTGCGGCTGGTGGCCGAATGCGTGGATGCTTCCGCAAGCTCGCTTCAGGACCTGAATCCCAGCCTGCTGCGTTTGACCACCCCGAAAGGTCACGAATTTGAACTGCACCTTCCCGCAGGCACTAAAGAGCGTTATCTCAGTGCGATCGCGGCGATTCCGTCCGACATGCGAGTGTGGTGGCGCTACCACAATGTGGCGCCTGGAGACAGCTTGGCGTCCGTAGCCCGTGTGTACCGCACAACCCCTCGGGCAATCGCAGAGGCGAATGGCATCGCGCAGGACGAAGAGCTGCAGTCGGAAAGCAAGCTGATTATTCCAGTCGCCCCGGGCAAGCATCCGGCGAGTGAGGATGGCGCGACCTATGCGCGTCGCGCAACCGCCTACAAAATCCGGAAGAACGATACCGTCCAAACCGTGGCAGATAATTTCGGCGTGCCGGCTGCGATGGTGCGCCGCTGGAACCACCTGAAGGGGGACAGTCTACGCGGACGGCGTGTTCTGTATGTCCATTTGCCGGTTACCCCCGACGTGACCAAACAACCCGTGGTTGCACGTAACTCGCCATCCAGTAATAAGATACACACAGTCAGTTCAAACAATGTGGTGCGGCACAAGGTGCAGAGGGGCGAAACTCTGTCCTCGATCGCCAAGTCGCACAACACCACCGTGGCTGCCCTCAAGCAAAGCAACGGCAACCTGGCTAACCTGCGGCCCGGGATGATCCTGCTGATCCAGAGCGGGCAGTAGCAGTCCCCAAACTCGTCCGCAAACTCCGTCTCGCTCCTGCCAAGAAACCACCATTTCCACCTGCCGTGAAACGGGACTTGTTGTAAGATGCAGTCACATCGCGGTCGCAGTGAGAGCTGTTACTGCGATGCGAAAAGTGCTGTGCTATAATCGCGGCCCGATCAGTCCAATAAAGCAGCATTAGTTTTCTTTCTATCTCAGCGCGGGGATGTGCATCCGGCAATCGAGCGCACCGGAAGATTTCAGGAGGAGAAATGACATTCTACGAAACTCTTTACTTAAGAGATGACGAGATGGACGAGTTTGGCGACAGCGGCGCCTATGGCGAATCGCTGGAGGAGAATTTCGAAGAAGAAGAGGAAGAGGAAGAAGAAGCGGAATTGCCCGCGATCAGCGAGCCAGAGCCGATCATGGAAGCGCCTGCTCCTCCCGCGCCGATGAGTACCGGAGGCTCGGGTAGCCCACCGAAGCCGAAACCGAAGAAAGCAGCCAAGAAAAAGGCAGCCCCCAAGAAGAAGGCCAAGAAAGCGGCCAAGAAGAAAAAACCGGCAGCGAGGAAAAAAGCTGCGAAAAAGAAAACTGCCAAGAAGAAACCCGCGAAGAAGGCAAAGAAGAAAGCGGGCAAGAAATCCGCGCGTCGCCGCCGGTAAGAAATCCGGTTCTGGGCGAAGGACAAAGCTTGAGTGAGAAGCCGCAGTTTCATGCTGCGGCTTTTTTCTTTCAACCCGACGATTATTGCTTCCAGCCGGCGCCACGCAGCGGACGGCCCGCCATCGCGCCCGTCAGTTTCCCGTGCTCGTACTCTAACCGACCATTCACGATGACGTACTCCACACCTTTGGAAGGTGAGTTGGGATCGGCGTAGGTCGCGGTGTCGAGAATGCCGGCTGCATCGAAGATGGTAACGTCCGCACAAAAACCGGTCTTCAGGATTCCGCGATCCGTCAGATGTTCGCGCTGAGCGGGCAACGACGTAATCTTGCGGATCGCCTGCTCCAGAGAAACCAGATGGAGATCCCGCGAGTAATGCCCCAGAAACCGTGGCATAGATCCCCAAGCGCGAGGGTGGTCATGCGCCTCGAATAAAGGTCCGTCGAGCGAAGTTTCGTTCGCATCCAGGCCGATGCTGGTCCACGGTTGCCGCAGGCCGTACTGCAAGTCCTCTTCGCCCGCGATGAAGTACAGTGCTCCACTTTGACCCTTGTCCGCGAGGATGAAATCGAAAAGGGTGTCCATCTCCGGCTTGTTCTGGGCCTGGGCGATTTCGGCGACGGTCTTGCCGGTGTATTTCCTGAGATCGGCATTCGTCACAGAAGAGACCATGACGCCGCCGCCCCCGCCGCTATAGAGGTAGAGGTTCTCCCAATCGTCGTGCGCTTCCTCCATCTCTTTGGCGATGCGCTGCCGGATGGCCGGGTCCTGTAGCCGCTGCAAGAGTTTGTCCGCGCCCCCATCCGCCACCCAGGGTGGAAGGGATGAGGCTAGCGCGGTGGCGCCCGCCAGGTAAGGGTACATATCGGCAGCGATATCGAGGCCGGAATCCCGGGCCTCCTGAATCTTGGCTACGATCTTGGGCATGGTGCCCCAACGTGACTTGCCGCTGACCTTCAGGTGAAAAATCTCCACCGGAAGATGCGCTTCCCGACCGATGCGAATCGCCTCGTCGATTGCTTGGATCTCGGTCTGGCCTTCGCTGCGCATGTGGGAGGCGTAGATGCCGCCATACTGGGATGCCACTTTGGCCAGTTCGATCAGTTCCTCGGTCTTCGCGTAGTGCCCGGGCGGATAAATCAGCGCAGTCGAGATGCCGAGCGCTCCTTGCCGCATGGCCTCGCCGACGAGCGCCTTCATCTTTTCCAATTCTTCCGCCGAGGGTGCGCGGTCCCCATCCCCCACCACCGCTTCACGAACCTGTGCCGCTCCTACGTAGGTGCCAAGATTCAGCGGAGTCTTATTCTTTTCCAAGCGGCGGAAATAGCCGTCGAGGTCACGCCAGTCCACGCTGAAGTGGTAATAGTCAAGGAAGGGTTTCATCGGCCCCAGCGTGAGATCATCTTGCGGAGCAATGGATCCGCCTTCTCCCGTGATCTCGCTGGTGATGCCCTGGGAGAGCTTGCTCAAGGAGCGGTTGTCGATCAGAAGCGCGGCTTCCGATTGTCCCAGCATGTCGATGAATCCGGGAGAGACGATCAGGCCCGAGGCGTCCATCACCCGCTTGGCTTGGGCCGTCTCCAGCTTCCCGATCGCGACGATGCGGTCGCCTTGAATAGCAACGTCGGCCGCGTACCAGGGATTTCCCGTGCCATCGATGACGTGGCCGTTGCGAATGAGAATGTCGTACATCGCGCCGGAGCCGGCCGGTAGATTGGCCTGCGCGCTGAGACCCGCAACCAGCGCCACCAGCAAGACAACCCCGACCAGAATAATGTAGCGACTTCGACTGGGATTCATTGGGTTCCTCCGGACTGTCGAAGTTCAGCGCTCAATGATCAACTTACTTCTTGGCTTGCACGGCTTGCAGGCATCTGCCGTAAAGCTCGAGCAGGTGGTTGGCGTAGTCTTCGGGCTTGGCGGCCGCGCCTGTACCCTGAAAGCCCACGCCTGACGATGTGGTCCGGCCATAGCCGGTCGTCATAGCCACGAACTTCATCAGATCGAGTGCAATGTCCTCGTTGCGGCGCGCGCCCGTTCCAAGGGCAGTTGGGTCCTCCATCAAGGCCTCCGTAGGAATGCGTAAAGTGGGAATCTCGTCGTCGTCCATCTCAGAGTTCCGGCGGAAAAACGATCATAGCAGAAGGCCTGAGATGCCGGGTGTCAGTGTCAGGCGGCAGTTGTTTCCTTCGTGATCCTTGCTGTCCTTCGTGGTTATTGCCTCTTGC
>Ga0187817_10001155_pt1 | contig 12594 bp, 13 predicted proteins | sample NC_wetland_sal_i_17_FD_132431 | JGI IMG/M metagenome (GOLD analysis project Ga0187817, IMG submission 132431) | Wetland sediment microbial communities from Neuse River Estuary, North Carolina, USA - SO4_2 | ecosystem: Environmental > Aquatic > Freshwater > Wetlands > Sediment | place: USA...
CGAAAAGGCGCGCGAGCGCCTGAAGGGCGTGATCGTCATCGACATGGTGGTCCCCGACTACTACGCCAAATTCCCCAAGCCCTGCATGGGCGGCTGGGGCCGCGGCATCATCAACGTCACGCCGCAGGGGCGCGTGCTTCCTTGCCACGCCGCGGAATCGATCAAGGGTCTCGAGTTCGACAACGTGCGCGACAAGCCGCTGGGCGAGATCTGGCTTTACGGGTCGGCCTTCCAGAAGTACCGCGGCACCAGCTGGATGAAGGAGCCCTGCCGCAGCTGTCCGCGGCGCGAAATCGATTTCGGCGGCTGCCGCTGCCAGGCCTTCGCGCTGACGGGGGACGCGGCCAATACCGACCCGGCCTGCTCGCTGTCGCCGATGCACTCGGAGTGGGCGCAGGTGGCGGAGGTCGAGTCCCACCTTCCGTCGCCGGAGTTCATCCATCGGCGCCCGGGCGGAGCCTCGCCTAAGCCGGCAATGGAGAAAACCCCGGCCCCGACCGAGGTTTAGCCTTTTCTTGACTCGCCCAGTCCGGTTTCGGTGACGCGACCCTGCTGCCACGGGGTGCGTTACCATGTTCAGTCCAAGTTCAGAAACTTCTTGGCACATTCCTTATTGGCATAAGAAGATGACCCGTCGCGCGTCACCGCGGTTCGGGAACAATAGGGAAGGAAATTAGTATGCTCAGGTTGGTTGTCGCAGCAGGCGCCCTGCTTGCATTGCCGACGCTCGCGTTGGCGCAGGATGCGGAGGCCGGAAAGAAGGTCTTCACCAAGTGCGCGCCGTGTCATTCGATCGGCCCGGGAGCCACCAACAAAGTTGGCCCCAACCTCAATGGAGTGATCGGCCGCAAGGCGGGAACCGCGGAAGGCTTTGGCTATTCGGACGCCATGAAGAACGCCGGCTGGGTCTGGGACGAGGCTGTCTTCAAGGAGTACATCACCGACCCGAAGAAGAAGGTCCCCGGCAACAAGATGCTGTTCCCCGGCGTCAAGGACGAGCTCGAGCGTGACGACCTCTTCGCCTACCTCAATTCGTTCGCAGCCGACGGCAGCCCGAAGAAATAGTGCTTGCGAGCAACTCATCGAAGCGCCGCGGGCTCGCACGTCCGCGGCGCTTTGCATTGTCGGTCACGCGAGCGGGCGCACGCCGGCCTGATCGATGGCGCCAAAGAGCTCGCGCACGCTCTTTCCCCGCACGCTGAGATCAGGCGCGATGTCCATCAGCGGCGCGAGCACGAAAGCGCGCTCGCCCATGTGCGGATGAGGCAGCACGAGGTCGGGCTCGTGCATCACGCTGTCACGGTATACCAGCAGATCGAGGTCGATGACACGCGGACCCCACTTTTCCGCGACAACGCGGCCCATGCGCCGTTCGACGTCCTTGCAGCGGTGAAGCAGCTCGCGCGGCTTGAGCTTGGTTGCCACTGCGATGCACGCATTGACGAACCAGTCCTGATCGAGCTTGCCCCACGGCTCGGTGGCGAAGTTGCGCGAGCGGGCGACGAGGCGAATGTCACCGCGCTCCGTCAGGAGCTCGATCGCCTTGTCGATGTTGCCGGTCTTGTCCCCGAGGTTGGAGCCTAGCGCGATGATGCAGTCGAAGCCGGCCGCGCCGTCTTTGCTAGCCATCATCGTCTTGCCGCTCTCCCCGCATCACCGGCCGCGAAGAAACTTCGAAGCTCAGTCATATTTGATGTAGACGAAGCGGGCGTCGCCGGCGGGCGTGCCTTCCAGGCCGCGGCCCTCCTTGCCGGGCTGCCAGTGGACGACCTCCTCGATCTTCTTCGCGAGCTCGAGGTCCTTCGGCGTGATGCCTTTGGCCGTATGCGTCATAAGGCGCACTTCGACCCAAGCGTACGAGGCGGTGATATCGGGGTGGTGCCAGGCCGCCTCCGCGAGATGACCGACCGTGTTGATCACCATCAGCGTACCCTTCCAGCTTCCCGTCTTGTATGTTCTCCGGATCCAGCCATCCTCGAGGCGCCACTTGGGCAGGTTCTTCTGCAGCCATGCGGTAACCTCGGCATCCGGCATGGGCTTTTCACGCTCCGCCGCCATATAGTCGCCTCCTCGCCTTTTCCGACCTCACCCACTAGATTCACCGTAATGCCTCTGGCCGACCCAACGCAAACCCAGTTGCCAGCGGACGGGACCCCCGCTCCGGCGCGCGCGCGGCCTGACACCGGGGCTGTGCGCGTCCTCGCGCCGGCGCGGCTGCATCTGGGCTTCCTCGACCTCAACGGCAGCTTGGGGCGGCGCTTCGGCAGCATTGGGCTCGCCATAGATAGTCCGGCCACGGAACTCGTGCTTTCGCGCGGCCGGTCGTTCAAGGCGGAAGGGCCGGATCGCCGAAGGGCCCTTCAGACGCTGAAGCGCGTTGCGCAATCCTATTCCCTCGGCGGCGCCTACCAGGTCGATATTCGCTCGGCCATCCCCCCTCACGCCGGCCTCGGCTCCGGCACCCAACTCGCGCTCGCGGTCGGTGCCGCGCTGACCGCGCTCGAAGGGCTCCAGCACGGTGCAGGCGAGCTCGGCGAGCTCATGAACCGCGGCGCGCGTTCGGCCATCGGCATGGCGGCCTTCGAGCGCGGTGGCTTCATCGTCGACGGGGGACGCGGGATACAAAATCGCGCGCCCCCCATCCTCATGCGGACCGACTTTCCGGAGCCCTGGCGCATTCTCCTGATCATCGATCCGCGGACTTCCGGCGTTCATGGTGAAGCGGAGGCTAAGGCATTCGCCGAATTGCCTTCCCTGTCGGAAGCTGCGGCCGCCCACGTATGCCGTCTCGTGCTGATGCAGCTCGTCCCGGGCCTCATGGAAGCCGACATCAAAGCCTTCGGCGCCGCAACAACGGAGATCCAAGCCATCGTCGGCGGTCATTTCGCAACTGCTCAAGGCGGCAGCCCGTGGGCCAGCCCCGCGGTCGGTCGCATCGCCCGGACTTTGAAAGAAAGGGGTGCGTTCGGGATCGGACAAAGCTCGTGGGGACCGACGGGGTTTGCTTACACCGCTTCCCAAGAAAATGCTGAACGCCTCTATGATTCTTTGATCGAAGCCGCTAGAGCCGATGGGCTCGAAATTCTGATTGCCAGGGGGCGCAACCGGGGCGCTTCGGTTGAGCGGATTGCGGGCACGGGACTCTAAGCAGCGAGGAAGATAAAAAATGAGCGACGCCATACCGATCCTGCACATGCTCTCGCCGCAAAAGCACATGAGCCCATTCGACGTGAACATGGCCGCGGATGCCGGTTACAAGGTGATCGTTCCCTACATCAACGTGACGCTCGAGGAAGTGACGGCGCTCACGCAGGACGCCATCTTCTCGCGGCCCCCCGACAGCGGCGTGCGCACGGGCATCTTCATCGGCGGCAAGGACGCCATCCTTGCACTCGACATGATGGACGCAGCCAAGAAGGCGCTCGTGCCCCCTTTCGGCCTGTCGACATTCGCCGATCCCGCCGGCTCGTTCACGACGGCGGCGGCCATGGTCGCCTGCGTCGAGCGGGTTCTGCGCAAGAAGTTCAACCGCGGGTGGAAGGGAATGCGCGTCGCCGTATTCGGCGCCACCGGCGTTGTGGGCTTCGCCTCCTCGATCATCGCGGCGCTCGAAGGCGCTCAGGTGTCGCTCGTCGCCCACCGCGGTGTGGAGCGCGTCATCAAGTCGGCCGAGATTTCCAAGAAGCGCTTCGGGGTCGACCTCAAGCCGGCTCCGGGCGAAACCGAGCAACAGAAAATTGCGATCATCGCCGACGCCGAGGTGATTTTCGCCGCCGCCGCCGCGGGCGTGCGCGTCATCAGCGCTGCCGACAAGGCGCAAGCCAAGAACCTGCTCGTCGTCGCCGACGTCAATGCCGTGCCTCCGCCTGGCGTTGAAGGCATGGAGCTGTTCATGGATGGCGCGCCCCTTCCCGGATGCAACGCGCTCGGCGTCGGCCCCCTCGCCATCGGTGACGTGAAGTACAAGACGGAGTCGGGGCTGTTCAAGCGCATGATCGCCGCCGACAAACCGGTCCACTTCGACTTCCGCGACGCCTTCCAGCTCGCACGGACCTTCACAACTTGAGCGCCCCGAGCGTCCTCATCGCCGCGCTGACCGGGCGAGCGCTCGCGGCGAGCGCCCGGCGCGCGGGTTTCGCTCCCTTCGTCGTCGATGCATTCGGCGATGAGGATACACGCGAGCAAGCCGCGGCTTTCATCCGCCTCAGCGAGGCGACGCGGATGGGCTTTCGCGCGCGCCCGCTGCTGGCGGCACTCGAAACGCTGGCGGCGAAGGCGTCGCAACCCCCGGTCGGGCTCGTGCTGGGGTCGGGCTTTGAGGACACGCCCAAGCTCGTCGCCACGCTCGCCCGCCGCTTTCCGCTCATCGGCAGCGGAAGCGAGGCGATCGCGCGCGCCAAGCACCCCGCCTCGTTCTTTTCGCTGCTCGACCGGCTCGCAATTCCCCACCCCGAGACGCGCCTTGATCCACCGCACGCCTCCGAAGGCTGGCTGTCGAAGCGCATCGGCGCCAGCGGCGGCGCACACGTCCTCCCCTGCGAGACAGCCAAGACCCATCGCGGCCGCTACTACCAGCGCCGCATGGAGGGAGTGCCCGTTTCGCTGCTGGCCGTCGCCGCCGGCGGCGCAACCCATGTTGTCGGCTTCAGCCGCCAATGGACCGTAGGCGGCGCCGTCCGCCCCTACCGCTACGCAGGTGCGGCGGGTCCCGCGGCCCTCGGGGCAGCCGTCGAAGGGCGCATGACCGCGGCGGCAGCGGCCGTGTGCCGCGAGCTCAATCTCGTCGGCCTTGTCTCCTTCGATTTCCTGCTTGCCAACGCTGTTCCCTACCTGCTCGAGGTGAACCCCCGGCCCGGAGCCACCATCGACGTGTTCGACGACGACAAAGGCTCGCTCTTTCTGGCCCATCTGGCAGCCTGGCAAGGCCTCCCGATCAAGCGTGCGCCGCAACAAGCTGCCTGCGCCGCCGGTGTGCTTTACGCCGACGCCGCCGCCCTGACCGTTGGCAGCGTGGCCTGGCCCACCTGGGTCGCCGACCGCCCCCCTCCCGGCACGCGCGTTCACCACCACCGGCCGGTCGCCACCGTCTTCACGGATGGCACTGACGGCACGGCCGCCGAGCTTAATTGCCGCCGCCGCTTGGACGAATTGGCTCACTTGCTGTATGCACGAGCCGGGAACACGGAGCGCACCTATGCAGAAGTACATCGGCCCGGCACCGAGCGTCTCGGGACGAGCGGCCAAGCTCGTTGATGCCCTCGTTGCCGATGCTGCCGCCTTGCGCTGCATCGTCAGTATCGGCGAGGCGGGCGAGCGCCGCATCGATCTCGGCGCCGCCGCCCAGGGCGGGATCGAGGCCGGGCGCAGGCTGGCCGAGATCTGCATGGGCGGCCTGGGCGTGGTCAACCTTACGATGTCGTCGGGCCTCGCGCGCTGGCCGCTCGGGGTCACGGTGCACTCCGCCAACCCGGTGATCGCCTGCCTCGGCAGCCAGTATGCCGGCTGGACCATTCAAGACACTGCGACCGGCTTTTTCGCGCTCGGGTCGGGGCCCGCGCGAGCGCTGTCGCGCGTCGAGGCGCTCTACAAGGACCTCGGCTACGTCGATCACTACAGCAAGGCGGCCCTCGTCATCGAAGGCGACAAGCCGCCGCCGGCGCCGGCCGTGACGCAGATCGCCGCCGCCTGCGGCGTAGCCCCTGCCGACCTCACCATCCTGTTTGCCCCGACCGGCAGCCTCGCCGGCACCGTGCAGATCGCCGCCCGCGTGCTCGAGGTCGCGCTGCACAAGGCCCATGAGCTGCACTTCCCGCTCGAGCACATCGAGGACGGCGTCGGCACCGCGCCGATCGCCCCGCCCATCCCCGACTTCATCAAGGCCATGGGCCGCACCAACGACGCCATCATCTACGGCGGTCGCGTGCAGCTGTTCGTGCGCGGCGGCGACGAGGCGGCAAAAAAGCTCGCCACCGAGCTGCCGAGCCGGAGCTGCTCCATCTACGGCAAGCCGTTCGCGGAGATGTTTGCGGCCGTCAACGGCGATTTCTACAAAATCGACCCCATGCTGTTCAGCCCCGCCGCGGTGATCGTCTCCAACCTCGATACGGGTTCCTCATTCCACGCTGGCGAACTTGCTCCAGAGATCGTCGACGCAAGCTTCCGCTGAGGCCTTAACGGGCGAGGAAGCGCGCATAGCCCTGTTCCTCGAGGAGGAGAGCGGCGACTGGCACGTCCGCCGCCTCGCTGCCGCCATGCGCCGGCGCGGGGCCTCCGTCGTCGTCACCTCGCTGCCGCGCTGCGCCTTCGACTCAGGGCTTGCAAGCGGCATCGACATCCCGGGATTTGGCGGAGCGTTGCCGGACGCCGTGTTCGTGCGCTCGATCTCGGCCGGCACGCTCGAGCAGATCACCTTCCGACTGGGCCTCTTGCACGCGCTGCGTGAGAGCGGCGTGCGCGTGTGGAACGACGCGCGCGCGATCGAGCGCTGCGTCGACAAATCGATGACGACGTTCCTTTTGCAGCAGGCCGGCATACCGACGCCGCGCACCCGCACCATGGAAGGTGACGCGCCCGCGAGAGATTACGTCGCGGACGCAGGCGGCTCGCTTATCTTCAAGCCGTTGTTTGGATCGCAAGGCAAGGGCCTTATGCGCGTAGACAGCGTAGGCGATCTACCTCCACCCGAGCTCGCCGACAACATCTACTACCTGCAGGACTTCGTGCCCCCTGCTGGCGAAGGGTTCGAAGACTGGCGCGTGATCGCGACGAGATCGCGCATCATTGCCGCGATGGCCCGCAAGGCCGGTACCTGGATAACCAACGTGCACCAGGGTGGGGCCCCTGTGCCCTGCGAGCCGACGCTCGAAATGCGGGAACTCGCCGCGGCCGCGCTTGCTGCCGTCGATGCCGACTACGCCGGCGTCGACCTCATTCGCGGCGCCGACGGCCGGCTCCTGGTGCTCGAGGTCAACAGCAACCCGTCCTGGCGCGGCCTGCAGAGCGTCTCCGACGTCGATGTTGCCGAGGCGATTGTCGAGGACTTCCTCGCCGCGGTTGACCTCCATCGGCGCTCCCGTCGATGCCCCGCCTGACCACAGAGGAGACCCGCGAGGCATTCCTCGCCGCCTGCCGCGCCGAACTTGATGCGCTCAAGCCTGGCAACGTACACGTCCACGCCGGCGGCCACGGCATGGAGGTCAAGCAATTCGAAGCAAGTGCGGTCGCCGCCGCGCCCTGGATTGCAGCCACCGATCTTAAGGTTGGCGCGCGCATTCTGCGCGGCGTCGAGGCGTCATTGGCTGCGGGGGGCTGCAACACGAACCTCGGCATTCTCCTGCTCGCCGCCCCGCTCGCCGCGGCGGCACAATCCGGAAAAGCCGCCACGCTGCGCACCCGCATCGCACGTGTGCTCGCAGCCCTCGATGCGCAGGATGCCGCCGACGTCTTCGCGGCGATCCGAATTGCCAATCCCGGCGGCCTCGGCGCAGCGCCGGCCGAGGACGTCGCGACGCTCCCAACTGTCGGGCTCTTGCAGGCGATGGCACTCGCCGCCGATCGCGACCGCGTCGCACGCGCCTACGTCACCACCTTCGCCGAGATCTTCGATTTCGGGCTGCCGACGCTTGACCGGGTGCGCCCTCTTGCCAGCAATCAAGCTTTAATGGTTAGCACGCTGCACATGGCTTACCTCGCCGAGCTGCCCGATAGCCACATTGCCCGGAAATTTGGCAGCGCAGTTGCTGAGCAAGTGCGAAAGGAAGCTTCGCGGCATAAGCGCCTTTGGGACCCCGTCGTCGCGGCTAATTCGTTCGCTGAACTTCTCGACTTCGATGCGGATTTAAAGCGCAGGAACCTCAATCCGGGCACTACCGCCGACTTCGTTGTAGGCACGCTATTTGCTGCCTCCATCCGCGACCGATTGGACTTGTCAAGTCCCCCGTAACCCCTTGTCGAATGAGGGCTGCTGGCGCTATCTAGGGGTGGTGCCAAAGGCGCGCCGCTATCCGGCCAACCGGATCGGGGACGTTGTCGCTGATCGCAGATAACGAAGGATAGCTTTCGAGATTGGGCAGAAACCGGTGCGCCCGGCTACGGCGGGGTGGCGTTGGTGCTCGTGGTGTTTATAGCTTGGGAGGAACCCCGCAATGGCCAAGATCAACAAAGTGCTCGTCGGCGAGTCGCTCGTCGGCGACGGCAACGAGGTCGCGCATATCGATCTCATTCTCGGACCGCGCGGCTCGGCTGCCGAGACCGCGTTCTGCAACGCTCTCACCAACAACAAGGATGGCTTCACGACCCTTCTCGCCGTCATCGCCCCCAACTTGCAGTGCAAGCCGAACACGATCCTCTACAACAAGGTCACCATCAAGGACGCCCGCCAGGCCGTGCAGATGTTCGGACCCGCGCAGTACGCCGTCGCCAAAGCCGTGCAAGACTCGGTTGCCGAGGGCGTGATCCCCGCTTCGGAAGCTGACGACATCTTCATCTGCGTCGGCGTGTTCATCCACTGGGAAGCGGCCGACGACGCCAAGATCCAGGACTACAACTATCGCGCCGTGAAGGAGTCGATCGCGCGCGCCATCGCCGGCAAGCCGACCGCCGCCGAGGCGACCGCTCAGCGCAACTCCGCGCAGCATCCGTTCGGTGCGAAGACTTGAAGCGGACACCGTCCACAGCAGGATAACCCTCCGATGAACGGGGGTCTGCTGAAGCGATTGGGTAGACTGCTCTCAGGCCGATGGAAAGGGTAGAGCCAAGCGCACCATTCTGCTCAGCCTTTCTTATTGCGATGACGTCAGCGGCCGGCGATCTTGACGAGATCGTCGGCCGTTATCTTTCCGGCGTGCAGCGCCGTGGCAACGAGCGCCCCTGCAGCGCCCGCCGCGCGCAACGCTTCGAGATCGTCGGGGCAGCGCACGCCTCCCGCTGCGTAGACGCGCCGCCCAGCGGCCTTCGCAACGATCCCGGCAACGCGCGGCAGGTCCGGCCCCTCTCCCGCGCCGACGCGCGATAGAGTCATGACGATGACGCGCTGAGGCCAGAGGGCCGCATCGTCGAGCAGCGCTTGCGGACCGACGAAGCGCTCGCCGCGGAAATCGAGTGAGAGCACGAAGCGGTCGGGCAGCGCATCGCGCAGTCGCTTCAAGTCATCGGCGCCGCCCAGGCTTTCCGAACCGATGACAGGCATCCAGTCCGCGCTCGGGAGGCGCTCGCGCGGTAAGCCGCCGTCGTCGATCCATAGCTCAACGCCCGGCACGGTAGCGTTCAGCCGCTTGGCCAACTCCGCATCGGGCTCGCGCCCTTCGATGCCGTCGAGGTCGGCCACATAGAGCGTCGGAAACGGAAAGAGCGAAAGGAAGCCCAGCGCGATGGCAACCGGGTCCCTGCTCTGCGCCAAGGGCGTCTTGAGCGGCCGGTACTCGGAGCGCTGCCCCCGGCGCGCATGGACGGCCACCCCATGCCGCACGTCGATAACCGGAATGACATCCATCGGCTTGCCTCCGCGCCCGCGTCGTGTATCACGGCCGCGCTCGGGCCGCGAACATGGTCCGGCGGCATTCGGAGCAGCACGATGGCCATCACGGCAGGCTATGATGTGGGCGGCGCGCACCTCAAAATCGCGCTGGCCGAGGACGGCCGCACCATCGCGGCCGCCCAGCTCCCCTGTCCGCTGCGGCAGGGCCTCGGCCGCCTCGACGCGGCGCTCGCTCAAGCCGCACCTCTCGTTGCGCGTGCGTACCGGCACGCGGCCACCATGACGGGAGAGCTGTGCGAGCTGTTCCCGGACCGCGTCACGGGCGTCGCGGAGATTGTCAGCCGGTTGGAAACGCTGCTGGGCCGCGACGTCCGCATCTGGATGGGCCCGCGCGGCCTCGGCACGCCGGACGAAGCGCGCGCCGACCCTATGAGCGTCGCCTCGACCAACTTCCTCGCCGCGGCCGATCTCGTCGCTCGCCGCTACGAGGAAGCGGTGCTGATCGACATGGGCTCGACCACGACCGACGTCATTCCTGTCGCCGGCAGCCGCCTCACGCCGCGCGCCCTCACCGATGGGGAACGCCTCGCCACCGGCGAGCTCGTCTATAGCGGCCTGACGCGCACCGACGTCAGCGCGGTTGCGCACACGGTCGCCTGCCGCGGCCGCAAGCAACGTCTCGCCGCCGGCAACTTCGCTACCATGGCGGATGTGCGCCGCATCCTCGGCGAGCTGCCGGACGACGTGGACCAGCTGGACACTGCCGATCACCGCGGCAAGTCGCTCGAGGAGAGTCTCGCGCGCTTCGCCCGCTGCCTCGGCCGCGATCGCAGGGATGCCAGCCTCGCCGACTGGCGCGGCGCCGCGCAGCTGCTCGCGACCGAGCAGATGGACGACATCCGCCGGGCGTTGCTGGCGGCGTGCAATCTAACGGGCGTTGCGATTGACGCGCCTGTCATCGCCGCCGGCGTGGGCGCGCGGCAGGTGTTCGCCCTCGCCCGGCACGTGAGGCGCCCGGCACACGCCTTTGCCGAGATTGCGAACGCGACGCCCGAGTGCGCCGAATGGGCCACGCGCTGCGCTCCCGCCGCCGCCGTCGCGCTGCTGGCGGAGATCGGGGCCTAGACCTTCTGTGCCTGCTCGGCCCGCCACGCCGCGGTGCGCTCCATGAGCCAGCCCCACGCCTCCGCCTCGCGCTCACCCGCCGTCTTCGAGATCGCGATCTCGAGATATTTGAGCTCAGATTCGATCTTCTCGGCGGGCAGCATCCCCAGCCGCGACACCAGCACCGCACACTCGAGCACCGCGGCTTGCGCGCGGTTGAAGCCGCCCCACGGCCTGTGGCTCACAGCATGCACGACGCGGCAGGAAAAGCGCGGACGCAGGTCGTCCTCGGTCACGCGGCTCACGGCGAGCTCCCAGTGCGAGACGGCGCTTTCCAGAACCGCGCCGTCGATCTCGTCGGCCGGCCGCGTCGGCCAATCCTTGCGCCCGGTCAGACAGCCCGCAAACACGCGCACATCGTCGGTGTGGCTGGCGACGGCGAACGGTACCTCGCGCAGGTTGTCGAGGGTGCGCGAGGGACGGAACGGCGCCAGCACCCAGTTCGCGCCCTCGGCGATCAGCCCGAGCGGCGCGATGTGCACCTCACCTTTTGCGTTCTTCGTCGTCACGATGGTTTCGACGATAAGCGGCATCCGCCTTCTCCTTGCGTGCGGCTTTCAGCGTGGCGCCGGCGCCGGCATGGCGCGTCAAGTCTTCGGCCTTGCGGTCGGCCGCAACGCCCCAATCGAGGTTTCCGTCCTGGGTATAGCGCTTGCCCAGCGCGTAGGCGATTTCCGCCTTGGCGAGCTCGTAGCCGAGGTAGAACGCGTGTGCGCCGTCCGCCTCGACACCGAGCTTGTCGAACAGCTCGAAGGCATCGCGCGCCACGTAGTGGCCGTCGCGGTTGTAGATATGAATGCCGTCCGCGGCCACCTCGACGCGGAAGTTCTGGTCGCGCACCCCGGCCGCCATCACGGCCACCTGCTCCGGCGTCTCCGGATAGGGTCGCAGGTCGTGCAGCGACAGCAGACCGCCACCGTAGCCCTTGGGCAGGCTCTCATCTTCGCGCGCGCGATGCATGAGGCGGCGCGCGGCATCATGCTCCTGCACGGTGCGCCGCGTGTGGGGCGATACCTGCACGACGAGCACGTTGCGGATCCTGAGCTCCGAGCAGATGCCGAGCAGCGCCGCGGTCACGCCCTGGCTGTCGGCGTCGGTGAGCTCCGTCAGGTTGCCAGTACCCATTAGGATCTCGACCTCGGGGCGCTCGCGCCGCAACGTCGCGTAGCGCTGGAGCGAGGTCATGAAGCCGAAGTGGATGGGATCGAGCACGGGATCGGCCAGGCACGCGATGCCTTTTGCCTTAGCGAGGTCGACGGCGCGGATGAGGGAGTTCAGATCGCCATGCGGCTTCGGCACCAGCACCGGTACGGTCTTGGTCCCGCTGACGGTATCGAACGTCGTCTCATCGAGGCTCAGGACGAAGTCGGCACCCGCCTTGGCGCCGCGGCGCAACTCTTCCACGTTGCCGGAATCGACGCTGACCTTGAAGCGGCTCCTGCCCAGCGCGGCGACGGCCTCCTCCAGGCGCGGGAAAGGCACGTCCGGCTGGCAGCCGATGTCGATCACGTCTGCCCCCTCTGCCTTGAGCTTCTTCGCACGCTCGATAATCTGCTCGACCGTCAGCGCCGGGGCGTCCACGATCTCGGCGAAGATGCGCAGGTCGTGCCGGGAGAGGTCCGGCGGATTGCCGCCCTTCCCAAAGAACTGCGGCAAGTCGATGATCTCGTCCGGCCCGCGCTCGAACGGCACGCCGTAATGCTCCTTGAGGTCGCCGAGGTTCATGCGGCTGCGGCCGGGCACGATGACCCGGTCGGCGTCGAGCGGGGCCTTGAGACGGTTCCTCACGATCGCCTCCGTCATCAGGGCCGCGACCTTCACGCCCACGTTGGCGATGCGCCATGACCCCTCGGGGAGGCCGAGGCTCGCAACGGTGCGCTGGAGCCTCGGCTCGGCGAGCCGGCCGGTCAGGAAGAGGAGCTTGTTGGCCATGGTCCAGACATAAGCGCCGCGGC
>Ga0187817_10001156_pt1 | contig 12592 bp, 12 predicted proteins | sample NC_wetland_sal_i_17_FD_132431 | JGI IMG/M metagenome (GOLD analysis project Ga0187817, IMG submission 132431) | Wetland sediment microbial communities from Neuse River Estuary, North Carolina, USA - SO4_2 | ecosystem: Environmental > Aquatic > Freshwater > Wetlands > Sediment | place: USA...
ATGCAGCGCCGCCTGTCTACGCGGCCCCGGTTTACGCCGCGCCGCCAGTCTATGCAGCGCCGGCATACACGGCACCGCCCGTGTACGCAGCACCGCAGGTATACACGGCACCGCCAGTGACGACCGGCTACTATGCTGCCCCGGTAGTTTCGCAGCCGATATACGACTACGCGCCTGGATATGGATATGACTACACACCCAGGGCGTATTGGAACCGAGGCTATTGGGGCCGCAACGGGTATGGGTGGCGTTAAACAAACGCCGCTCACTCGCCGGTGAATAGGTCCGCGTCGCTGGTCGGAAACGGGTAGCCTGGCGGCTGGAGTGTGGCGGCCTTTCCTGCCGCAACTGGTGCAGCGGGCGCCGGCACGCAATTTGTCGATCTCCGAAGCCTCGCTTGGCCGCGAGCCGCTGGCGAGCCAGTGGAATGTCGCGAGGTTGCCGGGGCTGTTGCGGTTGAGCCGCCCTTCCGTTGGAGAAACAGCGGCCTCGTTTATCGCCAGCCTCTCGGTCTCACGTAGCCGTAAGTGTAACCCGGAGTGACGGGAGGCACGGCATAGTAGTCGTAGAAGCCGCGATATGGATCGGAGTAGCCATAATAAGGGTCGGCTAAGCGATAGTACGGATTCGCCGGCGTGGCGGGTTTTGGTTTTTCTTGGGTGACTCCCCCGTCTAATGGGGCAACGGCGCCCTTGGGCGCCTTAACCTCTTTGCCGGTCTTCAAGTTGATGTATTTGCCATCGACCCAGTTGCAGCAGGGTCGCGCGCCATAGCTGGGAGCATTGGTTCCGATCACCGTGGCGACCGCCAGCACGCTGGCGAAGCAGAACATTCGAGCGATCGTCATGTCGCCCTCCTCAGAGCAAGACGATCCCCTCACACCCTATTCTATCGCTTTGAACGGTAGCATGCCTTGAGATCACTCGGCCACAAGGTCTTGCTGCCATCAGCGGCCAAGTTGCTCACACGCGATGAGATGCGGCGGATTGGAATATTGCTAGCTGCATCCATCAATTCCTCGCGTAGTCCGCGCATAACTTTGCGCGCCCTCTCAATGTGAATGCGAGGCGAAGGGGTGTGATTTATGAGCAACGCTCACGAAGATTTTGATCTTTTCGAAGCGCGACGCATTGACGGTATTTGGTGTTAGACCCACGATCCTCGCCGCGGCGTTCCGGCCTTTAGAAGGGGAAAAATCATGCGTCTTTATCGACTTTCTATGTGTCTTGCAGTCATCGGTTTGGCGATGGGTCTTGGCTATTCGACATCACAGGCGTTGCCCGGAGCTTGCGCGGTCGGGTTGAATGTCCACCCGGGTGCGCGGATTCTGCTCCACCACCATCCTATCGCACGGTGCACTGCCGGCGGAGCCGGCTGCAAGTGCGTCTCGTGTTATAACCTCGACGGCTCAGTCTACTCGGCTTGTTACCCCCTGGTGACGCGGATTCCAGGGTAATGACAGCGAATAGGGCAGGCGGTCTGTCGCCGCAAAAAGGCCCCTTAATGCCGAGATGATTTCGGGTCAGACCGGCGGCCTTCGTCCCAGCGCATGAGGGGGACACAAGGTGTGGGGCCTCTCCCCCACAGCCGATTCGACACCCCACCGTGCCTTCCCGGAAGATGGCACTTATGGGGATTAGGGCAAAGCCGTTGGCACTAAGACGCCGACGGCTTTGCTGTCTTAATGATGCGCGTGCCAACGAATTTTGCGCGTCGATCGGCCTACTGCTCCCAATACGTTGGGAATTCCTGAAAACTAACGCGTGCGTTCGCAGTCACTTTAGACAGTTCGATTGCAGTGTCTGCATCGCGGAGCCAATGTCGGCCAACGGTATCACGCCGCGGAGCGAACGACGGTCCTCGGCGATCGCCACTGCAAGCTCCGAGATGGACTGCCAAGCGTGTTCAACTAGCGCAGATGCTTTCTCCGGGAGCAGCACCAAGGCTCCGGGCGTCACCACGCTTGCGGTGAATTCTGTTGTTGTTGCGCCGGCGGAGACAGTCACTTTGGGGTGCGTCCGCGGTGGCAACGGTTCGATAAGAACCACCAGAACCTCGATTGTGGCACCTTCGCCGCAACGCAGCATCAGACCAGCAACGTCGTGATCGGATCGAGTTGAATCTGCAATTTTAGTGATTGAAATCGAGTCGGGGCCGCCGGCCGGATTGGGCGTGCGGGCGAGTTGCCAAGTTCCGTGCTCAGTTCCGGACTCAATAGGCTGTTGCTGAGATAGATGCACAGGCCTGCCAACACTTACCTCCTTGTAGCAGGGCATCCCCGCTGAATCTTTTTTGGTGGTTTGGCAGTGCTGGGCCTCGCTGTTCAGCTTTCCCGTTTTTCTGGCGTCCTGACAAATTGCAGAGCTTGGCGCCATCGTCCACGCGGCACAGATTGCCGCCGAACCGCCGAGAAGTGCGAGAAACCGATAGCGTTTCATTCGATCACCTCGTCCGCAGGACGTCGCGACCGAGCACTTTGGCTGTGTTAGGGCCGTGGCCAACCGGAATGCTTCCGGCCCAGCCGTCAATCAAAACTCAGCTACCGCTTTGAAGTTCCGCTCAGGCACGAGCAGCAAGCCAGCGATCCGCGCGTCGTTGGGTCAAAACGCGACACGTCGGCGCGGGTCGGCAGAGCCTGGAGGGATGGAGAGGTCGAGCGCTGGCGTCGCCGCTGACGGCGGCAAAAGGCACGTCGGTCATCCCGGTCCTAAACCAGTACAAGTGTATCGGGTGCAGTCCTGGTAAACCCCCCGACACTCGGACGATGGCAGCTGGTTCAGATGACGACAGTCGCGGTAGCGTGCACGACAGCTGTTTATACATTGCTGTTTAGCCGTCTGAGCGGCCGCGAAGGTACGAGAGGCAAGATCGGCATCGCGCGCATTGAGCGTTCCAGTACTCAACGAGGAAATCACCGCGAAGAGGAGGGAGACGACGGCAAACGATCGCTTGCTGCATTTCATGGCTCAACTCCCTTTAGGTCGAAAAAGACAACGCGTTTGGAACGACGTCGCGGGTTGTCATTGAAGTATAGCGACTTGGCTGTGAGCTACCTCCGTGATCGTCCCGATGCTCGGCAATATGTCGCCTCGTAAGAAATGACGCTTGCCCTTGTGAAGGCTTTTCCCGGTAAGAAATAGGCTCCCTATACCAGCCCTATACCAATGGATAGTGGGCAAAGACCAAGAGCTAATTGAGTTTGTTAGATACCGTCGAAATAGTTAGTAGGACGGCTGAGCGGCTACCCCATCCCCCGAACCCCTGGCCGCTCGGCTCTTAAAAAGAGGCCGCCTCCTTGGCGGCCTCTTGCGTTTCTTAAATTGGTCCCCCGCGCCGCACCCCTATCATCGCGGCGGTATCCAATCCTGATCCCGAATTAGGAGCGCGCAAGGGCCGATCAGTACGTCCAGTTGAATTATTAGGGCCTGTTGCAAGCCGGCCACGGATGGCCGGCTTGCGCTCGACACGCTGAAACGAGGCGTGTGAGGAAACTACAGTCAGCCTCAGCAGGAATTGTTACCGTTTTGGCAATGTCGATTTGGGTCAAAACTTAACGTGCGCCCACCTTCGAGCGATGTCCGGTCTTAGCCCGATAACAGACGTCGGTTCGCGCGTTACGCCCGCGCTAATCGCTGGTCCAGCGCCGGACGGACATTGCTTGATTGGCTTTGCCAGGAGCCCGTCGAGCCAATTTAAAACGTCGAGGGGATTCCGCCTTGATCTCGCGAAAACGATTATCCGGTCCGATCACTGATTGCGAAATCCGCCCTGGTTTCTGATCGCGCCGAGATGCTCGTTGATGCGAAATACAATGAGCACAAACTCGGCCGCGATGCGCGACACAACGATGCCCATGCCGGCGCCGAGCACGCTGGCGATGAGAAAGATCAGGCCGACAAATGGATTATAGGCCATCGTGGTGAGCGAACTGACCACGCCTGCGAATCCGAGCAGGACGGAAATCACAACGGCCAGCCAATAAAAGACCTTGATCACAGTGGGCGTGACGAATCGCTCCCACTGGAACAGATCACCAAGGCCGAACATGAAGCCTCCCGATCGCCCACGCCCCCAGTCGGGCTCGCAGACTGCACCGTGATATTGCAGCGGTCAATCGCGGCCGATCCCACCGATAGTGGCTGCGCGCGCGTGTTTTGTTGACGGGCCCCGGTGAGATATTTAGGACCCTGATCATGGTCATGCCGAGGCTTTCCTTGGAGAAATTCGCGAGCCTAACGCCGCGACTGTCGAGCGAGCAACGGCGCGCCGCCTCGGTCGCGGGCGTCGCGCACGCGCTGCACGACGGCTATACCGACCTCATCTACATCATGTTGCCGTTGTGGCAGGCTGAATTCGGCCTGACCTACGCGGCGCTCGGGCTCCTTCGCAGCGTGTTCGTCGGCGCCATGGCCGGTCTGCAAATTCCCGCGGGCTACATGTCCGAGCGATTTGGGGCAGCGATCGTGCTGGCGCTTGGCACCGCGCTTGCCGGTATCGGTTATTGTCTGGCGGGTTTGAGCACCGCCTTCGCGATGCTGCTCGGCGCACTCCTTCTCGGCGGAATCGGCTCGAGCACGCAGCATCCGATCGCCTCGGCGCTCGTCGCCCGCGCTTTCGCCGGAGCGAGTTCGCTCAAGGCGATCGGCGCCTACAACTTCGCCGGCGATCTGGGAAAGATGACGGTGCCGGCAGTGCTGTCGCTGATGCTGCTGGTGACGCCTTGGCGTCCGGCATTGTTCATCTTGGGCAGCCTCGGCGTCGTGGTCGCCGTCGTGATCTTATTCGCCGCGCCGCGCCGCGAATCCGCTTACGCGGCGGCCCGCTCGGCCTCTTACAGGGCGGAGCTCGAGCGCCAACGGCAGCCGCTGGCGTTCGCATTGTTGACCGGTATCGGCGTGATCGACAGCGCGACCCGAATGGGTTTTTTGCTGTTTTTGCCGTTCGTGCTCACGCAAAAGGGCGCGACTTTACAAACCGTCGGGCTGGCGATGACCCTTATTTTCGCCGGCGGCGCCGCCGGCAAGCTGGCCTGCGCCTTTATCGGCGCGCGGATCGGTGCGATCGGAACGGTGTGGCTGACCGAAGGTTTGACGGCGGCGGGTATTCTGGCGCTTTCCCAACTGCCGCTGCAGGCCGCGCTCTTGGTGCTGCCGCTGATTGGCGTTGCGTTAAACGGCACGTCATCGGTGCTGTATGGTTCGGTTCCCGATCTGGTCGAGCCGCAGTGGCGCACGCGGGCGCTGAGTATTTTCTACACAGGCACAATCGGCTCGGGCGCGATCGCTCCGATATTGTTTGGCCGCCTCGGCGACCTCCTCGGCGTATGGCCCGCTTTGACGCTGGTTGCCTTGTTCGTGCTGCTGACGCTGCCGATCGCGTGGCTGCTGCGGCGACCGTTAGCGCTGACTTAAAGCGGCGCTAACACGCCCAATTTGCGGCGTTGGAACCGCTCCCGCGCAAATTTCATCCCCTCGACGCTGAAAATCGGCCGATTGACCGGTCCCGCGGAGCTTGCCCCGCCAAATGAGGAACGCGCCGCGACTACCCGCGTTAGGCTTGTGGCTCGGGTTCCAAACGCTCGCCGTCGAACGGCAATCAGACGGCTAATGAACGGCTAAAGTGAATTGGAGTAGGCCAATGAGATTTCATCTTCCTTGTGGCGTACTTGCGCTCGTGATCGGCGCTTCTGCGGCGCAAGCACAGACGGTGATCACTGGCCCGGTGGTAGGGCAACCAGTGGGGACGGTGATAGCCGCTCCGGCCGCGACCATCGTGCAGCCGGCCGAGACGATACAAACCATTGAAACCATACGGACGGTGCGCGCGGCGCCGCTGCCGCCGGTGCGCCGCCAAGTCGTGACGACGCGCACGATAACGCGCCGCGTGATCCGAGCCGCGCCGGCTGTGGTTGCCGGAACCGTGGCTGCGGCTCCGGCCCCGCTTTATGACGCCGCGGTACCGGCCGCCGTGCCGGCGCGTGCGGGCATTTACCCGGCACCGGCCTACGACTATGCGGACACCGCGGACTATGGAGCGCCGCTTTATGACGTCGCGCCGGCGCCGGTCGTCGCCGCGCCGGTGGCAACGGCGCCGGTGATCTACCGTTACGTTTATGAGCCGGATCGCATCCTGGTGATCGATCCCACAACCAATATCGCGGTGCAGGCGATTCCGCGGTAACGACACGAGACCGCGCGCTGCCGCGAGGCGGCGTGCGGCCCTCGCAGAGCGCGTCACGGCGCGAATGGGAGAGCGGCGCAGGAGAAGACGCATGAGAACACGCAGCGCGATTACAATCCTCGTCACGCTCGCTTTGTGCGGCGGGTTCGTCGCCGCAATCGATGCCGCCGCTCAAACCACTCCTCCAGCAGCGCCTGGTAGCGATACCGGCGTGAGCGGCGCCATCGAGCAGAAGCTCATTCTCAGTCCGGCGCAGCGAACCGCAATTTACGACCGGGTGAGCAAGGACAAGAGCAAAGTCGCGCCGAAGGATTTTTCGCCGGTGATCGGCGCCGATGTGCCGCCCATGATCGAACTTTACACGCTGCCCGACGAGGCGGTCGCCGGCGTTCCAGCGGCCAAGCTCTACAAGTACACGATGGTGGAAAACAAAGTCGTGCTGGTCGATCCGACCAAAATGCGTGTCGTCGACGTCATCGGGCCGCCGCCATCGCATTGATTGCGATCGCGCCCAATCCGCATTCGCTCCGATTTTTGCAAGTGCCTTTGCAAGTGCCGCCGTCTACGGCGCGGCGGCTTTCTTTCCCGCCTCGATGACGAAATTTGGCAACGCGTCGAGATAAGGCCCCATAAAAAAGGCTTCGCCCGAGCCTTCGCCGTAATACTGATCGTAGCCATCGATCATTGCGCGCACCGGCGTGACGCAAGACGGCATCGACGCGACGATCAGATCGCCGAGTGCAGCGGTGCCGCTTGCGCTGTAACGAGGATTGGCGAACACCGCATGCACGATGCAATCGGTGGCCGACCGCACCAGCGTTTGCGTTGCCGCGCTTTTTTCCTGCGGAGAAAAGTGCGTGAGCCCCATCGGATCGTCGAGTGGGCCGGTGGCGACGGCAACGACCATGGCCGTGCCGAATAGCGGTGCGAGGATCATTGCCTGCTTCCCTTACCCTCGCGAGCAGGCATAGCGGGCGTGCCAGCCGCCGGTCAACCCTGATCTGGCCACGGCATGACTGTGTTTTTTGCAATCACGTGATGTTATATTCAGCAATCAATGGAATGACGGAGTTTGGCCATGATATTGCCGCCGGCACTGCTTCTTGGCGTGAGCCTTGCCATTCCCGTCGTCGATAAAGTTCCATCGCTGAATGTGGAACAAGTCTGCGACGGCATCGCCCAGCAGGGCGGCGTCTCGTTCCACGATCCGAACATCGCGGTCGAGAAGAAAAATTGCCTCGACAGCGAGCACGCGATTCGCGAGGAGATCGCCAAACAATGGTCGGGCTTCTCGCCGTCCGATAAAACCGCCTGCACGAACGAGGCAACGATGGGCGGCGATTCAAGCTACACCGAGCTCTTAACCTGTCTGGAAATGGCGCGTGACGTCAGGGCGTTACACGATGAAGCGCAAAAGCCGGCGGCGCCCGCTTCTGTTCCGAAGGCGCCGCCCGGTCACGCCCAGCCCAAGCCTTAATCGCGGAATGCCTTGGATCGCGGAAATAATGAGCTTTGACCCTAATAGCCGATCAGGATCTCGCTCACCGCCGGTTTGACCGCGCGCATCTCGGGATCTGCCGAACTGTACTCCTTGTCGGCTGCGAGAGCGGTGACGGTTTCCGCGGGCACTTTCGGATCGGCGCGCAGGCTCACTCCTGATTTGCAGCCGCCGGCCAGACTGGCCAGCGCGCCGCCATCCCAATCGCTCACGGTGGCGTTGCCGTCTTTATCGAAGCCTTTGAGCTTGAAAGCCTTGTGGTTGAGCTTCTCGAGCTGGGCGAGATTGAGCCCGAGGTGCAATCCTCCGGGCGCGATCCAATCGGATTTGCCGTTGATGACAATCAGATAAGTGTCGCTGCGCGCGGCGGGATTGGCCCACCAGACTTCGAGCCGCCGCTTCGGATCTTTCGGGTATAGCACCGATGCCGGCACCTTGGTGCCGTTGGCGTCGACGTCGGTGAAGGTGATGTTTCTGGAATCGTAGGTCATCGCCAACTTGAGATGGCTGGAATCCTTGCCGAAGGTGCCGCTGCACGTCACCGTGTGGCCGGCTACGGCCGGCGTCGGACCCGCATGCCTCATGGCTGCTGGCGCCGACGCATGCGCGGCGCTCGCCGGCTGCGACACCGCCGCCGGGACCGGCTGCTTCATCTGTGACGGCGCGAGTTGATCATCGCTGTCGAGATCGGGATTGACCTGGTTGATCTGGCGTTGCGGCGCCGCCGAGACATTATTGGCGGCCAACGCGAGTGACGCTCCAAAGCCTGCGGCCAGTGCCATTCTCAGGCAGCCGCCGAACCATCCCCCACGCATACTCGCCTCCCGTTCTGGGTGACCCAACAACTTTCAATGCTTAAGGCCCGCGCAACGGCCGGCCTCGCAGCATTGCCCCGCGCGCAGAATAGCACGATGGGGCTCGTTCGGCACCGCCCGGCCTTTGCCGCTACCTTGCCACCGACCGGAGCTTTGACCCTTTCACGGCTGTTTCCTGGCCCAAGATTCTGGCAAAACCGAAGCGAAAATCGGCAGGCTTTTCCGATTGTAAGGGGCTCGAATGCGCAAGCATCGCGTGGACGCAGGACCGGACACGGTTCACTGGGGCTTTTTTGACGCAGGGCTGAAACCGCTGATCACGATCGACCCCGGCGATGAAATCACGATGTCGACGGTCTCGGGCCCGCCCGAGGCGATGCCGAAAGCGGATAGCGGCCTGACCGTGCCGCCGGCCTTGTCGGCCATACACGCCGGCGTGCCGCAGCGGCTGGGGCCGCACATCATGACCGGCCCGATCGCCGTGCGCGGCGCCAAAGCCGGGCAGGTGCTGGAGGTGAGGATCAAGTCAATCGCGCTGCACTATGACTGGGGCTACAACGTCATCCGCCCGCTTGCCGGCGCACTGCCCGACGATTTTGCCACGACGCGCCTCATTCATATTCCGCTCGACCGCGCGCGGATGACCGGCCGGCTGCCGTGGGGCCTCGAACTGCCGCTCAAGCCGTTCTTCGGCGTCATGGTCGTGGCGCCGCCGCGCGCCTGGGGACCGGTCGGCTCGCCGCCACCGCGCCGCAACGGCGGCAATATGGACAACAAAGAGCTCGTCGCCGGTAGCACGCTGTATCTGCCGATCCACATCGATGGCGCGCTGTTCTCGGTCGGCGACGGTCACGGCGTGCAAGGCGACGGCGAAGTCTGCATCACCGCGATCGAGACCGGCCTGATCGGCAGTTTCGAATTGCACATCCGCGACGATTTCGCGCTGGAATGGCCAATGGCGGAAACGCCGACCGAGCTCATCACCATGGGCTTTGATCCCGATCTCGACGATGCGGCCGTGATCGCGCTGCGCAACATGATCAAGCTTATTTGCTCGCGCACCGGTTTGTCGCGCGAGGATGCCTACACGCTGTGCAGCCTCGCCGCCGACCTGCGCGTCACGCAAGTGGTCAACGGCTCCAAAGGCATCCACGCGGTGCTCAACAAAGCGCTGCTGGCGCATTAGAGCGAGCGTGCTCGCCTACGCCCGTGTCGTTAAGACATTCCCATTGAGAATAACCACGCGCCTCCCGCGACGAGGACGATACCAGCAAGGCGCGCGATCAGGCGGCCCATGGAAGTGACCCGCTCCAAAAAAGCGAGTAATGCGAGGAGGACGATCCAAAGCACGTTCATAACACCGCCAACGAGCAACAGCGCCATCAATGCCCAGCAGCAGCCAACACAATAGGCGCCATGGCGAAGTCCGAGCATCACGCAACCTGGCGCGTCGCGGCGATAGCCGCCATGACCCATGACGAACGCAAATGGCCTCTGGCATTGGGCAAGGCATAGGTCATTCAGTCGGGTCCATTGATAGAGGCCGGCCGCAACGAACACGAGCCCGCCGAGGACGTTGTCCGTGCTTGCCATGGTGAAATCGAGCAAAGCAGTGCGTTCGAGCGCCCATTGCATCAATGTGGCGAACAGCGCGAAGGCGACCCAAACCAGGAAATAGCCAGCGGCGAACCAAAGGGTTGCGCTGAGCGACTTGCCCTGCGCCTCGGTTTGCCGGCCCACGCGGGCATACATGAGAAACATCGGCGCCGCCGAGGGCGTCATCATGCCGACCATCATCACGGTCCACATGACGAAGACGAATGCGAACTCCATCGCCCGCCACGGCATTTCCGCCGGCATCATGAGTCCCATGCCCGACGGGATCATCCGCAACCCGGTCATGTCCATGCCGCCCATGTTCATGTCGGCGGAGAGCCGCAGCAAGTAGCCCCACGCTAAAGCGGTGAGTAAGGCGACCGCGAGCACGATGGCGACGCGATCGCGCCGGACCACGGCCGCATCGGTGGGTAGGGGATAGACAATCTCGCAACCGACACCGGATTCCCGAAGTTTCTGTGCGATAAGCGCCGCTATCGGACGCGCTGATGGTCCGGTCATTAAGTTCGCAATCCGACTGCGGCGGTCAGGCATTGGATCAGCGATGTTTCGTCGAACGGTTTGGTCAGAAAACCAAGCGCTCCGCCCTCGAGCGCGCGGTTTCGGTGTTTTTCATTCGGAAAGGCGGTGATCAAAATTATTGGGATGCAACATCCCTGCGATCGCAGCGCTTCCTGCAACTCAAGGCCGTTTAGTCCGGGCATTTGCAAGTCGGTAATCAAGCATGCCGTTTCCGCGATCACACCCGATTCCAGGAAGTGCCCTGCGGAAATGAAGGTGCGGGCTTTATAGCCTAAAGACTCGACAAGCTCCCTTATGCCATCCCGGGCCAGCGCGTCGTCGTCGACGATCGAGATCAATGTGTGGTCTTCAGACATCTAGCGTACACGCTTACCCAAAAAGCTTGTATGCAGGTGGCCTAGTCCGCTCTTTCGCACCGATAAATGCTTGGCTTCCGATCGCGCTGTTGGATGCCACCTGCAGCCATAGGGCCAATCGATCATCGGACATTTCGCGGCAAACGGCTGAGCTTGCGGCTGAGCTTTTGACAAACTATTGATGTTCGTATCCGTTGAAGAACGAGCCATCGCGACAGCGCCAACTACCGCTGCGGTGATTCCAACCAAACCAACTGCAAATTTGTGCGTAAGCATCCCTGTCTCGTATTGCGCTTGACCAAAGCAAGCGTTCTTGCGCGACGCGACTTCCTACAGCCGATCGAGGCGGTTCGCTCAGAACAGAAATGTGATGCTGACGACTAAAATGCTGGCTGCGGCAATTATCAGAATTTCAGAGCCGTTAAAGCTTCTAATAACATGCAACATGGGCACCCTCATGGTGCCCCGAACACCCTCAATAGAAGCTCTTACTAAGTAAGTAACCTTGTGAAATTGATCTGAATCAAAAACTAATCCAGCTGTACACAGCAGTTTCGTTCTGGGTCACAACCAGGCATTTAGCAGACATCAAAATTCTACTTTCGACGCCGCAGCGCCGGCAGATTCGCGTTAAGCAGTACTGATCACAACTTCGTAAATTAACCAACCTTCATAGTCTGGACTGTCAGAAGCGATGTAAAATCGGGGCCGCTCTCCCCCCACAAGAGGGCGCGGCCCCGACCAAGTCCCCATCCCCCGAACACCCCGACGAGGTTGGGGCCGACATTATCAAAGATGAATTGTGGCCCCCGGTGGGCAGCAAATTGGCATCACGCATTTTTCTGCAGGCTTGTTTCTGCAGCTCTTGGCGGCGGACCTGCGCGTGACGCAAATGGTCGACGGCGACAAGGGCATGCACGCGGCACTCGATAAGAAATATCTCGCGCGCCAAAGCGAAATGGGATTAGGTTGAATCATCATTTCGCTTAGCTTGTTGTTTGAGCATGATCTTTTCCGAAAACCGGCATCCACTTTTCGGGATCATGCTCTAGGGCGCGCTGTCGCCTTAAGTCAGCGTTTCATCCTCGAACTTGAAGCCGATTTTTTGCAAGCCTTCCAGCGCGCCCATGCCGTAATCGTTCTCGATTTCTTTGGCGAGGCTCGGCGCATAGGAAATTGGATCGCTCTGCTCGTCGCTTTCCGGCACGATCATGACCAGGAGGCGCGCGGTCTCGTTGGAAACGTTGCGGAAACTCCGGTTCTCTCCGCGCGGCACGGAAATCATGTCGAGCGGCTCGAGCGCGAGCCTGTGTTCGCCGCGATCGCCCCAGGCAATCTCGAAGCGGCCAGAGAGGCAAAGAAAGTTCTCAACCGTGTTGAGATGACGGTGAAGACCGGGCCCATTGCCCGGCTCGCATTCGGCGATGCTGACGATGAGGTCGCGCGGGCCCTTGACCCGCGCACCGGCGCTGCGCCCCTGATAATCCGCCGGCGCCATGACGGGATAAACGCGCCGCGCTGTTATCTTTTCGACCGCGCCGGCTGGAATGCCGTGCGCCTCGAAGTTTTGGCGTTGGTAAGTCTGCAGTTTGTTGAAGCGGGCG
>Ga0187817_10001157_pt1 | contig 12583 bp, 7 predicted proteins | sample NC_wetland_sal_i_17_FD_132431 | JGI IMG/M metagenome (GOLD analysis project Ga0187817, IMG submission 132431) | Wetland sediment microbial communities from Neuse River Estuary, North Carolina, USA - SO4_2 | ecosystem: Environmental > Aquatic > Freshwater > Wetlands > Sediment | place: USA: North...
CCTTGTGATTGGAATTGCTCCGACGAGGTATTCTCCGGATAGGCCGGTCCATGGAGCGTGCGTGTGCCATTGATGTCCACATCTTCTAACCAGTAAGTTGCGTTGGGAGCGGGCTGAGGATCAATCGCTGCATACGTCTTAGCGGCGTGCTGTGGCTTAGAGCCACGCAGAAGCAGCGCCGAGCCGGCAATCAGCGCAGGATCGACGCGATGGCGGCCCAGTCCATCCTCGCGATAGACATGGAATCCGAGATTCCGCGACTCTTCGCTGGTGTGCCAAACCAGCCGGACAGTGCCGTTTGGTTGCGTGTAAGCATTAAAAGAGGAAACATTCACAGCGGTTGGAGCTTGGATGGTGGACCCCACACTGGAAGAAGTGACGGGGTTGGCGTTTGTAGTACTCGTTGAAACCGTGGCGGTATTGCAAGAACCCACTCCGGGCGGCGAAGGATAGCCGGGGCAAGGAACACCAGAAGAGCTAAAAGTAGTTGCGTTGACGTTGATGGCAATGACGGCGGTAGTGCCGACTCCGAGGCTCCCCAAGTTGCAGGTGACAGTGGTGGTAGCCCCACTGTAAGTGCAGGTACCCACGGTGGTGGAAGAAGAGGAGTACGTCACCTGTGCTGTCTGAATTGGATCGGTGACCACGACATTTTGAGCTACGGCGGGACCGGCATTCTGAACAACTATGGTGTAAGCCAGATTGGTACCCTGGTTAACGGGTTCAGGCGAAGCCGTCTTAGTAATGGTGAGAAACGCTTGCGTGGGCGAGGCGACTATCGTCTGAACGGTGGCCGTATTGTTTGCTGCGATCGGATCGGAAACGGTACTGGCGATGTTGGGAGCATTAATGAGGGTGCTGCCGGCTGCTGTGCCTGCAGGAACTTTGACGACCAACGGGAATTTGACGACGGCGCCTACCGCGAGAACTTGGCCTGAGTTTAGAGTGCAGCTGATCGTTCCGGTGGTGCCCACGGTGGGAGTGGTACAAGTCCATCCGGTGGGAGCGGTAAAAGCGGAGGCGAGTGTGGCGTAGGGAACGCCAAGATTGGTGCTGAGGTAAGGCAAGGTGTCAGTGAAGGTGACCGTCGTGGTCGCTGAAGCCGTGATGGCCGCAGGCCCGTTGTTGGTGATGGATTGCGTATAGGTGATGTTGTTGCCGGCCGTAACCGGGTTAGGCGTGCCCGAACTCGTCACTGCCAGGTCCGCCTGGCCAGAAGTAGCCACGGTAATCGATGCCGTTGCGGCGTTGTTATTGGGATTCGAATCAGGCGTGGACGAAGTGATGTTGGCATAGCCGAGTAACACCGTACCGGTCGGTACTGTGTTCGCAACGTTCATGACAATCGGGAACGATGCGGTGCCACCTGACAGCAGAGTGCCTGTAGAACAGGTGATGGTACCGGTCGTGCCCGGAGTAGGAGTCGTGCAGGTCCAACCGCTGGGCGGCACCAGTGAGACAAACGTGGCGTTGTAAGTACCCGCTGCAGTGCCCGCCGTGGGTGTATTCACCTGGTTGCTCGCCGTGGGTTCGCTGAACACCAAGGCCGAGGCTGTAGCAGGACCGTAGTTGGTGACGACCGCAGTCATCGTGAAATTGGAATTGGGGGCGACAGTTGGCGCTGATGGGGTATTTGTCACACCGAGGTCGGCTTGCGTCGCGCTGCCAACGCTGTTGATGGCGATCGCAGTGTTATTGGCAAGGTTCGGATCAGTCGTGCCAGAGGTGATGTTGTCTACGTCAACGATTTGGGTGCCGCTGGCCGTGCCGTTCCCAACTTGAACCACAACAGTGAACGTGACGGGACCACCGACGGCAAAATCAGGATTTCTGCAGGAAATCGTGCCGGTGCTGCCGACAGGCGGAGTCGTGCAATTCCATCCAGGGACGGTATTAATGGATTCAAAAATCGTATTCGCTGGGATTCCTTCGCTAAAGACGGCATTAAGGGCATCGAATGGCCCGCTGTTGGTGACAGTCTGGGTGTAGGTGATATTGGCACCTGGAAGAACGATCGCGGGAGTTCCCGAATTGGTGACGGCAAGGTCGGCACCGGCACAGTACGCACCGGGCTGCGTGCCGGGCGTTTCGGTGATCATGTGCGTAGCCGAAACAAAACCGGCTTGCCCAGGAGTGGCGCCATAAGAGTCTTGCACTGTGTTGGTGTAGCCGTTGCTGCCGCCCGCCACATTGCTGGCTGCGGGAGCCCCGGAAAGAAGAATGACGCCCCCACTGCCGCCACCGCCGGGACCATGGCGCGCCCCTGGAAAGCCACCCGGTGTCTCAAGAGGCCAAGTATCGCCAGCCGTTCCGCCAATGGCGTTCACTGTGAGGCCACTCAGACCTCCGCTGTTGGCAAGAACCAGGATCGAACCACCAGCGCCACCGCCCCCGGTGCTGTCGTTGTCGGTACTGAGCGTGGAACCGCCGTTGGAAGTGATGGTACCGCTGCCGGCAACAGAGCCAGCATGAATCAGAATGATGCCGCCGCCAAAGCCGCCGCTGCTAAAAATGCCGGTGCAGGTCGGAGTTGCCCCGCTGGAGCAACCGGCGATGATCGTATCCGAACCGTTATTCGTGGGGGAAATGTAGTACGCACCGTTGTTAGTGGTGCCCGCCCCGCCAGCGCCACCCATCACAAGAGCGCTCGTGGAGGCCGGAAATGCAGTTCCGCCGAATCCGCCGTCCGTAGAATTAAGCGCGGTAAAACTGTCCCAGCCATATCCGCCCAAGCCGCCCGCGCCTCCGTTGGCCCCGCCGCCACCGCCCGAGTTTTTATCATTCCCATTTGGCGATGCCGTGTTTGGGTCGCCATCCGTGCCGCCGCCGCCCGCGTTCCCTGGGCCGCCCCGCGCATAACTCCCATTCGGGAAACCCTCCACGCCCGTGTCGATGGCGGTGGTCGTCGTGGCAATTGTCGCTGTTACAGGAGACAAATAACGCGGTGTTCCGGCGATGCCTTCGCCTTTGGAGCCGTTGGCCGTATTCGTGGCTAGCGTGACGTAGTCCGTATCTAATCCAGTGGTGCTTCCCTTTAGGATCCTGCCACCGGCACCACGAAAGCCGAGAAAATCGGCGGCAACCGTGCCGCCAAGCGTGAGTTGGGAGGAAACATCGATGGCCAGAGCGCCTCCGACCGAACCATTCCAGGCTAACGGCACGAGTCCGGAACTCAGCGTGGCCGATGTGTACTGCGGAACGCGAATCACTTGATACGTCTGCTGTCCTTGCGTTCCGGAATACGCGTTCAGAGTATAGGTATTGAGCAGACCGCCCCCCGAACCGGAGCCGCTGAATTGAAGCGTGCCTCCAGTAGTCGGAACTGCACTCGTGGCGGTAACAAATTCAAACAGGCCAGAACTCGCCAAGCTCGTCGAACCTGTTCCCACACCCGCAGCGCCACTGCCATACGAATTGGTATTCGTACTGTTGATGGCCGCGTCCTGCATCTGGATGATGAGCAGCAAGTCACCCGAGGCAATCGCCTTCGCTGCACCCGAGGCCCCGCCGAGGGTGACCAAGGTAGCCCCCGCAACTAGGTTCCCAGCCGTAGTCGGAGGATAGTAGGCGTTGACGATTCCTGTCAGAGTGCCGCCAGCACCGTCCTTGCCAGGAGTGGCGCATACCAGCGGCTGCACAACGGTGACAATGGTGGCAGTGTTGTTGAGCTGGTTAGGATCCGTGGCCAAGTTGATCTGAGCGGTGTTGCTCAAAGCTGCTGCCCCAGCCGGAGTTGTGACGGTGATGGTGAACGTGGCGGTCTGGCCCATCGCGAACGAGCCAGTCAGCGAACATTGAACGGTCGCGCTTCCTGCGCACGACCATCCTGCGGGAGCGGACGAGGAAACAAAGGTGACCGAGCCAGGAAGTGTGTCCTGGACAAGGTTGGCCACGCCCGTAAGCGTGGCTTGGCCAAGGTTCTGCACGACGATGGTGTAGGTAAGAGTGGAGGAAACAAACACCGGCGTGGGAGACGCGGTCATGGAGACGGCCAGGTCAGCAGTGCCTGCCGGCTCAACAAGAATCGTGGAGACAGCCGTATTGTTTGCAGGTACCGGATCGACTGTGGTCGACGACGTCACGGTGGCTGAATTCAGCACCGCCGTACCCGCCGCGGTGCCACCGGCGATTCTTTCCGTAACCACGATCGAGTTTGTGGAGGCGTTCACCGCCAGCGCGTTGTTGAAGGTGCAGATGATCGGTCCGGTGTAACCCGCGGCCAGCGCCCCGCCAGTGGCGTTCGTGCAGGTCCAATTTGTCGCAAGGATGGCCCGAAACGTCGCGTTTGGAGGCGTCTGCTGATAGACGACAATCGTGCCTGCGGCAGCGGCATTGGGACCGTTGTTCGTAGCTGTTTCGGTGTACGTGTAGTTCATACCGGTGGCGACTGCCGTGACCGAAGGTGTCTGCGTAAGCGACAAGTCTGACTGCGCGCGTGCTGCGGGAGCGAGAAACGTCGCGCACATCAACGAGAGCGCGACAATTCCTGTCAGAAGCAGCCCCAAACGCCGCAGGCGCGACTTTGCCGTAGCGCCCACCCGGCGAACTGCGATCCGTAATGGATGAACAAAATTCGTTTGGAATCCAGTCAGCGTTTCTTCGCGACCTCCATGCCGACGTGCGACAACCTTGCCCAACACCTTGGAGGAGGATGGGTCGCAGTCGTAGCCCGTATCGCTGCGTAAAGTGACAAGTCCAGAAGCGGAATCGAGCGAATCCACCCGGTGTACGCGGAGGCCATCGGCATTTTCCGCCAGCACCACATCGCCACGGCGAAGCTCAGCCGTGCTCGCCGGGGCTACCACAACATCATCGCCATCCAGAAGGTTGGGGCTCATGCTTTGTCCGCTGACGCGAAATTGAACGGCTTTGCCCCGGCGAAGCAGGGCTGCACAAAGCTCTTCGAACAAACGGGAATCCTTACGGACCCGGGGCTCAGACACGCGCATAGCGAACCGCCTCCACTGCGCTTTGTGTTGGGGTGAAGCGCAGGATGGAACAGGGCACGGAGCGAGTGATCTGGTCCAGAAAACCCAATGTGAATTGAATCCCGCTTTCCAGATAGTGCGGAACAAACGCGCGGGCGAACAGCTCGACAGCCGCCTTCGACTGTGAGAGCGCGACAAGTTCGTTGGCCGGCGATTGCTCCAGCAGGAAGATGGCGGAGAGGGGAGCGCGCCCGGGTGAAGCTACGCCAGCATCACCATGCCAGGGCGTCCCATACATCCAGAATTTATCGTCATGTCTCCGAAGGATGATGCGATCGTCGCTCAACAGAGCAACGCCAGGCTGAGCCATCCAAAGTCGCGCGGTCGTACTCTTTCCAGCACCTGAATGGCCCAGGAACAGATAACCGCTTCCACCCTGATCGGCCAAACCAAGGGCGTGGACTTCCACACCTTCGCCCAGAGCCAGGCGATGCATCATGATCAACTCGTCCAACGGATACTCGAGGGGGATAACGGGACGTCCCTTTGGAAATGCCTCGCGATTCAGCACCACGTGACCGCGTTCAAACGAAGGGTCGAACCATGCTGCCTTGTAAGGCTTCTGGCCGACCGCTGGGCTAGAAAAATAAAACTTTGTTCCGATTGTTGATGTATAAGCAGACCACAATCCGCCGGATGAAAAGGATGGATGGTCCTTCGGAAGTGCCAGACTGTCGGCCCAGGAAACATCCAGTTCAAAGTGGCAGGCGTGATTGGCCGAAGAAGGAAGCAGAAAAGGTTGGTGCTCCGGATCCAGCGCCGCCGGAACATCACCCGAGCACCACATGCCCAAGGAAAATCCTCCAATATAAACGGCGAGCCGCGTAGCCTCGCTCACTTTTGTCGGCAGGTTTGCAGTCGTGTGTGTCATCGTCTTTCCTTCGTGTCCTCAATCAAGATCCAAACGTTCTGCAGAACGAGGATCTGCACGACGCTGAGACCGGCCCGGCAATACCGGCCACTTTGCAATGTCCCAGTACGGCTTCTTCGGGGCGCAGGCTTACACGCACAACCTGGGGAGGTTGATAAGGAAGCTTGGTCTTGTTCTCGGGTTTTGGTCTTTCTTTCATTGCACTTTCTTTCCTATCGCAGCGGTTCTAGCTGCGGGCCACAGGAGGAACAGCCTCCGGCAGAGCAACCTCCGCGAGAGTCGAGAATAGGGAGAAGAGAACTTGAGCTTTGAAATCGCGGAGGAAAAGCGCTTACGTGCGCAGCAGAATCCTTGTTAATCCGCTCGGCGGCTTCGCGCAGTGAGGCATGCTGACTGCCCCCAGCACAGCAGGCGCAATCTCCGTGTTCGGGGACTTGAACGCCCAGGGCGAAGGCACGCAGGTGCGCGATCTGGCAAAGGAAATCGACCGGTTTTTCCGGGTCGCCCCCTTCCAGTTCTCCGTTCGCCGCGCACATACTGCAAAGCGTGCGGATCCGGCAGTTCGTACAAATGGTCTCGCGCGTGGTATTGGTGGCGCGAATGTCCTTCAGGCGGCCTTCCCAGCCTTGCTGAAAGGAGCCGGAGCGTATGTTGTAGCCATCGCGGTGAGATAACACGCAGATGGTCATTTTGCCCTTGGGATCGATGGAGCAGCCGTTATGCCCCCCGCCGCAGGTGTAGCGTTTCGACGAAACCGGCAGATTCGCGGCAAGTTCGGTTTCGACAAGGCGCAGATATTCGCCTCGGCGAGCAGGGTCACAAAATTCCAGAGACACGGCCTGTTCGGGAGTCAAACGCACCGCCAGAGGGCTTTGCGAGCAATCTGTACGAGGATTCACCAAGGGGTCAAACTTGAACTCTACGCCCAAGTCCTGCTCGGCAAATCGCTTCATTTCGTAGACTTCGTGAACATTCAAGGAAGTGGGAACAGTTTTAAGCTTGAGGGGCAGATTGCGTTCCAACAGCAGGGCGATGCCTCGCATGCACCGGTCGAACGAGCCGGGTACCTGGGTCAACGCTTCGTAGGTTTCCTTTGTCGCACCGTACAAAGTGATCTCAATATTGAAGGGGCGGTATTTGACAAGGTGATCGGCTACCTGCGGCGTGATCATGGTGCCGTTGGTGAACAACGTAATCAGGAACCCGCGCTTCTTTGCCTCGGTATAAATATCCAGAAAGTCCTTGCGCGCAAGGATCTCGCCACCGGTGTAAAGCAGCCAAAGACAGCCAAGGTCAACGAGTTCGTCCAGCAATCGAACGTGCTCTTCGAAGGTCAGCTCCTCCTTACGAGCGTTGGAATCGCTCATGGGGAGGTTGTTATAGCAGTGCTGGCAATCCAGCGGACAGCGATGGGTCACTTCGATAGACACTTCAACGGGCACACGGCGGCCCTGGAAGCGCTCGTGGAGAACGCTCGAGAAATCGCCATATGTCGCGGTCTGCACCACGATGGAACCTTTCTTCCTGCAAAAATTACGCGGCCGACAGAATCAACTTCTCTTCCAACAATGAATCGAGGAACGTCTCGATATCTTTTTCCGCTTGGCTATTTGTCACTTCAAACTCGTCGCAAATGCGCTGAACCATCTCGCCAGCTGTGTGGCTTTCGGTCATGAACTCCCAAAGAACCGAACCAACAGGGTTAAGTGTGTAAAGAGAGTTGAGATCGCCGACGCCGCTGCGAATAGGGACGATAATGAGTTCACCTTCGATCTTGCGCGAGACGACTTCCTGATTGCGGATGAAGCGGACCTGAGTTGAGAGCATAGAGATTTAGTAAACCTCCGATAGATAGCCCAAAAAGATTGGGAAAAACGGCTAAGGAGAGTTTGTAGTACTGTTACGGGGGTGTCATGAAATGAAACAGGGGGTGTACCGTAACGGTATCCAGTAACGGATACGGCATATTTCGGGGTCAGATTCCCCCGAAATGGTTGCAAACTGGAGGTTTAGGGAACAGGGCGGGAACAGGCCTTATAGACTGGTTACGTTCACGGACAGGCAAGAGATGGCCGGAAACTGCCAAAACAGGACTGTAATTCCAGAAGCTAGGATTTGGGCAAGCGGGCTTCACGAACTGCGGCGATCAGGGCTTTTGCCATATCGATTATCTTGGCTGATTCATTCCGGAGCAATGCCGCTAAATCCACTAGATCCGCTCCAACTCCAAGTGCAAAGGAGCCTGCGGCAAAATATTCCGCCGCGTTCGATAGGTTCACTCCCCCGGTGGGAATGAGCCTGGTATCGGGAAAGGGAGCTCTGAGTGCCTTGATATGCTTTGCTCCGCCTGCGCTGCCACAAGGAAAAATTTTGATGACTTTTGCTCCGGCTTCTAACGCAGCCATCACTTCCGTGGGAGTTAGCGCGCCGGGTATGGCCAGAACGCCGTGCTCTGCAGCGGTCTGCAGAACCGGAATTGACAGACCGGGGCTAACGAGGAATTGAGCGCCGGCATCTAAGCAAATCTGAGCCTGCTGAGAGTTGGTAACAGTACCAGCACCCACCAGTGCACTGGTTCCATAATGACGCACGAGTTCCTGGATCATGACCGGGGCGTTTGGCACGGTCATGGTGATTTCTATAATGGGTATACCGCCGGTACAGATGGCGTCAACGGCCCGCCGGGCTTCGTCTAAATTGGCCGCCCGAACAACGGGGACAATCCCGATTTCGTGGATTCTACGAATAGCATCTTCAATGTTCACAGCAGGGCTCCTGAATCTTGAGCGAACAGAAATTTTGTCTTGCAAGTATTTTTGGCCGAACGAGCATGGTTGTCACGAAGAACTTTGTGCGACGCTTTCCAGGGTTCTGCTGGGATCAGCGGCCAGCCAGGCCAAGGCGCCGAGAGCGCTAAGCACCGCAGCAAATATAAAGGGGTAGGTCCAGCCTAGATGAACAGCGATGACGGGAGTGAGCACCGCGGTCACGCCGCCTCCCAACTGTGCACCCATGTTCATGAACCCGGAAGTGGACCCAGCTCGCGAACCGGCAATATCGGCGGTGACCGACCAATAGCTGCTCTGCGACAGGTAGAGCGCGCCCGCACCTCCAGCAAGAACCAAGCTGGCGAGTTGAGCGCTGGCGGCTTGCGATCCGAGAACGAGCAGCAAGGCAGTGAGAAATAAGGCAAATGCAGCAATCCCACAGCGACCCACGCGCTTGCCATATGTTTTGGTCAGCTTGTCATTGATTACCCCACCAAGAAGGCTGCAGGCAACCATGGCCAGCGGCGGCAGTGTGCTGTAGAAAGCGCTGGATTTCAGGTCGAGTCCGCGCACTTTGAACAGATAGCGGTGGAACCAACTGAAGAAAATCCAGGCGACATAGCCGAAGCAGAAATAACTCAGGGTCACCAACCACACTTCCCTGCTGCGGAGAATAACGCTCCACGGCAGGTCCTGGGATTTCCCGCCGGATGCTCCGCTGGTTGTGCGTCCACTCTCGATATGAACCAACTCAGCCAGAGAAACGTTGTGGTGTTGTTCGGGTGTGTCCCGAGCGGTCAGGTACCACACCACTCCAACCAGCAAACCCAGCAGCGCACTCAGCCAAAACGACCAGCGCCAGCCGTAATGCACCATAATGTAAGTAACAATCGCCGGAGCCGATCCTGCTCCCGCGCCAACGCCGGCGAAGATCAGTCCGTTCGCGAAGCCTCGTTCCTGCGTCGGAATCCATCGCGACACGAATTGATTGGAGGCGGGATAGATGATGGCTTCGCCCGCTCCCAGCAGAAAACGCACCAGCACAAAAAAGAGAACGGCGCCGGTGAGAGCGGGAGATACGGCGGCAGTCAGAGCCGTGAAAATCCCCCACCAGACAACCCCGGCGGTGAGGACGCGACGCGGGCCAAGCCGATCTGCCAGCCACCCGCCAAAGGTTTGAAACAGCGCGTAACCCCACAGAAATGCGCTGAAAACCCAGCCCAACTGAATGTCGCTGAGGTGGTATTCCGAGGCAATGGCGCTGGCGGCAACTGAAATATTGACCCGGTCCAGAAACGAAACGGCACTGAGAATGAACAGCCAGAAAACAAGAAACCAGCGCACATTGCTGCGCGCCTGCTCAGTCATGGACGCCCCTCTGAGCAGAGTCTAGACCGCCAGAACTCATGCCGAGTGCGCTTTCAGAAGTTCGTAGAGTTTGCCGGCGATGATCTCATCTTCGCCGGGCTGCAGCATGAACGAATTCATGGCCAGGGCATCGTGTTTGTCGTTCGTTGAATGTTTTTCTGAGGTAGATAGAACGATGGACGGCTTGGAATTGCGCAGGGCCTTGATCGCCTCCATCGGCGTGATCTTGATCCGCTGCGGGTCCCACTTAATTTCCATATGCGGAACGTGATTGGCCATCTCCGGCATGAAATAAGAAGTGGTCACCGAAGGAAGAGTCGTGATTTTCGCGGAAATCACTTCCAGTCGCTGCTGCCACTCCTTGCTGAGCGCTTCGTGATCGTCGTTCAGGTACAGCTCTAATGCCTTCACCATGCCTACAATTTCTTCCTTACCGACTTTTTGACTCCGACCAATGACATCTTCGTGGGGACTGTTGTTGAGTAAGGCATAAGCCACCAAATCCTGCCGGCCAAGCAGAAGTCCTGCGCATTGTGGGCCGCGCATCGCCTTGCCCCCGCTGAAAGCGATCAGGTCGTAACCCATGTTGGCGTAATCCCATAAGTGGGATACAGGAGGCGTGTCTGCGGCAGCATCAATAAAGGTAGGAATCTTGAATTCCTTCCCCAGTTTTACCCATTCATCCACCTTGATCTGGCCTTCGGAATTCGCGAAGTTGGAAAAATGCAGCATCGCGGTATTGGCATTCACGGCCTTGCGAAACTCTTCCCGTGTCTCAATCATGATGAGTTTGACGCCTGTGTTGCGAAGCTGGTGATCGAACGGATTACGGTGCGTTTTCTGGATAATGACTTCGGACTTCATGCCGGTGAGATCGGGAATCTGCTGAATGAATTTCGGATTGTCGCCCGTTAGTATTCCGGCGAGACCCGCTTCCATCGCGGCAGCCGCACCGGAAGTAACGATAGCGGAATATCCTTCTGGAAGCTTCAGCATCTCCGCGATGCGTTTGCCCGCGGCGACTTCCAAGTCCGTGATACTTACGAAATGCTTGCCGGCCAAGGCCATGACGGCTTCGACTTCCGGGCGCATCAGCGATCCGCCAAGATACGTCATGGTGCCTTGTCCGTTGATCACGGTCGTGACGCCGAGCTCGTCATATACGTTTCCCGTCGAGCCAAACCCCGTAATTTTTGCATCCGCTGGAGCAGCAGGGGAAAAGGAGAGCAACTTCCTAGGATTCGACATCGCCGCAGTGAGAGCACCGAGGCTACCCATGAAGGATCGGCGCGTCCATTTCAAATTGATTCCCATGACTGTTCTCCTTTTCCAAGTCTTCCTTACTTCTTCACAACCGCGGCGATGCAATTGATTTCGACGAGAGACTTTCCCGGAAGCGCAGCAACAGCAACGGTGGTCCGCGCGGGACCGCCATTCGGGAAATAGGTCTTGAAGACGTTGTTCATGCCTTCGTAGAAATCGATGTCGGCGAGATACACGGTGAGTTGCAGAATACTGTCCATGGTACCGCCGCCGCGTTCGACGAGCGTCTTGACGTTTTCCATCACTCTCTTTGTGTGCGTGTCGATGTCCATGGGGAAATCACTGGAGTCGTGCGAATGCGCGCCCTGTCCGGCAATGTAGATCGTTCCATTGTGAATGACCAGCGGGGTGATGAAGCCGTTGCCCGCAGTTTTCCCTTCGTAGTCTAGCTTCTGGACGCCGCTGGGCGCCTGCGCGGCTACCGGCGTGGAATTCGAGAGTAAGCTTACAGCGCCAACACCGGTAAACAGCGAAGCGAGGCGACCGGCAAAGCTCCTGCGAGAAGTGAGGTTCGAAATCATGTAATTTCTCCTTTATTTAGATTAAACGAAACTTTTTAACTTACCTCAAAGCAAAACTGAAAATATCGCTGCCGGATACCACGGCAACATATCGCGGATCAAGGCGGAAATAACCCATAAAAGTCACAGCCGTCCAAACTTCTTCACGGCTTCCTGGATGGATTTCAGCTTTTCGATATACGCGTACATGGAGTGCTCCTTAAAATCCATGTCCTGCGCCAACGCAAGAACCTTCTGCGCGTCGGCACGAGGCACAACCACCACTCCATCCTGATCGGCAACGATGATATCCGCCGCTTTCACTTCCACACCGTCACACAATACCGGAATATTGGAGCCAGCAAAGCGGTAATGATGAATGGACGTGGAAGGAACAATTCCCAGCGCGTAAACCGGAAATCCAATTTTCTTCAGGTAGGCAACGTCGCGAACTCCCCCGTCAATCACCGCCCCGGCATATTCGCGCGAGTACATGGCCGTGCCCATCAGGCCACCCATCCCGGCGATATCGTTGCCATCCTCCACCACCATAACGTAAACCGAGTCTTTTGTGCCCTCGTCGATCGCGGCAAGCATTCCGTTCAGCGCATTGGGATCTTCGTTGGCTTCCTTTTTCAGCAGCACCGTGACCGCGAAGCCTGCAAATTTGGTGGGGAAGATCGGCCGCATCCTGTGCGACATGTACATTTTGCGCCCAGTCAACTGCTCCAGTGCATCGGAAACAGAGGCAACTTCGACGTGGCG
>Ga0187817_10001158_pt1 | contig 12579 bp, 13 predicted proteins | sample NC_wetland_sal_i_17_FD_132431 | JGI IMG/M metagenome (GOLD analysis project Ga0187817, IMG submission 132431) | Wetland sediment microbial communities from Neuse River Estuary, North Carolina, USA - SO4_2 | ecosystem: Environmental > Aquatic > Freshwater > Wetlands > Sediment | place: USA...
CGCCGGTCGACATGAGCCTAATGCGCGTTCCCTTGGCCAAGCTGCCGTCGAAGATGCGAACGAGCACGACCACGCCGAGATAGGCGTCGTACCAGCTATCGATGAGGAGCGCCTTCAGCGGCCGCTTCGCATCGCCAGAAGGCGGGGGCAACCGGTGCACGATCGCTTCGAGCACCTCCTCAACGCCGCGGCCGGTCTTCGCTGAGATCTCCAACGCGTCACGGGCGTCGAGCCCGATCACGTCCTCGATCTGCTGGCGCACGTGTTCTGGTTCCGCCGCGGGCAGGTCGATCTTATTCAGAACCGGCACCACCTCATGATCGTTGTCGAGCGCCTGATAGACATTGGCGAGCGTCTGCGCCTCAACCCCTTGCGTCGCATCGACGACCAGCAGAGAACCCTCGCAGGCGGCAAGGCTCCGGTTCACCTCATAGGCAAAGTCGACATGCCCCGGCGTGTCGATGAGGTTCAGCTCGTAAAGCTCCCCGTCGCGGGCGCGATAATCGAGCCGCACGGTCTGCGCCTTGATGGTGATGCCGCGTTCGCGCTCGATATCCATGGAATCGAGCACCTGCTCCTTCATCTCCCGAGCGGAAAGGCCTCCGCAAAGCTGAATCAGCCGGTCGGCGAGGGTCGATTTGCCGTGATCGATGTGGGCGATGATGGAGAAATTACGAATGCGGGAAAGCGGCGGGGCCTCTGATTCACTCATGGGCGGCTTGGTAGAGAGGGGGAAAGCTAGGGTCAAGCGGCCCTGGTCGCGCGCATCAATTCGCGATGCCAGTGGCCGGCGCAAGCGCGGCGACGAAATGCTCAGGCCGCGTGCATGCGTCCTTGGCGATGCTCTTAGCCAATCGGATAGCATATGGAACAAGGAGGTTGACGACGCGGCTCGTTGTGATGCCTAGTCCAATCGCGTAACGTTGCGTCACAACTAAACGGAGTAACCTTATGGTTAAGAAAGTCTTTCTCGCCGCCGTTGCCACCCTGATCCTCGCTGCCGCCACGGCTCCTGTGGGCTCGACCTCGGCGTTCGCTTGCCATGGCTGCTGGAAGGCCTCCAAGGCTGCTCATCTCAGCACCATGAAAGAGCGTATGGCATTCCGGAAGGCCTGCCGCGCTCACTGGAGAGCCAGCCATAAGCACGCCTAATTCAGGCGTCACCTACGTTTCGAGAGGATCCGCGGGGTTCCCCGGATCCTCTCTTTGAACTGCGACCGATTGGTCACCTCAGCAACAAGGGCAACCGCGCCTCGCGATTGCCCCAAAAAAAACGGATTTCGTGGCTTCTTGTCGTCCTGCCCGGCGGAACAATCCCGCCGCGGAGCCGTTGAAGCTCGATGCCTTCATCGGCGACAGCGAGTTTCCCAAAAAACGAAACGGAGTAAGCTATGCTGAAGAGAATGCTTTTCGCCGCTGCCATCACGGGTCTCATGGCTGGTGCAGCGCTTCCGCTTCACTCAACGCCGGCAGACGCCGCGAGCGGTTGCTTTAAGGCCGCCAAGGCGAAGTTCCCGGGCGCCGGCCACTACAAGGTTCGCCATGAGTACCGCGTGGCATGCCGCGCGCATTGGAGGGCTTACAAGACGGCCCAGAGGGCTGCCAAGAAGGCTGCCTAACGTCCTTCCGTTCAAGGACTCTACAAGAGGGATCCGCGGGACTTCGCGGGTCCCTCTTTCATTTCGGGGCGAGGGTAGCGGAACCTCGCCCCACTCAAATGCCGGCATACCATTCGTAGCCAAGATCTTCCCAGAATCCGCCGCGACCGCCGTGAATGCCGGCGATCCCATCGACCGCCTCGATGCGCATCACATATTTCGCCATCTTGTAGCCGAGCTGCCGCTCGACCCTAAGCCTAAGCGGCGCGCCGTGGGGAATCGGCAGTGCTGCGCCATTCATCTCATACGCGAGGATCGTCTGGGGATGGAAGGCGTCCTGGAGTCCGACTGACTCGTAATATTTGCCGCTGTCGTCGCCGGTCTGACCAAGATCGTCGGCGCAGTAGAACACGATGTAGCGCGCCGATGGCTGGATCCCGGCCTTGTCGAGCAATGCCTTAAGCGGCACGCCGGTCCATTTGCCGATGCAACTCCAACCCTCCACGCAGTCATGCCGCGTGATTTGCGTGCGTGCCGGCATGGCGCGCAAGTCTGGAAGCGAGAGCTCGAGCGGCTGGCCGACGAGACCGCCGACCTTGAGCTTCCAATCGGCAAATCCGTTGGCGGCATGCGCCTTGTAGCCCTCGTCGTCGGGGTCGGTCGAGCCGTTCGCCTTGAATTCCTTGGAGATGTCGGCCTCGCTATATTCGCGGGCGAGTGCCGTGGGAGAAATCAGCGCTCGCTGGGTGACGCGCGTGAGCGCCTCGGCCGAGTCGAGAATGCGCTTGACCCAAGGCTGCTCCGAAAGCTCGCTGTCGCAGCCGCCGAGCAGCGAAGCGCCGGCAATTGCTAAGCCGCGGGCCAGGAAGCCGCGCCGGTCGACCTTCGGCTTCGCGCTCACGACTAACCCTCCGGCAGTTTGATCACATAGCGCCCGGTGACCATGGAGCGGAGATTGTTCCAGACGCCGGAGATCAGCACCATGACGAGATGCACCACCACGAAGAGCACGATGCCGCTTGCGGCGATGAAATGGATGGCGCGCGCCGACTGGCGGCCGCCGAAGAAGTCGAGCAGGAAAGGATAGCCTGCGTCCATGCCTGGCGACATGGCGAGCCCGGTGGCAAGCATGAGCGGCAGAAGCACGAGCGCCACGAAGAGATAGGCGAGCTTCTGCAGCACGTTGTATCGCTTTGCCTCCTCGCCTTGCGGGAATCTAAGCCGCAGATGCTCCCAAATGGATGCGCCGATATGTTTCAGCTCGCTGCCGCTCGGCGCGAGGTCGCGGGTGAGATGGCCACTTACGAAGCTGTAGATAAGGTAGATGAGCCCGTTGATGACGAAGAGCCAGGCGAAGAAGAAATGCCAGCGGCGCCCAGTGGAAAGATCGCGATGGCCGGGCAGCGTCACCGACCATGGAAAGCCTCTAACCTCATAGTCACCGTCCGGCGCATAGGCGAGACCGAAGAGATTGGTGGTGTCGATATTCCACCCCGCGACCGTGGTAAGGCCCACGATCTGCTCGCCCTGCTTCATCGCTCGCATGGCCATCACCGGATCATCGAAGGTTGATTTCGCGCCGAAGTAGAGCGCGGGATGGGCGTTGAAGATTTGCAGGCCGCTCATGAGGAGCACAAGCAGGCAGACGACGTTGACCCAATGGGTAACGCGCACCGCGCCTGAATGGCGATAGATGACTTCGCGCCTAACCTCTGTGGTCATGTCATGTCGTCACGCTATGAGGGTTTGGGTCCCCAGATTTGCTCCAGCCGCTGCGCCCGCCCGCAATTCCATTTGTAGAACTTATAGCTGACCGGATTCACCGTGTGATAGTTCTGGTGGTAATCCTCGGCGGCCGCGAATGTGGTCACCGGCCTGATCTCCGTCGCCACCTTTTGCTTGAAGCGATCAGCGATCTCCTGCTCCGTTGATTCGGCAAGGCGCTTCTCCTCGTCATCGCCGACGAAGATCACGCTCCGATAGGCGTTACCCTGGTCGCAGAATTGGCCGTTGGCGTCGAACGGGTCGATGTTGTGCCAGTACTGGTCGAGCAGCTTGGCGTAGGTCACCTTGGCGGAATCGTACGTGACCTTGACCGCTTCCTGGTAGCCTTCATGGTCCCCATAGGTGGGATTGGGCTTGGTGCCGCCGGCATAGCCTGACGTCGTGTCGGTGACGCCATCGACTTCGTCGAAAGCCGCCTCCATGCACCAGAAGCAGCCGCCGGCGAAGATCGCGGTCCTCGTCTCCGCGGCCACAGCGCCCTCGCCTCTGTCGCCGCCCATCGCGATCGCGACAAGCACGCCAACGGCAGCGGTCGCGCCAATCCATCTCGCCATCATGTGAGTCTCCGAAAATCGTTCACTTCACCATACGAAGAGGCTCTCCTGAGAGAAACTGGCTCTCGCGCGACCGTGAACCGATTTGATGCGGTCTTAACGCTGAACCCTGTTTGTGCAGCCCCAGCGTTTTCCGCTATGGAGAGTCATGCAGCAGAGGCTGTCCTCACCCCTGGACGAGATCAGGCCGGCCTACGACGTGGTTGTGGTGGGCTCCGGCTATGGCGGCGGTGTCGCGGCCTCGCGGCTTTCGCGCGCGGGCTTGCGCCTCTGCGTCATCGAGCGCGGACGCGAATTTCTGACCGGGGAGTTTCCAAGCCGCCTGCCTGAGCTGCGCCGCGAGCTTCAGGTCGTTGGCGGCAAGATGCGGAGCGGCCGCCGCACCGGGCTGTTCGACTTCAGGCTCGGTTCTGACATCCATGTGCTGATCGGCTGCGGGCTCGGTGGAGGCTCGCTGATAAATGCGGCCGTCGGGCTTAAGCCCGATGCTCGCGTCTTCGCCGATGCCGCTTGGCCAGACGAGGTAAGGGAGGACGGGCTGCTCGAGCAGGGCTTCGGCAGGGCGAACGCCATGTTGCGCCCCACCCGTCACGGCAAGGCCTCCGACCTAACCAAATATCGCGCGCTCGAAGCGGCAAGCGCCTGCTTCGGCCAGAAGCCGGTTCCGGCGCCCGTGGTCGTCAGCTTCGAGGAGACCATTAATCCCGCCGGCGTCGAGCAACCTGCCTGCACGCTTTGCGGCGATTGCTGCTCCGGCTGCAATGTCGGCGCCAAGAACACGGTGGCACTCACCTACCTTCCCGATGCGAAGGCCCACGGCGCTGAGATCTTCACCGAGCTCACCGTCAGCCACGTTGCCAAGGAGGGAGGCCGTTGGCGGGTCCATTTCGCACCGACCGAGGAACCTGATGGCGCTTCCCGCTCGGTCGAAGCCAAGACCGTGGTGCTTGCCGCAGGCACCCTCGGCTCGACCGAGATTCTGCTACGCTCGCACGAGGAGGGGCTTCCCGTCTCCGATTGCTTAGGTCAGCGTTTCTCCGCCAATGGCGACATCATTGCCTTTGCCCTTGGCGGCAAGGAGAGGGTGAACGGCATCGGCGTTGGCCACCCGCCGAAATTCGTAGGCGATGCCATCGGCGCCTGCGTCACCGGCGAGATCGAGCTCTATGACGGCGACCACTTCGATCGCAGCATGTTCATTCAGGAAGGGGTGATGCCATCGGCACTCGCGCCGCTCCTGCCGGTGTTCTTCATCTCCGGCGGCAAGCTTCTCGGCGCCGCCCAGACCCTGATCAAGGGCGTCTATCAGGGGTCGCTGCAAAGCCTCCATACCTTCTTCGTGGTCTCCCATGACGAAGCCAAGGGCCGCATTCGGCTAGAGAACGGGAAAGCGCAGATCGATTGGCCGAACGTGGCCGACCAGCCGGTCTACGCCCGAGTTGATGCTGCCTTGAGCAAGGCAGCCGAAGCCGTTGGTGCGCGCTACATCAAGAGCCCGCTCGCTGCCACCACCATGGGAACGAAGCCCGCGACGGCTCATCCGTTAGGCGGCTGCGGCATGGGCGCCGATGCGAGCCATGGCGTGGTCGATCACAAATGCCGGGTGTTCGATCGCCACGGCGGCGTGCATCCGGGCCTTTATGTCTGCGACGGCGCGATCATCCCGCGCTCGATTGGCGTCAATCCGCTGCTCACCATCACCGCGCTCACCGAGCGCGCCATGATCTATTTCGCTCGCGACCACAATTTGGGTTTCGATGACGCGCCGCGGCGCCTTGCCGAGGCTGTCTAAAAGTAGGCTAGCCTCTCAGCTCACCACCCGTAGCTTTGGTGACGGCGGCGACGATCTTTGTAGCGATCCCTTCGATCTCGGTGTCGGTAAGCGTCTTCTCGCGAGGTTGCAGCGTCACCTCGATGGCCAGCGACTTCTTGCCTTGCGGCACGCCTTGACCCGTGAACACGTCGAACACGCCGACTTGCGTGATCAGCGCGCGGTCTGCGCTTAACGCCGCGCGCACCACGTCGGCTGCCGCCACATCGGCATCGAGCAGGAAGGCGAAGTCGCGACTCACGGCCTGCAGGTCTGAGGCATCGAGCGCCGCCTTGGTCAGGCTCTTGCGCTTCGCCACCGGGATCGCGTCGAGATAAAGCTCGAAGCCAGCGAGCGGCGCGTCGACGCCAAGCTTCGCCAGCACGTCAGGATGCAGCTCGCCGAAAACGCCAAGCGTGACCTTCGGCCCGAGTTTCAGCGCCCCTGAGCGCCCGGGATGAAACCAGGTAGGCGCTTCGCGGGCAACGGTCAGGCTCCCCTGGTCGATGCCGAGGTTCGCCAGCGCCGCCACCGCATCGGCCTTGGCGGCGAACACATCGGCGGCGGGAGCCTCGCCCGACCAATCCCGACCGGATCCTTGCAGCGCCGAATGGCCGAAACGCACGCCCGCCGCGGCAACGAATTGGTCCTCGGGGAGAGGGCCGCGATAGGCTTGCCCAAGCTCGAACAGCGCGCCGTCGGCAAAGCCCCGGTCGCGGTTCCGCTGCGCGGCGGTGACGAGGCCGGGCAAGAGTCCAGGCCGCATCTGGGCGAGCTCGGTGGAGATCGGGTTGCTCAAAGTCAGCTTCGCCGCACCGCCACCGAACAGCTTCGCGTGCTCCGGCGGAATGAAGGACCACGTCACCGCCTCGACCAGCCCACGGGCGGCAACTACCCGCCGCACGCGCCTTTGCCGGGCTTGCATCTCGGTCAGCACCGGGCGCGCCACGCCGGTCGCGCGCGGCATCGGCGTTGCCGGAACCTGATCGACGCCGACCAGCCGCACCACCTCCTCGACGAGATCGACCGGCGCCGAAATGTCTGGGCGCCACGAGGGAGGCGCAGCCTTCAACTTTGGTGCCGTGCCTTTCAGCTCCACGCCAAGCGCGGCGAGAATTCGCCTAATCTCGCCACCCTTAAGGTCGAGCCCACTGAGGCGCTTGATGAGCTTGGGATTGAAAGCAAAGGGTGCATTGGGCTTTGGCGGCTTGCCGGCGATTTCGATCTTGCTTGGGCTTCCACCGCAAATGTCGAGCACCATGCGGGTGGTAAGCTCAAGCCCGGGCACGACGAAGGCTGGATCGACGCCGCGCTCGAATCTGAAGCGCGCATCGGACTGGATGCCGAGCTTCCGTCCGGTCCGCGCCGTGCGTTTCGGGTCAAAGTAAGCCGACTCGATGAAGACGCTGGTGGTGGCCTCCGTTGAGCCGGTTTCCTCGCCGCCGATGACGCCGCCGAGCCCGAGCACGCCGCTGTCATCGGCGATGACACACATATCCTCGTCGACTTCGTAGGTCTTGCCGTCGAGCGCCTTGAAGGATTCGCCCTTGCGCCCGAGCCGGGCTCTGATCGCACCCTTGAGCTTGTCGGCGTTATAGACATGCAGCGGCCGGCCGCGGTCATAGGCGATGTAGTTAGTGATATCGACGAGGGCGTTGATCGGCCGGAGCCCAATCGCCTTCAGGCGCCGCTGCAGCCACTCTGGGCTCGGGCCGTTTTTCACGCCCTTGATCACGCGGCCGGCGAAGACCGCGCAGGCATTGGCGGTCTCTTTGTCGAAATCGAGCTTGATCGGGACCGGATTGGGTAAGCTCCCCTTCACCGGCTTGAGCGTCTCGGGCTTGAGCTTGCCGAGGCCCGCGGCAGCGAGATCCCGGGCGACGCCGCGCACGCCCAGGCAGTCTGGACGGTTCGGGGTGATGGCGATCTCGATCACCGCATCGTCGAGTCCGAGCGCCTTCGCTGCTGGGCTGCCGACCCTGGCGTCAGGCGCAAGCTCGATGATGCCGGTATGCTCGTCGGAAAGCTCAAGCTCACGCTCCGAGAGCAGCATGCCGTTCGACTCCACGCCCCTGATCTTGGCCTTGGTCAAGGTGAGTTTGCTGCCTGGGACGTAGCTGCCGACCGGCGCGAACACACCTTTGAGGGCCTCGCGCGCGTTCGGTGCGCCGCACACGACCTGCAGGCGCTCTGCACCGGTGTCCACCTCGCAGACGGAAAGCTTGTCGGCGTTCGGGTGCTTCTCGCATTTGATCACTTGCGCCACGCGGAAATCGCGGAAAGCGCTAGCCGGGTCGAATACCTCCTCGACTTCAAGCCCGATGCGGGTCAGCGTGTCGGCAATCTCGCCCACGCTCGCCTTCGTGTCGAGATGATCCTTGAGCCAGGAGAGCGTGAACTTCATGGCTCATATGCCAAGCCCGCCGGCGAGCGTCGGCACGGCGAAAGAGTGGAAGCCGTAATGCTTGAGCCAGCGCAGATCCGCCGAGAAGAAGGCGCGCAGGTCTGGCATGCCGTATTTCAGCATGGCGATGCGATCGATCCCTAAGCCGAAGGCGAAGCCCTGATAGCGGGCAGGGTCGAGTCCGACATTCTTGAGCACGTTTGGGTGCACCATGCCGCAGCCCAGAATCTCCAGCCACTCGTCGCCCTCGCCAATGCGGATCTCATCTCCGACCTTGGCAAAGCCGATGTCGACTTCCATGGACGGCTCGGTGAAGGGGAAGTGGCTCGCGCGGAAGCGCATCTTCACTTTGGGCACCTCGAAGAACGCCTTGCAGAACTCTTCGAGCACCCATTTCAGATGTCCAAGGTGGGTCTCCTCGTCGATGGCGAGGCCCTCGACCTGATGGAACATCGGCGTGTGGGTCTGGTCTGAGTCGCTGCGATAGACGCGACCCGGCGCGATGATGCGAAGCGGGGGCTTCTCTTTGAGCAGGGTGCGGATCTGCACCGGGCTCGTATGGGTGCGCAGGACCGGGCGCGAGCCGTCGGGGCCTTCCGCAAAATAGAAGGTGTCGTGATCCTGCCGGGCGGGATGCTCCGGCGGAATATTGAGTGCGGTGAAATTGTTGAAGTCGGTCTCGATGTCCGGGCCTTCGGCGATCGAGAAGCCCATATCGGCGAAGATCTCGGTGATCTCGTCGGCGACCTGGCTCACCGGATGGATGCGGCCTTCGGCAAGCGGACCTTCACGCACGGGAAGCGTGACATCGGCGCGCTCCGCCACAAGCCTCGCGCTGAGGGCGGCGCCGGCAAGGGCCTCGCGCTTTGCTTCCAGCGCCTCTCCGACCCGATCTTTCAGCTGGTTGACGGCCTGGCCGAAGCTCTTGCGCGCCTCAGGCGGCATCTGCCCGAGCGTCTGCATCAGTTCCGAAACGCGGCCCTTGCGCCCTAGAGCTGCGACCCGTACCTCTTCGAGCGCGCCGAGGTCGGCTGCCTTGGCGATGGCGCCAAGCAGCTCGCCCTCGAGCCCCTCGAGCGAAGCGATCTCAACCGTGGGCGTCACGGGAGGCTAAGGCTCAAGCCTTGGCCGCGGCTGACGCGGCCTCGACCAGGCTCTGGAAGGTCTGCGGCTCATGCACGGCGATATCAGCAAGCACCTTGCGGTCGAGCTCAATGCCAGCCTTGTTCAGGCCGTCGATGAACCGGCCATAGGTGATCCCATGCAGGCGCGCCGCGGCGTTGATGCGCTGGATCCACAGGGCCCGGAAGGTGCGCTTCCGCACTTTGCGGTCTCGATAGGCGTATTGCCCGGCCTTTTCGACCGCCTGTTTGGCGACGCGGATGGTGTTCTTGCGGCGGCCGTAATAGCCCTTGGCCTGCTTCAACACCTTGCGGTGGCGAGCATGGCTGGTAACGCCGCGTTTCACACGTGACATTGGTGCCTCCTGGAATGAACCTGTGTCGCGAGCCTAGCGGCTGTAGGGCAGGAAATGCGACTTCACGATCTTGGCGTCCTCGTCGGACAGGACCATCGTGCCCCGCGCGTTACGGATGAATTTGGTGCTACGATTGATCATGCCGTGACGTTTGCGCGAGGCTTGGCACTTGACCTTGCCTCCGGCCGTGACCTTGAAGCGCTTCTTGGCACCGCTCTTGGTCTTCATCTTGGGCATTTTGCTTCCTTTTTTTTAGGCCCGGGGGAGGTTCCCGCTCAGGGCCGTAAGTTCCGATGGTTGAAGCATGGAAGCCGCCACGGCATGCCCCGCCGGGCGGCTCCTAACGAACGCGCCTTATAGGGTGGATTGCCGCCCCAAGGCAAGCGCGAGCGCCGGAAATCCTAGCGCGGCGCGAGCACCATCACCATCTGCCGGCCCTCGAGCCTCGGCTCAGATTCCACCTTGGCCAGCGTCGAGGTGTCCTGCTTGACGCGATCGAGCAATTTGGCGCCGAGCTCCATATGCGCCATCTCGCGGCCCCGGAAGCGCAGGGTGACCTTCACCTTGTCGCCCTCCTCGAAGAAGCGAACGATCGAGCGCATCTTTACGTCGTAGTCGTGAATATCGATGTTCGGCCGCATCTTGATCTCCTTGATCTCGACGGTGCGCTGCTTTTTGCGCGCCTCTGCGGCCTTTTTCTGCGCCTGGTATTTGTACTTGCCGAAATCCAGAATCTTGCACACCGGCGGTTCAGAGTTGGGCGCGATCTCGACGAGATCGAGTCCGGCCTCGACCGCACGCGCGCGCGCCTCGGCAATGGGAACCACACCGACATTGTTGCCGGTAGCGTCGATGAGCTGGATGTTCGGAGTGTCTATCCCCTCGTTGATACGGGGGCCTTCCCGATCGGGCGTGAGTTTCGTCGGCCGTCTTGCGATGTTTCGCTCTCCTCTATCGTTATAACGGCAGCCTGAGCCCGCTTGCGCTGAGGCTTGGGGCTCTCCCAATAATACGAACCTCAAGCGTTCTATAGGATCGGCAACCGGGCTGACAAGTCAAGCCGGTGGGGTTGGCGCCGGGCAAATCCGCAAGTTCAAGATGGCGCTGGGCAAGGCTTTGTACTTTTCCGGCAGATTTGGCATGGTTGCGACTCGGGGCTCAAAGGGGGATTTGATGCGTCGAAGCATGTTGCTCGCCTTGGTGGCGCTCGGCTGTTGGGCCAAGCCGGCTCCTGTTTCGGCTGCCTTCAACCGATGCCTGTTCTTCGCCGGCACGGCCGATGCGCTCGTCAAATCGAATGCCGTCGACGAATCGCTAAAGTCGTTGCGCGAGGCGATCGACAAGTGGAAAGCGGAGAACGGCGTGACCAGCCCGGTGAGTGAAACCGCGGAGAAACCGCAGCCGCACCCCTATTGGCGAAGCTCGGTCTCGCCGAGCCTGTTCCTCGCCCCCGACGTGGTGAGCGACACAGCCTATACGCTTTGCTGGAAGGGCGTAGTGTCACCCGTCGTTTGCACCTCCGGCGCGAAGCTCTGCTGGTGAGGCGCGGCTGAAGCGCTCCGCAAGATCGGTGCCGAGCAGCTCGTCATAGACGCCAAGCGTCGACCGTTGCATCTGCTCAAGTGTGAAATTCGCCGCCACATGCTCCCGCGCGCGGGCACCGATCGCAGCCCGCTCCGAAGGCGAAAGCGCAAGCGCCTGGCGGATGCGATCGGCGAGGGCGGCGACGTCCCGCGGCGGCACCAGCCAACCCGTGAACCCTGCGTTGCTCTGCTCAGCGGAGATGATCGTTTCCGGCAACGCCCCGAGATCCGGGACGATGACGGGGCAGCCCATGACTTGCGCCTCGACGCTGGTACGCCCGAAGGTCTCCGGCACCGTCGAGGTGGTCACCGCGACCGTGGCCGCAAGATATGCCGCCGGCATCTCCCAGCAATGACCGACGAGCCGCACCTCGTTGCGAAGGCCATGGCCGTCGATGAGGCCGATCAGCTCATCTCGATACGCATCGCGTCCGAGAGCATCGCCGGCAAGGATGGTGACAGCATCGTGAAGAGCACCCTCCGAATCGAGCCGAGCCGCCGCGGCGATCAGGTCGCGCTGCCCTTTGATGCTGGTGAGGCGCGCTGCGTGCAGCACGATCTTGGTGCCGGGCAGAACGCCCCAAGCAGTCTTCAGCCTTTCGACGGCTTGTGGATCGACGGCGAGAGGATCGAATAATCCGCGGTCGACGCCGCGATAGATGACGCGGATGCGGTCATGCGCGCTTGCGTCACGCTCTTCGATCACTTGCGCTGTGTAGTGGGAATTGGCGATGACGCGGTCGCCCCGCCCCATGACGCTGTTATAAGCGGCCTTGAACGGACCGACCTCGCCATAGGCTCCGTGATAGGTGGTGACGAAAGGCTTGCCCATGCGCCGCGCCGCGATCAGCGCGCTCCAGGCTGGCGCCCGGCTCCGGGCATGGACGAGATCGACGCCACGCTCCCCGATCAGATTGGTGAGGCGGCCGATATTGGCAAGTATGGTGAACGGGGATTTGCTCGCAACTGGGAGCGTCACGATCTCGCCGCCCACCTTACCCACCTCCGGCGCCATGCGGCCTCCTTCGGTGGCGACCAGGGCCGCTGCCCCCGCCCGGGAGAGCGCTTGCGCGATCTCGATGGTCGCCAATTCGCTTCCCCCGGCATCAAGACGCGGCACGATCTGAAGTATGGTCACCATGAATGAGGACTTCGCTTCCCGCTGTTGCCGCGAAAGGTCATCAGCTTCTTAAGATGGACGCACTTCAACCGCAATTCCTGGAGGTTGGCACCGACGGCAGGCGCCGGCGCATCGCCTACCGCTGGACGCGGGGCGAGGGGCCTCCGCTGCTTTGGCTTTCAGGTTTCCTCTCCGACATGGCGAGCACCAAGGCGACCGCCGTGGCGGCGTGGGCGGCCGAGGAGAAC
>Ga0187817_10001159_pt1 | contig 12570 bp, 12 predicted proteins | sample NC_wetland_sal_i_17_FD_132431 | JGI IMG/M metagenome (GOLD analysis project Ga0187817, IMG submission 132431) | Wetland sediment microbial communities from Neuse River Estuary, North Carolina, USA - SO4_2 | ecosystem: Environmental > Aquatic > Freshwater > Wetlands > Sediment | place: USA...
CGGACCCGCCGCTGGCGCCGGGCTCATCGGTCCGCACCACGCGGCCGCGGCACTGAATCACAACATCTTCCTTGCCCCCGGTTACCTCCGGCGGCAGGGTGATTTCAAACTCGACAGGCGAGCCGACCTCGAGCGAAGCGTCGGCGCGGATGTAGACCCCGGCGGCGCTCAGATCGCCGGTCATGCCGCTGGCCTCGCCCGCCCTACCTTCCTCGTGAATCTTGATCGGCAAATGCAGCGGAAACCTCTTCCCGGTACGTGCTTCGGCCACGACTCCTCCTCTGCTGTCGCTCCGCGCTCCCAAGCCAAAGCCGGAAAATCAGGGAACTCCCGGCCCAGAGCCTGACAAGCAGCTATCGGCGTTATATCACGGAAAATAGCGTAACAGAAGCCCTGATTACCTAAGTAATCCCGGTAGGAACTAGGTACCGGTCCGCGGCCGGCCAGCCGCTGAACCACGGCGCTGCTGCCAGGGCGAGGGGAATACGGCATTTTGGCGGGTCCCCCGCAATAGTGGCCCGCGGAAGAAGTCTAAATTTCAAGCTGGTTCTTGGGAAGAGGGTTGGGAAGGGCACGACCTTTAGTCGAGCCGTAAGTTGTTGGCAATGCGTCGCGCGTCAGCGCCTGAGGTTAACTGTTTGCGCTCCCCCGCGCAGCTTTTCGGCATCCTCCCAGTACCTGTTTCAGATATGCATTTTGCCCGGGAGGCAGGCCGCACCCTTCAAGAGCTAAAGCTCCAATCCGTGTGACTCGAAAGGGTGCGGCGGAAGCCGCGCCCCTGCGAGGAAATCATTGATCAAATACGCTTCTAGTACATCTCTTCCCGCGAGGCTTCCACCGAGTAGTGCATGCCCATCATCCTGTCGGCCCAGCAACTGTTGTAGTAGATACCATTGCCGCCGCCACCGGTCCAGTTGATGATGGGTTGGCCCAAAGTGGCAAGTTGCGAGAACGGCGATCCGTGGCTGAGGGTGTTGGCGACGAATACCTGTCCGTCGAATTCGCCGCTTCCGCCGCCGTTTTCCGACATGTTCCCCTGGCCAACGACCAGGACCAGCCCGTTGAAGCTCGTGTTTCCGCCAAAGCTGAGGTTCCCGGTAACGACGAGCACGCCCGCACCCGAGACGGCGCCATTCAAGCTAAGGTCGCCGTTCACAAAGGTGATCTGCGGGTTGGCGTTTGTGCCCAAACCTTGGGCTGGCATGCCGCACGGCGATGCGTGGCCGTTGTAGGGGAGGCCGTTCATGCTGCAGGTGCTTTCGCTGACGTCGGCTGAATTCGCCAAGCTTTGTACCAGGTTGTTGAGTTGTACTGGGTCTGACCAGAGCCCGGTTAGCGAGGCCGCATTGTTGACAATCGAGGGCGAGCCAGTCGCAGCGGTCGCGCAGCTGCCAGCGGCTAAACATCCGACGTAGTTGCCATACCGGTTTGTGGGAAGACTGCCGCCGGTGCCGACAGGGTTGCCGAGCAAATTATTCACGCCAGCCTGGTCGGTAACCCCGACGGCGGGGTATGCCCTGTTCGGATTAGTAGCGCAACCCGCAGGAGTAGGTGCGGTGCCGGACCCATCAATGCCGTCGACTGTGAAATTATGCGAATTGGGTGCGGTGGGAAAAGCTGCGCCGGGGCCGTCCAAGGACAAAGCTCCCGGCGGCGGCAGGACGGTTATGCCCGCCACTTCATATTGCCCAATGCGTCTGCTCCCCGATGGAGTCAGGGCGAAGGAGGTAATAATGTACAAGGGACCGACGTTGGTGAGGTTGGCATGCGCTGTAACGCAGTCGTTATACCCGAGCGAAAGTACCACCACCTCCTGGCCGGTCGCCGAGTTCCAGCAGACCTGCGAACCAAGGCCAGACGCGGGATGCAGCGCGTCGACAGGCGCGACTAGCGCATTCGGGAAGGTATTATTCTGCTTCAGCGTGATCCGAACCCACTTGTAATTGAGGGCGGAAGCCGTACCCGTGTACGGTGAAGTGCTGGCAACATAGGCCGGCACGCTACCTGCTGGAGGCGCGGCGGCGCAGGCCACGCCCGAGTTCGGGGCAGAGTAAGTCAAGCCGGCGACAGTCTCGTGGCAGAGCTCATCGTCGAAGTATGTGTTGCCCGGTGTTATCGGATCCACGTTATCCCCAGCGGCAGGATTGGTGATGTAGAGAATGGAATTCAACGTGCCGGGCAGCTGCGTCGTCGGGAGGCCGGTAATCGGAACTGTCGCATTGGTCCGCAGCCGGTCGCGTCCTTCTTCCAGGCCGGCGCGCATTGCAAAGAAAGCGGTCTGCGAATCTTTGTAGTTCATGTTGATCGCGGTTTCGCCCGTGGACATGTACATCATGCCCAGGCCGATGGCCGAGATCAGAAAAAGCGCCAACAGGGCCATGAGGAGGGCCATTCCCCGTTCCTTGCTTCGAAGGTTGCGCTTGCGCATGCGAGTAGTCCTCCTTGATTCGTCGTTCACCTTAGTTATTCACCAGGCGGGCGTCTCCCACCAACGTGGTCACGGGCCGGGTCTTGGTCTTCAAATCAACTCCGCTGACGCCGTTGGCCAGAAGATCGATGGTGAGGCGGATCGTCTTAATGCAATTGGTGGAACTGGGGCTGCAGTTCAGTACGTTCCCGGCCACTGAGAGATCCTGGGGCAGTGTGATGAGGGTACCCGTCTGGTCATAGGCCTGAAATACCGGAAAGTCCTTGAAGGTGGTAATGGCCGCATAGTACGCAGTATTGGTTCCGCCCCAAGCCGTAGTTCCGGCGATCGGCAACCCGCCTCCGTAGGTCGCGCCGCCTGCAGGCACTCCACTGTTGACCACGTTCTGCAACTCCTGACTGAAATTGAAGGGCTGGGCCAGGGGCATGGTTCCATTCACTTTCGCCTTCTGGCTGCGCTTGATCGTACAAGGGCAGGTTGTGGTGGGCGGGAAATTGCCCGCGGAATCCACTAACTGATAGCGGACCGTATCCACCGTGCCATCACCATCCACATCACCCTCGAATACGACTTCGGTGTTGGAAACGTAGACCAGCCCAGCGGCTACCAGCGAATTCGCCGCGACGTTGGGATTGGTGACGTAGTCCGCGGGACAGTTGCTAGGAACGCCCGCGATCAAGATCTCTGTTGGGGTCGCGGTCATGCGGCAGTTGGGATACCCCGCCTGATGCAGGTCGCGCTCAAACTCATCGACGAACTCCCGCCCTTCCTGCGTCAGATCGACTTTGGTCTGCTCCGACGTGCTGCGTTGGGCGGCGAGGTTGATGGTCCTGAAAATAGACGCCAGCACGATCGACATCAGGGCGCAGACCATGACCAGTTCCAGCAGCGAGAAGCCCGCTTGCGATCGATGTGATGTTGGTCCAATCATCTTCATGTTCATCTCAAGATCCATCAATACGACGAGTTTTCAATCATGGTGCGTAAGGTTGTGGGTTGCGCAAAAAGCATGGCAACGTGCGAGCCGTTGGCCAACTTTTCCCGCGACGAGACCGTCAGTATGCTGAGGCGGCTCAAGCTTAGTGCCACGGGGTTAGCGTCCTTAACATTCCAGCGGACTTCGTAGATGTCTCCGCTGCACGTCTGGTACATCATGGCGTACCCTGCGGTCGCGGAAGTCGCTAGCGTCGGAGTCGGTTGCGTCCAGTCGATGTCTCCCGTGGCGGTCAGGGGTGCGCCGGCTCCGCCAGCTGCCGCCGTGCCCTGAATGTAGGCGGCCGTGTGCGCGTTCGCGCCGTTGAGGGCGCAGTCGTAAATCGTGACATTTCCATTTAGCGGATAATTCTTCAACGTCGCAAATGTTTCCAGAATCTCCTGATCCAGAACCGTCGCCGTGGTATCGGTTTTATTCCGCGTGTTCGATTGCATGCCGGTCACGATCATGACCATCGAACCCAGCATTCCCACGGTGAGCACAGTTAAGGCGATCATCATTTCGAGCAGCCCCACTCCACTCTGTCCAAGGCCCGCCCTACGCCGCGCAATTCTGGATCTAATGTTTGCCGAATCAGACATTGTGTTTGTCCCTCAATCCCGCTGTATCCAATTGCCGCTGTTGTCGTAGGTCCAAATCTGCGTGTGTCCGCTCGGGGTGACGATGACCGAGGCCCAGGCCAGGTCTCCTGAAAGCAGGGGTTTCGACAGAAAGATGGCGAAGCCCTGACCGGCGTTTTGCGGGCAGGTGGTCCCGGCCGCAATACAAGGCAGTCCGCGGGCATTGAAACTCGGGTTGTCCGCCCCCGGATTGATGGTGAAAGTGCCGCCGGTAAAGAAAGTCTCGTGAGGGGCGCCGCTGCCGGGCCCAATATGGCCGGTTTCCTGGGTGGCCAGGGGCAGGGTCGGATAACCCGCGACGTACGCATTGCCTTTTAAACTGGAATAGAAGGCTTTGTCGCCCGAAGGCAATACCGTCTGCTGCACCGTGTAAAAGGTGTTTTTTCGCACCGCTTGCATGCGAGCCTGCTGCAAAAGACCGCCGAGGTTCGACGCCACATAGCGCAGCTTGATGTCGGTGATCATGTTCATCACGCGAGGCGTGGTAAATGCCGCCAGAATCATGATGATGGCGACGCTCAACATCAATTCCAGCAGAGAAAAGCCCCGAACTTTCTTTGGTGTCGCGGAACGCAGCATAAGTTAAGACTCGATTACTCGATATCGCTTCGCGGGATACCCCGTGTTGCTTCCATGGTAGGGGCGGGAAAGAAGGGGGTCAAAGCACCGCAGTGCAGTGGCCGCCGATTGGTCTTTTGTAATTCGTGTTGGGTACGATGGTCACGTAACCCAGGGCGGTCTGCACTTCCGATGCGCTACAGCTAGTGGCATCCAACGTTTGAACCGGCAGGAACCGAAGCTCGCAGGAGGCAGGTTACGGGAGTTATTCGCAGGCACTGCGACCGGCAGGCTCGAAACGATCCATCTGCGCGTCGTGTTGGCTGCTCAAGCGGCCGCCGGAGGTTTTTCCATACTGTTCTTCCCCGGGACAGTAATAGAGAGCGGAGTGCGGATCGACCCAGACCTCGATGCCCGGGTCTCCCTGAAGATGGATCACGGGTGCGGGCGCTTCGGCGATTCCGAGCGCGACCAGCGCCCTCTCGAACGGGCTGAGCGCAGCTCGTTGCGGCAAACTTGCCGTCGGCCACAGCAGGGCCAGCGCGGCCACCAGGATGGATGTCCCCAGATAAAGGTCGGCGCGCCGAAAGCGCAGCTTCACGCGCAAATCCGCCAAGCGCTGGAGGAAAGACACGGGGGTGAGAGCGTCGAGGTTGGCCTCGATGGATTCATCAAGGCTGGCCTCAATCGGCAAATCGTCATCGCTTTTGGATGATGCGAACCCTTCGGCTGCAAAATCTTCGGCGTCGTCTTCCACTTCGGTGATCCGGTTGTTTTGCGGTGCGTCTTCCTGTGGGGCTTCGCGAATTTCGGCGGAGCGTTCCGGCCACAAGCCCTGCTCCTGGCTCTTCAGCCACATCGCCGCCCAGTTGCGCTGCAAGCGCTCTCCGGGACGAAGTTCGTCCAGGCTGCTGCTCTCCGAGCGCGAGCCATTGGCCGGTTGCGCGGCTCCGCCCTGCTGGCCAACTCTTTCGCCTTCCGATTCTGCCGGCGCAGGCCGAGCCTCTTTCTGCCGGTCGTTATGTTCCTGGATGATGAAGGCCGCGGACAGCAAGCCCTGAAAGGATCGCTCGTCGAGGGTCAGATTGGGCCGGCTCGAAGACATGGCAACGAGGGGAGGAAGAAAAGTCCAGCTGCCACCATTGTAGTGCAAGTCGGGGTAAGTCTGAAACGAAGAAAAACGGGGTTCCTTTTGGGAGGGATTCCGGTTTGGGGACCCCAATCTGGAAGCGCCTCATGAAAATGGTCTAAGAAATGGCGAAAGGAAGTCGAACATTGAAGTGTAACTCTGTGGTTCTAAACGACGTACCCCAGAGCGAATATTTGGCGAAGCGCTTGCTTGGATGTACGGTGGGACGCAACCCCAAGACTGAACTGAAGGAGCAGACGAATAGACCATGATTAACCTCAACGAAATCAAGATCACGCCCCGCGATCAGCAGGTGCTGCATCTGCTGGTTCAGGGATGCAGTAACAAGGAAATCGCAGGCCACTTGAACATCAGTCCGCGAACGGTTAAACAGCACCTGCGGACGCTGTTTCTGCGCGCCGGCATTAAAGAAGGCCGGAAGCGGGTGAAGCTCGCGACCGCCATGTTCATCAAGGAGCAGGTGCAACCATGCAACCCCGTGATCGGCTAACCGTCAAGGAAATTCAGGTCGCAACCCTGGTCTGGCAGGGTCTGACCAACAAAGACATTGCCCGGGTGCTCGTCACCAGCGAGCAGGTAGTGAAGAATTACCTGCGCACTACCTTTGACAAGCTGGGAGTCTGGACCCGGCTCGAACTCGCGCTCTACGTCGCCAGCCACGGTGGCTTGAACTGGCATGTACAACTGGGAAATGGGCTGCTGTCCCCGCCCGCGGAATGGAGCGCATCGGTGGCAGAGAAATCACGGTTTGCGGAAACCAAAAAGCAGCCCTCCGCAGGCGGAGGGCTGTTGTAGGATCGGGCGTAATTTTGCAACGGTCGGTCTCAGTTTCCCCGCTCCTTCCACAATTATTTCTCTGCGAAGCTTGAGGAGGGAAACAGATTTCACACTGGGCAAGGTACCCGGCGGCTTCCGGTTCCGGTTGGTTTTGCGCCGCTATCAGCCTAAGTGACATGTTTTCATCGAATAACCCATTAGTTTCTACCAAAAACAACCCTCTGGATAGGTGCGTTGCGCGTCACCGATCCCGGTAATCAAATTGCTCGGTTACTTTCGGACCAGTTCGTTCGCTTCATCAGTTCAGTTTGAGCGGTTAGACCGGGACTAAGGTATGGCTTACAAGGATATTTTCTGGATGGCCTGCGACTCGACCGAGCAACTGCGAGCCGAATACGGGCCGTTCCACACCCGCGACGAAGCCGAGATCGAAGCCCGCAAACTAGGCTTTGGTTACCTGCTGCGCTACGAGCACATTCTGGGTCCCAACGACGAGATTGAGGAAGTGCGCTGCGTCTTCATCGAACTCCAGGACATGCCGAGTTCTCCGAAGCCGGGCGTCACCTTCCACACTCGCTGTGCCAGTTGCGGCGAGAGCGAAACCCACGAGACAGCGTGGCAAGCCGAAGTCTGGGCCGACATCCACGAATTCGAACATTCCCGCCACCGAGTCAGACTCTTCGAGCACGCCCGCGGAGAAGGTCTTCGAGAAATCGCCGACTGGCGCGGCTTTGCCGCGTAAGACCAGCTCTCAGCTCTCAGCCGTCAGTTCTCAGTCAAACCTTGAACCTTGATCGCTGTGATGGAACATCACGGAAGGTCAGTCACGTCGAAAACAAAAGCATAAGACCGGACACGGTGCGCGAGAAGTCGTGTGCCCGCCTCTTTGTTCTCCGTTTGTTCGCCTAAAACTAAATTTTTTGGTGGTTGTCTCGGAGGAGGGTCTTTTTTGGGTTTTTCTGCGGTGTCGTGGTCGTTGATTGGCGCTGGGGAGTACCCCCTCCCCTGCCCGGTCTTTTGGAATCAAGACTTTAGCGTCAGCGTTACGCCAGGTCTTTGAGGACTAATGACTTAGAGGTAAAGTCTTTATTTACCTTTGGCTTAGGGGAGCTTCCGCTGGCGGTTGGGGCTCCGGGATGGGCGCTCTTGCTTTCTCCGGGCGTTGGACCCCCATTTCGCCGCGATCAAAAAGTCAAGCTTGACAAGACCGGCGCCTGGAGAGGGGGGTCTTCCGTCGTTCTTGCGTCATGGCTTTTTGGGCTATTGGCGCGGATGGGCACGGCTCCTCACTGGCCCAATCAGATTCTTAGTATCGCGCGATGCGGGTTGAATGTCTGTGATTTGCGTGCGCAGGTAGTTTGTCGATGAAAAAAAGGCGGAGCGTCAGATTGCAGAAGCGAGAGACCACTAGCGAGAAGTGGCGCACCCCCAGTTGTTTCGGTTCATGGTAGAACACAAATCCACTTTATACTTCCCCGTTAAAGTGGCCCACCCGCCGCGAAAGGGATGGGGGAAGGGGTTGGGTTATTTGAGTTGTGGCTTCCCGGCAGCGGCCAGCTTGGCGTTGAGAGCGTCCCTTTTCTTCTGGAGCTCTGCTGGCTGAACGAAGTAGAAATCGAAGAGGCCTTCGAGCGTCTCGAGCAGCCACTCGGCTTCGCCCGGCTCGACGTCGACGATTTCCCCCGAACTCTTGCTCTTGATGGGGTGCGCTCCGAAGTTCCCGATGTGTCGGACGGCGTCGATGGCCCCGGCCAGGTGTGACGGCAGCATGTTCCCAGCGAGGACCTCGTCGATCTGGTCGGCAAGATCCCTGGACTTCGTTTTTGCATGCTCCCTGAGGATCGCCTGCAGACATCTCCGACTGAGAGCGGCGCTGGCCTTCGCGCTGTCGTCGATAACAAGGCACGCTTCTGTGTAGTCATCGCGGAATGGGCTGGGAACCTCCAGTGCCGGTGGCTTGCGGGAAGTGCCCTTCGGGTAGACGAGTCTGTGAAGCACCCAGCCTCTGTTGGCCATAAGCACAAAGAGCCGAATCACGATCCGGTGGCATTCCGGACATACTTCCCACTGGACTTGCCAGCGGTAGTCTTTGTCGTTTCCGATCTCGACCGGGGTGGGGGTTACGTTGTAGACGGTCAGGCAGTGCGGGCAGATCAAGCTCCACCTCCTTGGCGATTTCTCATTGTAAGTGAGCCGTGGGTTACGTGTCTTTGGTCCCCATAGACACCGCAGTTGGTCGGGCTTACACTTACGGACCATGGCCGACGAAGCGAAAGTCATCGACGTTATATCTCGCTTGCTCCATCCGAGTGTGGCAGGTGTATTGGCGGCGTTTCTTCCCGGCTTGTTCTTCGAAACTTGCGTGATGATCGCTAGTCCGCAGATAGCACAGCTTATGGTGGCCCGCACTAGTTTCTTGTACCGCTACACCCCTGTGCTCGTCGCATTGCTGGTCGCTTTTGTGGTAGGGAGCGCGTTCATGTTTTGGGTGCAGCTGATCCAGAGCGTGCTGCGGAAGTTTGCGATGGCGTCGGGTAGACTTCGTTTGTGGGACAAACTGCTGCGATGGCTCAGCCAGCGGGCCGAGACGAGTTATGCAGCGCACACCGTAATTCCAGGGCCGCCGTTTCCTGCTCCGACTCTGTATCTCCGCTTGCTCCGCAGGTTGAACCGAAGAAGAATTGCGCAGGAGCGAGAGTGGACCCATGCACGCGATGCGTGGCAGGAAGTGGCGTTAGTGTTGCTTAAGCGGTATGGAGTTGAGGACCCGGGGCACTTGCAGCCTTGGACTAATGTCTTGGGAACGCTGCGGACCGAAGATTTGCGTGGGTACACGCTAGTCACGGCGCTACATGCAACTGGTTGGAGTGGTTTGATGGCCGCTTACTTTGCGTCGGAGCTGAGGAGGGGGCCGTTTGAGGGCCTGTGTCTGTTCCTTATTTTTTGCGGCCTGATTCAGGCCGTGGTCTTGACCTTCCGCTCGACGCACGTGGTAGTGTCTTGGTTGGCTGGGCTGGGGAACACCTGGGGTGAATTGAAAGAGACAGGCGTTGGCAAGAACGCCGCGAGCAGCAAGGACCCGGTGTAACGTCCGGTCTGTGGCAATTCAGCCGGGTGCCCCACTTCTCGCGCTTTTCGAGAAGTGGGTTCTTTCGCGGCGATGGCGGAGAAATCTCGACCCTTCCGACCCATTTTTCCATCATCAATGGACGTTAAGAGCCTTACTTTGGAGGTCGGCTGTCCTGCGGCCCACGTCTCGAAAAGCGCGAGACGTGGGGCACCCCCGTTTTCTTCTCTGCTGACAGTTAGTAACCAGTGTTTCTCCTAAACGCCAAACAGAAGTGGGCCGGCCCCCAAATGTCGCGGCCTAATGATTCCCTTACTTCAGGAGAGCTTTGAGGCTCCCCAGTTGGTGGAGATACTCGACCCTGTAAGCTCCAAACGGGTGTGCCATCCCGGTCGGGTTGGCTGCCCATGCCTTAATGTCCCATCCGGCTTCGATTAGATCCGATGCAGCAAACACAAATTCCAGTGTAGCCATGAAGAAAGCAACGGTGTTGAAATTCCTCTCGTAATCGAAACTTGGCTCGCTGCCGTGAACGTAATGATTGCGGCAGTTCACCGCCTCATCGGTGACAAGCGTCAGTTCATCGAAACGCGTGCCCAGCGCTGAGATTAGAAATTGCGCCCTATGGCGAATCTTGTGCTTCAAATTACTTTTTGCTGCGCGACCTAGGGCACCCAAAACGCTGTCGCGCTCCGGGCTCACTGGCAAAGCCTTAAAACTTTCCCGGCTGCTATCTATCGCCGCCTTAAAATCGTCCGTCAGGCTTACATCGGTAGGAACAGCGGAGGTTGGAAGGATGTCGAACATGTTGGCCGAGCCGATCAGGCGGTCGATGTCATACTGTCGCTGTTCGGCGAATGAATTAAAGAATCTCATTCGAGCGTCGCGCCACGCCTCCTGTCGTTCCAGCCAGGAACCAAGCACACTCGAAAATTGTGTTGGTTCATGAATCACGTTAAGAAGAATGTCTCCCGGGTGCGGATCTCCACGTTCCTTAGACGGGTCGCGTCGCGGGGGGATACTCCAATACACCCGAAGGATGTTTGGTGCTTGAGTGTTTTCCCTGACGCGCAGGCTAAGATCGAGAATGTTCTGAGGGCGGCCAACCAACACTCCTAGATACCGCAGGACAGTTGACATGCGGAAGATTGCGTTCTCGAATGCGAGTCCTTCTTGGAAAGCAATCGTTACCGAAATCGTGTTCCTAAGCCAAACCCCCGTCGGCCCGCCAAAGTTACCACTAGGATTATGGGAAGCAGAGATCCTGCCCAGCACTGTATCGGCTGCGAAGATTTCGACGTTGCCAGCAAAATAGAGGAGTTGCGCTGCAGGCCCAGTTTTGATTGTGCGCTTGTATGCTCTCTCCCGGGCATCAATGATTGGCCCGATGAATTGTCCGGCGTCGAGAACGTGTCCAAAGGCATCGAAGTCATAGAACAACGTATCCGCGTCGTCGATGACAAAATCAACCGCCATGATCTTCTTTTCTTGGGGGCCGATGTGCTGGTTTCCGTAAATAGCAAAGTAGGGAAAGACCTCAGCGAAATGGTAGCCCTCGGATCCGTAAGAGGCGGTTCCAGTACCTGGGGAGATGCAGCCGAGGAGTGTGACTCTCTTCAGATCGTGCAAAACACCCTTCAAACAACGATCGGGAAAATCAATAGGAAAGAATTCTTTGTCTCTCAAATACAGTGAGGTCTTCGATCCCGCAAGGGTGAGTTCCCCGTGAAGATCCCTTCCGGGGGAAACTGTGAATGTTCCGACTTGCTTAGCTCCTTCTAGCTCTTTCATCATGGCGGTTGTCTCTGAGCTGGACGGATAGTTGAGGCTTTGACGTGGCCAAAGCCAAGCCTATCATGCGTTTCATGAAGACAGCGCTGCTACGGCTTGGGAAAACTGGGGAACGGGACGCCCCTCTTTCATCACGCCCATCCGTGATCGAAATCATTGACTTAAGCCCCATCGTGGACGACGATGGGGATCTGATTGGGGCAGCTCCGAGATCCGCCCGTCGACCAAGGCGGCCCTCGAAGCTGCCCCAAAACCATTTTCAGCGCTCTTTGAGAACATAACTCGTTGGGGCGGGTGGCCAACATCTGGCCGGCAAGACAGCGTCCCGTTAGGTAACCTCGGCAAAGTGAGAAAGAGGGGTGGCCCGCGTCTCGCGGTTTTCGAGACGTGGGGTTCCGCGCCGCGTCAGTTGGTGGAACCCGACTGCACGGGGAGAATTCCCTGAGGCGTCCTTATTCAGCGTGAAGGATGCAAAGGTCCCTTCGGCTTCGCTCAGGGCAGGCTCTTCGACTCCGCCGGAACTTCACTTCGTGAAGTTCCGGCTCCGCTCAGGATGACAGGTTTTGTGGGGTTCGGTGGATCGGAGGCAAAGTCCCTAGCGGCACACGCCCGTGGAATCCCACCCTAACGTCGCACAAAACGCGACGTTAGGATGGGGCACCCGGGGCGTCGAATCAAGATCAACACCAAGGTCAAGGGCGGCGGACAGGAGTGTCCGCCCTACACGTACAAACGGTTCACCGAGTCAGTTTCGCGGCGGCGGCTTCGTCGAGCATCCACAGCAATTTTCCGTCGGAGGGTTCGACTCTTTGCGAGGGAAGTGGAGGAGCGTTCTTGACTTCGAGAACCTGATGCAACATTTCGGCTTTGTCCGCGCCGCTGACCAGGAACATCACTTCGGCGGCGCGATTGAGCACGGGAAAAGTAAACGTGATGCGGTGGGTGTTGAACTTCGCTACCCAGTTGGCGACCACCAGCCGCGACTGCTCGTCGAGCGCCGCGGAATCGGGAAAGAGCGATGCGGTGTGGCCATCGGGACCCAGGCCGAGCAGAATCAGGTCAAAGCGCGGAAGTTCGCCAGAGCGGAGTTCGAAGAATCTCCGAAGCTGGGCTTCATAGTCGGCAGCAGCTGTGGCGGCATCGGGATTCTCGGCCGGCACACGAAAGACGTTCTCGGGGGGAATC
>Ga0187817_10001161_pt1 | contig 12565 bp, 17 predicted proteins | sample NC_wetland_sal_i_17_FD_132431 | JGI IMG/M metagenome (GOLD analysis project Ga0187817, IMG submission 132431) | Wetland sediment microbial communities from Neuse River Estuary, North Carolina, USA - SO4_2 | ecosystem: Environmental > Aquatic > Freshwater > Wetlands > Sediment | place: USA...
CGAGAAAACCGTAGATGCCGGAATCAAGCAGGATCAGTTTGTTGATAGCGCCAAGATGCGCCGGCCAGGCAGGCTCAAACCATCTCAGATCGACCGCGAGACCCAGAATCAGAAGAATGACGAAGTCGCGCCAATCGCCTCGCTGCTGCGGGTCGGACTGCCTGGCGTGCCACAACAGGATCGCGATCACAATGGGCAATGCGAAGGAGATGACAAGCCAGTTGCTACCAGATGCCGACCCGACCAGCAGGTAGGGAACACCAAACAGCGCCGGAAGAATGAGCCTCACCATGATTGGCAGTCTTTCGCAGGTTCGGGCGATCCGGTCTCCCGCGAACCCAAAAGCGAGCAGGGGAGCCAGAGCCCAAATCCACGCTGTGATTACCGATGCGGTCCACGGCACAGCCTTATCCTATATGGAAGGTGACGAGTTTTTGCCGCAACAAATCGGTCTCAGATTCGGTTACACTGATGAGCAATTCCTTATGTTTTCCGAACCCCAGCAACCCGAGCCTCACAGCGCTAGCGACAAGCCTGAAATCGAGCTTTTGCTCGAGGACAGTTGGAGTGCTCCCCTGTGGAAACGGCTGCTGGCCGATTTGCGGGACCTGGTTTCGCCTGAGAAATTGCCCCCTCTGGAGCTGACCTCGCGGCCGGTAAACGTGGGGATGCTGCAAGGCGACCGCTTGAGCCTGCCCTGGTATCGGACGGTGTTCACCAATTTGGGGGACGTGATCACGCCGGAGACGCTGCCGCCTCTGGAATTAGAGTCAAGACCGGTCGATGTGGGCGAGCTAATCGGAGACCAGATGGCCCGTCCTTGGTGGGCCTCGCTCCTGCGCAGTCTGGCAGATGCCGCAGCGCCCGAGAGAATGGCACCGCTGGAATTGACCTCCAAACCTATGAACCCGGGCATGGCTTCAGAGATTATGCTGCTGCCGCGCTGGTCCGAGGTGATCAGCACGCCCAAGGTGTTCCTGCCGGACAAGGTGAAGCAGGAGTATGTGCTCAACTTACCGAAGGCGGCAGCTCCGAAACCCAAGCCAGATGCGGCCGAGATTCAGTTCATCCACGCGGTAGAATTCGATCTCAGGCGAGACTTGCGGCGCTCGATCTTTCGACAACGAGTGTGGATCTCGCTCGTGGTGGTCGAAGTCGTCGTCCTCATCGGTACGACATTCTTCTGGAAATAAATTTAAAACTGCCCGGGGGTTATTTCGAAGTTGCTCCGGCTGCGGCTTCCACCAGTTTCTGCACCGAGGGAACGATCATCAGCAATAACTGTGCTTTCTGCTCTCCGGCATGCTGCAAGATCGCAAGTTGCTCAGTTTTCCAGGCATCCGGTGCACGTTCATCCCGATCAAGATAGTCCAAGGCCTGCAAGCCGACCCAGGCGACTTGGGACAGGCTCTGCGACAGCGGGCCGGCTTCTCTCAGAAGCAACGGCTGGTTGTCCAGCGATGGGAAACTCGTTTGATTGCCCTGCCAGATAGACAAGTGAGATCTTAGAATTTTCCGCTGGTCTGGCTCCACATTTCCGGGCATCAAAAGACTGTTCACGGCATCGGCAAATTGACGGGCCCTCGTGCTCTCTGGGCGAACCGCATCCACCAGCCGGTTCAAGGGGGTGAGGCTGGTTGGCTCGACCGACGCCGTCTCCTCCCGCGCGTAATCTTTCATTGGTTCAAGCACATCGGCAAGGGTTCGCAGAGGCATGATGTTGTCTGACCCGGCGATGCGGCGCAACATCACGTTATAGTTCGAATTGTGAGTCAGCCCGTACCGCTCCAGCCATTTGCTGGTTGCCTCCATACGCTCGTACATCGAGTTCACATCGGTGACATTCTGTGCTGACCACAGGCGCTCGGCGATAGCAGCCATCCGCGGCCAGATCCGAGAATCAATGTTTTCCGGGGAGACATATTCCGTCCACATGCAGGCTTCACCGCCGAGAATGCGCTGTTTCTCATCCGGACTCAGATCCGCGGCAGCATCACTCATCGGATCGACCGCATAATGCCGTGATGCGGACCACATCAGGTCGAGGTAATAGCCGAAAGAGAGAAGACCGCGATAGCCCTGCTTGGATGCCTGCGCCAGCGACGACTGGCCGCGCCACGACTGCACCACGATGTCGTTCGGAAGATCCGGCCGCAGGATCTCATCCCATCCGAGCATGGTCTTGGCGTGTTTGCTCACGAGCTTTTGTACCCGCTGGTTGAAATAGGCTTGTAGATCCTGGTTGTTCTTGAGTCCGTGGGCACGCATGAATGCTTGAATCTTCGGATTTGCATCCCATTGTTTGCCGTTTACCTCGTCACCGCCGATGTGGAAGTACTTGTCAGGGAAGAGGGTGGCCATTTCGCCGATGAACTTATCGAGGAACTTGTACGTGCGCTCCTCGGTGGGGTCCATGGCCGGATCAAAGACGCCCCATTTACGCTCGATCTGGTAGGGCCCCGGCGCGCTGGCCAACTCTGGGTATCCCACAAACCAGGCCGTGCTGTGTCCGGGCATGTCGAACTCCGGCACCACACGGATGCCACGGTCGTGGGCGTGAGCGATCAAGTCGCGCACCTGGTCCTGCGTGTAATAGAGGCCGTCCGATCCCATCTCGTGAAGCTTGGGAAAATGTCTGCTTTCAACACGAAAGCCCTGGTTCTCGGAGAGGTGCCAGTGAAACACGTTGAGCTTGAGCGCGGCCATGCCATCCAGATTGCGTTTGAGCACGTCAACAGGGATGAAATGACGGCCGACGTCGATCATCAGTCCTCGCCAAGGGAAACGAGGCTGGTCGTGGATCGTGACTGCGGGCACGGCGAAGCCCTCTGAGGTTGCCTGGACCAACTGTAGGAAGGTCTGCAGTCCTCGCATGGCTCCAAGAGCCGTGGCAGCGTCTAGCTTTCCGCCGGCAGGACTGACTTCGAGCGAATAAGACTCATCCTCGCCGGGTTCCTGAACGTCTTTGGTGGGATGGTCGATGTGGATGGCAAGACTGGCTTGGGCTGGATCCGTGACCTTCATGTCGAGGGGCAACATTCCCGTCTGGCGCCGGAGATCGCCAAGGAAAAGTTCGAGTGTGCGTCCCAGCCGCGAGTCACCGGGACCGCTGACGCCTACTGAGAAAGAAGTGTCGATCACAAGTTGCCCGGTGCCTGGCTGGACACTGCTTGGCAAGGGCATGAGATTCAGCGGATGTCCCTGCTCAGAAGCGTAAGCTACGCCTACGCAATAGAGTATGAGCACAGCAAGAATGGCCCGCAAAGTTTTTCTCCTTGGATTTGAATGGGCAGGATAGTGGAAAAATGATCGATTCCGCAATTCGCAGTCAGAAAAATGAAAACGGAAGGTGATGCAGGAGCTCGCAACGCCTAGTCGAGATCCGGCATGGAGCATGCACCGGGACCGCGCGGGTCGCCACAGCTACCGCATGCACCAGCCGAGGGTGAGGCGCTCGCGGTACCCTTCGCGGCTACGGCAAATACGGAGAGCTGCCGGGCCAGATTTCTGCTGGAGCATTTGGGACACTCCGCCTTCTGGTTCCCGTACACCAAAGCTTCGAATCCGTGGTCGCACTCTTTGCAGACATACTCGAAAATGGGCATGATCCGGCTCCTCGCAACGACCTACTGAATCTCCATTAGAATCGATTTGTGGGGAGTTCGCAAACCGAAGTCCAGAGGTTCATTCCACGACGCCACTTGCGCGGCGGACACCGGCAAACCCTCGCCAGCTTTTTCCTTTCGCGAAAGATTTCTCTGCCTGCCCCGGAAGAGCGCTTGGTGGAGGTTGAGCCTGGCGTGCGGGTTCTGTGCCACTGCCACTGGCAGCTGCGGCGACAAAGTGCCCTGACGATTATCGTTGTCCACGGGTTGGAGGGATCGAGCGAGTCGCAGTACATGCTCGGCCTAGCCGCGAAAGGCCTGGCGTCCGGCATGAACGTGGTGCGCATGAACCAGCGAAATTGCGGCGGGACGGATGCGTTCTCGCCGACGCTGTACCATTCAGGACGATCGCAAGATGTCGCAGCGGTGGCGCGAAATGTAATCGAGCACGATGGCATCTCGCGCTTTGTGCTCGCCGGATTCTCCATGGGTGGCAATCTGGTCCTCAAACTCGCGGGCGAATGGGACGGTGAGGGGCCCCCTGAGTTCCGGGCAGTGGCGGCGGTGTGCCCGGCGATGGATCTGGCTGCGTCTGCGGATGCACTGCACCTGCTCAGCAATCGTCTTTACGAGTACTACTTCATCTGGAAGTTGCGGCGCCGGCTGCTTGCGAAGGCACGTCTGTTTCCTGGGAAGTTTGACACGAGCCGGCTGCGGGGCGTCGCCAGCCTCCGCGACTTCGACGATAAAATCACCGCCTATTACAGCGGTTTTGAAGGAGCAGCGGATTACTATGCACGCGCCGCTGCCGCGAATGTGGTGGACCGCATTACTGTGCCTGGCCTCATCCTCCACGCCGCCAACGATCCGTTTATCCGCATTCGGCCCGAAACCCGGCAATTGGTTTTGGCCAACCCGAACATCACTTTCGTGGAGACGGAAGACGGTGGTCACTGTTCGTTCCTCGCTGAGCCTGACGGCGACGACGGGCATTGGGCGGAGCGGCAAATTGTGAGTTTTTTCCGCCAATTCTGACAAGGCATTCTTGCCATGGTCGCCGGATGAACCTGCGGCTCTCCTATACAATCACTTTCGAATGACGTTGCCTGGCAAGTCCGCGATCTGGGTCATCGTCGTGTTTGCGGTCACGTTGGCCGGAGCCCAGCCGGCCTCGCAGTTGCGGCCCACGGACTACATCAATGACTTCGCGCATGTCCTCGATCCGAACACAATTGCACAACTCGACAACCTCTGCCAGCAAATTGATCAGAAGGCGCACGTACAAATCGCGGTAGTCACAATCCAGTCGCTTGGAGACTCCGATGTTGAGGGCTACGCGGTTGCTCTGTTCAAGCAGTGGGGGATCGGAAGCAAGTCAACCAACCGCGGCGTGCTGATCCTGCTGGCTACTCAAGACCGCCGTTATCGAATTGAAGTTGGCTATGGGCTGGAGCCGATCTTGCCGGATGGCAAGGTGGGCGGCTTTGGAAGGGAGGCCGTACCGTTCCTCAAGCAGGGCGACTACAATGGCGCCGTCTTGCTGATGACCTCGCGCGTGGCTGAGGTCATCGCGCAGCATGCGGGGATCCAGTTGACGGGGGTTCAACCGCGCGTGCCGGCAGAGCCACAAGAGGAGCCTCATTCCGGCCTCCCGCTACTGGCACTTTTCATCATTTTCGTGATTGTGCTGTTCATTCCCCCGCTGCGGCGGCTGCTTTTCTGGGTGTTGCTGTCCAACCGGGGGGGAGGGCGAAGCAGCGGCGGTTGGGGTGGTGGTGGCGGTTGGGGTGGGGGCGGAGGGTTTGGCGGCTTTGGCGGCGGGAGTTCTGGAGGCGGTGGCGCCAGCGGAAGCTGGTAGCCCGAGCAGAGGTACTATGGTCGCAGAAAAACAGATCAACGAGTTTCTCAGCCGGATGCGTCAGGCGGCGGGAGAGAATCTGCAGAGCGTGATTCTTTATGGTTCGGCCGCGGATGGGGAGTTTCATCCGGAGTTCTCTAATATCAACCTGCTGTGCGTGGTGCGGGAGACCTCGTTCGCAGCGCTCCAGGCGATTGCGCCGGCGGTGGAGTGGTGGGCGCGGCGAAAGCATCATGCGCCACTGTTGCTCTCGCGCGAGGAACTGGAACGTTCCACCGACGTTTTCTCCATTGAATTGCATGATATGAAGCAGCAGCATCGCGTTCTCTACGGGGAGGACGTGCTCCGGGAGATGCGTATTCCCATGCACTTCCATCGCGCGCAGTTAGAGTATGAGTTGCGGGAAAAGACGATTCTGCTGCGTGAACGGGTGTTGCTCGCCAAAGGCAATAAGACACATCTCTGGGAGTTGCTACTGCGTTCTTTGTCCACGTTTGTGACGCTGTTCCGTCACGCGCTGATCGCGATCGGCGAGGTGCCTCCGAAGTCGAAACGCGAAACTATGCAGACATTGGCGACGCGAATTCATTTTGATCCGTCGGCGTTCCTGCAGTTGCTGGATATCCGCGAGGGAAAGACAGAGCCCAAACGGCTTGATGTTTCTGAAGTCTTCACTCGCTACCTGGCGGCGGTCGAGCAAGTGACCGCAGCAGTAGATAAAATGTTAGATTCCACGGAACCACGCCGCTCGTGACATTCGTGCACTGGTGGCAAGGAGAACAACATGAGCAAGGGTTTGATCGTAGTCATTATTCTGGTGCTGATCGCGTTGGCCGTGTTTGGGCAATACGTAGGCGTCCGAAACACTCTGGTGACCAAGAATGAGACGGTCAAAGCGGCATGGTCCCAAGTGGACATTGTGCTGCAGCGCCGGGCTGATCTGATTCCAAACCTGGTTGAAACCGTGAAGGGTTATGCCCAGCAGGAGCAGACGGTGTTTGGGGATATTGCGAAGGCTCGCTCGGCATTGCTCTCGGCTGGCACTCCCCAGGACAAAATTGCCGCCAACCAGCAACTGGACGGCGCGATTGGCCGATTGCTGGTCATCGTGGAGAACTATCCGCAGTTGAAATCGAACGAGAATTTCTTGCGGCTGCAGGACGAATTGGCTGGAACCGAGAATCGCATCGCCGTCGAGCGCAAACGATACAACGACGCGCTGCAGGACTACAACACCTACGTGCAACAGTTCCCCAATAATATCTATGCGGGGTGGGCGGGCTTTAAACCCAACCCGGCTTATTTCGCCGCGACCGAGGAATCGCGCCAGGTGCCAAAGGTAAACTTCTCGATCCCGAAAGCGCCCGCTGCCACACCACAACCCGCGCCAGCCAAGTAGCATGGAAGCTGATCTCGCGGTTGAACTCGGACCAGACGACGAAACGCTCGAGATGCCTTGGGCAGGGGGAGGAGGCGGCCCAAGGTATTACGATTTGAAACGCCATCCGGAGCTGCTGCCTGAAATCGAAGAAGCTCGCCGAGCGTGCGAATTAGGTGAGTTCCTGAAAGTGATAAATTCGGCAGAAAGCACGCTGGAGACCGCGAAGTGCGATGTCTGGTCCAGTGCGGAGATTGGCCCTGAGGAAGAAATCTTTGGGGCAGCGCTGAAGTTTGGATCTTATGTCGATCTGTTGTTTTCTGAAGAACATGCGCGCTTTTCTTTTCTTGAGCACGAACAATTCGCAAGACGGCTAGCGCAACTTCTGAAAAAAGCGCCCGAAATGGCGGCTTCCGCAGAATTCCTGGTTCGCCGGTGTAATTACCATGTGGGCGAAGAGGTTCGCGATGGCTTTTACATCACGTTTTACTTGTTTGGATACGGGGATGACGAAGCGCTGGCGCGGCAGCGGTGGGCGATCGCGCTGAAGCTGGTGGAGAATGCAATTCGGCAGGCGACACGCTGAAAGCCACTCCGCTCGTACCGAACGTAGTTAAGGTAATCAAACCACAAGGACAGAAGTCACGGGAGGGGCACGGCTGTTCAAGCACGCGCGGGTTTCCGAAACAATGCGAGAGCCTCGGCACCGCGGCCTTTCAGCCTGGTGCGCAACACTGACAGCAGCAGCATGGAACAGAAGATCGTCAGCAATCCGAAGGAGGCCGTGCGAATATCTACTGCTCGCTTGGGCAGGATGGAAAGCCGTCCGTAAACAAATTCAAGGTGTACCCAATAGACCAGCAGGGAGGTCTGGCCTATCTGGATGAGCGGGCTGAAACCCCACTGTCCAGCGCCCCAACGGCACCATAAGTAGCTGCCCGCTAATATCGCCAGCAACAGGCCGACTCGAATCAGAAAGAAGTTCGGACTGGTGTGCCAGAAATCGTACACGGGATAGACGTGCTGCGGTCGGCGATCCAGCCATCGCGCGACGTAAATAAGCACCACTCCACCCACGCCGGTCAGAACAAATGTTGTTGCTCCCTGCTTACGCCCCCAATCGCTCAACAAGAAGAACCCAACAGCGAGCCCAATGAAGGCGAACGCGGTCCACGGAAATATCGGAAATAACCACGCCTGGGGCTGCCCGAGATTGTGTACGCCGTCGACGTAAGACTCGAGTGGCCAGGGCAGCCAGCGCGGACGCCAGATTGTCCAGAGAGGCGGGGTAAGAAGAGAGATTCCAAGTCCCACAGCGACCGCGCTGCTTCCCAGCACCAGGCGAGTGCCCCGCGTCAGAGCCAGGACGATCCAGCAGAGCAGGCCCATCAGCATCATCGAGAGGCCAATGGTGTTGAGGATGTCGACGCGGAAAAGATCACTCCAGGGTGCCCAGCCCCATGCGATCAGAAATTCCTGCAACCGGAACAATAACCCGAGAGCGAAGATCTCTGCGCCGCGGCGAATCGTGGTACGGGCAATCGGTCCGGAAGGCACGCCTTTCTGACGCAGCTTGTCGGTGACCAGCGCAAACGAAATTCCGGCGAGGAAGAGGAACAGCGGCGCGGGCAAAGTGCCGCCCAGCTGTGACCCCATGAAAAATGTGGAGTGGCGCGCAGCGCCGCCCAGCCAGGAATCGTAGCAGTGCGTCTGAAACATCAGCACGCAGGCCAAGCCGCGCATCCAGTCGATGTAGGCGAGGCGTGATCCAGCAGAAGAGGGCATGGTATGGGCGTCTCGGTCCTTGTTGAAAAAGACAACACGTTGCAACGCAATGCAGTATAAGCGTCCTCACTTCTTACTTGACATGGATTATGGATTATCGCTAACCTTGCGGAATTTTAGTAACGTTTAACGATTAGTAAATCTGCGCGAAAAGGAGACTATATGCCGAGAAAACGCACCTGGATCGAAACAGCTCGCAGTCTGTGTGTTTGGCAAAGGTTTGGGTCGCGATTGGCTCTCCTGGCTGTGCTGCTTGCGCACTTAATCAGCAGTAACTTCGCATCTGCTCAGGCAACGACTTCGGTTCGAGGCACGGTGACTGATCCCAGCGGCAGTTCGATTGCTGGCGCGACCGTGGTTCTCGCGAACCCTGCATCCAAAACCGAGCGGGCAACAACGACCGGAGCTAAGGCGAGTATCAGTTCTTGTTCGTGCCTCCAGGAACCTACAGTCTCACGGTCACGGCAAAGGGTTTTGCGCGGTCTGAGCAGACTGGACCGGAGTTGTTGGTGAACATTCCGGCAACCGTCAACGCGCAAGTGAAGCTGGGGCAGGTCAGCGAAAGCGTTACGGTCATGTCGGAAGTGGCGGCACTGGACTTGGTCGATGCTTCCATCGGCAATTCCTTCAGCGAAACCCAGGTGAGGCAGGTCCCGCTTGAGGGCCGAAATGTTCCCGATTTGCTCAGTTTGCAAGCCGGAGTGGCCTACACCGGCAATCCCACCGACCTTGATAAGGCTCGACGGTGTGGACCTGAACGATCAGGCCAATGGCTATGCTTTTACCGCCGTCCTGCCGGTCACGCTTGACTCGGTCCAGGAATTCCGGGTCACGACCACGCTTTGGCGTGCGGTGGGTCAGTGCCGATGTCTCTGACCGGCCCACCTCCCCTTTAAGCCTTCAAGCCGACCTTCGACCTTCGAGACGACCTTCGAGCCGACCTTGCCAATCCCGCTAAATTCTGCAAAAATAATGGTTTGTCTGATCCCTGCCAGAGGCATCAGGAAAGGAAGCAAAGTCCAGTGTTGATGATTCGTCTAACGCGCACGGGTGCGCGCAAACAGCCGCATTATCGCGTGGTGGTTATTGAGAAGGAGCGCGCGCGCAACGGCCGGCCGGTCGAGGTAGTGGGAACGTACAATCCCCGCACCAGTCCCGCCAGCATCGAACTCAAGCGTGAGCGCATCGATTACTGGGTTTCGAGGGGCGCCAAGATGTCGGACCGCGTGTCGAAGATCGTGTCCCGCCCGGTTCCGGCCGCCGCGCCGGTCGCTTGAGTTTTCCCGGAAATTGATTCCACCCCGCCGATAGGAAAAGCACATGAGCGAACCAAGTGGAGACGTGCGGGTGCTGGTCGAGCAGATTGCGAAAGCGCTGGTCGATACGCCCGACCAAGTCTCCGTAAATCCGGTTCAGGATGGCGAAACCACCGTGTTCGAGCTCACGGTTGCGCCGAATGACATCGGCAAGGTGATTGGGAAGTCAGGGCGGACGGCGCGAGCGATGCGCGCGGTGATCAACGCGACCGGGATCAGATCGCACAAGCGCTACGCGCTGGAGATTGTGGAAGAGGACGAACGCGAGTAGTGAAGCGGAGGTCTGAAACGGCCGACGAGTTCATCACTGTGGCTCGCGTCCTTAAGACGCAGGGCCGGTATGGTGAGGTTGCGGTCGAGGTACACAGTGATGCTCCGGAGCGATTCAAAGCAGGCACCAGGCTGTTCGCTCTCGGTAAGGATGACAGTCGGCGCGAGTTCCAGATTGAAGAGTTGTGGCCGCACCAGGGCCGTCTGGTTCTGAAGTTCGCAGGCGTGGATTCGATGTCCCAGGGGGAAGCGCTGATCGGCTGCGAGTTGCAGGTTCCTCGCAGCGAACGCCAGGAGCTGGAGGAAGGCTGGAATTACATCAGCGACTTGATTGGGTGTACGGTATCCGCTGGCACCCGCGAGATCGGCAAGATTGAAGATGTCCGGTTTGGCGCGGGGGAAGCGCCGTTGCTGATTGTCAGAACAGCGAAGAAGGAATACGAAATTCCCTACGCGCAGGCGTATCTGGACCAAGTGGATTTGGGAAAGAAACAGATCCGAATGCGCTTGCCCGACGGGATGCTGGAGTTGGATGCGCCGCTGTCGGCGGAAGAGAAGCAGCAGCAGAGAAAGAAGTAGTCAGTGATCAGTGGCTAGACAGTCGTTCATAATTACCACTGAACACTGACAACTGGCCACTGTTCTCATGAAGATCGACATCGTCACGATCTTTCCCGATTTCTTTCGCGGGCCGCTGGATTACGGCATCATTCGCCGAGCCCGGGAAGCAGGGCTGGCGGCGATTGAGATTCACGATCTGCGGGCGTTTGCGCATGATCGGCATCGCACAGTAGATGACCGCCCATTTGGCGGCGGCGAAGGCATGGTCCTGAAGCCGGAACCGATCTTTGAATGTGTTGAAGCACTGAACATTGCGCCGCGCGAGCAGCGGGTGGTGGGCCGCACCAGGGAAAGCGTGGTTCTACTTTCCGCGCAAGGCAAGCGGTTCGATCAAGGCATAGCCAATGATCTCGCTGGGCTGGAGCGCATTGTTCTGATCTGCGGCCGTTATGAAGGCGTGGATGAGCGGGTGGGGAAGTATCTTGCCGATCGCGAGCTGTCGATTGGTGACTACGTGCTCAGCGGCGGCGAGATCGGTACGACGGTCATTGTGGATTGCGTAACGCGGCTGATTCCGGGGGCGGTGGGAAACGAAGCCTCAACCCGGCAGGAATCGTTCACCGCGAATGAACGGATGTTCGCTGGGGATGGTCCCAGCTCCACGTGCGCATCAGGCGGATTGCTGGACTATCCGCACTACACGCGGCCCGCAGAATTTCGGGGAATGGGCGTTCCCGAAGTGCTGGCCTCGGGGAATCACCACGAGATCCGCCGCTGGCGACGGCGCTCAGCGCTGGAGAAAACATTGCGTAACCGGCCTGACCTGCTGGATCAGGCGGTTCTCAGCGAGGAAGACAAGAAATTGCTGGCCCAGATCACGGGCGGAGAGAGTTAGAGGAAAAGATCATGTCGAACCTAATCATTGAGAAACTTCTGGCCAAGACCAAGCGCACCGACCTACCGAATTTCGCTCCCGGAGATTCCGTCCGGGTCCACGTGAAGATCAAGGAAGGCGACAAGGAGCGCTTGCAGGCGTTTGAGGGCGTCGTCATCGCCCGCACCCGCGGACCGCAGGCCAGCTTCACCGTCCGCAAGCTCAGCTTCGGTCACGGAGTGGAACGCATCTTTCCGGAGAGCTCCCGAGTGATCGACAAGGTGGAGTTGGTACGTTCCTCCAAAGTTCGCCGTGCCAAGTTGTATTATCTGCGCGCTTTGAGGGGCAAGGCTGCGCGTCTGCGCGATGTCGAGCGCGAGCACGTGGTGGCAGAAGCCGCGGCGACCAAGTAGTTTAATCCGCACGGCATCAAAACGGTAATGTCCCAAATAACTTGTGTGAAGCAGCAGGGTTCGATACCCTGAGTAAAGTATTCCACTGGTGCGTCAAGACGCTAACCCTTAGGAGGAAGCTGTGAAGCACAGAATGATGAGTTCCCTTACCGTGATCGCACTGATGCTAGCGCTTTCCGCGCCCTCGCCCGCATTCGGGAAGCATCCTCAGATCGAGTCGGCCCTGGGTGCCCTGCACGATGCCAAGGAGCATCTGGAACACGCTGCGCACGATTTCGGCGGGCACCGGGTGGACGCCATTCGAGCCATTGACGAAGCCGAGCGCCAGTTGCGAATTTGCATGGAGTACTAATTCCGGAGTTCTCGAACTCCCTTGGTCGCACCGAGCCTGCGGCTGGCATATACGATCAGTGTGTTGATCAGCACCCGAATTCGCGGAACTGGTCCACAATGTCGGCGGGCTCGGGGCGTTCCGTGTAATCAGGATTGGCCGAAGCATACCGGA